>WNFU01000069.1_pt1 | contig 158032 bp, 144 predicted proteins | sample 5400121 | NCBI WGS metagenome assembly WNFU01 (sample SAMN13153360, study PRJNA577476) | soil metagenome | isolation source: 100 cm soil or saprolite under grassland replicate 1 | place: USA:California | collected 2016-06-15
GGAGGAGGAAGTGCGGGGGGTGGTAGAGGCGTGGGGCGAATACATCCGCGCCGAGACGCTGGCGGACAGACTGGAGCTGGGCACACCCGGCGCTGGTGCGCACGTCGAGCCGCTCGACCTGGATGGACGCAGCCTGACGTTGGGTGTAGCAAAGGCCACGTAGAGCGCTGGTAGAGAATCTTGACCACAGAGATACAGAGGGCACCGAGGTCGGGAAAAGGCAGAGACGCTGTGTTCTCCGTGCCTCTGTGGTACATACGCGGCTATAGCCTGAACGATGCTATAATCGGGGGCATGAGCCACCAAAAAGCAAAATCAACTATGAGTCCGAAACCAACGAAAGAACAACTTGCCGCCGCTGCCGGTAAGACTGTGCCCGATATCATCGCGCCGAACCTGCGAGTGTTGTTCTGTGGAATTAACCCAAGCGTATACTCGGCGGTCGTCGGGCACCATTTCGCGCGGCCCGGCAATCGCTTCTGGCCAAGTCTCTACAAGGGAGGATTTACCCCTCGGCTTCTCAAGCCGTCAGAAGATGAAGAGTTGCTGATCTATGGCTGTGGTATTACCAATCTGGTAGAACGCGCGACAGTAGCAGCAGCCGAGTTGAGCGCGGATGAACTCACAATTGGTGGGCAGCAATTGCGTAGCAAGGTGGAGCACTATCGGCCCCAGGTGCTGGCGATCCTTGGCATCAGCGCCTATCGACTGGCATTTAACGAGCCTCGGGCCATCCTCGGAAAACAACCCGAGACCATCGCAGCGACACAGCTTTACATTCTCCCGAACCCTTCCGGCCTCAATGCTCATTACACGCCGACTGACCTTGCGCGCGTATTCGGCGAATTCCGGCAAACGATTGAAGCAGCCAGCGCTCGCGAGCACAACTGACCTACAGACTCTATCCGCCACAGTGCCGGCGTGCCGCCTAAGTAATGAACTTTGAAAATGAAATCGGGTATAGGCCGTGGAGGCGGCCTTCGTAGCTGTAGCCAAGAGCTTTAGCTCGCTGGCGGGCTCACCGGGCGGCCGGGTACGCTCTGGGTGCCGCCAGCTAGCGCAACCAAGCCCACCTTCGTGGGCTACCCGATTATTTTCTTCATCTTCATAACACAGACTATGCCAGTTCATCGGCCAAGGGGATTCTGTTCGAGACGCTGGAACGATTGTGTCTGTTCGCGGCGGCTTGGCGCGATCAGCTCGCCAACGTGTCGCACAGGTTTGATACTTTCTCGCAGATTCGAGAGCCATTCGACACCTGGGTGATAGACTGCGTAACGAGGACCATATCAGTCCAATGACCCTTGACAGCTCAGTCGTCGACGATTAAACTTAGCGATATTTAGTAGAATTGATAGATTTGGTAGATTTATCAGCATGCCTGCAGTCATTGAGCACGAATCAGCTTCCACCGAAACAGCACACATCGTTATCGTCGGCGGCGGCATCACCGGCCTCAGCGCGGCGTTCTATCTGGAGCGCGCCGCACAGGCAGCCGGCAGATCAATCCGCTGCACGGTGATCGAGCGCGAGACGCGATTCGGCGGTAAGATTCTGACGGAAACGATTGACGATCCTACTGGCACATTCATCGTCGAAGGTGGGCCCGATTCTTTTGTCGCGCAGAAGCCGTGGGGCGTACAACTGGCGCGCGACCTTGGCCTCGGCGACCAGCTCGTGGGCACCAAACCAGGGCGAAGCACCACCTATGTGTTACGCGCTGGCAGGCCAGTGGCGATGCCTGAAGGGATGATGCTGATCTTTCCCACCCGATTGCTGCCATTTGCGTTTTCGCCGTTACTGTCGTGGCGCGGCAAGCTGCGCATGGCCTGCGAGCTCGTACTGCCGCCCAAGCGCGACCAAAGCGACGAAACATTGGCCGACTTCATCCGGCGCCGTTTTGGCGCCGAGGCGCTCGATCGGCTGGCCGAGCCACTGCTGGCCGGCATTCACAGCGCCGACCCCGAGCGCCAGAGCCTATTGATGACATTCCCACGCTTCCGCGAGATCGAGCGCGCCCACGGCAGCATCATCCGCGGGATGCTGGCGGCGCGCCGAAAAGCTCTGGCCGCGCCAAAATCAGATCTTTCGCCGTTCATAACACTGAGAGGCGGGATTGGCGAGCTGGTGCGGGCGCTGCTCGAACAGATCAACTGCCGACTGATCGCCAGGAGTGAGGTTACGACGATCGACTATGATCCGGATGCCATGCATGCCTATCGGCTCGACCTCAACGGCGGCGCGGCGATCGATGCCGACGCGGTGGTCCTGACGACCCCGGCCGAAGCCGCCGCCAAGCTGGTCGCGCCTATTCAGCCCGCGCTGGCCGGCGAGCTGCGCCGGTTTCGGTATGTCACAACCGGCACAGTCACATTAGCCTATCGGCGCGCCGAAATCGGCAACCCGCTCGAAGGCTTTGGGCTGGTTATCCCGCAGAGCGAGCGGCGCAAGATCAATGCGGTGACAATGACCTCGCAGAAATTCGAACTGCGCGCGCCGGACGGCATGGCTTTGATCCGCGTGTTCGTGGGCGGCTCGCGCACGCCCGAGACAGTCGCGCTCGACGACGAGGCATTGCTGGAGCTGGCCCGCGGCGAGCTGGCCGACATTCTAGGCATTACCGCCACGCCGCTGTGGAGCCGGATCTACCGCTGGCCGAACGGCAACCCGCAGTACGATATAGGGCATGGTGAGCGCCTGAATGCGATCATGCGGCAATTGCCGGAAGGCCTTGTGCTGGCAGGTAGCTCGTACAATGGTGTCGGAATACCCGATTGTATTCGCCAGGGTCAAGAGGCTGCCGAGCGAGCGCTCGCGCATCTTGAGCGTGTTGCGCGCCCTGCCGCCGCGATTTGATTTGGGCTTACATTGCGAAGCTGAAGATGAACCGCGAAGCACCACATCAAACTGAAGAACTCAATCAGTGGCTCTCCCTGCACGAGGCCAGCGAGCTATTAGGCGTTACTACCTCGACGCTGCGGCGTTGGGGCGACAGCGGCCGGGTGGCGATGAAACGCACGCTTGGCGGCCACCGGCGATTTTCGCGCGCGGCTATTACCCACCTGGTCGAGGCGCCACCCTCGGCCGATCTCATATACACCAGCGCAGCGCATCACAGCTGGAATTTCGACACGCGTGAGCTCGCGCGCCAGGATTGGCACACGCGCTTCACCGCCGGCCCGCTGACCAACCGGATGCGCGGCCTGGGCCAGCGACTGCTGGGACTACTGATCCAATATATCAACCGGCGTGAAGACGACGCGCGCTTCCTGGTCGAGGCGCGCACAGTGGGCGAAAACTATGGATCAGAGTCGCACACGGCCGGCGTGAGCCTGCACGACACCGTCGAGGCGTTTCTGTTCTTTCGCAGCGCCTTCTCGCAGCTGGCTATGCCCATGCCGGGTATCGCCCAGCCAACCGACCTGGCCGAATCCGCCGGGCTACACGCGCGCCTCGACCGTTTCATGGACGCTATTCTGCTTGGTGTGATCACCGGGTTCGAAAAAAGTAATCCGTAATGCGTAATCTGCAATCTGCAATCAGGAACAAGCCGTGCCACAACTAGTGATCATCGGAACACATCAGCGCAACTGCCCAGTGGCGGCGCGCGAACGGATCGCCTTTAGCCCATCGGCGATCCAGCCGGCGCTGCAGGCGCTTAGCGCGTATGCCGACGAGGGCTTCATCATCTCGACTTGCAACCGAGTCGAAGTTGGCGGCTTTGTCGCGGGCGACGCCGACGGCGCACAAGCCCTGATGCGCTTTCTGGCCGATCGGCATGCGATTCCCGCCGATGAACTCATGCCCTATCTCTACATCTTCACCGGCGTTGAGGCCGTGCGACATGTCTTCCACCTGGCGGCCGGACTCGACTCAATGGTGTTGGGCGAGGAGCAGATTCAAACCCAGCTGAAAGCAGCGCTGGCCGATGCCCAGGCGGCCGGCACGGCCGGTCAGATGATTGCACGGCTGCTGCAAAGCGCGCTGGCGGTTGGCAAGCTGGTGCGCACCGAGACGGGCATCGCCCGCCAGCACCTGTCGGTGGTCTCGGTTGCGCTCGACATCGCCCGCACACGATCGGGAGGGCTCGCCGGGCGCCGCGTGCTGGTGGTTGGCGCCGGGCGCATGGCCGAGCTGGCGCTGAAACACTTGCGTGGCGAGGCGGGCGCAATCGCGATCACGAATCGCTCGCTCGGCCGGGCACGCGCTTTGGCCGAGGTCTATGGCGCCGCAGCGCTGCCGTTCGAGCAGCTCGAGCAGGCGATCGGCGATGCCGACGTGATTGTGAGCTGTACCGCGGCGCCCGATCAGATCATCTCCACCGCAATGGTCGAGCGGGCCTGGGCCGGGCGCGAGGGCGAGCTGCTGCTGCTCGATCTGGCCGTGCCCCGCGATATCGACCAGCGTGTAACACAGCTACCTGGCGTACGGCTCTGGGATGTCGACGGCCTGCAAGCTATCTGCGATGCCAACCGCGCCGCGCGCGCGGCCGAAGTGGAGCATGCCGAAGCATTGGTAGAGGGCGAGCTGGCGAAATTCATGGAATGGTGGGCAACTCAAGATGTGGTGCCGACCATTCGGGCGCTGCGCGAGCGTGCCGAGGCGATTCGCACCGCCGAGCTGCAGCGCACGCTCGCCAAGCTGCCAAACCTTTCGCCGCACGAGCAGGCGGCGATCGGCGCGCTGAGCGCCGCAATTATCAACAAGTTGCTGCACCAGCCAATTGCGACACTGAAGGACCCCAAGAACGGAGGGCAGCTCGCGCAGATAGTGCAAGAGCTGTTTCAGCTGTCGTAGCAAATGATCCACGAAGAACCCGAAGCCTGTCCTGAGTACTTCGGCGGAGTTTACACTGAACGCAGTCGAAGTGCTCAGTGTAAACTCCGTCGAAGGGATACGCGAAAGAACATATCAATACGTCTTCGTGCCCTTCGCGGATCATCTATATGCATTAGGAAGAGGAACTGTGATGCAACCGAGTACTGAAGGGGCCGCACCCCAGCCGCTGTTTGTACAGTATATGACCTTCAAGGCCGATCCGGCTTGGCGGCGACTGCCGCTCGGCGCCCGCGACGACGGCCGCGAGTCATTCGCCCAGGCGATCGAGGAGTATGCCCCGGCAATCACCACTTGGGCCTATAGCACGCTCGGCATGAAAACTGGCTGCGAGCTACTGCTGTGGCGGCGCGGCGCCGATCCGATCGCCATGCAGGAGATGACCAGCCGGCTGCTGCAGACCGGCATGGGCACCTACTTCGAGATTGCCCACAACCTGTACGGCTTCACGCGGCCTTCCAGTTACACGAAGCGGCCGACTACCCAGGAGCAGGCGATCGACCTAGACACGCGCCAGACCTTTCTGACGGTCTATCCGTTCAGCAAGACGATCGAGTGGTACCTCATGAGCAAAGAGGCCCGCCAGGGTATGATGAACGAGCATATCCGCATCGGCCATGAGTATGCCGACATCCGCCAGGTGCTGCTGTACTCCACCGGTCTCGACGATCAGGAGTTCGTGGTGGCCTACGAGATGGAGGATCTGCCACGCTTCAGCGCGCTGGTGACGGCGCTGCGCGACACCGAGGCGCGCCGCTACACTCTGCGCGACACGCCGATTATCACCGGAGTCCACCGGCCACTGCGCGAGGCGCTGGCTCTCATTGGATAATTGCAGATTGTAAATTGTAGATTGCCGATCACGTCACAGGCAATCTACAATGTGCAATATACAATTTACAATTCGAAAGCGAGATACGTTTGATCATCAATAATCGTTTCTTGCGGGCCTGCCGCCGCGAGGAAGTCGACCGGACGCCGGTGTGGTTTATGCGCCAGGCAGGCCGCTATATGCCCGAGTACCGCGCGATCCGTGAGCGCCATGGCTTTCTGGAGATGGTCAAGACGCCTGAACTCGCCGCCGAGATTACGCTCCAGCCAGTGCGCTCGTTCGACATCGACGCGGCGATTATCTACGCCGATATTCTGCCGCCGCTGGAGGGCATGGGCCTACAGCTCAGCTTCGCTAAAGGCGAGGGGCCGATCATCCACAATCCCGTGCGCACGCTGGCCGACATCGAGCGGCTCATACACCCCGATCCACGCGAGACCGTCGCCTATACGCTTGAGGCGATCCAGCTGGTGCAGCGCTCGCTGGCTGGGCGCATACCGCTGATCGGCTTCTGTGGCGCGCCGTTCACGCTGGCCAGCTACGCGATCGAGGGCGGGTCGTCGCGCGAGTACCGGCGCACCAAACTGCTGATGTATCGCGAGCCGGCGGCCTGGCACGCACTCATGCGCAAGCTCGCCCGGCTGGTCAGCGACTACGCGTTGGCACAGATCGCGGCCGGCGCCAACGCTATCCAGATCTTCGACAGCTGGGCCGGCGCGCTGGCGCCGAACGACTATGCCGAGTATGTGCTGCCGTACGTCCAGGAGTGTGTCGCTGCTATCAAAAGCCGAGCGCCTGAGTCCATAGTCCGTAGTCAGTTGTCAGAGAGCGATGACCACGGACCACGGACGACGGACCACGGACCACCAGTAATCTATTTTGGAACGGGCATGACCGGCATGCTCGGGCTGTTACGACAGACCGGCGCGGACGTGCTGGGGGTCGACTGGCGGATCGTGCTGGACGACGCATGGGCGCAGATTGGGCCGGGCTACGCCATCCAGGGCAACCTCGACCCGCACGCGCTGTTTGCGCCCTGGCCCGAGATCGAGCGCCGGGCGGCCGATATTCTCGAGCGCGCCGCCGGCCGGCCAGGCCATATCTTCAACCTCGGCCATGGCATCCTGACCGAGACGCCAGTCGAGAATGTCGCCCGGCTGGCCGAGTTCGTGCATGAGTACACCGCTGACACGGTGACACGGTGACAATGCTCCCTATCATTCACCTTGTCACCTTGTCAGCGTGTCACATCGAGGGGTAGCATGAACGAAAAGAAACCAACCGGCATTCTTATCCTCGCTTACGGCACGCCCGAGACTCTTGACGACGTCGAGCCGTACTATACCCATATTCGCGGCGGGCGCAAGCCATCGCCCGAGCAGCTGGCCGACCTGGTGATGCGCTACCAAAAGGTCGGCGGGCAGACGCCGCTGTACGAGCTCACCAAGGGCGTGGCCGATCAATTGCGCGCACGGCTTGAGCACGAATTCCCCGGCCAGTACAAAGTGTATCTGGCCATGAAGCACTGGCGCCCGTTCATCAAAGATGTTGTGCCGCAGATTGCTGCCGAGGGCATTCGCGACGTGATCGGCGTGGTGCTGGCGCCACATTACTCACGCTACAGCCTGGAGGGCTATCGTACCTACACGCAGAAGGCCCTGGAGCAACTCGACAACCCGTTCATGTTCCACTTCGTCGAGCACTGGCACGACCACCCCTTGTTCCGCGCGCTGATCGCCGACCGTATTCGTGAGGCGCTGGCCGAGTTCCCAACCCAAGCACAGGGCAAGATCACCGTGCTGTTCAGTGCCCATAGCCTGCCGGAAAAGATCGTGGCGCAGGGTGACCCATACGTGGACCACTTGCGCGATAGCGCGGCCGGAATCGCGCAAATGCTCGGGCTCAGCGATCATCGCTTCTGCTTCCAGAGCGCCGCGCCGACGCCCGAGCCGTGGCTGGGTCCGGATATAGTCGACTATTTGCAGGAACTGCACGACGAGGGTGTGGGCTATGTGCTGAGCGTGCCATTCGGCTTCGTGGCCGAGCATCTCGAGGTATTGTGGGACATCGACACCGAGGCGCGGCAGAAGGCCAGCGAGCTAGGCATGACGCTCCGCCGCATCCGAATGCCAAATGCCGACCCCGAGTTCGTAGAGGTCATTACGGCGGTCGCGACTGAGGCTGACCACCGACGACTGACGACCGACCACGGACCATCAACCGAGGTGAAAAATGCATAAGTTCGAAGGGTTAGAGGTATGGATACTGGCAATCGAGTATCAGTTAGACTCGACGACACCCTTTGACGAGCTTGACCATGATAGATGATACACAGTCGTCGGTCGTCGGTCGTCGGTCGTCGGTCGTCGTCATCGGCACGCGCGCCAGCAAGCTCGCCCTGGTGCAGACCAGCCTGATCCACACAGTACTTGCGCAGATCTACCCTGACCTCCAGGTCACGATCGAGCATATCACCACCAAGGGCGATACTGTTCAGGATCGGCCGCTGAGCGCGATTGGCGACAAGGGGTTGTTCGTCGCCGAGATCGAGCAGGCGCTGCGCGCCGGGCGGATCGACCTGGCGGTGCACAGCGCCAAGGATCTGCCATCCGTGCTGCCTGGCGACATGCTACTGGCAGCGTTCCCGCTCCGCGCCGACCCGCGCGATGCGCTGATCGCCCGCGACGGTCGCCGCTTGGCCGAGCTGCCGGACGGCGCGCAGGTTGGCACCACCAGCCTGCGGCGCGCCTGCCAACTGCGCGCACTGCGGCCCGACCTGCGGATCGAGAGTCTGCGCGGCAATGTCGACACCCGGTTGCGCAAGCTCGATGAAGGCCAATACGACGCGATTGTGTTAGCGGCGGCCGGGCTGCACCGGCTCAATCTGGGCGCGCGGATCAGCGAATATCTCGATCCAGCCCTGATGCTGCCGGCCGGCGCCCAGGGCGCGCTCGGGCTCGAAGTGCGCGCCGGCGATCATGCTAGCGCCACGCTGGTTGCGCCGCTCGACGACCCGGCCACGCGCACGGCGGTGCTGGCCGAGCGGGCACTGCTGGCGCGCATCGGCGGCGGCTGCCAGACGCCGATCGGCGCGTATTCTTGGCTCAGCGGCGACACGCTGACCATCGCGGGCATGATTGGCGCCGGCGACGGCCGCTTGGTGCGCGCCGAGCGCTCCGGCCCGGCTGGCGATCCCGTCGCGCTCGGCGTTGCGCTGGCCGACGAGCTGCTGGCCAACGGCGGGCAGGCGCTGCTAGAGGCGAGTAAGTAAGGGCGAAGCATTTGTCGTGCTGCTCTTGTATCTGATTTGCGATGCTGGCAAATGCTTCGCTGGCAAATGCTTCGCCCGACGCCATCCATAAAAGGAAAACCAATGGATCACCATCCACTCTCCGGTCGCCGCATCGTCGTGACGCGCCCGGCGGCGCAATCTCGCGCGTTGATCACCCAACTCCAGGCGCTCGGCGCCGCGCCGCTGGTCTGCCCGGCGATCGCCATCGCACCACTGGCCGATTACAGCGCGCTTGATGCGGCGATCGCATGTTTGGCAGAGTACAACTGGTTGATTGTGACCAGCGTCAACGGCGTGCATACGCTGCTGGCGCGTATGGCCGAATTGGGCGCGGATCAGGCGGCGCTCCAGCGACTCAAGATTGGTGCAATTGGTCCGGCGTCTGCCCAGGCGCTGGTGAAATACGGTCTGCACGCCCAGTTCATGCCAACCGCCTATGTAGCCGAGGCGATCCTCGACCAGATCGGCGATCTGGCGGGGCAGCGTGTGCTGCTGCCGCGTGCCGACATCGCCCGCGAGATCCTGGCGATCGGGCTGCGCGAGCGCGGCGCGCAGGTCGACGAAATCGCCGCCTATCGCACGGTGCCCGGCGACGGCGCGACCGAGCTTGCGAGGCATATCGAGGCCAGTACGATCGACGCGATCACATTCACCAGCTCCTCGACGGTGCGCTACACCCTCGACGGCCTTGAGCAGATCGGTATTGAGCGGGGCAGAGCGGTCGCGCTGCTGAACCAGACTGCGATCGTCTGCATTGGCCCAATCACCGCCGCAACCGCCCGTGCCGAAGGCCTACGGGTCGACGCCATGGCCCAGCAGTTCACCAGCGATGGCCTGGTCGCCGCGCTGGTCGAGTGGTTCAACCAGCCGGCGCCACAAACGTAGCGCGATTATCTGTAAAATCCAAACGGAGAAATGCTATGAACCTAACCAATCGCCCGCGCCGCCTGCGGCAGACGCCCACGCTGCGGCGCATGGTGCGCGAGACATCGCTCGGCGTCGACGACATGATCGCGCCACTATTTATCGCAGAGGGGCACGAGCTTGTTCGACCAATCGGCTCGATGCCTGGCCACGCCCAGCGCTCGATTGACCGGCTGGCCGACGAGATCGACGAGCTGGCCGAGCTGCGCATCCCCGCCGTGCTGCTGTTCGGCATCCCGGCGCATAAAGACGCCAGCGGCACGGGCGCGTGGGACCCCAATGGCCCGGTGCCGGGCGCCATCCGCGCGATCAAGCAGCGCGCACCCGACCTCATGGTGATCGCCGACGTATGTATGTGTGAGTATACCGACCACGGCCATTGCGGTATCATCAACACGCGCTACGATGATCTTGAAATCGCGACCGTCGTCGGCGATCCGCCAACGCTCGTATACGACCCACACGAGCCAGAGGGTGCGCTTCTGAACGATCCCACGCTCGATCTGCTGGCGCGCGCGGCCGTGGCCTACGCCGACGCTGGCGCCGATATCGTCGCGCCCAGCGCGATGATGGATGGGCAGGTCGCGGCCATCCGCGCTGGCCTCGACGCTGCCGGGCATACCAATGTGCCAATCATGGCCTATGCCGCCAAGTTTGCATCGGCGTTCTACGGCCCGTTCCGCGAGGCCGCCGAAAGCACGCCCCAGTTCGGCGATCGGCGCACCTACCAGATGGACCCGGCCAACGGCCGCGAGGCGCTGCGCGAGGTCGCGCTCGACGCCGCCGAGGGTGCGGACATGCTGATGGTCAAGCCAGCCGGTCCCTACCTCGACATCATCAGCGCGGTGCGGGCGCGCTACGAGCTGCCGCTGGCCGCCTACCAGGTCAGCGGCGAGTACGCCATGCTCAAGGCCGCCGCCCAGAACGGCTGGATCGACGAGCGCCGCGCCGCGCTCGAAAGCCTGATTGCGATCAAGCGCGCCGGGGCCGATCTGATCATCACCTACTACGCCAAGCAGGCCGTGCGCTGGATCGCCGAGGGATGAAATATTGCGTTCAGCTGATCTAACGATCAAGAGCCTCAAAGATGATTGTGGAGAAAGAACTATGTCCAATACATCGCGTTCGGCCGCCCTCTTCGACGAGGCCCAACGCCATATTCCCGGCGGCGTCAACAGCCCTGTGCGCGCGTTTCGCGGCGTTGGCGGGGTGCCGCGCTTCGTCGAGCGCGGCGCCGGGGCCTACCTCTACGATGTTGATGGCAACCGCTACGTCGATTATGTGCTCTCGTGGGGGCCGCTGATTCTTGGCCACGCTCATCCTAGCGTGGTGGCGGCGATCGCCGAGCAGGCCGCGCGCGGCACGTCGTTTGGCGCGCCGACCGAGATCGAGACTGAATTGGCCCAGCTGATCACCATGGCGATGCCGGCGGTCGAGTTGGTGCGCTTCGTCTCGTCGGGCACCGAGGCGACCATGAGCGCGATCCGGCTTGCGCGCGCCTACACCAAGCGTCCGAAGGTGATCAAGTTCGCCGGCTGCTACCACGGCCATGCCGATGAGTTCCTGGTGCAGGCCGGCTCGGGCGTGGCCACGCTGGGTCTGCCCGACAGCCCCGGCGTGCCGGCCGCCGCCACCGCCGACACGCTCAGCGCGCCATTCAACGACCTGGGTGCGGTTGAGCAGCTGCTGGAGCAGCATGCCGAGCAAGTCGCGGCGATCATCGTCGAGCCGGTGGCCGGCAATATGGGATTGGTGCTGCCGCACGATGGCTATCTGGCGGGCCTGCGCGACCTGGCCGATCGCTATGGTGCGCTGTTCGTGTTCGATGAGGTGATGACCGGATTTCGCGTCGCGCTCGGCGGCGCGCAGGCGCGCTACGGCGTTACGCCCGACCTGACTTGCCTTGGCAAGGTGATTGGCGGTGGGCTGCCGGCGGCGGCCTATGGCGGTCGGCGCGAGATCATGCAGCTGATCGCGCCGGCCGGGCCGGTGTACCAGGCCGGCACGCTTTCGGGCAACCCGCTGGCTATGATCGCCGGCATCGTTACACTGCGGGCAATCAGCTTGCCCGGCGCATTCGAGCGGCTCGAGCATGTCGCCACACGCCTGCGCGACGGCTTCGCCCAGGCGGCTGAGGCGGCCGGGGTGCCGCTTCAGGCGGCCGCGGCCGGCAGTATGTGGGGTTTCTTCTTCGCATCCGAGCCGGTGCGCGATTACGCCAGCGCCAAACAGCACGCCGACACCGCCCGCTATGGGCGTTTCTTCCACGCCATGCTCGAGCGCGGTGTATACCTCGCGCCATCGCAGTTCGAGGCCGCCTTCGTCTCGCTCGCCCACGACGATACGGCCATCCAGCAGACACTGACGGCGGCGAGCGCGGCGTTCGCGGCGAGTAAGTAGATCGCCGATGTAGAGGAGCAAGTTTCATGGGAACAGCCGGCACAGCATTTTACGACGACGACGTGGTCTTTGCCACCTATATGCAGCATCGGCGGCGCCAGGACACTCCCAACGATACGCTTGAGAAGCCAGTGCTATCCGAACTGATCGGCACGATCGATCGCAAGCGTGTCCTGGACCTTGGGTGCGGTGATGCCGCTATTGGTCGCGAGCTGCTCGACCAGGGTGCAGCCATCTATATCGGCTTGGAAGGCTCGACAAAGATGGTGGCGCTCGCCACACAAACTCTGGCCGGCACACCTCACCGCATCATTCAGCACACCATCGAGGATTGGATCTATCCCAACGCCGCTTTCGATCTGGTGATCGCTCGCCTGTCGCTCCATTATGTGGCCGATTTATCGCCACTCTGTGCTCAGGTGTTTCGAACATTAGTCCCTGGTGGACGGTTCGTCTTCTCGGTTGAGCATCCGGTGATTACCTCCTGTGATCGCGGCTGGCCCGCCGGGAGCGTCCGCCAGGATTGGATTGTCGATAACTACTTCGACACGGGGTTGCGTATCACGACCTGGCTTGGCGGCACGATCCAAAAATACCATCGCACGATCGAGGAGTACTTTACGACACTCCAACAGGCTGGCTTCGTCGTGGAGTACCTGCGTGAATCTTGCCCGCAGCGCGAACATTTTCGTGATGAACAAACCTACGAGCGCCGAAAGCGCATTCCACTGTTTTTGTTCCTGGCAGGCCGCAAACCTACATGATCGCTCGGAGTTTTTGATGCTTGCCCGTATTCCGCGTTTGCATTGGTAACTAATATCTCCTGCCTCCTCACCGCATGGCACGCCACTTGCTCGTGTAGTAGTGTGGTGCGAAGCAGCACAATTGGTTCATCGATAGGGGTGAAGTGGTGGGGCCTGGAGGCGGTGCAGCCGCTCGACCGGCCCTTTTTGCTTGTTCCATTGCCGCCGCGGAAGCCGGCAACGCCACTGCTCCTGTCGCCGAGAGAGAGGAGAAGACTATGAAACTGGCTTCGTTAGAAGATCTGTACATGGACAACCTGCAGGACGTGTATGATGCCGAGCATCAGATCACTGAGGCATTGCCGAAGATGATCAAGTCGGCCTCGTCGTCGTCGCTACAGAACGGTTTTGAGAAGCATCTCCAGCAGACCAAAGAGCAGATCAAGCGGCTGGAAGCCGTGTTCGAAAACCACAGCGCGAAGTCTAAGCGCAAGGCATGCAAGGCTATGAAGGGCCTGATCGCCGAGGGCGATGAGGTGATGAAAGAAAGAGCCACCCCCGATGTCCTTGACGCAGCATTGATCGGCGCAGCACAGAAGATCGAGCATTATGAGATTGCCGCCTATGGCACGTTGCGCACCTATGCCGATCTGCTCGGCTTCCAGAATGATGTGCGCTATCTCGACGCGACGCTTCAGGAGGAGGGCGCGACCGATAAGGAACTGACGCGCCTCGCTGGGATGATTAACATTCGCGCCGAAAACGCATAGCTACTAATGCAATCTCTAGCAGCATGCCTAGAATAAGCAGAAGGAATTGATGTGGTGGCGGGGCTTGACCCCGCTTCTGCGCCCGCAAGGGGCGCCACCACATCAATTCCTATCCTGCCCTTGATATTGCACTAATACTCCTCCAGCACTCCCCACCAGGTGACTCCTGCTATAATCTACCTGTTTCGCCGCCGGTCAGGTATGCTTTTTAGACGCGCTTGATATCTTGACGGTTCGATCCCGTGCCAAGGAGGATGTTCTGTGGGTACACAACTGACGATCCAGGAAATGATCGATCGCATCCTAGCTGCGACGCCATACGACCCCGCGCAGGATACGGTCGACACGGTGAAGACCGGCGATCCGCGCCAGCACGTCACCGGTATCGTCACGACATTTCTGCCCAGCTACGCGGTGATCGAGCGGGCGGTCGCGATCGGCGCGAACCTGATTATCGCGCACGAGCCGACATTCTATAATCACCGCGACGAAACCGATTGGCTCGAGCACGACGCAGTGTACCAAGCCAAGCGCCGGCTGATCGAAGAGCACAGTCTGGTAATCTGGCGCTTCCACGATTACTGGCACCAGCACCGGCCCGACGGCATTATCCTCGGTGAATTGAAGGCATTGGGATGGGAAGGCTTTGCCGATGCCGACGAGCCATGGTTCTGCAGCCTACCGCCGATCACGCTTGAAGATCTCGTCACGTATCTGAAGGACAAGCTTGGCATCGCAGGGGTGCGGGTCGTCGGCCAGCCCGGCATGATCTGCCGGCGCGCGGCGTTGCTCGTGGGTGCGATCGGCGGGCGCATGCATATTAGCGTGCTCGGGCGCGACGATATCGACGTCGCGATTTGCGGCGAAATCAACGAGTGGGATACCGGCGAATACGTGCGCGACGCCATTCGCCTCGGCCATAACAAGGCGCTGATTGTCGTCGGGCACGCGCCTAGCGAAGAGGCCGGGATGGACTGGCTGGCCGAGTGGCTGCGGGCGCGCGTCGCCGGCGTGCCGATCGCCCACATCCCAGCCGGCAATGCGCTGCGCTTCGCATGATGAAGTATCTCGCAAACGTATAGTTCCGACGGTTCCTTCAGTTCCCTGCAAAAGCACTGGAAACTGATGCGCTAGGCGTAATCTGCAATCTGCTGTCGGCGGTAATTGTGGTCGAAGCCGATCTAGCGGAGTCGCGTAGGCTAGTGTATGATTGGTCGACAGGGGAGTGAGCGCGCCAAGGAACACAAATAAGGTTGGTGCGATCGAAAGAGCTGGCCACACTCGTCGTGTGCAACATCTCTTGGCATGCGGCACTGTAAGTCTGCGGAGCAAGCGTCATACTATGAGTATATCAGCTGGGGTTCTGCGCGGCCACATTGCCGCAACTCCATCCGACTGTCGCCGCGCAACTTCCGGTGCATTTAGCCGTATACTATATGTGGAACTGCACCAGGCTCCGTTCGAGTGTATCGGATAATGCAAGCGCATCCGCCGTTTACAGCATATAGTGCGTAGTACATAGTGTATCTTTTGCGTGTTCGAATCAGTCTGCAATCTGCAATCTACAATCTAAAGGAGGCCCTATGGTACTAGCAGGCATGATCGCCGGGTTTGTCGCCTGGTTTCTGGTGCGCTACCTGATCGGCGGGTTCTACACCGTCAATCAGAACGAGCGCGCGGTCAAAACCATCTTTGGGCGCGCCGAGCGGCTGGGCAAATCGACGCTGGAAGATCCGTTCGCCGAATACCTGCGGCCCGAAGAGCGCGAGCGCTACGCCTACCCGCAGGTACGCGTCATCCAACCGGGCGGGCCGTACTGGAAGTGGCCCTGGGAGAAGATCTACAAGGTCTCGATCGCCACTCAAACCGCCAACATGGCCTTCGACCCCGAGGATCCAACCGCTAACAAGAATGGCACTGAGCTTGCGGCGGTCACGAAGGATCAGCTCAATATCGGGCTCACCGGCCAGATCCGCTACCGCGTGTGCGAGCGCAATCTGTACGCCTATCTGTTCGGTGTGAAGCAGCCAATCGTACATGTGATCGGCTATTTCATCTCGATCTTGCGCGAGCGCATCGCCAACTTTGAAGCGCCGCGCACCAGCAACACGCTCGACACCGTGCAGCTCGACAACAGCAGTATCGTGATCGGCGTCTCGATCAACGATCTGCGCAAGAACCTGCGCGATCTCAACGAGCTTATGGATCGCGAGTGCCTTTCGTCCGAGGCGCGCTACGGCATCACCTTCGACGCCTCGCTGATCACTGGGATCGATCCGCCCCACGAGGTCGAGTCGGCGCTGGCGGCAATCAACACCGCCCACAACCAGGTATCCTCCGACATCAGCCTGGCGCAGGCCGCCGCCGATCAGAAGATCGTCCAGTCGCGGCGCGCGGTCGAGATCGAAACGCTCAAGGCGTATGCCGAGGTCGAGCCGCTCCGCGCGCTGGCCGCGCAGCTGGGCGAGCTCAAGCGCAGCGGCCCCGAGGCGCTGCAGCTCTATCTGCGCAACGTACGGCTGCGGCTCTACAGCCAGGCCCAGCGCGCAATCATGGAGGTGAAGGAATGAGCACATTCTTCATAACCGCATTCATCACATTTATCGCCTGCTTCTTGCTCATGCCGATCATTCTCGGCTTCGCGCGCCTGTTCGGGCTGTACGCGATTGTGAACGAGGGTACCTGCCACGTCTATGTGCTGTTCGGCAAGGTGCTGGCGGTGCTGAAGGAGCCAGGGTTCTACTTCCTGCCGTTCAAGCTCGGCCCGGCCGCGTTCGTCATTAATTTTTTCGGCCGCCGCCATCTGCTCGACATGCGCCGCGATCAGGTCTATCTGCGCAGCCAGCCGGTCAACTCCGAAGAAGGTGCGCCAATGGGCATCGGCATCTGGTACGAGATGTTCATCAGCGACCCGGTCGCCTACCTGTTCAAGAACGCCGATCCGCGCGGCTCGCTGGCGGCGAATGTCAGCAATGCGGTGGTGCGCAACCTCAGCAACATGCCGCTGGCCGACATGCTCGAAACGCGCCACACCATGAGCCAGGCGGTGCGCGACGAGGTCTCGCCGAAGTCGCACGAGTGGGGCTATCGGCTTGGCTCGATCTATATTCGCAAGGTGCACTTCCGCGACGAAGGCATGATTCGCCAGATCGAGGCCAAGGTGGTCAACCGCCTGCGCCAGGTCACCTCGGCGATCAAGCAGGATGGCGCGAATCAGGTCAGCATCATCACCAGCACGGCCGAACGCCAGGCGGCGATCGAGTTCGCCAAGGCCGAGGCCATGCGCCCGTCGATCGTCGGTGCCGCACTCAACGAGATCGCCCAGGACCCGGCGGTGGCGCATGCGCTGTTCGAGATCCTCGAAACCCAGCGGCTCACCGAGGGCAAAGTGCCGATCACGTTGGTGCCGCCGCATAGCGGGGTGATGACCCAGCTGCTCGCCAGCCAGCCGGCGCCCAACGGCGCACCGCAGCTGCCCGATGGCCGCTAGCGCACGATCAAGGGGCAGGGTAGCACTGATGTGGTGGCGGGGTAACATTGCTGTGGTGACGGGGCTTGCCCCCGCTTCAGCGCCCGCAAGGGACGCCACCACAGCAATTCTATCTCCTTATTCCAAGCATGCATGCTGCTTGAGATTGCACTTGGATAATAGCCATCCCGCATCTGACTTGTTTGACCCCACCACCAACGCCGACGGGCGCAGATGCGTATGCATCCACGCCCGTCGCTTGATCCACTCGTTATTGGGTATCTGCTTGCTACCGCCCTAGACCAAGTCTCACCGCCATAGTCCAGTAAAACTACCGGGCAGCAGGAGATCGCGCGGCTGGAAGCGCATCTGCAGTCAAAAGGTCCTCGCACCTGGTGGTGCGAGGACCTTTTCCTGCGGGTTTCGACGACCGAAAAATAGGATTGAGGATATTTACTCCCAAGGCACCAAGCGTGGCTGGAGGCCCGAGATAAGCTCCGACGGATCGCGGGCCAGGCCAGAGATCGCCCGGCCCCAGATATTGTTCGAGTCAATATCCGTTATCACGAAATTTGCGTAGCCGAGTGCATAGACAAACTTTCCGATGCCGCTCGCGCTGCTTAGCGGCGTGCGAACCGAGATGTAGTACCAGACGTAATGTGTATAGGTCTTGCCACTGGCTGTATAACTCAATGGTATACGAATGTAATACTCCCTGCCGGTATCTGCTGTATTGGAGGTGTCGATCGTAAGCTCGTTCTTCGACCCCGAATGGCTGACGTCGACCGTCACGCCATTCAACGAGGTACCACTGCCGATCGAGCTGGTCAGATCGCTTGCGTCAAACCATTTAATCGGTTCGGTCGTTGCGACCTGCACCTTGCCGGCGCCTGAGCCAATATCGAGACTGCTGCCACTGACCTTATCAAGCTTCAGCTCCGCCTTCGTCGAGTTCCCAGGCTCGAGCGGTTGATAGACCATTGGAACCTGCGAGAAGTAGGCGTAGAAATCATTAGCGTCGGCGTTCTGATCCAGGAGCACATAGACCGCGCGGCGCTTGCCTGTCGCCGTATCCTCCGCCTCGAGGTAGATCGTCTCTGCGCCATCCTTCCCAATTGTCTGGCTGATCGGAAGAGATAAACGCGCGCAGCTCGAAGGTCGAGTAAGTCTGCGGCAGTAGGTTGATCTTGTATGGAGCATCAGCCTTTCGACTTGTTTGGCTGCTGGTTTGCCCGTCAAACGCCTCGTCGGCCGGTACCGAACAAGTCGCGGAGCCGCTGGTAAACGAACCAGCCGGCCGACTGGCAAAGTCGTCAGACGTAGCCGGAAACGTCATCGAGAAGTCGGGGTCGGAGTTGATTGTGCCGTTGTACATCAGGACCGCAACTTTGTCGCCCACATTGAACCGCTGATCGAACGGCTTCTCGACCAGCCCAGCCGTAACGCCGTTGTAATAAGCGATCTGCTGCCCAGGGATGACCCAAGGGCCAGGGTATGATCCAAGAATGTACCGCGTGGCATAGTCCTTGTACTGGGACAGCGCCGTGGTGGGCTCGAGTCCGTTATAGAATAGTGGAGATGGGAAGGTCGTCTGGCGGAAATCCAGCACAATCGTGCCCGCAAAGCTGCCGTCCCCAACGTTTGGCGTAGCATCGGCTCCTGCGATGACCGTCTCCGGGCCAGGTGCGCTCTCGGATGCAGGATACGCCGGGTCGCTGTACAGGCCGGTTCCTGCAGCTGGGTCGCCAGGGTAATCCGCCGAACCCCAGCCGGGCCAGTTCTGGCAACCAGCGGCTGGGACAGTGGCAGGGGTTCCTGGCTGGCAAAGAATACTGTTCGACTGCTGCGCCAGTATGTCACGCACCGTCAGGACCTTGTCGGTCGCACCCACGTGGTAGTACTGCGGCAAGGTCTTATTTGTCGTCAATTCGCCGGTTTTGATATCGCCGTCAGTGTCGTAGCCACGCCAGCGCGCCACTGCGAAGGGCATGCCACCACCGCCAGCAGTCGCGTCACAATGCGCGCGGGCAGCTACCGTATACGTGTTGTAACCGATGACGCGCATGAAGAAGGCATTCGCTGGGCTGCGCAGCGCGACGCGCACGTCGGGGCCGTCGATCTCGATTCCTTGTGTTAGGCCAGTGCCCGTGCTGCCATCTGCCGCGTAAACCTCGCTGATGTTGGTATACGCCAGTGTACCAGGGGCGTTCACGCCCGCACCTGGTGTCGTGCCTAGGTTATTTTGTATAACTTGTTGCGCTTCGCTTTCGGCCGTCTGGGCGAGTGTCGATCCGGCAGTGATTTTGTTAAGTGACAGACTATTCGCGGCCGCCAGGCAGGCCGCGTCGGCCGTGTTTTGCATCAGGCGGCGCTGGGCATATAGCAAGCCCCCGTCGATGGCGAAACCGGTGAACAAAAAGATTAGAACCGCCATTAAGCCCACAAGTGGAAGTGATTGGCCCTGGCTGTGGCGCAGTAGAGAACGACGCATGAGCCACCCTCCTGGTTATTGATGAAACTCAAAATCGACAGACTTGGTAATCCAGATCGGATCGCTGAAATACGGAATGAGATTTGAGAGAACAAGCAGCCGGTATGGGTACTTCAGCTCGACCGTCGCCCGCGATCCGGCGTCTGGCATAGCTTCTGGATCGGTCTGCGTAAAGGTCATGTTCTTAATCGTTACCGTCCACATCGTGCTCGGCAGCGGATCAAGCCAGCCGAGCGATGTATAGTTCACCGTCGTGCTTGTCATCTTGGGACAGCCGCTGGCCGCCAACTCCCGGTAGGTGATCGCCTGCTTCACGACTTGGTCGAGCGACCAACCCTTAATGCTGCCATCGCATTTCGTGGTGTCGGTCTTGCTGGGATCGATTGTGGAATAGCGCGTGCTTCGATAGAGTGATGCCGCGCGCGCAGCCTCACGTACTGCATTCGAAACTTGCACATGTGCGTACAGAATGAAGCCGAATTCGGCTATGCCGATCAGGAGCAAGGCTAATATAGGCAGCAGCAGCGCCGTCTCAACCACCGCTTGGCCGCGCGTGGATGCAGACCCTTTCCAAGGCTTCCGGTATCTTCTCATTGCTCCCCTCCTGGCTCGATCCGCATGCTGCTTGTCGCCCTAACTTGGATTGTCTGCGGGCCAAGGAGTCCAAAGAAGAGCGGATGATCGTGTACAAGCTCTACATTAACCGTATCGCCCGCCCGGTAGACATTCTCTGGAAGCAGAGGGACCGTGGTATAAGTGACAGTGGTCGTCAGCTCTGTCGTGGGTTCAATCAATGGGCTGATAGTATCAGTGATGATTTGGCTGATATACAGTGTCCGCTGCGCATCTATCGTCGCCTGGGCCGATGGATCACCGCTCAATGGTGCCGTCCCTGTGTATTGATACACAGAGCCAGCGCGCGCCGCTTCGCGCGCCGAGTTAGTCATGCCGATGTAAACACTGAAAAGAATTCCCAGCTCAATGATGCCAAAAATCACTGCCACCAGGAGTGGAAGAATGAGAGCGAACTCGACCAGGCCCTGCGCGGGGCTACGTTGTAGTGTACGGTTCTTGGTGCGCATCATGTTTCTCTTCCTTGGAAACCAGTGCAATTCGGATTGTATCTCCATATAAGGAAATCGCTGGACGGCATCGAAAGAATCGGGCTATTACGAAGTTGTCACATCGGTGATATGATACCGACCGGCCGTAACATCTAGATGATATTTTGAGAGGAGTTGCAACCGATGGAGATAAAATTCACTCCCTGGCGAATGGCATATATTCAAGGCGCCGACGAGCCGGCCGAAACGGGCTGCGTGCTGTGCTCGCGCGGGCGCGTCGACCCACAGCCCACAAATCTGGTTCTCTTCCGCGGCGCCCAATGCTACATCTTAATGAACCTGTACCCCTACAATACCGGCCATCTCATGGTTGTGCCCTATATCCACACCGCCGACCTGATCCAGCTCGACGCCGCCATTGCCGACGAGCTCTTCGGGCTTGTGCGCCAGAGCGTCGCCATTCTGTCCGCTGCGCTGGCGCCCCACGGCTTCAACATCGGCATGAATCTCGGCCGCACCGCCGGCGCCGGCATCGATGAGCACCTGCATATGCATATCGTGCCACGCTGGGATGGCGACACGAACTTTATGCCGATCGTCGGCGGTACCAAGCTCATCCCCGAAGCACTCGACCAAACCTATGCCAAACTGCGCCCGCGCTTCGACGAGATTGGAAATGATTGATAATCGGCGGTCAAACCTGTCAGGCGACGGGCGCCGATGACTTTGCGATGCGCCGCGGCACCCGCCCGTCACCTGATAGGTTTTAGGGCCCAACAACTGTGCCCGTCAAGGCGCCGTCCTGCTGGCGCAATTCGACCACCGCCGGGCGATCGCCGACCACCACATTGCCGATGGTTAGCGGCTTGGCACCGGGAATCTCGACGGTATAGCTCCCCACCGGTAAGGTCGCACTGCTGCCCAGCGCGCCCTGGTACACCAGCCGGCCATCGGCGCTGAGCACGTGATACGAGACCAACACCGACTGCTGCAATGCGGTAACTAGCTGCGTGGCATCGGCAGCGTCGAAATAGCGGCCGCCGCCCGCTTCAGCAATCGCGCTGAGGCGTGCCTGCGCTTCGGCCCCAATATTGAAACCGATCACGTCGATCTTGAGATGTGGATTGGCCGAATGCAGCTCGCCGGCGATCCGCACCGGATCCGCGCCGCAGCTTTCTTCACCATCGGTCACCAGCACCACCTGCAAATCGCCCTGGGCCGATTTGAGGTCGTCGGGCACCATCTGCAGCGATGCGCCTAGCGGCGTTTGGCCCAATTTGACAGGATTAATCGCGTTTATCTTGCCCGTAAACGCCGCGCGATCGAGCGGCCCCAGCGGCGTTACTAACTCAATATCACCGCAATCGGAGCTACGGCGATGACCGTAGGTTCGCAACGCCACGTTAGCAGTGTTGGGCAGTTCATTGACCAGCGCGCCGAGCGCCTCATGCGCAATGTCGATTTTCTTACGATCGCCAATCGGGGCGCCCATGCTGCCGGAAGCGTCTAAGATAATCTCAAGATTGGCCAGCACCTGGCCGCTCGGTTGATCCGCGGCCATTCGCACTGTCAGCAGGCCAGGTAGCGGTGTGCTGGTCGGCAAAGGCGTGTTCGTCGGCGCGGGTGTGTTGGTCGGCGCGGGCGTGCTGGTCGGCAAGGGTGTACCGGTCGGTGCGGGTGTATTCGTCGGCGCCGGCGTTGGCAGCGAAAGCGCCGCTGTCGGCGCGGGCGGCAGATCGGGCTGCCGCGCGCTGATTGGCCGCAAAACGATCAACACGATACCCAGTACGAACAACACCGGCACCGCGGTGAGAAAGCGCGGGCGCAAAAACCTATGATTTTTTGGCGGCGCCGCGGCCTCGGGCGTTTCGGTGCGATCGAGCTCAAGTTTCAGCTGCGCATCAGCGATTAACGAGTCAACCTCAGGATACGCCTTGGTAAGCGATTGCAATCTTGAAAACGTTTCGATTGCCGCTGCCCACTCGGCGGCGCGAAACTGAGCGAGACCATGTGCATATAATTCTTCAATATTTACAGCTTGTTCGTCGTGCATAGCCCCCTCATAAACCGTCAAATGTGCTCAATAGTTGGGGCACCGCCGGCCCAAGCAACACCGCAAAAATCGACGGAAAGATCAGAAAGACCAATGGAAACATCATCTTCACCGGCGCTTGGTTCGCTCGCTCTTGGGCGCGTTGGCGGCGCTTCACGCGCAGCTCCTCAGCCTGCACGGTGAGCACCCGCCCGATACTGACACCCATGCTCTCGGCTTGATTGACCGCCGATACAAAGCTCGTCACATCCAACACACCAGTCCGATCGGCTAAGTCGTTCAGCGCGTCGCGGCGGGCCAGCCCCATGCGCATATCGCTCAATACATGGCTAAACTCAACTGCTAGTTCGTTGTTCCACTTGCTCGTAATCTCCTGAATCGAGCTTTCAAAGCTTAAGCCGGCCTCGTTTGCGATCACCAGCAGATCCAGCGCATCGGGCAGCGAATTGGTGATCGCTAGCTGGCGCTGTGAAATGCGCCGCGACAACCAGAAATCCGGCAGCGAAAATGAGCAGAAAGCCACCAGGCCCAGCATCAGCCCATTCATAAGCGTTGCGGGATAGCGCGTCAAATAGGCGCCCAGCAACGCAAGCCCAACCACCAATACCATGATCAGGCCCTTGACGCCAACGAATTCGTTTGCATGCATGCCCGCCGGGCTGCCGGCCATGATCAGCCGATGGCGCAGTGCATTCATGCGATTCTGCGGCAGAAGCCAGAGAAATAAACCCGCGACGCGCTCCGCGACTGGAATCAGCACGCGCTGGCTGAACGGCTTCGACAGCTCGATCTGTTGTAATGTCACGGCGTGCTGCGCATCGCCGGTCGCCAAATACACTTCGAGACGATCGCTGAGCTTTCGATCGCGGCGGGCAAATACGAATCCGCCAAAGATACAGACCACACTTAGGGCGGACATGATGCTTAATAATGCGATCCAGGTCATCTCAGTCCTCTAATTCCAACATAATTTAGAAAATGTTCAGGCACGCTCATACTTTGATATCGACAAGCTTGCGAATCACGACAAAGCCAAGGATCCAGAAGAAAATCGCGCCAATTGGAATACAAAGCGTTGGCCCCGGCGTAAACAAGCGCATCATGTAGGACGGATTGATACCAAAGATGATCAGCGCCAACGCAATCGGCAACATACCGATCACATAACTGGAAATACGCTGCATCGACGTAATCACGCGCACATCGCGGCGCAGTCGGGCGCGTTCGCGAATGGTGTTGCTGATCGTATCGAGGATCGTCGTGAGATTACCGCCAACACGGGCGTGAATTTTGATCGCCGTTACAATCAGATCGAGATCTTCACTTTCCATGCGCAGCGCCAGGTTATCAAGCGCCTGCGTCAGGCTGAGTCCGAGCTGCACCTCTTGACCAACACGCTGTAGTTCGTGTTTGGTTGGCTGAGGGGCATCTCTGGCCACATTGGCAAACGACTGTAAGAGACTAAACCCACCGCGCATCGATGCGGCAACCAGCGCCACGCTTTCGGCCAACTGGTCGTTGAAGGCGTGGTTGCGGCGGGCGCGGCGCATCCGCAACCAGATAATCGGCGCCACAAAGCCAAGTGCCAGAAGGACCGGCACGATCAGTAACGAGCGCCAGATCACCAATCCCACCAGCACGAGCACCAGCGGCACAGCCACTCGCATCAACAGATATTCCGGTACGGTCAACGGTACATCGGCCTGCGTCAAATCCAGCGCTATACGTTCCGCAAAACTCTGCTTTTTGATAGCCTCGTTAATTCGTTCGGCAAACGCCGAGTCCGATGACGCATCCTGTACGTCAAGAGTATCGGTTGGAGCAGCGAGATACGCCGAGAGGCGCGAATCAACCTTCTGATCGCGGCGCAGAATGCGGCGTAGCCCAAACAGGAAGGCCAGCGTGGCCACACTGGCCAACATCGCCGCAATATACGGCAAAAATTCAAGTAGCATTGCTCTAACCCTATGCGATCAGCTAACCGCGGTTAGCCATATTGCTATGCGCCCCAAAAACCGACGGCGGCAGTGTGATATTCAACAGTTGCAAGCGATCCATAAAGCGCGGGCGAATACCGGTCGGCATCATGCGCCCGATCACCCGACCGTCTTGCATGCCCTGGCGTTGGAAGACAAACAGATCCGACATCGCGATAATATCGTTGCTCAGGCCAGTAACTTCCGAAACCTGCACAATACGGCGCGAGCCGTCTTGCAAGCGCTCGAGCTGGATAATCACATGGATGGCCGCGGCGATCTGCTCGCGAATTGCTCGCACGGGCAAATCCATGCCGGCCATCAGCACCATGGTCTCCATGCGATGCAGCGCGTCGCGCGGGCTGTTGGCGTGCAGCGTGGTCATCGAGCCATCGTGGCCAGTGTTCATCGCCTGAAGCATATCCAATGCCTCGCCGGCGCGGCACTCGCCGACGACAATGCGATCGGGGCGCATACGCAGCGCGTTCACTACCAAATCGCGAATGCTAATCTCATTGCGCCCCTCGATGTTAGGCGGGCGCGACTCAAGCGTGATCACATGGCGCTGCTGCAATTGCAGCTCGGCGGCATTCTCGATCGTGAGGATGCGTTCGTCCTCAGGGATGTACGACGACAGCACATTCAGCAGCGTTGTTTTGCCGGTGCCCGTGCCGCCCGAAATGATCACGTTCAACCGGCCCATCACGCAGGCGCGCAGCAGCTCCATCAGCTCGGGTGAGCAGGCACCGCGCCGCACCAGATCCGCGCCCGAAAGTGGCGTTTTAAAGAACTTCCGAATCGTCAGCGATGGGCCATTCAGGCACAATGGCGGGATGATCGCATTGACACGGCTGCCATCAGGCAGCCGCGCATCGACCATTGGCATGGTCTCATCGCAGCGCCGACCGAGTGGCGAGATAATCCGATCGATGATCCGGCGAACATGTTCGTCGTCGATGAAGTGCGAATTGGTCTCTGTCAGCTTGCCGTCGCGCTCAACCCAGATCTGGTTGGCGCCGTTAACCATGATCTCGCTGATGCTATCATCGGACAGCAGCGGTTCCAGCGGGCCGAGGCCCAGCAGTTCGGCCTGCGCTATACGCGTGAGCCGGGCGCGCTCGCGATCCGAGATCACCCGGCCGGTGATCTCGAGCTGCTCAGTCACCAACTGCGCGATCCGTCGAGAATAATGAGTAGGATCCTGCTGTGTATTGACGCTAGTTGACTCCGACAGTAAGCGCGTCTGCACCTGTTCGATCAACTCGCGGTCTTCACGCGAGATCGGTGCATTGGCCGATGGTCCAGCCGGCTGTTCGATCGCCGGCGCGCGCGACTCGGCGGCTGCTCGGCTCTCGGTGGCGGAAGGCGTCTCGGCCGGCGTACCGCCCAAACGCGAAAAGCGAATACGATTCATTTACGCGCTCCTCAGCTTACATCGCATCATTATGCCTCACGGCGGGTAAATCGGAACAGATTGCGGCGGTTTTTTGTATCGTTCGACGGCGACGCGTTCGCGGCGCCTTTATCGGGAGTCAGCGAGATCGGATTGGTCTTATCGCCGGCGATATGCCCCGCGAGCTTGATCATGCTTTGGCCCACCCAACTCTGCGCGTGCGAAATGACAATTGGAACGCCGCGGTTAACGCTATGTGTAACCAGCCGCCCTTCGCTTGGGATATTGGCGCCGACCGATTGGCGCAGATGCTGCTCAACATCCGCCAGTGCGATTTTATCGACGCTCGGAAACCGGTTGAGTACAATCGTCGTACGGCCCTCGATCAGGCCCTGTTGGCGGCTATACTCCAAGAAATGCTTGACATTTTTCAACGCCGGAATCTCGGGGGTGACCACGACCACCACCTCATCAGCGCGCCGCAGCAGCAAGCACACCACATCGTCGAGGAACGACCAGGTGTCGACGACCACGTACCTATACCGTTCCAGCAGACGATCGAGCAGCGTATCGATCTGCTCGACCGTAATCTCGCCGGCGGCTTCGGGCGAGTTGGGCGATAGCAGTACGTGCAGGCCGGAGTTGTGTTTTTGCAGCACCGGCACGAGCATTGCGTCGTCAATTTCATCCACGCGCGACAGCAGATCTTGCATAGTATATTTCGACCAGATATTCAAATGTACGCCAACGTCGCCGAACTGCAAGGCAAAATCGGCCAATATCACCGGGCCGTTGCTCGTCTGCTGCAATGCAACCGCCAAATTTGTCGCAACTGTGGTCGTACCCGAGCCACCCTTGGGTGAAATCGCCACGACGAGCTTACCAAGGCGAGTGGAGCGCGCGTCGCCATTCGTCAGCGTGTGTGTGCGGCGGCCAGCTTCGGTGGCCAGCAGGGATTGGACACTATCCAGCAACTCGTTATACTGAAATGAGCGTACCAGTACATCGCGCACGCCGACGGCGACCAATCTGCGCAATGACGCGACATCCGGCTGCGGCACGATTGCAATGCAGATCGTTGATGGTGTTGTCATGAAGATCTGTCGGATACAGGCCTCGACCTGATCGAACTCGCGATCGACAATCACCAGATCCGGCTGCTTGTGCTGAACCAGATCCAGCCCGGCGCGCACAGTTCCGACGCGATCAACTCTCTCAAACTCTTTCTCGCCGGCAAGCCGCTGGATCCAATCTTGTTCCAGCCGCTCGGGCGAAGTTATGACAACAATATGAACCGATGTATCATGCGACACGCAGCACTTCCTTTCTACACCGACGTAATGACGGATTGTGTTCGCTCATGTATTGCCCAGTGTATTTGTCGACAAAATATCGTCGTCGTGAAACAGAGGCACACGCAGCGCTGGAGGTTGGATCGCAACACCCAACGCTGCGTGCTTTTCGCGCTATCGCGGCGTAATGTATCGCCGCGAGAATTCGAGACGATCGATCCACGGCGCGGTAAACGGCTCTTTATCAACCGGCGAGCGCAGCGTGAAATCAATAATGCTACCGTCCGCATCTTTCGCATACTTCAACAGCGCGGCATCGGCTGGGCTTACACTGCACAGCAACGCGACCGGGGCGCCGACGGTGTTTTCGTTCTTTCCGTCTTCCGATTTTGTCGCGCGCAACACCTTGAAGACCTCGATATTCTGTAAGGTCAGCGCCGTCGCGTTCCCAAGATCCTTATCCTCCGTTGCCGAACCATCCGTGTTCAACGCTTTCAACGGCGATGAAATGTAGAGATCAATATGATCACCATCTTTGATAACATCGCTCTTGCTCATCAGATCGGCGACCGGGAAGGCAAACAGCACATAGCCCTTTTTGATCTGCTGGCTCATCGACGATCCCTGGCCGCCTAGAAACTGACCGGTATGAAAGGTCTCGCCTTGGCCGATTGGGCGAACCACTACTTTGTTATCGAGATTGACCGTTTCGCTAATCGCGGTAATTGGCACCAGATCGAGCGGAAATGACTTGATAACATAATCCGTCTTATTAATGGTAGTCCCAGGATCCAGCGGGCGGGCCGCAACCGGCAGATCTAGTGTTGGCGGCGGCGCATACTTTTCAAACGCCTCTTGGCGCGACTGTTCAGCCGCGGTTACAGCCTGTTGCTGCAAAAAGAAAAATGCCATGACACCAGTGCCCAAGGCGAGGATCAGACCAAGAACAAAAAATGTCCATCCTCTACGTCGACTCATGAAAGTGCCTCCTACTGTTGGTATTATGCGGGTGTTCATTCTCTGGCAGCCATGGCTGCCCTAGTAACCGATGGCGCTATAATCTGATGAGACTGGTTCCGGACATAGCGATCAGAGCAACTGCTTCTGGCAGAAACAATTGTTCACCCCCAGACTCTTGGGGTCGAGAATACCTATCTCGGAATACGCGAATGAAGGAGATCGGTATACATAGCTATGAGTGTTTACATTCCTCACAGACGTAAGGAAGGAATCAAATCTGCTATAGATTACAACGCTTAACTGCCGGATTCGATACGGCAACCACACAATTGAGAACAGATTCTCTACTACAGTTACTGCGCATGCCCAAAATCACAGATATATGTAGGGGGCAAACAGATGTTGCACACCAACGCGACTCGCCGGCGCGACTTCGGGCTGCGATGATGCCCTTCCGTCTCGCGCCTTGGCGCAGGGTGTGGGAGGCTGCCACAAAAATCACAGATATACTACCGTGCCGGGAAAGTAGACCAGATGCTCGGCTCTATTCCTCTATACCATATTAGAGTGCTCGAAGGTCGCGAAAAATCATGCGTTAAGATGACGAATAGATTACACCCATAAAGTAAGGGAACGCTATAGGCGGATCAAGCGCTTCTTGACAAGACAGTGGTGCTGGGGATAAAAAATGCCTGTGTGACCACAGGCACATGAGGCAGATCGATTAAGAACGCGCTTTGCGCGACCGACTCATAGAGCGGCTACATGACCAATCATATGTGCAGTGTAGTCGGCTTTGCTTACCGAGCAACGGAGTTTGACTACAGCAACATATCGTTCACAAGCCGCACAAACTGATCAACTTCGAACGGTTTCTGGATGATCACCGCGCCGTCGGCCTCCATGTCGGCAAACCAGGGTTTGCGGTTCAGGGCGGTCATGATAAAGATCGGAATGCCGTCATCCTGAAGCTGCTCCTTAATCAAATGGAAGGCTTCGACGCCATCCATCTGGGGCATCATGATATCGGACACCACCAGATCGGGCTTGAGTCTTCGGAGCTTTTCAATGCCCTCCTGGCCATCGTTCGCGAGGATGACCTGGTAACCAGCCTCGCGGAGCGCGATTTCGAGAACCGTCTGCATGGCCAGATCGTCGTCCATAATCAGAATTGTGCGTTTTTGCTCCATGCGCTCGACTCTCCTCTTGTATTGGCCGCGACCTATAACCGCGGTTATTATACCAGAACATGCACTACAAGCTAGCAGGACCGGGGACGCGAATCGACCGTTGGATCGCGGCGGCAACCGAATGTGTGACAAACTGTTCATCAAATTGCGTAGCAGATAAGCCTTTTTTAGCGTTTACTACATGGTAAAGGAATGTTAAAATTGTATTACGTGTCTGACAAGTGCAATTTGGAGGATTAACATGCATCGGAATATAATCATCGCGGTCTGCGCTGGGTTCTGTGCCGTGGCGGTGATTGCTGGGCTATTTATTTCAACCCTGTCCTCAGCCAGTAAGCCGATCGCTGTAGCACAGACGACGGCAAGCACGGAGAGCCCGGCGCCCGTTCCAACCACCGGCACGCTGGCAGAGGCGCCGACAAACGTGCCGGCCACAGCTGCCGCGGCGACCAGCACGCCATCCGCAGTTGCGACGCCCGAGCCAAGCAGCGCTCCTCCGGCCACTGCCGTGCCAACCGTTGCGCCGACGAGCGTACCAACCACGACTCCTACGGTGGCGGCTGAATTCATCGAGTACACCGTCCAGCGCGGCGATGAGCTGCTCCAACTTGCGAAGAAATACAATGTTTCGGCAAAAGATATTATGGCCAACAATCAGATCCCGAACCCTAATAGCCTGGTGGTTGGCCAAGTGTTGCGCATTCCCAAAAAATAAACAATCGTGTCGTTCGTATTTGGCTCAGCGGGGGCGCTTCCGGCGCTCCCGTTTGTTTTGCGCTCGATGACCCACAAACGCTTGATCACAACCGCAAAAAACGTGTTACCATGCATGCATCCAATTGCGGATTGCAGATTCATCCAAAGGGTACCCGATTGTAGATTGAGTCTAGTGCATACCAATGCGATCGATACAAGTCAGAAGGTCCAAAAAGTTCCTTGATTTGCACGAGGAAGTATCAGGGCGAACGCAGGCGTTTGGGTATCTAGAACGGCCTGTACGTAAGTCGTAACTTAATAAGGAGCCGGACATGGATCACGCGAAACTCGTCGAAGAGCTCAAGCGGGTGGTTGGGGCACGCGCCGTCGTTGACGCCGCCGCGGCGCTGATGACCTATGAAGCCGACGGCTGCGTGATGGATCTTCACGCGCCGAATATCGTTGTGCTGCCGAATACGACCGAGCAAGTCGCCGAGGTGGTGCGCCTGGCCGCTCGCGCCGGCCTACCAATCGTGCCGCGCGGCGCCGGCACTGGGCTTGCCGGCGGCGCCACCCCAATGCAGGGCGGCGTGGTGATCAGCACGACACGTATGAATACTATTCTCGAGGTGGACCCGCGCAACCGCCGCGCGCGCGTGCAGCCGGGCGTGATCAATTGGGAACTCACCCAGCACCTGGCACCCTACGGCTACCAGTTCGTGCCCGACCCTTCGTCGCAAAAAGCCTGCACGATCGGCGGCAATATCGCCAACAATAGTGGCGGGCCGCACTGCCTGAAATACGGCACGACCACCGACCACATTCTGGCGCTACGGGTGGTGTTGCCCGACGGCAGCGTGCTGTGGACCAGCGACGGCCGCGCCGATGGGATCGGCTACGATCTCCAAGGTGTGCTGACCGGTAGCGAGGGTATGTGTGGTGTGATCACCGAAGCCTGGGTACGGCTGACAAGGCTGCCCGAGGCGCTGCGCGTCGTGCTGGCGCTGTTCCCCGATATCCCGGCTGCCTCGCAGACGGTCTCGACGGTGATTGCGCGGGGCCTACTGCCGGCGGCGCTGGAAATGATGGATCAGCTGGCGATCAAGGCGGTGAATGGTATGTACAAGCTGGGCCTGCCCGAGAGCGCTGGAGCGGCGCTGCTGATCGAGTTGGATGGCGTACAGGATGGCCTCGACGATTTACTGGCCGAGGTTACCAACACCTGCCGCGAGTTCGGCGCAATGGAAGTGCGGCCGGCCAAGACTGCCGAGGAGCAGGCACAGGTATGGGCGGCGCGTAAGAATGCCTTTGGCGCGATGGGCCGCCTGTCGCCGAGCTACTATCTGGTTGATACTGTGGTACCGCGCACGCGGCTGCCGGCTACGCTGGCGCGCGTTGGCGATGTAGCGCGCGAGTTTCGCCTGCCGATCGCCAATGTGTTCCACGCCGGCGATGGCAATTTGCATCCGCTGATTCTGTTCGATCGCCGCGATAAAAGCCAGCTCGAGCGCGCGCTGCATGCCGCGACGGCGGTGCTGCACGAGTCGATCGCCCAGGGCGGCGTGATCAGCGGCGAGCATGGCATCGGCGTCGAAAAGCGCGATTATATGACGCTGCTGTTCTCGACCGACGACCTGGCGGCGATGGCTGGGCTCAAGCAGTGCTTCGACCCTGCAGAATTATTTAATCCCGGCAAAGTCTTCCCGTCCGGGCGCGGCTGTGGCGAGCTGGCGGCGCTGCGGCGCAGCGGGCTGAATATGAGCGATCTGGCCGGCGCAGAGCAAAGCGTGCCCAGCGGGGCGTGGTTGTGATTGTAGATTGAGCATTCTGAAAGAACTTGGAGTTCTATGACCGAGCATACCGCGCCGGCGCTGGCGAGCGCGCTAGCGCCGATTGTGTCGGATCACGCGCTGCTCGACGACCCGCATACATGCGCAGCTTACGCCGTGCAAGGTATCACGCCACGCTGTGTCGTCGCGCCGGGCAGCCTCGACGAACTGTCGGCGGTGATGCATGTAGCGCGCGAGCAGCACGCGGCGGTGGCGCCCTGGGGCGGTGGCACACAGCAATCGATCGGCAACCCGCCAGCGCGGCTGGATCTGGTCGTGCGCACCGAGCGGCTCGACCAGGTGTTGGTGCACGAGCCTGATGATCTGACGATCTCGGTCTCCGCGGGCATCACGATTGGTACGCTGCGTGAGTATCTGGCGCGGTACGGCCAGATGCTGCCGATCGACCCGCCGCTGCCGACACGCGCCACAATCGGAGGGCTGCTGGCCACCGGCATGGACGGACCGCGCCGGCTCGGCTACGGCACGTTGCGCGAGCTGCTGATCGGCATCACCGTGGTCGAAGCAGATGGGCGGATCTCGCGCGGCGGGGGCATGGTGGTCAAAAACGTCAGCGGCTTCGACATGATGAAACTCTACCGCGGCAGCCTTGGGACGCTGGCAATCATCGCCAGCGCAAACTTCAAACTGCAGCCAATTCCACGGGCGGCCGCGACACTGCTATGCAGCTTCGCGGACGCGGCGGCCGCCTTCGCCGCGCTGGAAGCGCTGCATGTGACGCAGCTGACGCCGACCGCGGCAGAGTTCCTCAACGATCAGGCACTCGCATACATTGTAGCCACAGAGATCACGGAGAAGAAACCAAAAAGCGAACAACTCCATCCCCCTTTGGCCTCTGTGGCACATGACATATGTGCGCTGGCGTTGCGCAGCGAAGGGCTGCCGACCGCAGTCGAACGGCATGTGGCCGATATGCGCGAGCTAGCGGCGCGTAATGGCGCGACCGATATACGACGACTCGACGGAGCGCCAGATTCAGAGCTCTGGGCGCGCATCGCCGACCTGCCACAGGTCGCCGTGCTCGCAGACGACGAGGCGTTGATCAAGCTAGCGACGCTGCCGATTGAAACCGAGCGTACGATCGCCCAGATCGAGGCGCTGGCGGCGCGCCATCACAGCCGGGCGACGATCAACGCGCGCGCACTCAATGGAGTGATCTATGCGCGGCTGCGCCCAATCGCCGATACCCTGCGGCTGGTGCTAACGACGGAACTCCCAAGTATGCAATGGATCGCCACGAACATGCCCGGACTCCCGCGTTGGGGCGCGCCGCCAGCTGGCCTCGATCTCATGCGGAGGCTCAAAGCCGAGTTCGACCCGGCTGGGCTACTGAATCCAGGACGCTTCGTTGAGGGAATCTAAGAATTGGGTACGTTTTGATTTCATTTTTGCGTTCGCAGAGCGCAAAAACGAAATCAAAACATATGAATGACCATGTCTCTCAGGATCGACGGTCGGTGATGTAGTTGACCAGTTGCTCGATCATGAATTCTCGGTCGTCGATCGAGTATTTGACCACATCGCCGATCGAGATCAAGCCGATCAGCCGGTCGTGTTCGATCACAGGAAGGTGCCGCAGGCGCTTATCGGTCATCAGCGCCATACACTCATCGATCGTCTGTTCTGGGCGCACGTACAGAACTTTGCGAGTCATGATCTCGCCGACTGGGGTCTGTGGAGAGACGCGGTCGCTGAGGAACAGTGCCCTAACAATATCTCGCTCCGAGATGATCCCGACGACCTGTCCTTCCTCGAGCACCAACAACGCGCCGATGTTCTTTTCCGCCAGGAGATTGACCGCCTGCGCTATCGACGCCTGTGGCGTGATGGACCAAACTGACTGTGAGGGCTTGCGCTGGAGCATCCAATTAACGGTACTCACTCTGGAGCCTCCTTTCACAATCGATGCCGCCGCTTGTGCTTTTCTCCTTCGTCATCTCAGCAAGTTTCGATCCAGGTATACGATAGTTAGGGATGCTCAAAAAAGAGCCACCGATATTTCGTATTGCGTATTACGTTAGCGCACTGCCGATACGCAATACGTTACCCGCACTACGATTGCCGTCGGCCGGTTTATTTTTCGAACACCCCTTATGGTTTACGCCACCGGGAGTGTAAAGGCAAATGTGCTGCCCTCGGCTTCGACGCTGGTAAACCATATGCGACCGCCGTGCAATTCGGCCAGTAGCTTGGCGATCACCAGATTAAGGCCCCCATAGCGGCCTTCTTTGAGCGGGTTATCGCCACGAAAGAACGGCGTGAAGATCTTCGCCTGATCCTCGGCGCGGATGCCGACGCCGGTATCCTGTACTTCAACCAATATATCATCGCCAGAGTGCCGTACACGCAGCACTACCGCACCACCGGGATGGGTATAGCGATTCGCATTACTCAGCAGCGCGGCCAGGAGCTGCCGCAAACGCCGGCGATCGGCGAAGATCAAAGGCAAATCGGCCGGAAGCTCGACCTCGAATGATTGCTGGCGCGCCGCAAATCGTGGCGCAAATCCCTGCTCGACCTCGTGGATCACAGTGTCGATATTGATGCGTTCGAGGTCGAGCTTAATAATGTGTGCGGATAATGCGTAGGCATCGTACAACTGATTGAAGAGCTCGCCCTGATGATTGGCGTTTTCTTTGATCAGGCCGGCGAACTCGCGCTGATCATCATTCAGCGGCCCAAACCAGCCGCGTATCAAGCCTTCGGCCGCCCCGCTGATGGCCTGCAGAGGCACTCGCACATCGTGCAACGCCCGGCATAAGTAATCGTACTGACGGCGCTGCTCGGCAAGTTCAGGGGTCAGATCGCGCAGTATAATCAGAGTGCCCAGGGCAGCCGATAGATGATCGTCCGTGAGCAGTGGGCGCTTCTGAAAGCCAATTGTGCAATCGCCAACCTCGATCACGCCGGGCCGCAGATCATCGAGCTGGCGCAGCACGGCTCCTCCAGGGAGCCGATCAACAATATGATCCAGCACCGCTACGGGATCGACCGCCAGCAAGCGAGCGGCGGCAGGGTTGATCTGCCGAACATAGCCATCGATATCGACGATTAATGCGCCATCGACGAGCGCGCTCAGAATCGCCGCACCACTCATGAAAGGACGTTCGCGCTCAGTTTGAGTAGCAGAACTGGCCATGCACAGATCTCCCATGGGTATATTTGCCAGAAGTGTTGCCGGAGCTACAGTGCCGCAATTGTACTACAAAACCAGATAAACATGTGGTTTATATACTACTTGAAATGGGGAACCTGCCCAGCCGGTTCCACCAGCACGCTGATATGCTGAATATAGCAGAAAAAAGGGTGGGTGGTATGAACAACCGATAACAAAATGTTCTCGAATGTTTTTTGCCGGTCTCGGCCACATTCGTGGCCAGGATCGGCAAAAAAGTATCTTGAAGGGTGGCACGCCCTTCGAACCTCCCGCGAGCTGACTACTGCGCGCGCCGCAGGTCTTTGATATTGAGCTGGAGGGTGCGCGTGCCGTTCCACTCGTTCGCCTCCAAGGTATAGGCGATATCGAGCCAGGGATACTTTTCGAAATAGCCCGCCAACTGGCCGAGCCGGAATGCAATTGCCTCGTAGGTTGGGCCACCAAGCCCACCATCGAGCCGCAGTTTGAGATGCTGGCCATCGGCGCCGCGCGACCAAGCGCCAGCCACGCGCACGCGCCGGCTCATCAGCACCGGCTGTGGGTTGGCCTGCCCAAATGGCTCGAGCACCGCAATCTGTTCCAGGAGATCCCATGTTAGCGCGCCCAGCGGAACCTCGGCATCGATCTCGAGCGCCGGCATAAGTAGCTCGTCGGGCAGATGCGCCGCTGCATAGCTGAGCAGTCGCTCCTCGAGCTTGGGCAGTTGGTCGTTCGCAATCGTAAAACCGGCTGCCCCTGAGTGGCCGCCAAAACGCACAAACAGATCTTCGCAGGCGGTCAGCGCATCGATAATACTAAAGCCCGGCACGGATCGGGCTGAGCCGCGCGAAAGCTCTGCGCCGCGCTCGAGCATCAGCACCGGGCGGCCCAGTTCTTCGACCAACCGTGCGGCGACCAGACCAACCAGCCCAGCCGGATAGTCGGCGCTATCGAGCATAATGATTCGATTTGCGTTCTTACCGAGCTGCTCAACCTGCTGGCGTGCCGCGAGTTGTATCTCTTTGGTAAGCTCCTGGCGGCGGCGATTGGCCTGGTTCAGCTTATCGGCCAGCTGTTGGGCGGTGGTGAAATTCTCGGCGAGCAAAAGCTGATAGGCGAGCACGGCGTCGTCGATCCGGCCAGCGGCATTGAGCCGCGGCCCGAGCATAAAACTAATGTCGCTCGACGTAATCTTGCCTTGCACCAGGCCAGCCGCGATACTCAGCGCCTTCAGGCCAGGGCGTTGGGTCGCGTTGATCGATTCTAGGCCGGCGCGCACCAGCACACGATTCTCACCGTTGAGCGGCCCCATATCGGTGACGGTGCCAAGCGCGACGACGTCGAGCAAATCGCGCCCGCGCAGCGGCATCTTCATACCCAGCCGCGCCAGCGCCTGCGTCAGCTTATAGGCGATTCCAACGCCAACCAACTGCTTGTATGGATACGCGCAGCCCGGCTGCTTGGGGTTGACCAGCGCATACGCCTGAGGCAGCGCATCTGGCGGCGTGTGGTGATCGGTCACGACGACATCGATCTCGTGGGCCTGGGCATGGGCCACTTCAGATAGATTGCTGATGCCGCAATCAACTGTGATCAGCACGCGGATGCCCTCGGCGGCCAGCTGATCGACGGCCTCAATGTTGAGGCCGTAGCCCTCGCGTAACCGGTGAGGAATGTATGGGCGAATCTCGCCACCCATGGCCGTGATTGCCTGCATCAGGAGTGTGACCGCGGTCACGCCGTCGGTGTCGAAATCGCCGTATACCGCGATTGGCTCGCCCTCGGCAATCGCCTTTGCGACGCGGCGAGCGGCGGCATCCATACCTTTCATCAAGAATGGATCATGCAGACCGCTCGTGTAGTCGGAGGAAAGAAATGCATCGACGCTGTGCTGGTCGCGCAGGTCGCGCTGGTAGAGCAGCGTGGTGACGATCGGCGAGCGATCGCGTGCCGACGCAATAAAATCGGCAGGGGCGGGATCGCGCAGGATCCAGCGTTTTTTGCGGGCAGACATGAAGCCTCTTTGAGATTGTAGATTGCAGATTACAAATTGCAGATCGCAGATTGTAGATTGTAGATTGACACACAATCCAATGTGGTGGAGTATAGCATCTGCGTGTAACAGACGCAAACCAGTTTTTGAATGTAACTGTTTACGCTTGAGATAATGGAACGCGGACGAACGCGGACGAACGCAGAAATGAGCGCAGATTCTGTCACATTTATCGGTATCGACCTGGCGTGGTCGCGCAACAACGCGAGTGGCGCGGCGATCGTACGTGGTGATGCACATGGCGGCGAACTGATGGAGACCGCGCGGCTGGGCAACGACGACGAGATCGTGGGCTACATCGGCGCGGCGGCCGGCGTTGGGCCGGCGATTGTGGCGGTCGACGCGCCATTGGTCGTGCCAAACCCGACCGGGCGCCGGCCGGGCGAGCAAGAGCTCGGTAAGATCTTCGCGAAGCACCAGGCCGGCGCGCACCCGGCCAACCGCGGCCTGCCGGTGTTTCAGCAGGACGTGCGCGGCGAGGAATTAGTGCACAGGCTGGAGCTTTACGGCTTCAGGCACAAAGAAACGATCGAGGCCGAGCTGGAAATCCGCCAGGTGATCGAGGTCTACCCGCATGCCGCGATGATTGCGTTGTTTGAGCTGGATCGCACGCTCAAATACAAGGCCAAGCCAAAGCGCTCGATTGAAGTGCGGCGCGCCGCCTGGGGCGAGTATCAGCGCTATTTGAACGAACTGGCCGACCGCGACCCGCCGCTGCGCGGCCAAGCCCTGCTGACCGGACAGGATGTCGCGGTGCTGCGCGGGCGGCGGCTGAAGGAGTATGAGGACCGCGTCGACGCATTGATGTGCGCCTACATCGCGCTGTATGCGTTTCGTTGGGGCATGGCGCGCTGCCGCTCATTCGGCACGCTGGCCGGCGGCTATATTTTTACGCCGCTGCCGCGATACCTGCGCGAGGAATAGGACACGGATTCCCACGGATTTTTCAAAGAAAAGAATAGTGCGTAGTGCGTAGTACGGACGCGATATATCGGGCTCCTACGCACTACGCACTATAGGGCCGGGATGTAATAAAAACGGCGAGATCCTTGCAATTGTGCCTATAACAGCACGATCTTCTCACGGCCATCGCGTATGTTGCGTGTCGCATTGCGCGTGTCGACCACAGCCGGCGCGCGCGCGACGATCCGCGCGTAGTCGAACGCGCTGTGGTCGGTGATGATCACCACGCAGTCGGCCTGCTCAAGCAGTTCGTCGGAGAGCGGTATCGTGTGATAGAGCTGGCCGTGATGGTCCTCAAACTGGCCGACGTGCGGGTCGACGGCGACAATCTCGGCGCCGTCGGCGCTCAGCAGCTCGATCACCTTGAACACCGGCGACTCGCGGTAGTCGTCGACATCGGGCTTATAGGCCACGCCGAGCAGCACGATCTTGGCCCCATTGATCGCCTTACGCTGGTGGTTGAGCGCTCGCGCGACCAGATCGTGCACGTGGCGCGGCATCTGGGTATTAATTTCGCCGGCCAGTTCGATGAAACGAGTGGTCAGGTCGTACTCGCGCGCCTTCCATGTGAGGTAGAATGGGTCGACCGGGATGCAGTGCCCGCCGAGCCCTGGCCCGGGCGTGAACTTCATAAAACCGAACGGCTTGGTTGACGCGGCGTCGACCACCTCCCAGACATTCAGGCCCATGCGATCGCAGAGCAGCGCCAGCTCGTTCACCAGCGCGATATTGACCGAGCGAAAGATATTCTCGAACAGCTTGGTCAACTCGGCCACGCGCGGCGACGAAACCGGCACGACCTTGCTGGTGATGTTGGCATAAAACGTGACCGCCAGCTCGGTACATGCCGGGGTGACGCCGCCGACGACCTTGGGTGTGTTTTCGACCGTAAAGCCCTTACTATTGGTCTGGCCGGGGTCGATTCGTTCGGGAGAAAAGGCCACGAACACGTCTTCGCCGACCTTCAGGCCGGTCGCCTCCAGGCGTGGTTGAATCACTTCCTCGGTGGTGCCCGGGTAGGTGGTGCTCTCGAGGATCACCAGCTGACCACTGCGCAGCGTACGCGCAATATCTTCAGCGGCGCGCTCAATATAGGAGATATCGGGATCACGGGTGCTGTTCAGCGGCGTTGGCACGCAGACCACCACCACGTCGCACGCCTGCAGGCGGCGCATATCACTGGTGGCCTCCAGGCGACCGCGCTCGCGCAGGTCGGCCACCTCGGTCGCGGCCACATCACCAATGTAGCTTGCGCCGGCGTTGATCGTGGCGACCTTCGCGGCGCTCAGATCGAAACCGAGCGCACTGAAGCCAACCCGGCCGGCACGCGTGGCTAGCGGAAGACCGACATAGCCCAAGCCAATCACTCCCAGGCGTGCGGTTTGGTTCTGAATTTTCTGTAGAAGTTCAGTGTGAATTGACATAGATGGATCCTTCATGGAGATAAAGTCATAATGTAGACTGTATATTAATGTCGTCGCTGTCAGGCTGAATGAAGTTCAGCTCGCTGGTTATTGTCGTTGAGGGAGCGTAACTTCGTTCAGCATGACATGGCAGTTCGTTGTCATTCTGACCACAGGGAAGAATCTCACTGTTGTATTCATTGAGGGAGCGTAACTTCGTTCAGCATGACATGGCAGTTCGTTGTAATTCATAGAACCTACATCGCCTAATACGAGCCGGAATATATCTACGGGGCTAAATTATACGCCACGAACATGCCTGAATCCTTGGCGATGCGAATCGCGCCGCCCTGCGCCTGCAGCTGGCACTCGACAAATTGTGTGAACTCGACGCGCTGCACGCCGTTCAGCAGGCCATGCGCATCCGAAGACGCGACGAACGCCACGATCGGCTCGGCCTCGGTCACCACCAGCGCGTCGTCGTAGCGTTGAAGCGCCACGTGATCGAAGAAAGGCGCAAGCTGCGCCGCACCGTTCTCCAGCCTGAAACCGTGGGCGGGACTGCCGCCCCAGCCGACGAGCGCGGGGTCGAAGCTGACAGCCAGATCGCGCAGTTCACGCAGGTGTGTCTCGCCTACTGTCGTGGCATAGAAGTGACCAGTGGGCTTCAGGACGCGCTGGATCTCGGCGAGCGCACGCGCTCGGTCGGGCACATGGTAGAGCATGTGGTTGGCGATCACCGCGTCGAAGCCGGCGTCGTTGAAGGGGAGGGCCTGAGCGTCGGCCACTTCGAATGCGAATCGGCGGACGCCGGCCAGATTGCGCCGTGCCTCTTCCAGCATACCGGGTGAAAAATCGGTCAGCATGATCTCCCAGCCTGTGGGGATGCGCCCGAGATTCTCCTTCCACAACCGACCTGGCCCGCAGCCAAGTTCGAGCACGAGCGCATGCTCCGGCAACTTGATCTGGTCGAACACCCAGGGATGCCAACCGTAGCGATTGGTGCTGAAACGCACATGGATCCGGATGCGGTCGTTCAAATTTGACGCGTTCTGATATTGTTTTCTGAGGTAGGTCTGGTCCGCGATTTGCGACATTACTGCTCCTTAGTGTAATTGCAAATTGCAGATTGCGGTTAGCCCGTACTGATGTCATCGCAGCAATGCTTATTGCCTATAGTTGAGCGCCGAGCGCCTTGGCATAGACCTGCTCGAAGCGCTCGGCAGTCATATCCCATGTCAGCTCTTCGAGGATGCGCCGCCGCGCCGCCGCGCCAAGGCGCTGGGCCAGCGCCGGGTCGGCCAGCAGACGATTGATCGACGTGGCGATCGCCGCCGAGTCGCGCTCGGGCAGCAGCAAGCCATGCACGCCATCGGCGATGACGTCGGGGATGCCGGCCACGCGCGATGCGACAATCGGGCGCGCGGCGGCCATGCCTTCGAGCAGCGCGTTCGGCAGGCCATCGACATTGCCGCCCTGGTCGCGGATCGACGGCACAGCATAGACATCGGCGGCGCTGATGTAGCGTGCGGCGCGCGTGCGATCGAGCTGACCGGGAAAGCGCACATTCATGGCGACACCCAGCTCGTTCGCGTGGCGCTCAAGATCTGCACGTAAGTCGCCGTAGCCACCAATCACAAGCACCGCGTGGGGATGTTCGCGCACGATCTGTGGGAATGCCTCCAGCAGGTAGGTTAGCCCTTTCTTATGCACCAGCCGGCTGACGGTGACGATCAGCTGGGCCTCGGGCGCCAGCCCCAACTCGGCGCGCACCAGCGTGCCAGCCTGCGGGTCGGGTTGAAACGCGTGCGGGTCGACGCCATATGGGATGATGTCGACCAGACCTACCGGCGCGCCCAGCCGCAGCGCACGATCGCGCAGATCGCCGCTGCATGCAGTTGCGGCCGCCGCAGCGCGAAACGTCGAGGCGGCGGCCAGCGACAGCGGCACAGCGCGCTCGGCAAGATAGATATCGGAGCCATGCATACTGAGCACAAGCGGCAGGCCACGCAACCGCGCGACCAGCGCCGCTGGCGCGCCGTTTGGCAGCACCCAGTGGGCATGGATGAGATCGAACGATAAGACACGAGAACCAAGAACCGAGAACTGAGAACCACTCTTCCGATCGGCGGTTCTTGGTTGACCCTGCGGGTGCCCGTCCTTGGTTCTTGCTGCCGTCACGTGCAGCATGCAACGAAGGGCCGCGCCCAACGCCAGCGGCGCCGCCGCGTAGACGGCCCCGCGCAGCCCAACATCGGCCTGGAGCGATTCGGCATAGCCCCAGACGTCGAGCGCGCGCACGGGGCTGTAGCGAAAGAAATGCAGATGCACGCCGCGTTCGACCGGCGCGCGCCGCAGATCGCGATGAAACGGCGCGACCACATGCACGGTATGGCCGCGCCGCACCAGCCCGGCGGCAATCTCCTCGATGAACGGCGCGGTCGTTTCACCAGGGTACTTCGGGTAGGACGAGGTGAGCATACAAATTTTCAGCGGTCGCACGTAGGTTATGTTCCTATTGCAGATTGCAGATTGTGTTCAGCACATACCACTATATATCTGATATCAAGTTCGGATGATTACTCACGTTTTAGGCTGTACGTTTTTCGCATCGTTCTGTCGAAAGCGTAAAACGTAAAACGTAAACATTGAATCAAATTCGGCAAACACTATGGACGGATTGCCGCGGCGCCGCCATAGTCATCGGGGAACCGATAGATACGCGTCACCAATGTCACCGGCTGCCCATCGACCGTTGCGGGATAGGGCGGCGTCGCATACGCTTCTTGGAGCACATGATCCTCGATCAGCTGTTGCAGCGCGGCCTTGGCATCGTCGCCCGGCTGGGCGAATGTATCGCGCACGAGGTAGCGCGCATGATAATAGCGCGCCAACTTTAGCATCACCTCGGGATCGGCGGTGTTCGGGACCATGAGCGCGGGGCGCTCGCTGACCCAGTTGAGCTGCCAGGGCAACCGAGTCATCACCACATCACCTGGAGCGCTATTGGTGCGCAGCCAGGTATAGGCATCGGTGTCGGCCTGATACAGCGCCGGCTCCTCGCGCAGCTTTTTGGCATTATACGGCCACGACGGCTGAATAACCATCACCAGCGCCGTGATCGCCAGCGCCAGCCCGGCCGGCGCCCAGCGCCCGTCGCCGATCGCCGCCACGCGGTCGTAGCCGCGCCAAAGCGCATAGCAGGCCAGCAGTGCCAGCCAGGGCATCATCATCAGAAAGTAGCGCTCTTCGTTGGCATGCCAATAGACGATCAGGAACAGCAGGTATGGGCCAAACGCCAGCGCCAGCAGCGCGAACAGGCTACGCCGCGAGCGCAGTGCGCCAACCGCGCCCAGCAGTGCCAGCCAGGCGCCCATGCCGAACAGCAGCGCCTTCTTTTCGCTGTCGAGATCGCTCAACGCCCGCGATTGATCGAGCCAGGGCGGCAAAAGATAATCGCGCGCCGCCTTGATCTGCGTCGCCAGCTTGAGCGTGGTGACGTCGAAGCCCCAGCGTAAGATCCAGCTGCGATCGGGCACGCCTTGGGCGCTTAGTCCGCCTGTCGTGGTGTAAACGCGATAGATATCTTCCCAATCGCGATAGCCCAGCACCCAAGCGTCAGAACTTTCAGTCGAGTAGAATGGCTTGTGGAACAACTCGACATTCCGAATAACATACGGCGACACAATCGCCAGCGCCAGCACGCTCCAGACGACGACCGGCGAGAGCGAACGCAGCATTGATAGTGGCGCATAGAAGAAGCTGCTGCTCGGGCGATCGGCGTGCTGTAGATGCGAGCGGCGCCCGATCTGCGCCAGGAACCACAGGCCCATGCCAAGGGCGATCATCGCGCCGCTGGGCTTCTGAAGGATCATCAGGCCGGTCAGGATGCCAGAACCGACGACCGACGACCGACGACCAACCACGGATCGCCTTTCGCAGTCAGTGGTCGGTCGTCGGTCGTCGGTCATCGCGCGGTATAGCAGGTAGATCGCGCCGAATGAAAACACGACGAACGCCAAATCGCTGGTGGTGTAGATCACTAGCCGAAAGAACAGATAATTGGTCAGAATGATTATCGCGGCGGTCAGCCCTACGCGCCGATCCCAGATGCGCGCGCCGGCTATATAGATCGCCAGCGCTAGTAATGTGATGAAGATCAGGTTTGGGATCTTTGCAGCCCAGTGGCTTGGCCCGAACAGCATAAAGAATGGCGCAATCCAGACCGGCTGAAGCAGCGGCCAGGTTTCCTGCGGGCGCGTCACACGGTCGTAGAGGCGGTAGAACTGCGTCACATAATCGACCACCCAGCCGCGCCCGGCGACCAGATTGCGCGCCACCACCGCGTTATCGGCGTAGTCGGCGTGGCCAACATATGGCAGCTGCGCGACGATCGACGCCTCGTAGCCAACCCAGATCGCGCAAAAGAGTAGCAACAACACAAGCGCGCCGCGTGGCGAGCCGATGAGCGCTACAATCGCCTGCGCGAGCCGCGGCAACCCTTCGCGACCGCGTACCAAGATAAGCAGCAGTAGCCCCATGCCAAGCAGGCCATACAGTAGCGAGTCGGGGAAGTTCTCGCTTAGCAGCTTGGCGCCCGGCAGCTTGATAGCTGTACTCGCGCGCGCCACCACATACGCCAGCCAAGCTGCAACCAGCCCAACGAAACCATAGTTGAGCGCCGCGCCGCGGGCGTAGCGATGCAACAGCTTAGTAAAGAAGGCGCTGATTGCCCCACGGCGGGTGTATGCCAGCAGCGCCGCCATCACGGCCGAGGCCCATGGCAAGAGCGCTACGGCCCATACCCGCGCCAGCGCCAGCGTGATTGCAGCGCAGCTAATCAGCAGCGTCGTAAGCACAAATGCCAGCGTGGGACGGCGGGTCGCGACGACCAGCACCAATAGACACAGCGCAGCATCGAGCACCAGCAGTGCAATCGGCAGCGGCGCCGGCATCACAAACGCTGCCCCGGTTTCGGTGCCACGCACGCTTAGATAATCGATCCGAATACCCTTGGGGCGCTTATCATCGCCGTCGGAGAAGGTCGCCGAGGTGCGGAGTGTGAGTGTGAGCAGATCGCGCGGCAGTGCGGCAGCCGGCACACGGAAGGTATATGCGGCCCATTGGCTGGTGGGGGTGAACGTTGGCGGAATTGTTGGCACGCGATTTGCTAATAGCCTAACCGTTGGCTGAGACATATCGGCTGGCCAGCCGCTCGCGCGGATAGTTACTATCAGATCGCCGCTCTCGCCCAAGCCAGGTAATCGGATCTCAGCCTGTTGGCGCGTCCAGCGGCTGCGGTTGCCGGCAGCACCGGTAATCTCGTCGCCATAGAAGGTATCTGCGTCGGCCTGGCCAAGGCCCTGACTGGCACTCAAAAAGAGCCGATCGCCTAGCCAGCCGATTGGGATATCGGAAGTTGGCGGCGTTTGATAGGCCAGCATGCCGGCAAGCAGCGCCAATGCGATAATGAGTGCCAGCCGTCGATCGCGCAAATAAACGAGCGGGCCGCTTTTGGTTCCGCTCCGCGAAGGCCATAATCTCACTTTGCGACTCGCCGTTTCAGTGCTCACAGCGCCTATTATACCGCGAGTTTACCTGACGGAACAATGTTTCGCGGCTGATAGTCGGCGATTCCCCTACTGGACAGCTGTACAGAATATGCTAAAATAAACGCGTTGTCATCATCGCGTTAAAAATGTTAATAGATCCGCGGGCGCCGATGCCTGCATGCGTCATGAGAGGAAGCGATATGTCTGTAGTCGAGCTGGACGTATTAATTGACCGGCTCCTTCCGCAGATTTTGGCCGATCGTGATCTTGGCGACGGGCGAACCTTCACAAAACTGCATCTGAGCCATCTTTGGGCGCTCAGTTGCTTGCATGCCGGCGAGTGTTACGACGAAGATGTGCTGGTCAAGCGTGTCATCCAGCATCTGCCACCACAGGTGCTGATGGCCCGTGAAGTTGCGGTTTAGATAGCTCACCGGAGGTATAGTCAGCAGGCGGTCCCAACCTCGGGCCGCCTGTTCCGTTGCGACCTCACCAAAGCTAAAGCATCGATGGAGCGTCGGGCGGGCGCTTAAGCGCCGACGGCGCGCGCATGCTCTTGATCATGAGCGATGGTCTCAGCCGGGATGGCCGCGGGGAGTGCGACACACATTGTCGAGCCGGAAGGGCCAGTATCCGCCAGCCAAATCTGCCCGCGCTGCGCCTCGATATCGCGCCGAGCGATGCTGAGCCCCAGGCCAGTGCCGGGAGTTCCCGAGAGCGCACGCGTGCCGCTGCCACGGTAAAATGCGACAAACAGGCGGTCGCGTTCCTGATTGGGAATGCCTGGGCCTTCATCGGCGATGCTGATCAGCGCCAGGCCATCATAGCGCATCGCCGCGATCGTGATCGTGCCGCTCTCGCTGTAGCGCACCGCATTATCGATAATTTCGTGGAGCGCGCGGCAGAAGCTCGGTACATAGGCCAACGCCGCCAGATCGCGCGGCACACGCATAACAAATTTCACGCCTTTGGCCGCCGCGATCGAGCTGTACTCGTCGATAATCTCTTCCAGCAGCGGCGCAAGCCGAATCGCTATAATCGGGGGAGGTTGGTCGTCCGGCAACGGCGCCAACCCCAGATCGAACGTCAACACGCGATCGACGAGCGCTTGCAGCTGCGCCACGCCGGTACGCGTGATATTGGCCAGCATTGGCGTCATCTCCGATTGACGATCGAACAGTTGTATTGCCAGGCTCAGCGTGGTCAGCGGCGTACGCAGCTCGTGGCCAACGCTCTGAATAAACTCGGCCTTAAGCTGGTCGAGCGCGCGGAGATCCTTATTAAGCTGAGCAATTGTCGTATAAGCCCGCGCATTTTCCAGCGCGCTCGCCACCGACGGCGCGAGCATCAGCAGCACATTGATCACGCGCTCGACGTATAAATCGCCGCGCTGCGGCGCACCACAGCCATAGATACCGATCAGCCGGTTACCGACGCGCAAGGGCAACACCAGCCGGATACCTTGCCGAGTCAGCGGGGTCCAGTCGATCTCGAGATCGGGCGTGGGAACGAGCAAGTATGCCGAAGTGTTGGCCAGTTGGCGGGCAATCACGCCATTTTGTAGCAGCATCACATCGTGCCTGTGTGTCGAACGATTGAGGACGATGAAGGCTTGATCATCAGGCGGCTCGAGCATCCAGAGCATCGCGCTCTGCAGGCGTAAGCGTTGGGGCAGATCTTCGACGAGGATTGTGTATAAACCATCGGGGCTGATCGTGCGGCTCAGCGCCGATCCGATATCGCGCAGCATTTCGGGGCTGGTCTGCCACCCGCGATTCAGTAGACGATTAACCAGTATACCCAGCCGATTACGAAGCGGCATTGCCAGCATCGACACCAAGAGCGCGGACACTATATGGCCAATCGGCACACCCCGCCTGTCGAGGTCGGGTACGAGTACCAGGGTCAGCAAGAGGTATAGCACACTTAGCACCAGGATCAGTGTGCCAATAATTAATGACTTGCCCATCAGTCGTGCGCGCCGATCCACGCCGACCAACGTCGTCTTGCCTTGCACCGGCCATCCCCCTTGTATGATCGCTCTGTGCTATTGAACGCTCGCGGGGATGAAAAGGGTACGGTGCGAGTATGACAAGGTGACAAGATGATCGGATGTTATCGTTACGGAGTGGAAAGAGGCGCGCGGATAGTATAGTGCGTAGTGCGTAGTACGGATGCGATATATCGTGTCCTTACGCACTATGCACTAGCGTACGTTACCAGGCCGCGCGTGCGACGGCAAGCGCATCTTCGAGCGAGACCGCGCGTGGGTTCGTGAATATCGCGGCATCGCCCAGCGCGGCCTCGGCGAGCGCGGGCAGCGCATCTTTGGGCACACCAATATCGCGCAGCCGGGTGGGCAGCCCGCAATCGGTCGCGAGCACGCGCACTGCTTCAATGCCATCGGCAATCACATCCTCCTCGGGCCGCCCGCCCGAGTTGACGCCCATGGCCCGGGCGATCCGCGCGAAGCGATTCGGCACGGCAACACTATTGAAGCTCATACCGTGCGGCAGAATGATCGCATTGGCCGTGCCGTGATGAATATCGAACGCGCCGCCGACCGCATGGGAAAGCGCATGGACAAGCCCAAGACTGCCACCACCGCTTGAAAACGCGATGCCGGCAATACAGGCCGCCACCAGCATTTGGCCGCGCGCCTCCAGCTCATCGCCTTGATATGTGGCATCGCGCAGCGAATTCGAGATCATATCGATCGCCTGAAGTGCCAGGCTGTCGTTGATCGGGTTGGCATTGGCGCCGACGAACGACTCGATAGCATGCACCAGCGCATCCATCCCGGTCGCAGCAGTCAGGTGTGGCGGGAGAGTGCGCGTCAGCTCCGGGTCGAGGATGGCTAGATCCGGTGCAAGAAAAGGGCTGACAAACGAGAGCTTCAGACGCGCCGTCTGATCACGAATCACTGCCCAGGCAGTGACCTCGCTGCCAGTGCCAGCCGTCGTCGGGATGGCGACCATGGGAAGGAGCGGCCGCGTCAGCAGGTTATAGCCCTGATAATCGTACAAATGCCCGCCTTCGGTCAGCAGGATACGCATAGCCTTGGCGGTATCGATTGGCGAGCCGCCGCCGAGGGCCACCAGCACATCGGCACCCTGCGTGCGGGCGAATTCGGCGCCCTGTTCAACCACCGCGAGCGAGGAGTTCGGCGGCACATCGGTGAACACGCCAGCAATCTCGACATCGCCGGCTAGACCAGCTAAAACACGATCGAGCAGACCCACCTGCGCCACACCCTCATCCGTTACGATCAGCGCGCGCCGAGCACCAAGTTGGGCCAGCTCTTGACCGACCTCATCGACCAAGCCAGATTTATAAAGCACACGTGGCCGCAGCTGGAACTCGAAAAAGTCAATCATCGCCAGCTCCTGGGCAATTGCAGATTGCAAATTGCAAATTACTCCTCGCCATTCTGAAGCCATCAATGCAGCAAACGATCCTGGCCGCTCGCCCGCACACGAAGCTCGGCGAGCGCTTCGCGGCGCGTTTCGATGATCCGAGCCAGGCGCTCATTGCCTTCATCCAGCGCCACCTCGATCCGTGCGGTCAAGTCGGCGTCGGCCCAGTCTTCCAGCAGCGCCGGGTAATCGCGCGCCGCCGCGGCAAGCTCATTCGGCGCCGCGACCTGCAGCAGCGCTTGATAGGCAGCATCGGAGAGAAGTGCGTTTTGAATGTCATTGACGGTAGGTGTAATAGGCACGCTACTCTCGGCGATCAGGGCCTCGTCGCCAGCGCCGGTGCGCATGTGTGCCAGCGTAACGCGCAGCTCACGCAGCGCATCGCCGACGCTGCGGTCGCCCTGATTATAGGCCAGGTCGGCCAACTGGAGAACCAGCGCATCGCCTTGATCGCTCAAGAGCTCGGGATGCAGCGCGAGCACCCGAGCAAATTGTGCTTCGCTATCGGCGGCCAGCAACTCGCGAACTGCTTCAACGAGCGGCGTTGCGGCGGGCGTGCCCAGCGCAGGCGCAGAATCTGAGTCAAGCTCGCGAACAACCTGAACGGCGGGTGCCGCTTGCGCAGCCGCGCTCCGCCCGCGCCGGCGATCGCGCCGTAATACCGCCCGTCGTACGCCATCGAGCTCCTGCTCGACCTGGACATCACCGAGGTAGGGCCGGCGATCCTGTTCCGCTAAACTACCAACCAGCGCGTACAGCAACGCCTGAGCCTGTTCGCGCCAACGGTGCTCCTCGGCCTCGGCGGGCACGGCGAAATACACCCGCCGGTTGGATGGGTCGTGAAACAACAGCGGCGCATTGCCCGGCTGCTGATGGCCGCACTGCGGGCATGTAACGATATTCAGCGTGCCATCGCGCAATTCCGCCGCAAGTTCTGGGCGCTCGCCCGCGTCGATGAGCGCCCAGACATCGGCCGAGAAATCGGCATGGCAGGATGGGCATGTGAGGCCTATATGTTTAGTATAAGAAATCGGCATAATATAGTTATATTATTACTGCGTTTGCAGCAACACTGATTGCTACTGCTATCACATTGTATCCATTGTATCCGATGAAGCGGCTGAGTCAAGAGTCGCAAAAAACAGGCGCGAAGAGATCATTCGATCATCTCCGCGCCTTGGCGTAATCTTCCCGGAAGTTTGAAAATCGCGGCGAATCGCCGAAAAATCGCCGATTCGCGAACTTCCGGGAAGGTGAGCGGGCGTTATTCGAAAAGTATTGGAGCTAGGCGGTCGCCGGCTGCTTGGCCGAGGCAGCCGCGGCTGCCTCGGCCATCTTCTGTTTTTCTTCCTCGACCAGCACACGCCGCAATACTTTGCCGACCATTGTTTTCGGCAGCTCGTCGCGGAACTCGACCTCGCGCGGCACTTTATAGGGCGCCAGGTGCTGCTTGCAGAACTCCCTGATTTCCGCGGCGCTGGGCTGCTCGCCCGGCTTCGGCACGATATACGCTTTCACGGTGTCGTCGCCGCGGGTCGGATGGTGAATACCGACCACCACCGCCTCCAGCACCTTCGGGTACATAAACAGCACCTCTTCGACATCGCGCGGCAGTACCTTGAAGCCCGAGGCGATGATCATGTCTTTCTTGCGATCAACCACATAGAAGTAGCCGTCGGCATCGGTCTTGCAGATATCGCCGGTGTGTAGCCAGCCATCGGCGTCGATCTGCTCGGCGGTCTCCTCGGGCTTATTCCAGTAACCCTTCATCACCTGCGGCCCACGCACGCATAGCTCGCCCTGCTGCTCACCGCCGATCGGCAACTCGGCGCCGGTCTCCAGGTCGACAATCTTGGCCTCGGTATCCGGCAGCGGAATCCCGATTGAGCCATTCTTGCGCGTGCCATACACCGGGTTGCAGTGGGTCACCGGCGAGGCCTCGGTCATGCCGAAGCCTTCAACCAGCCGCCCGCCGGTGATCTGGCCGAACTGCTCCTGAATCTCCATCGGCAAGGGCGCCGAACCGCTGATGCAGGCCTTGACCGACTTGAGATCATACTCATTGATCTTCTGGTGGTTGACAATACCGATATACATTGCCGGAACGCCGGGGAAGACTGTACAGCGCTCTTTCTGGATGATATTCATTACATTGTCGATCGGGCGCGGGTTTGGCACGATCACGATCTCAGCGCCCGAGTAGATCGCGAAGATCATCCCAACCGTCATGCCATAGACATGGAAGAACGGGATCGCCGCCATCAGCTTTTCCGCACCAGGCTGGCCAGTCGTCAGCCAGCTTGCCACCTGCAGCGTATTTGCCACCAAGTTGCGGTGGGTCAGCATGGCCGCTTTTGGCAGGCCGGTGGTGCCGCCGGTGTACTGAAACAGCGCGGTATCGTCGGGCGAAACCTCAATCTTCGGCAAGTTGGGGCCATATGAGTCGATCAGATCTTTGAAGAAATACACATTGGGCTCAGACGGAACGTCGAACCAGGCCGGATCTTTGCGCTGCTTCGATTTCACCAGCAGGTTCGAGGGAAAGCCAAGCGTATCAAAGATCTGCGTGACAATCACGCGCTTAAGCGGCGTCTCGGCCTGCACGTCGCGCAGGCGAGGCCAAAACAGATTCAACAGCACGATCGTTTCAGCGCCCGAGTCTTCGAGTTGATGCTTCAGCTCGCGCGCGGTGTAGGTCGGGTTATTGTTGACCACAATCGCGCCGAGCTTCATGGCCGCGAAGAAGGCGATCACGAACTGGGGCGAGTTGGGCAGCATCAGCGCGACGCGATCGCCCTTGCGCACGCCCAGTTGATGCAGCGCATTGGCGAAACGATCGACAAGCTCGTTCAGCTTGCGATAGGTCTGCTTGCCGCCGACGGTGTAGCGCTCGCTAAGAATATAGCTGAGGACAAAATTCGTCGCGGTATTGTATGGATATTTGCGCGCGCTTTCGGTGAGGAACGTATTGAGCGTGATACTCGGATATTCAAGCGTTTTCGGCACCAGCGGCTCATAGCTGTTGAACCATGGACGATCCATTGGCATGCTCCTTCGCATAGTGACAAAAGGGCGCTGACGCTCACCGTGAAACGTCGATGCGCCCTAGCGCCAATGCAATCTAATGAGTAGTACACGTCATGTGGAAATTGCAATCTCAACGCGAGACGACCTACACATCTTCTCGCAGCCATCCACGCTCACGCGCGATGAACTTGATCGTCGCATCATCTGGCGGGTACAAGCCGGCCGCTTGGTACGCATATGCGAGCAGCGCGGCGCCGCCAACGAGACCTATAACAAGCCCAATCAGGAAGGTAACAAGACCGATCACGTTACGCATCATTCAAAACTCCTCTAGCTGTATCGATCGGGGTGATAGAGCTGATCTGCCCCTGTATGATACCGCACAGCAGCGCAACGAGTCAACCGTTATGCGGCGCCGCCGAGCACATGTCGTGTCCAAAGGGACTCGAATAATAAAGCATCCCGATGACAAGCTGACAAGCTGACAAGCTGATACAGAGGCATCTTGTCAGCTTGTTACCCGCGCCGTAGAATGGTTATTAATTCACACGCCCTAACGTATGCGGCACGCTCGCCAGGGAGCCACTGAGCATGATGTTGTCGCTTGGCTGCGTGCTGCCGCCAGCTTGCTCGACTGTAACCATGGCCCGATCATACTGATCGACCGGTGCGGGCGCCTGGATCATCAGCGTCACCGCGCCGTACTCGTCGACGTCGAACATAGTGGCGGGCACCTGCACACCCGGCTTGGCCAGCCAGAGCTGATAGATCCTGCCGGGCGCGGGCCTAGGCATACCGTGGATCATCAGGACCGCCTGGGTATTGCCCGGCTGCATATAGATCATTGCGTTGGCACGCCGATCGGGACTCGTGAGCTGCCGTACGACGGTTTGCGAAGCCATAATGAAGCTGGCCATCCGATTGTCTTCGGCCGCCTGGTGGCGCACTGCTTCGACCGTCTGCTGACTCTGCGTGAGCTGGCTGGTCATCAGATCGAGGTGGCTGCGCGCATCGGCCATCATATAGCCGAAGACGAGTGTCAGCAGCAGCGACCCCACCGATAGCCCGATCAGCCAGCGCGAGCGCCGGCGGGCCGTTGTGGCGGCGCCTTGCTGCAGATGGAAATGACTCGCGGCGATACGCGCTAGGATCTGCTGCTTCACATGCGACGGAGGATTCAGTTGTGGCACGGCATACGGCAGCACATCGAGCGCGGTACGATATGCGTCGGCCTCGGCGCCGCATGTGGGGCAGATCGCTATGTGCTCGCCAACCCGCAGCGCCTCATCTGGGTCGAGCGCGCCGAGCACAAAAGCGGGTATCGAATCGATTGGATGCGCATTGATCACATTCGTCACTCAGTCATCGAGGTGGGCAGTTGGCAAGAGCCAGTAGGCAGAAGGATCATGAGGCCATTAGCTGGTTACTAGGCTCAACGTTCGTGTCTACTGCTAAAGATCTTCCATGCCGAGCTGCTGGGCGCCCAAGACTTCACGAAGCTTGCGCAATCCCGAGCGAATACGAGTCTTAATCGTGCCGAGCGGGCTCTGCAGCCGCTCGGCGATCTCACTTTGCGACAGGCCGCCAAAATAGGCCAATTCGATCGCCTGGCGCTGCTCGGCCGTAATCTGCCGCAGCGCTGCCTCGATTGCGCGGCGACGCTCATGTTCCAGCGCAACTTCGACGACATTCATACGTCCATCTACCATATCGCGCAGCACAGGGCTAGCTTCGCTGTCGCGAACCTCGCTGGGGCGCGCGCGCTGCCTGCGCAGCTCGTCGATACTGAGGTTACGCGCAATACCGGAGATCCAGCCAACCACTGAGCCACGGCGCGCTTGATATGTCGCGCTGCGGCGCCAGACGCGCCAAAACGTCTCCTGAACGATATCTTCGGCCAGCTCGCCATTGTTGAGTATCCGCAGCGCGAGGCTGTAGACCAGCCGCGCATAACGTTCATAGAGGAGATCAAGCGCTTGGCTATCGTTATTGGCAACGCGCGCCAGCAGCGCCTCGTCATCGGGCGCCGGCTGACCGCTGGCTATCGGGCGCGCAAGCTTCATGGGCAGGCCCGATCTAGATGCTTCTGCATGCTACTACGCAGTCTTTCATCCTATGGATGTCGCCAGAATGAAGGGCACAGCACTCGCCATTATAGCATAGCAGGCTCTATGGGCTAGGCCGGGCGCAATCTGCTAGATCGCTGCTACACATCTTCAAAATCGCTTCACAATCTTCAGCTATGCTATCTCTGTCGATGCAGATAGACATACGACAAAGCATATGTAGAGGAGGCTTTCAATGGAAGGCAATGGACGTAGGCTTGCATGGGTCGCGATTGCGCTGAGCGTCGTCGCGTTGATAGTTTCAGTGGGCGGCCGAGCACAATCGCGTTGGCAAGTGTATAATGAGTCACGGGGATATTACGCGGCGCCATCGGGCCCACAAGGCCAATTTGGGCAGCCAGGCCCACAAGGCCAATTTGGGCAGCCAGGCCCGCAGAATCAATTCGGCCGGCGCGGCCAGTTCGGGCCGCAAGGCCCGCAGGATCAGTTTGGGCCGCAAGGCCCGCAGGATCAGTTTGGGCCCAAGAACTTCGGGCACCGGCCGTTCTTCTTTCTGCCCTTTATGATCTTCGGCGGCTTGTTCCGGCTGCTGCTGGTCGGCTTGCTGATCTGGCTGGGGCTGCGGTTGATCACGGGGCGCGGCTTTGGCGGCCCATGGGGGCGCGGGCGCTGGGGCCATGGGCCGTCGGAGCGTGGTGAGCAGCGCGGGCCTGCAGAACAGGATCGCCCACAGGGGCCAGGACCCGAGCAGCCGCCGTACACCGACGATACGGAGCAGGTGTGACAAGATGACAAGATGACAAGGTGACAAGATGACGAGATCAACATCATCTTGTCATCTTGTTATCTTGTCAAGGCAATCGACATGGCGACACGAACGATCTTAGTAGTAGACGACGAACCGGGCATTGTGACAATCGCGCGCGATTACCTCGATCGCGCCGGCTTTCGTGTGATTACCGCCGGCAATGGCGTGGACGCCCTGCGTTTGGCCCGCACCGAACGCCCCAGCCTGCTGGTGCTCGACTTGATGCTGCCAGGCATGGATGGTCTGGACGTCACTCGGGCGCTACGCGGCGACCCGGCTACGCGCATGCTGCCGATTATTATGCTGACCGCGCGGGTCGACGAGACCGACCGGCTGATTGGGCTTGAGCTCGGGGCCGACGACTATATCAGCAAGCCGTTCAGCCCGCGCGAGCTGGTGGCGCGCGTGCGTGCGGTGTTACGCCGCTCAGAAGGCGAGCGCGACGCCGAGACGATCCTGCGCGTCGGCGATTTACAGATCGATTTCCAGCGCCGCGGCGTCCGCGTCGGCGGCACGCCAGTCGATCTCACTGCGACCGAGTTCGACCTGCTGGCGATTCTGGCGCGCGAGCCAGGCCGGCCTTTTACACGCACGCAGCTGTTGGAACTGGCGTACGACGTAAGCTACGCAGGATTCGATCGCACCGTCGACGCGCATATCAAAAATCTACGCCGCAAGATTGAAGCCGACCCGCGCAACCCAAAATATGTACAGACGATTTATGGAGTTGGGTATAAGTTTGCCGAAGACGTGGAGTGAAGGCAAAAGGTAAAAAGCAAATGATCCCTTTCTTTTGCCTTCTACCTTTTACCTTTTACCTTTAATATGAAGCCGCGACTATTCTGGATTATGCTACTGTCCTTCGCCCTGGTGATTGTGCTGAGCGTCTGCGGGATGCTGAGCTTTATTGGCCTGGCGCTCTCTGGGCGCTGGCAGCCGGCTGCGGTGAGCGAGGGCATTCAGTCGTTCCAGCACAACTACGCGCTTTCGCTGGGCGACTACTACGAGGCCAATGGCGAGTCGTGGGCCGGTGTCGATAAGCGTTTTGATGCGCCGCCATTCGACGGGCCAGGTAGTTGGGCCGGCTATGCGCTAGCCAGCGCCGACGGCCGGATTGTGGCGAGCAATGACCGTAATTTGCCGGAAGGCACGACGATCGACCCACGCGATCTGAAGAACGGAATCCCGATCACCGCGCACGGCTCGCAAGTTGGCACACTGGTGATGCGCTCGGGGTTACGCTACCTGCCGAACGCGTCGGCACCAGCGTCGCCGATGCGCCCGACGCGCGATTTCGTCTTGCCGATCATCCGCAGCTTTCTGATCGCGGCGCTGATTCTCGGCGGCTCGCTGCTGCTGTTGGCAGTCTTTTTCGCCCAGCGCCTAAGTCGCCCACTGCGAAACCTGACCGCCGCCGCACAGCAATTGGCTACTGGCCAGCTCGACGTACAGGTTGGCCGCGCGCCGATTCGCGAGGTCGACGAGCTCACCCAGGCGTTCAACGGCATGGCCCAGGCGTTGGCAAGCGCCGACCGCCAGCGGCGCCAGATGACCGCCGACATCGCGCATGAACTGCGCACGCCGCTGACAATCATCAAAGGGCGGCTGGAGGGCCTGCAAGACGGCGTATACAGCACAACGCCGGAGGAACTCGATCGTTTGCTGAGCGAGACGGCGCTACTCGAGCGACTAATCGAAGACCTGCGCCTGTTGGCGCTGGCCGAAGCCGGGCAGATACCGCTGTACCGCGAGCTGATCGACCCGCGCGACCTGCTGGAGCATACGCGGGCGGCCTTTGCCGGCCAGGCCAGCGCGCAGGGTGTCCGGCTCGAAGTCGACGCGCCCGCCGGGCTGCCATCGATCGACGCCGATCCGCAGCGCATGACCCAGGTGCTGGCAAATCTGGTGGCGAACGCGTTGCGCTACACCCCATCTGGCGGCTCAATCACACTGACTGCGCAGACGGAAGATGGAGGATGGAGGATGGAGAATAGCAGCCAGGCGGGCGCGCCTCCATCTTCCATCCTCCATCCTCCATCCTCGATTCTCTTCGGGGTGAGCGACACCGGCATGGGTATCGCCGCGGAGGATCTGCCGTACATCTTCGACCGATTCTACCGCGCGGATCGCTCGCGCACGCGCGGCAGCGGCGGAGCCGGGCTAGGGCTGGCGATCGCCAAGCAAATCGTCGCAGCCCATGGCGGCAGCATCTGGGCCACCAGTGCGGAAGAACAAGGCACCACCATCTGCATCGCCCTACCAGTTGCTGAAAATAACCAAGAGGGTTGAACCGCGCAACTCTATGAAGATCCTTGTCATGCTGAGTGGAGTTCCGCTCCCTCATTGTTAATCGATGAGGGAGCGGAACTCCATTCAGCATGACAATGAATACGTCGTGATACGATATCGCTGCGCCGCGTCGGCCTGACTAACGGCAACCCACTATACAAGTGAATCGAGAAACTCCGTAATAATCGGCGCCTGTGGCTCATAATCGACCAGGAACGCGTCGTGGCCCGCGCTCGACTCAAGCTCGACATGCTCGACGGGGCGGCCGATGCGAGTCAGCGCGTCGGTGATCGCGAATGACTCGCTGGTTGGGTACAGCCAATCGCTTGTGAACGAGAGCAGCAGAAAATCGGACTGGCTGCGCGCCAGCGCGGCGTCGAGCGAGCCATAACGCGCCGGCAGATCCCAGTAGTCCATCGCCTTGGTGATATACAGGTAGGAATTCGCGTCGAAGCGCGCGTTGAAAATCGCGCCCTGGTATTCCAGGTAGCTCTCGATCGCGAACTCGCGCTCCAGTGTGAAAGCCGGCCCATCGCTTTCCTGATAGGCTCGCCCAAACTTGCGCTCGAGCGATGGCTCGCTCAGATAGGTGATATGACCGATCATGCGTGCGATCGCCAGACCATCGGCCGGCAGCTCGCCGCCATAGTAATCGCCGTTGCGCCAGCGCGGATCGCTGATGATCGCCCGGCGACCGATCGCATTCCAGGCCACGGTCTGCGGCGAGGAGCGCGCGCTGGTGGCCAGCAGAATCGTGCCGCGCACCCGATCGGGAAGCGCCGTGGCCCACTCCAACGCCTGAAAGCCGCCCATCGAGCCGCCGGCTACCGCCTGCAGCTGATCGATGCCCAGCCGGTCGAGCAGACGCGCCTGCGCCCGCACCATATCGCCGATCGTCACCAGGGGAAAGCGCGTTGCATATGGCTTGCCGGTCGCCAGATCAATACTGCTTGGGCCGGTGCTGCCCTGGCAGCCGCCGATCACATTTGAGCAGATCACGAAGTAGCGGTCGGTATCGAACGGCCGGCCCGGCCCAACCATATCATTCCACCAGCCCGGCTTGGCCGCGCCGGCGTGCCAGCCAGCCGCGTGCGCATCGCCCGATAGCGCGTGCAGCAACAGAATGGCGTTATCGCGCGCCGCGTTCAGCTCGCCATAGGTCTCGTAGGCCAGCGTAATCGGCGCAAGCTTGGCCCCGCTGTCGAGCAACAGCGGCTCGAGCCAGGTCATCGAGCGCCGCTCCACCAGACCGACGCTCTCACATCGTTCTGTCATGGCTGCTGTCATACAATCTCGTCCATCCCTCTGACAAGATGACAGGGTGACAAGGTGACTAGGGCAGCTCCAAATGTCACCTTGTCACTCTGTCACCCCGTCATACCTTCGCGAGCGCCTGATCCAGATCAGCGATAATGTCGTCGATCGACTCGATGCCGACCGAGAGCCGCACGTAATCGTCGGTCACGCCGGTAATCGTCTGCTCCTCGGCCGTCAGCTGGCTATGGGTGGTGCTGGCCGGGTGGATCGCCAGGCTCTTTGCATCGCCGATATTGGCGAGGTGTGAAAACAGCTTCAGGCTGTTGATGAACGTCGCGCCGGCTGTGCGGCCGCCCTTGATCCCAAAGCCCAGGATGCCGCTCTGGCCCTTCGGCAAGTACTTCTTAGCCAGCTCATAGGTGGGGTGGTTCGGCAGGCCTGGGTAGTTGACCCATTCGACTTTGGGGTGCTCTTGCAGGTGTTTGGCGACCGCCAGCGCGTTCTGGCTGTGGCGCTCCATACGCAGCGGTAGCGTCTCGATGCCCTGGAGCAGCAGGAAGGCATTGAATGGGCTGATCGCCGGGCCGATGTCGCGCAGCAGCTGGACGCGCGCCTTGATGATGTAGGCCAGCGGGCCGAGCGCCTGGGTATAGACCAAGCCGTGATACGACGGATCGGGGGTGGTGAACTCTGGGAAGCGGCCGTTGGCCCAGTCGAACTTGCCGCTATCCACCAGCAGGCCGCCGATGCTGTTGCCATGCCCGCCGATATACTTGGTGGCCGAGTGTACGACGATGTCGGCGCCCCATTCGAACGGGCGCGACAGGTATGGGGTGGCGGTGGTCGAGTCGACGATCACCGGGACGCCCTGCTCGTGCGCGATCGCCGCGATCTTCTCGAGATCCAGCACGTCGAGCTTAGGGTTGCCGATGAATTCGATGAAGAACGCCTTAGTGCGCTCGTCGATCGCATTGCGGAAGCCATCATAGTCGCGCGCGTCGACGAAGCGGGTGGTGATGCCAATCTTCGGGAAGGTATGGCGGAACAGGTTGTAGGTGCCGCCGTACAGATCCGACGCCGAGACGATGTTGTCGCCCGCGCCGGCAAGGTTGAGGATGCCCAGCGTCTCGGCGGCCTGGCCCGAGGCCAGCGCCAGCGCCCCGACGCCGCCTTCGAGCGCGGCGATGCGCTGCTCGAGCACATCCTGGGTCGGGTTCATGATCCGGGTGTAGATATTGCCGAACTCCTGCAGGCCGAACAGCCGCGCGGCGTGGTCGGTATCCTTGAATTGGTACGACGTGGTCTGATAGATCGGCACCGCGCGGGCGCCGGTGGTCGGGTCGGCCTGCTGGCCGCCGTGCAGCGCCAGGGTCTCTAAGCCGGTAAACTTAAGCTCGTCCGCCATGGGGGAATGCCTCCTAGCTAACGCAATTGCAGATTGCAGATTGTGTTTAGCGCGTATAAACGCGATCGACACAAAGTCGCCTGGATGACCAAGGCCGCAAGCGAAGGAGCGACACCGCGCGCTAGCGTCGTTCGCCCGTCGTCGATCGTGGTCGAGAAACAAAAAACCTCATCAGCGCTAACGAGCTGATGAGGATCTAACATTCGCTTTTAGACATAAACGCCCTTCCATACAGATGGAAAAGGGCGTACGTCAACGTATGCCTCTCATCTTCCAGTCGCGCTGCCGGAATTGGCACCCTAATGATCGAGCTCGAGTTTTGAATTTTGAGTTTTGAGTTTTGAGTTGAAAATAACTCAAAACTCAGCACTGAGAACTCATAACTTCTCACTCTTTCCAGGGTTGCCGAGGCTTCACAGGGCCGGTCCCTCCACCTCTCTGGATAAGAGCTGCGATATTCAGTTGTTGCGCGAGATGATAACGGAGTTACGCAGAATTGTCAAGTAGCCGGAATCGGCGGGCGTTGCGGCTGTGGCAGCATTCTTTTTAGTATTCGAAGGGACATCGTTCTTCAGATAGTTTTACAGAAACAGTAATACTATATTAAAATGAACCGCTAAACGCTCTACCTGCCAGCGCCACTACAAAGGAACCTGCGCATGACTCAATCGATCGAAGTCCTGGCAGTCCCTGAGAATATTCCGCAGCTGATTGCGTTTAGCGATTCAGTCGAGCAAGCGCTGCCGCTCTCATTGGAGCAGCGATACCTGATGCGGCTGGCAATTGAAGAGATCACCACCAATATCATTAAATATAGCTATGCGCACGAGCGCCCAGGGCCGATTCAAGTCGCGTGCGCCTGCCAAGACGAACAGCTGTGCGTGATTATTCGCGATCGCGGGCAGCCGTTTGATCCTCATGATGCGCCGCCACCCGATCTGAGCAGCGATCTAGCGTCGCGCGCGATCGGCGGGCTGGGCGTGTACCTTGTGCGAGAGCTGGCCGACTATCTGAGCTATCGGCATGATCCCGCCAGCGGGTGGAATGAGCTGATGGTTATGAAGGGCACCGAGAGCGATGTTTGAGCTGATGCGCGGGCTACCGATCTTCAAAGGGTTTGCCGACGACGATCTTGCGCGCCTCGCCAGCCAGGTGCACAATCGGCAGCTGGCGGCCGGCGAGGTGCTGTTCCGGCAGGGCGAAGCCGGCCATGCCTGCTATGTGGTGCTGGACGGCGAGTTGGAGGTGATCGGTCACCCTGGCCAAACGGAGGTGCGCCTGGAGATCTGCCGGCCCGGCCGGATGATCGGCGAGATGGCGTTGATCGATCCCAGCCCGCGCTCGGCAACTGTGCGAGCAGTGACTGCGAGCCACTTAGCCGTGTTCGACGAGCAGGCCTTCTTAGAATTGATGCACGGCAATCCGGGGCTCACGCTCGACCTGCTGCGCAACAGCACGGCGCGCCTGCGCACCACCAGCCAGCAGATGATCGCGGATATGGAGGCCAAGAATGCCGAGCTGCTGCTGGCATACAATGAGCTTCAGGACGCGCAGGCCGAGCGCATCCGGCTAGGCAAGATCGAAGAAGAGCTCGCTGTGGCGCGGCGCATACAGGAGCTGTTCCTGCCGCACAGCCTGCCGCAGCCGCCCGGCTGGCAGATCGCGGCCTTTAATCGCGGGGCGCAGGAGATCGGCGGTGATTTTTTCGACTGTATCGAGCTGGCCGATGGCACCCTTGGCGTGGTGGTGGCCGACGTGTGCGGCAAGGGCGTGCCGGCGGCGCTCTTCGTCGCGCTGACGCGCAGCCTGGTACGGGCATCTTCGCTGGCGCCGTGGGCGCTGCAGCGCGGCGGCGAGCAAGGATCCGACCAGTTGATGGCCGGCGCGTTGTGGTTCGCCAACGACTATATCGCTTCGGAGCATGGCGCGAGCACGATGTTTATCACGCTGTTCTACGGCATGCTAGAGCCAACGACCGGCCGGTTGGGCTATATCAACGCCGGCCACAACCCGCCGCTGATTATTTCCGCCGATGGCCAATCTGTGCGTGAATTGGAGAGCTCGGCGCTGCCACTGGGGATTGTGCCGGGTCAAACGTACGAGACCAATGCCCTGATCTTAGCGCCGGGCGAGCTGCTGGTGGGCTTCAGCGACGGAATTACGGAGGCGATGAACCAGAGCGGCGAGCCGTATGGCGATCGGCGATTGACCCAAGCGCTTCAAGCGCATGCCGGCCAGCCGGCCCAAACGCTGGTGCGAACGATTACACAACGAGTTGACGAGTTTGTTGCCGGCGCGCCACAAGCCGACGATATGACGATGCTGGTGATCAAGCGATCGGTCTGACCAAAGCGGCAATACATCTCTGTGCCCGCTGTGGCCTCCGCGGCGAGCGAAATGTGTTGGTGTGTTAGCGGCATCTGGATGGCACCGCCCAACGGCGTGTAAAGAGGGTAGTAGGAACGTTCGGCAGTCAGTTCTAGCCTTTTTTACTTAAAGACTTGACAGCGGGTGTATGATAGGGGCGAGGAAAGGTGCGGCGCATTGGTGCGCCCACCAGAGAAAAGGAGGCGAAAGCTATGGCAACCCCAAATCGCGAACGGAGCACGTACGGTAAGACGAGTCTGATCGACGATGTAGTTGCTGAAACGAAAGGCTACACCCGCCGTCAGGTGGCCGAGATCGTCGAGGCCACACTGAAGACCGTCACGGACAAGATTCGAGCAGGGCAGAACGTCACGTTGACGGGCTTTGGGACGTTCCGGCGCACTGAACGCGCCGCACGCCGCGGAACCAACATCCGCACCCGCCAGCCGATTCAGATCCCGGCACAGTCCTCGGTTCGGTTCACGCCGGGGAGTGAGCTCAAGGCGGCAGTTGGTGGCCGCTCCGCCACGCGCCGTGCGGCCCAGGGCATGCAGCAGCGCGAACGCGGCCAGGCGCCCGTCAAACGGTAACAGCAGGTTAAACCGGTCAATAATGGAGCGGGCGCGCTGAATCCAGCGCGCCCGCTCCATTATTGACCCACGTACGCGGTGGGGTCGTGGGCGGCATAGCCACGCCTAAATAGCCCTTCTAACATGCTATAATAGTCGCTGTACTGTATCGCATACGTAGAAGCCGGTGGACGAGCACAGTTAAGGGTTCGTTCGGCGCTTCGCCTCCCTCGTGGTTACCGGAAAGGGGTTCCGCGCGTGAATATAGAGCACCTTGGCGACGTGTTAGTCATTACGCTGCCCAGCCGGTTGGATGCGGCCGGGCTGGCGACGATCGAGCGCGATTTCTCGGAGGCGATCACGAAACACCAGGGCAAAGCGCTGGCCGACATGAGTGAGGTCAACTTTGTCGCCAGCCTGGCGTTACGCATGCTGCTGATGAGCCTTAAAGCTGTGCAACCGCTCGGCGGCGACTTGCGCCTGAGCGGGTTGCAGCCACAGATCGCCGAGATCTTTCGCAAGAGCCGCTTCGATACACTGTTCAAAATCTACCCGGATCGCGCGGCTGCGCTAGCGGCGTACGCGGGATAGCCCGTAGTGCGTAGTGTGTAGGAACCCGATATATCGTGTCCTTACGCACTACGCACTACGCACTACGTGTCAGTAATCACGACATCGTATAGCGTTTTTGGACCATGACCAATCTTAAGGAACCGCCAGCACTTCTTGGGACCTTATACGATGTCGTGAGCATTGACAACTACGCACTATGCATACACGTATTGGCGAAGTGATCGAATCGACCACCACCAGCTTCACCGCCGGCGCCTATGAGCTACTGCAAGCGCCGCCGTTTGGCGCGCTGGTGCGGGCGCAGGCGCGCTCGGAGGCGATGGCTGTTTATGGGTTGGTCTACGAGATCCGCACCGGCAGCAAGGAGCCGGGCGGCCGGGCGCTTGTGCGCGGGCGCACCTACAGCGGCCGCGAGCTCTACGATGCGGAGATCTATCACGAACACCCCGACCTCGCCGAAGTATTGCAGACTGAGTTCTCGGCGATTACGGTCGGCTTCGTCGATGCTGGGCGTGTACACCAGTATCTGCCGCCGCAGCCGCCGCCGGTGCACTATAGCGTGTATGAGTGCGGCGATGCCGAGCTGGCCCAGTTCACCGAGGCGACCGACTTTTTCCGTACATTACTATTTGCTTACCAAATCCCCAGTGATGAGCTCCTCGCCGCAGTCATTCGGGCTGCCGCACGCGCACGCGCGGGCGCCGAGCGCACCTACCTGGTGCATGCTGGGCGCGAGGTCGCCTCATTGCTCAAAGACGACTACGACCGGCTCACGGCGATTCTGCGGCGCATCCGCCCATGAATGTAGCGATCATCTTGCCGCTGCTGGTGGTGATCTTCTGCACGGCGACGCTGTATGGCTGCTATGTAGCCTTCGATCGGCTCCAGACGCGGATCGAGCAGACGCGCGGCGGCGCGCGCTGGCTGGCGATTGGCCTGGCCGGCGGCGTTGGCCTGGTCGCGCTCCTAACGTTCTGGTGCTGCTTCAGCTTCAGCGCCGGTCTCCTGCAAGCCCTCGGCCTGAATCTCTGATTACACCACTTTATGCAGACGAAGCACGACCCATATCTGGCCTTTCGCTACCACGATTTCCGCTTGCTATTCATTGCTACAACGCTGAGCGTAGTAGGCGGAATTTTGGAAAGTACGGCGTTATGGTGGGAGCTGTACGAGCGCACCCGCGCGCCATTGGTGTTAGGCAATATCGGGCTAGCCGAGTTTCTGCCGGTACTGCTGTTGGCCCTGCCTGCGGACCATATCGCGGATCGTTTCGATCGCAAGCGTGTCGCGGTGATCACGCGTCTGTTCGAAATTGTGGGTGCGCTGGGGCTGGTTGGCGCGTTCGACAATGTGAGCATGGTGATACGGAGCGTGTTGGTGCCGCTGCGAACGCCTGACGCGATGCGCGGGCGGGTCAACGCCGTCGAGCGTTTGTTCATCAGTTCGTCGAACGAGCTTGGCGCGTGGGAAAGCGGTGTAACGGCGGCGGCCTTTGGGCCGATTGCCTCGGTGGTTGGCGGGGGCATCGGCACCCTGTTGGTGGTGGGGCTGGTGGCGGCCTGCTTCCCGCAACTGCGCACGCTGACGGAGCTCAAAGTGGTTGAGTAGCGCTGGCACGCTGCTGATCAATTTCGTGGTAAGATCGGCGTTATGAATCGCACGACCTTGCTTCACCAGTGGCGGCGAATTTGGAGCTGGCTGTCGCTCGATGGGCGGCTGAGTCCGACCCTGCCTGGGGTGTTCCTGCTGGGGCCGATCGCCCTGGTGCTTGCGCTGATCGCCCCATATCGCGGGCTGTTTGTGGTCGCCTACAGCTATATCCTGCTGGTGCTACTGATGTATCTGTGGGTGCGCCAGCTTGGCCCGCAGGTGCAGCTGCGGCGGCATTTGCTGGCCGAGTGGGCCCAAGTCGGCGATCGGCTTGAGGAACAGTGGGAACTCGAAAATCGCTCGTGGCTGCCGTTGCTGTGGCTGGAGATTGAGGACGCCACGACACTGCCAGGCTATGCCGGTCGGCGAGTCGCCGGTATCGGCGCTGGCATGCAGCAGCAATGGCTGACGACCGCGCGGTGCGAGCGGCGCGGCGTCTATACGCTTGGCCCGCTGACGGCATCGCTCGGCGACCCATTTGGCTTGTTTCGCTATGCCTGGCGCGAAGAGCAGATCCGCCAGATTGTGATCTATCCGCCGCTGGTACGGCTGCCGCCCTTGCTGGTGCCGCAAGGGCAGCGCGGTGGCCTCGCGCGCGCCGATCTGTTGCAGCAGTACGTCACGCCCAGCGTCGGCGGGCTACGCGAGTATGTGCATGGCGACCCGCCGAGCCATGTGCATTGGCCGACGGTGGCGCGCACTGATAAGCTCATGGTCAAGGAGTTCGATCAGGAGCGCGCCGGGGCGTTCTGGATCGCACTCGACTTATGCGCGGCAGGGTATCCGCAGGACACGACCAGGAGACCCAGCGACCTCGACATGCGCGAGACGCTCGATCCGTACGCGTATACCCAGACGTCGACGATCGACGCGCCAATGGCGGAGAGCCGGCTGGACTCAGCGCTAGAGCTGGCGATTGTGCTGGCGTGTTCGCTGGCATCGCATGCGCTGGGCGAAGGGCGTGCAGTTGGTCTGCTGGCCGACGACGGGCGGCAGCGCCTGGTGATGCCAGGCCGCGGGCCGCGCCAGCTCTGGCGCATCCTCGGCGCGCTGGTGGATGCGCGGGCGACCGGCGTGCTGCCGTTCGCCGAGGTACTACGCCAGGGCCATGCCGCACGCGCCACCGAACTTGCCGGCGCGGCCTTGGCGGTGGTCACCCCAGCGCTCGACGGCGGCTGGCTGCCGTCGCTGGTGAGCTGGCAGCGCGGGCGAGCGGGCGGCGCGCTGGCCTTGCTGGTGGCCGATCAGGTCGCCAGTGCACTGCCGCTGGAGGCGCGCCTGGCCGCCAGCGGTGTTGCCACACAGACATTTGAGGTGGGTGCGGCGCTGCCGCTGCTGAACCCGCCCAAGGTTCAGTCGGCCGCGCGTATATCGCCGCTGGGCAGAGTGGTTCGGGCAGGCTAGTCGTTTTAGCCACGGGAGATAGAAAATAGAGGATAGAAGATAGCGGTTGTCGCAACATAGATGCTATTCTCTATGCTCTGTTCTCTGTGCCCTCTGTGGCTTCGTTTTCCGATTGCCATACAAGGGTCTGCACTTGCGCCAGGCGGGCTTGCAGCTGGCGCTCGTCATCCGCTCGCACCGTGACATGCCCGAGTTTGCGCCCGGCGCGCGGCGCTTTGCCATATAGGTGCAGATGTGTCCCCGGAATTGCCATCACAGCGGCCTGTTCCGGCCATACGCCGATCAGGTTGACCATGGCCGACACGCCGCGCAGCGCGGCTGAACCGAGCGGCAGGCCGAGCACGGCGCGCAGGTGTTGCTCGAACTGGCTGGTCTCGGCGCCCTCGATCGTCCAGTGTCCCGAGTTATGAACGCGCGGCGCCATCTCGTTCACCACAAGGCTGGAGGCTGGAGGCTGGAGGCCAGAGGCTTGAAGTTCGTGTGACTTTACAAGGCTCAAGCCTCTAGTCTCAAGCCTCTCGGCTTCGAAGAGCTCAATCGCCAGCACGCCAACATAGTCGAGCGCCTCGAGCGCTTGAGCTGCGATCTGCTCGGCCTCGGCCTGGAGCGCGGGCGTCAGCGCTGGGGCGGGAGCGAGCGAGAGGCGTAGGATACCTGCGCGGTGGTGATTTTCGACCAGCGGGTAAAACACCATCTCGCCAGCGCGACCGCGCGCCGCCAGAATCGAGAGCTCGCGCCTGAATGCGACGAAGCCTTCGAGAATCAACGGTGCGCCGCCCAGCGCGGCCCAGGCGCGATCGATATCGGCGGGCGCGTGGAGGACGAACTGACCCTTGCCGTCGTAGCCGAGCCGGCGGGTTTTCAGCACCGCCGGCAGCCCAATCTGCGCAACTGCGGCCTCGAGCTCGGCGCGGCTGCCCACCGGCGCGAATGGCGGGGTCGCCACGCCGAGCCTCTGGAAGAAGCGTTTCTCAGCCTGGCGATCCTGAGCGGCATCCAAAGCGGCCGGTGGCGGGTACACCGGCACGCGCTCGGCCAGCCGGCGCGCGGCCGCCACCGGCACATTCTCGAATTCGTAGCTGATCAGGTCGACGCCGGCCGCGAAGCGATCGAGCGTCGCTGAGTCGTCGTAGCCGGCGCGGTCGTGCTCGGCCAAATGCCCGGCCGGCGCGTCAGCAGCCGGCTCAAGGAAGCGGAAGCGCAGCCCGAGCGGGTAGCCGGCCAGCGCCAGCATGCGGCCCAGCTGCCCGCCGCCCAGAATACCGATCGTCGTCTGTTTCATGACCGATGCCTATTATGCAGAACGTTGGAACGTGCCAACATGATAACTTATGCTATGATACGCGCAATCGTAAGAAGGAATGACAATGGCGACGACGACTGAGTTGGCGCCGGGCCAGATTGCAACCCAGGCCGGCGCCGACAAGCTGCGCGGCGAGCTGCTGAGCGCCCACAGCGTGCGCTGCGGCGATGCCTGGAGCGCGTCTGCGACGGTTTATTCCGACGGCGCGGCCGAGATTGAGGTTGCGGCCGGCTACGATCGCGCTAGCGATTCCTGGCGCAGCAGCGAGTACTACTATAGCTTCGAATTGGCCACTCGCGCGCTGCGGATCTACGAGGAGACAGGTGTGTTGCCGAGCGAAAGCGACCTTTGACGCTAACAAGATGACAGGGTAACAAGGCGATAAGGTGACATTCAATTCTCAACTGTCATCTTGTCACGCACGCGGGTCGGGGTTGTCGAGCACAGTTTGTGTCTGCGCAGCGCGATAACGCTGCAGCGGCTCGCGAAAGTGCGGGTGCTTATTTGCCAAGATTGCCGTCGCCAGCAGCGCGGCGTTGATCGCGCCGGCCCGGCCAATTGCCAGTGTTGCGACGGGAATGCCCGCTGGCATCTGCACGATCGATAATAACGAGTCCAGACCGTTCAGCGCCTTGGACTCGACCGGCACGCCGAGAATCGGCAGCGTAGTCTTGGCGGCGGCCATACCCGGCAGATGCGCGGCCCCACCCGCCCCGGCGATGATGACCTCGAGGCCGCGCGCCTCGGCCGTGCCGGCGTACTCGAATAATAGGTCGGGTGTGCGATGCGCCGAGACGACTCGTACCTCAAACGGTACCCCCAGCTCTTCGAGGGTCTGCGCGGCGTGTGCCATCGTCTCCCAGTCTGATTTTGATCCCATGATCACGCCGACAAGCGGTTGCATTCTTCTCTTCTTTCATTCACGGGACTAACATAGTGGATGCTAACATTGGACCGCCACGGATTACAAATTCCTCATATCGAACGTTTTTTCGTTCGCAGAACGAAAAAACGTTCGATACGAAGAAGAAAATCCGTGTTTTGCGAGTGACCGTTCCGGAGGTCAAAAATATTGTACGAATGAAGCAGAAGCTTATTGAGTACGCCACGCATCAGTCATACCCGCGACTGTCTCATAGAGCTGGCGCACTTGGGCCAGCCCTTCGTCGGTGACTTCGCGCATGTTGCGGTAGACCTGCTTGTCGAGCATGCGGCCCTTTTCACCGCCAGGCCACAGCCGCCATGAGTCATTGTCGATCATGTCGGCGACGACCAATATGCCGTTGGGGTCGCGTCCGAATTCGATCTTCAGGTCGATCAGGGTTACATCCTGTGCGGCCCATGCGCGCTCGATCGTCGTGAAGACGCGGTGGCCCTCGCCGATCATACGCTCGACCTCGGCGGCGGTCGCGATGCCCTGCGCCGCGATCTCAGCCTCGCTAATCTGCGGGTCGTGGCGCGCGTCGTCCTTCAGAAAGAACTCGACTAGCGGCGGGTCGAAGCGCGCGCCCTCGGCAGTTTCCGGGTGGCGCTTCAGATACGAGCCGGTCGCCGCCCGGCGGATCACTACTTCGAGCGGGAGCATCTGGCAACGCCGCACGACCATCATGGTTGGCTCGGGCGAATCGAGATAGTGCGTCGCAAGCCCGCTGCGATTGAGTAATGTGAACACATTCGCGGCGGTACGCCCGCTGAGGGCGCCCTTGCCCGCGATCGTATTGCGGCGCGCGCCGTCGCCGGCGCTGATACTGTCTTTCTGTACCATCACCGCCAGGGTTGGGTCGCTGGCGTGTGCGTAGATGATTTTGGTCTTGCCTTCGGCTAGCTTCGGCCCCAGCTCCATCATGTTCTCCGTGATACGTATTGCGTAGAGACGCGATATATCGCGTCCCTACGCACTACGCAATACGTATTATGGCTGTTAAATCAACCGAACATTGGAACCTTCAACTACCTTCCCGACCAGCCGGGCCTCGGACAATGCCAGCAGCGCGGCATTAGATGCATCCTGTGGGACGACGATCAGCATGCCTAGGCCCATATTCAGCGCGTGGAATGCCTCGCGCTCGCTCAGCCCGCCCAAGTGTACGAGCAACTCAAAGATCGGCGGAACATCCCATGACTCGCGTCGGATGACGGCACCTAGCCCGCTCGGTAGCACACGCGGCAGGTTGTCGTACATCCCGCCGCCGGTGATATGCGCGATGGCATGAATCGGGATGCCCGCGCCCCACAGCGCCGCAATCTCGTTGAGATACAGCCGGTGGATTGCCAACAGCGCCGTGCCGATCGATTGCCCGCCGAGCTCGGCCGGGCGCTCGTCGTAGCGCCCGGCGAATACGCGCCGCGCGAGCGAGTAGCCGTTGGTATGTAGCCCGCTCGACGGCAGGGCTAGAATGGCGTCGCCGGACGCCACCTGGCTCGGCAGCATGCGCGCGCGCTCGACGACGCCGACGATCGTGCCTGCCAGGTCGAACGCGCCGGAGTTGTACACATCGGGCATCTCGGCGGTCTCGCCGCCAAGTAGCGCGCAGCCGGCCGCGCGGCAGGCCACCGCTACTCCGCCGACGATCGCCGCTACTTGCTGCGGGTCGAGCTGTGCGACGGCGATATAGTCCATAAAGAACAGCGGGCGGGCGCCTTGAGCCAGGATGTCGTTGATGCAATGGTTGACCAGATCTTGGCCAATCGTGTCGTAGCGGCCGAGCGCCTCGGCGACCAGCGTCTTGGTGCCCACGCCGTCGGTTGAGGCGACTAGCACGGGATTCTGCACAGGCTGGCCGGCCAAGGCTGCGCCGAGATCGAGACAACCGCCGAACGCCCCCATGCCCGCGAGCACTGCGTCGCTATGGGTTGAGCGTACGGCGTCGGCCATTAGCTGGGTAGCGCGCGCGCCTGCGGCGATATCGACGCCGGCCTGTTGATAGGTACTCACAAAAGCTCCTTAGTGGTCTCGTGTTATGTGTGCGTTGTTTCAGCGAGAGTATATCATAAACAAACAGACTGTAAGATTTTCGTAACGATTTCACAACCCCTTGCCGCTAAGGTATACTGACAAATGCTGTATCGTAGGAGAGATCAATGCTGAGCCGGATATCATTCATATCCGTGTTGGCGGTGGTCGTGCCGATTGTGCTGGTGCTGATCGCAGTGGCGGTGCTGGCGCGCCCATCGAAATCCGTGCCCGCCGCGCCCGCCGCTAGCCAACCGGAAGCAACCGCTGCGCCGGTGCCGCGCTCGTCGGGTCCGATCGCGCCCGATTTCGAGGGCGGCGGTGCCTGGATTAACTCCGCGCCGCTCAAGCTGGCCGATCTAAGCAGCCAGGGCAAGGTCGTGCTGATCGATTTCTGGACCTATGGGTGCTACAACTGTAGCAACACATTGCCATATATGAAGCAATGGTGGGATAAATACAAAGACCAGGGGCTAGTGATTGTCGGCGTACACACGCCCGAGTTTGATTCGGAGCATGTGCTCGAGAATGTGCAAGACGCTGTGCAGCGCCAGGGCATCGGCTGGCCGGTGGTGCAAGACAACGACTACGCGATCTGGAGAGCCTATGGCAACCATTACTGGCCGCATTTCTATCTGGTCGACGAGCGCGGCCAGATCATCTACGATCATATCGGCGAAGGCGGCTACGACGAGACCGATCGCCAGATTGCGGCGGCGCTGGCCGCGGCCAAGCCGCAGTAGCGAGTAGCCACATAAGTGTACACTAATGGAGAAATGGGACGCGGACGAACGCAGACGAACGCGGAAATGAGCCAGAAATCCACGTAGGGCACATAGAGAGCCGAGAGCGTGAAACGCTGCTCGATGGAAAGCCCTTGAGCGATGGAAAGGCCACAGAGTTTTTCGACTCTGTGGCCTCTGTGATCTCTGTGGCAGAAAAATTTACCGCCGGCGCAGCAGCAGAAACCCGGCACCGATCATCAGCAGTGGGAAGATATACTCGCCGATGTTGAACAGGTTCGCCAGGATGAGCACACCAATGCCGAGCAATATGAAGCCGATCACTCTGCCGCGCTTACGCGGCGGCGCTGGTGTATAGCCGGGCTGCTGGTATTGGCTGGGCGGCACCGCGAGATTTGGTTCGGTCGGGTCGATCTTCAGGTTGACTGTCTTGCCGGTGGTTGGCTCGGATGGGTTGAGCGGTTGGCCGGTGACTGGGTCGAAGCGGTAGGCCTCGGGCGGCGGCGGGCCCTGCCCTGAGCCCGACGAAGGGTCGGGGTAGCGCGGTGGCGCAGCGGTGCGGCTCTGGCTCGACGCCGCCTGGCCTTGGCGCAGCACCTCGCGCACTTCGCGGCTGAACTCCTGCCCAACCTGGCTCGCCTCGGCGCCAAACTGCTGCGCGCGGCGGCGCCACTCCTCGGCGTCGTGCGGGAAGAATTCGGCGCCGCTGCCGGCGGTGCCGGCTTTCGGCATCACCATCCACAAAATCGGATAGATCACCAGGCCAAGGCCGCTGGTGAGCGTCACAAGTACAAAGATCAGGCGCACGATCACCGGGTCGATCGCGAAGTACTCCGCTAGGCCACCACAGACGCCCGCGACAATTACTTCAGTGCGACTGCGCATCAGTCGTGGCTGCATATCAAACCTTCCTTTCGGCCGCCCCCTACGAGCGACCAGGGTGATTATCTGTCGTCGCGGAATAGGACGGTGAAAGGTTAACAATTGTTGCAATCGGACCCAGAACTAAGAACCAAATAGTCTTTTTATGCTAGACATTCTGAATCACGACCGGTTCTTGGTTCTCAGTTCTCGGTTCTTGGTTCTCAGTTCTCGGTTCTTTGCTCCCGGCGGGCTCCGGATCGATCTGTACGCGCATGACGTCGGGGATCGCCCGGCGGAGATCGCGCTCCAGACTGGCCATGGCGGTATGCACTTCGCTCAGCGGCGTTTCCGGCGGGAAGGCGCAGCGCAGTGTAACGATCGTGCCTGCGTCGGTCAGCAGCGTCTCGACCTGTGCTACGTCGCCTGCACCAGGTAATTGTGCCACGAGATCACGGATTTTGGCGTTCAGCGGCGCATAGTGCACTGCCGGCTGTACCCGGTCGCGGCGCGGCTCTAAGTGTACGGCGACCACCGTCGCACCCCCGAGCTCCGCGCAGATCGCTCGCTCCAATTTCTCGGACCAGGTATGGGCCTCGCCAAGCGTTAGGTTGGTTGGCAGCTCCAGATCCATATCGACGCGCACAGAATCGGCCAGTTGGAAGATATCGAGGTTATGGACGTGCAGCCCAAGCTGATTTGCCGCCGCATAGACCGCGGTCGCGTAAGGCTCGGTCGCCGTGCGCGCCGGGATGACATGCACAAGCACATTCGCGCCGGCAAGTTCTTCGCGGATCACCGCCTCGACCGACTCGGTGAGTTGGTGTGCCTCTTCGAGCGACCCGCCGCGCGGCGTGCCAAGTGAAACCTCGACGTACGGCTGATTGCCGACGAAGCGCGTGCGCATATGCACGCTCTCGGGAATGACACTTGGCAGCGCGGTGACCTGGCGCACCAGCCGGCGGCTTAAGCCGGCCGGCACGTCGTCCATCAGCGCGCGTACGGCTCGCACGCTCATCGCCCACGCGACCCACAGCGCGATCAACGCGACGACGGCCGCGGCGATCGCGTCGACGCGTATGAGCAGCCAGGCCGGCAGCAGCGCCAGCGGTTGGGCAACTGCGATAATTGCCAGCGCCACAAGCACCACTGCGGTTGCGATCAAGTCATTGGCGAAGTGCGCCGCATCGGCCGCGAGCGCCTGGCTGTTGAACTCCGCGGCTGCTTGCTTCAGCGCACGCGAACGCCGCCAATCGACTACCAGCGACACGATCATCACGATAAATGCCCAGATGGTGGTCTCGGGCAGTTCGGCATGGACGAAGATACGCAAGAACGCCTCGCGCAGTACCAGCAGCGCGGTGACGACCAGTAGTACCGCTTCGGCCAGCGCGCCCAAATGCTCGGCGCGAGCGTGGCCATAGGGGTGGTTTTCGTCCGGCGGCAGGTCGGCCACCTGCACTACCAATAATGTGATGCCCGCGGCCAGCAGATCCAGCGCCGAGTGCGCCGCCTCGGCCAGAATCGCCAGGCTACCGGTAGCGATACCAACCGCCAGCTTCAGCGCGGTCAGTAGCACGCCCGAGGCGACCGAGGCGAGCGCGGCAGATCGTTTGGAGGTTAGCTGAGACATTAGTACATTGCAAATTGCAAATTGCAAATTGCAAATTGTAGACCTGTCTCAATCTACAATCTGCAATTTACAATTTGCAATTAGAAGATGATGCGTCTGCGCCGCAGCGCCACGCTTTGCAGGAGTCCCACAGCCGCGAGGGCGGTCATATTAAAGCTGCCGCCGTAGGAGATAAATGGCAGCGGAATGCCGGTGATCGGCATGATACTCATGTTCATGCCGGCGTTCACGAGCAGGTGGCACATAAACATGGCCGCTATGCCCACCGCGATCAACCGGCCGAACATATCGCGCGCGACGCGGGCGACCGAAATGGCCTGCCAGATCAGCATCACCTCGAACAGCAGCAGAATGGTGGTTCCGACAAAGCCAAGCTCCTCGCCGGCGGTCGCAAAAATAAAGTCGGAATACTGCACCGGAATATAGCTGCCTTGTGTCAGCGGCCCATGCGTCCAACCGCGGCCGGTCAGCCCGCCTGAGCCAATTGCGTTCAGCGACTGGATGATATTCCAGGCGCCGTGCTCATACTTCGGATCGTATCTGATTGGGTCGAGAAACACGAGAATACGCGCCTTCTGATAGTCTTCCAGAATATGCGTCCAGCCGTAATAAAGCAGCGGGATCGTCGCAATCAGCAGAAGCGCGATCTGCCACCAGCGCAGGCCGGCGGTCCAGGCGATCATCAGCCAGATCGCCGCGATCACCATTGCGGTGCCGAAGTCCGGCTGGATGAACACCATCACGATTGGGATGCCGGCGAGCAGCAGCCCGCCGAGCTGCACTTTCCAAGTGCCGCCGTTCTTTTCAAAGCGCTGCCAATAGGCCGCCAATGCAATGATGATCGCTAGTTTGGCCGGCTCGGAAGGCTGGAACGTGCGCAGCCGCAGGTCGAGCCAGCTTTGCGCGCCGCCGCGCACATGGCCAATGGTCATAACCACGGCGAGAATCGCGATCGTGCCAAAATAAAGCGGGCGCGACCACGCCTGGAGCGCGTGATAATCCAACCCGGTCAGCAGCATCATCGCCACCGCGCCAACGATCAGGTTGACCAGATGACGCGAGAAGTAGCCGTGCGTATCGGTATTGGTCAGCGTAGCGCTATAGATCATCGCCATACTGAAGCCGGTCAGCACGATCACGCAGCCAAGCAGGAAATAGTTGTAGTCGCGCCAGGTGCGGGTCACGATCCCTCCAGGTCGGTTCCGAGAAAGTTAGTGCGTAGTGCGTAGTGCGTAATCTCTTATGTACTACGCACTACGCACTATGTTGAGTGATTATACCATGCCAGGCGATAGGCCATAGGAGTCATCCCCTATAACCGATCACCTATTGCCAGGTCCTAATAATCCCAGATCTGATTCCAGGCGGTCATCCAGTCGTCGGCGCGACTGACGACCTTGAGCGGGTCGACGATCTCCACGCCATAGCGCCCGCGAAACCGCGCGGCGGTATCGACGGTCGAAAGGTCGATCGTGATCGTGGTGGGCTTGGCCGGCACATACGGCTTGACCGCGGTGAGATCGGCGAGCGCGCGTCGGGCGCCGTCTTCAATCATTTGGCGAGCACGCACTGGCGGAATCTGCCGGGCCGAATAGCGCGAGAGCCCGCGCTTGACTGCCACCGTTGTCAGCCCTGGGCCGAGTAGCTCTGTGGTCTCGCGGGCGGTCGCCTCGTCGCCGGTGACTAGCAGCACCGGGCAGGCATAATGCCCGCACAGCGCTGCGTTGATGCCGCTCTCGCCGACCAAGTCGTCGTTGAACCATAGATTCTGCCAGGTGGTGGTCGAGATTGTATGGCATAGCACGCCGTCGGGTGTATTCGCGCGCGCATGCATGCCGACCAGCAGGCAAGCATCGCAGCCTTGTTCCAGCAGTTCGGTATAGCGCGACCAGGCGTGGTGGGCGACCCAATCGCAGTCGGGGTCGAGCAGTTCGGGTACGAGCGAATTGAAGGTCCAGCCGCCGCCCGCACCGTGGCAATCGACCACCACAATCTCGTTCGCGCCCGCGGCCTTAGCGCCGCGCACGGCGGCGTTGATCTCCTCGGTGTAGAGCTTGCGGCCTTCTGCGTACAGTGGCGCGCCGCCGTTGACCTGATCCCAAACGACGATGCCGCTCACGCCTTCCATATCACACATAATCAGGACGCGCATTACTTCTCCTTCTATGAATTCTGAAGGCACCTCGACCACGACGGATTAAAAATCTCTCGTATCGAACGTTTTTTCGTTCGCAGAACGAAAAAACGTTCGATACGAAGAAAAATCCGTGTTTTGCGCGTGACCGCGTAAGTCCTGTTCGTAAGTCGTATTGATAGCTAACGCCACGGCGTGAAGCAGGCGCGGCGCCACGAGCGCCCTGGCGCATAGATTATAACCAGGCCCGCCGGTAGTAGCGTGCCCGCACCCGATCGACGACAAGCTCGCCGCCGAGCGACCAACCCCATTCTGGCTTGATCGCCGGGCGTTTGTGTGGTGTCAGAATCAGCAGATGATCGGCAACCAAGCTGATCTGGATCGATAGTGCCGGCAGCCGTGATGACTCGACCAGATGCAACGCAAAGCTACAGACGATCGTGTCGTAACGGCGCCCGGCCAGCGCGCCGGCCGCGATCTGCTCGAATGTTAGGCGCTCGGCGGCGTGCCCGGTACGCTCTGCGTAGGCGGCGTAGGTATACGGGTCGACTCCGTCGACCGCGCTTGCGCCGAGCTCCTGAATAGTAAGGGTCGCCTCGCCGCTGCCGCAGGCCAGATCGAGCACCCGATCGAGCGGGATGCGCCAGCGCGCAACCGCCGCGCGCAGCGCCGCGCGGATGGCGCGCTCGTGCGGGTTGCGGTACGTTGCGCCGAAACGAGTGTAGTAGCCGTGCACGCCATAGCGCTCGTAGGCGGCGCGGATGGCCAACTCTTGATCGTCGAGCGGCGCGTCGTCGCTGCTATGCATGGGTTGGCTTTGCTGTGGATTAATGGGCCACCATTGGCAAGAAGATCAGGGGCGGCGAGCCGGATGGTTTCGGAGGCAACTGCGGCGTTGGAGTGGGTGTTTCCTCTGTCGGCGCCGGGATGGTTACGGCCGGAGCAAATGCTGATGTGTTGCCTTGGGTATCCGTATGTGTTGCGGTTACGTGCGGCCCATGGAGTTCACCTGGCGGAACAGCTACGCTAAATGCGCCGCTGCTGCTGGCGATCGTTGCGCCGACAAAATAGCGCCCTTCGTCCTTGGCGTCGGTAAATACTTCGACCCGGCAGGATGGGCAGCTATTCCCATTGATGTTGGTGGTTTGAACCGAGCTGATCTGCGGTGGTGGCACCTCGTCGTTTCCTCCGCGCAGCAGCCGAATGCCGGCGGCTAGATTGTCGCTAATGCTATTCGATAGGATGCGATTCGATATTCCGCCATACACCGTGATACCGGTATCGATATTTGCGAAGATGCTATTACTTGTGACGAGCGTATTGTTCGTATCGGTAATGACGATGCCGCCTTGAATGTTGCACTCCGCCCAGGGGCCGTCCCCGGTGCCGTTGCCCTCGATTAAGTTGCGATCGATCGTGGTATTAGGAGCCGTAATGCACATGCCGGAGCGTCCGTTTGCTTCGATCGTGTTGCTCAGCACCGTGGTGTTGCCGCCAAGCAGGAGAATACCGGAATGTTGATTATAGGCGATCAGATTATTTGGACCAATGGTATTGTTGTCTCCACCGATCCGCACGCCATTCGATTGGTTACCAAGCTGGGTAGTGCCATTCGCGCCGATCCCGATCATATTGCCGGCCACGTGATTATTGGGCGAGTCGATCCGCACGCCGCCTAGCCCGTTGTAGGCAATCACATTGCCTTCGCCGGGCGCGGTTCCGCCGATCCAGTTATTTTGCGCGCCGATCCCGATCAGGATGCCCTGGCGGAAGTTACCCGCCGGGAGTTGACCACTGGCGTCGACGCCGACATAGTTGCCGATAATCGTGGTGTTGGAGGTAGTTGCATTTGCGACATAAATCCCCTGGCCCGATGACGATCCGCTGCTGCCGTTGCCGGAGATAATATTGCGCAACGCTGCGCTTGCCCCGCCAATCAGCGTATCGTGCGCGCCGTTGACCACGAAGATGCCGCCGTCGGTGTTACTGAGCGGCGTTTTGCCGTCGGCGGCTAGCCCGATCAGATTGCCGGCAATGACTGTGGCCATACCGCCATCGACGTAGATACCGATGTTGTTGCCCGAGATCAGATTTCCGCTGCCGGCCCCGCCGATGGTATTGTTCGTCGCCCCAGCGCTGATCATAATTCCGGCAAAGTCATTTTTCAGAAATGCCTTGCCGGTGGCATCAGTGCCAATCCAGTTATTTGCAATCGTGTTGTTTGTGCTGGTCGCCCCTTGAATCAGAACGCCGGAGTTGGCATTGCCAGAAATCAGGTTACGCGCCGACGATGATGCACCGCCGATGGTATTGTCGTGGGCGCCGTTGCGGATCTCGACCCCGAAATAGCTCGTCTGGCCGGGTGGGCCGCCGCGAGCGTTCGTTCCAATATAGTTGCCGGCGATCTGATTGAATGCCGCACCAGGGCCGTCGAGCAGCAGCGCGTCGTCGTAGAAGTTCATCAGCGTCAACCCACGCACAATATTGCCCGCCGATGTGATCGTGATGCCATTACTAAGGCCGGGCGCTTCATACACATTATAGCCGTCGAGCACAATCTGCGGCCGGCTGGAGCTGCCAAGTTGAGTCGTCCCATCGAGCGTGACATTGCCATGGCCAATCGCCGGCAAGGCCTGGCTCTCTAGCGCGATCGTCCACGTGCCAGTAGCGCTGGTGTATCCCGGATCGGTGGTGGGGATATTGAAGGCGATCGTGAGCGCGGCAGCAGCCATGGTGTTTGAGGCCAACAGCGCCTCGCGCAGCGTGATCACGCCGTCGGCGCCGGGCTGATCGGTCAGGGCCGCGAACGAGGTCGTGTCGCCGTCGGCCACATCAGACGTCGAAGTGATCGCGATGCTCGTAATCTCTGACGCAGCGACACCTCCAACACGCTGGGTGAAGGTGGTTGTGATACCGTGCGCCGACGCTGGGGCCACGGTGATCGCAAGTAAAAGCAACACCATATGAACGAGCGATGCCCGAAGGGCATGGCTCGCCGAAATGTGGCGCTTCACGGGCACGCGGGTCTCCTTGCGGAGCACGCCATGATGCGTGTCGCGGAGACGGGGCGGGCAGGGGCCAAACAATTGCGTAAAAAGAACAAGCTGCCCGGCGCCGATTTCTCGACCGCCGAAAATACCGACCACCTACCCCGTCGCTATTAGTCAACTATCTATTATACGCCTACGTAGTGTGATCTTCAAGTTAAAATCTGGTTAACAGGCGATGCCGCCCCTGCATCGTTATCGGATAGGGCGTATTTGGTCAGAACAGAAGCACCTCTTTGTATCGATCGGCTCACCGCCGCCCGAACCCCAGCGCGAACGAGAAATCTGTAGGAACCTTATCAAAGAGCTGATGTATAATAACACCCAATCACTGATCCTCGGTCGAGTTCAATTGCAGAAGATCGGCACTCATATGACGCGCTGCAAAGTGCATAAAGGAGATAGTATGACCGCTCCAAGCTCTCAGGCCCCGGCGGGTGAGGCAATCACGATTCAACGCGGCATGCTGAACGTGCCGGATCGCCCGGTGATCCCGTTTGTCGAGGGCGATGGCACCGGCCCGGATATTTGGCGCGCCAGCGTCCGCGTCTTCGACGCGGCGGTGGAAAAGGCCTACGGCGGCCGGCGCAAGTTGATCTGGCACGAGGTGCTGGCCGGCGAGAAGGCCTTTAAGCAGACCGGCAACTGGCTGCCCGACGAGACCGTGGCAGATTTCCAAAGATATCTGGTTGGGATCAAAGGTCCGCTGACCACGCCGGTCGGCGGCGGCATTCGCTCGCTGAATGTGGCGCTGCGCCAGCTGCTCGACCTGTATGTTTGTCTGCGGCCAGTGCGCTATTTCACCGGCGTACCTTCGCCAGTCAAGCGTCCCGAGCTGGTCGATATGGTCATTTTCCGCGAGAACACCGAAGACATTTATGCCGGGGTCGAGTATCGCGCCGGCACGCCCGAAGCACAGCAGCTGCTCGATTTTCTGAGCGCGCAGTTCCCCAAAGATTTTGGTAAGATTCGCTTTGGCGACACCGCCAAGTCGTCCGATTGGATGCAGTTGATCGGGCAGGCCGGCGCGGGGCTAGCCGAGGTTGGCGTCGGTATCAAGCCAGTCAGCAAGCTTGGCTCGCAGCGGTTGATTGCCGCCGCGATCACATATGCGATCGAACACCAGCGCAAGAGCGTGACGCTGGTGCACAAAGGCAACATCATGAAGTTCACCGAGGGCGCGTTCCGCGACTGGGGCTATGAACTAGCCGAAGGCGCATTTGGCGAGCACTGCTACACCTGGGCGCAGTGGGAGCGCACCAAGGCCGCGCGCGGCGAGGCCGCGGCCAACGCCGAGCAGAAGGAGGCGCTAGCGTCGGGCAAAGTGCTGGTGAAGGACGCGATTGCCGACATCACGCTGCAGCAGGTGCTGACGCGGCCCGACGATTTCGACGTGATTGCGACGTTGAATCTGAATGGCGATTACCTGAGCGACGCGCTGGCGGCGCAGGTTGGCGGAATCGGCATTGCGCCAGGCGCGAACATCAACTATGTCACCGGTCATGCGATCTTCGAGGCGACCCACGGCACCGCGCCGAAGTACGCCAACCTCGACAAGGTCAACCCTGGAAGTGTGATCTTGAGCGGCGATTTGATGCTGCGTTACCTTGGTTGGAGCGAGGCCGCCGATTTGATTATCGCCGGCCTGGAGCGGGCGATCGCCAACAAGACCGTGACCTACGACTTCGCCCGGCTCATGACCGGTGCAACTGAGGTAAGCTGCTCGGGCTTCGCCGACGCGATGATCGCCAATATGTAGTAATTGTAAATTGTAAATTGTAAATTGCAGATTTGATTAGTACCAATCTGCAATTTGCAATTTACAATCTGCAATCCTAGAGGTGGTCGTCCTCCACCGGCGGCGGCGGACCCCAGCCGCGCTCCTCTACGACCTGGAAGATGTCGGTATCGCTGATGATGCCGATCGGATGGCCCTCTTCTTGAACCACCGCGCGGCGAATATTCTTGTTGAGCATCAGTTCGCTGCAATCGCCCAGGCTGGTATCGGCGGTAATGTAGATCAGCGGGCGTGTGGCGATCGCGCCGACCGTTACCTCCTCGGGCGCGCGGTTGGCGTTGACGATCCGCCGCAGTACATCGCGCATGGTCATGATGCCCCATTCACCATCCGCATCTGGCTCGACCAACACGCTGGTGATACCCTGCTGATGCATCAGATGCATTGCGTCCATCACATTGCTTGAAGGCGGCACCGCGATGATCTTGCGGGTCATGACCTCGCCGACGCTGAAGGGGCGTTGGCGGTCGATTGTCGGCGAATGTTTGGCCATTGTTTGCGCGAGCGATTGGCGGTAGCGATCGAGGTTAAACAACGCCACGCTGACTGATCGCCGCTGCTGGCGCGCCGCGGCGAGCTCCATGCTGCCTTCGAGGAAGGTGATCAGTACATAGGCCTCGTGCGGCACCGGAGCCTCGTCGAGCAGTTCAATCGTCTTACCGTTGAATCGACCAGGTATCGTTTGCATCGTCTGACCTCCTTAGAACGCCATGGAATCGCTCTATTGGTGCAAATGCTTCGCCCCTGCGATGGCACATCGATCGCGATGGCGAGGCGATGACGCATGGATCGCGATGACGCCGGCGTGGTGATCAACGCGCTGGTGTCACGTTCTGAGGTGCAACGATACTACGCGGAGGTTACAATTGAGTTCAACCAAGCAGTTCGATGCCGGAATTGCTCTGATGGTTGATCATAAACGTGGCGGCGCGCTCGAAGTAGTCGCGGAGCACGCCGCGCACCGGCTCGGTGAAGCCAACCTCGTCGATTGCCGCCAGCATATGCCCGACCCAGGCGTCGCGCGCCGCCTGGTCGATCGGGAAGGGCGCGTGGCGCATCCGCAGGCGTGGGTGGCCGCGCTGCTGATTGTAGCGTTGCGGACCGCCGAAGTACTGAGTGATGAACAGGAACTGGCGCTCTTTGCCGGGCTCCAGATCGGCGGGGAACAGCGGGCGCAGCAGAGGATCGTGCTCGATCCGCGCGTAGAAGCGATTGACCAGCTCGCGGAACGGCGCGTCGCCGCCGGCGAGCTCGTACATGGTGGGTTCTTGTGACATGCTGCCATTATACGTGACAAGATGACAAGATGACAAGGTGACAAGCACGCCGATCAGCAGCGCCTGGTAGAATGAGCCGACCGCCTGCGCCTTGTGTCGTCGGCCGCTGCGTCGATATTCTGGATCAAGAAGGCCCACGCCGTGCGTCGTTCTTGCAGGCCGCCGGCGAGCAGTTGACACAGCTCGGAGACGCGTCGATTTGCGCGAAAACCTCGAATGTGGCGGCCCCCAGCTGCGGGTGTGTGGCGAACGACCACCGCCATCCTGCTCAAGCCGCCGCGCGCAGCGCCACGTTGTGTGGCTGCCCTGCTGCGCGGCGGCTTGCATATGCCTTGATCGGCGGATTAGGCAGGATTGTGGGTCGCGCCTAATGCCCGCGCCTGGGTCGCGGCCGTACTTACCGTCTGCGCCTTCGTCGCCTGATCAAAGCCCTTGGCCTGCAGCCAGGCCAGGCAGTATTCGGCGATTTCCTGCCATCCGCTGTCGATCGTCAGCGAATGGCCGCGGCCGGCGAACTCCTTGAGCTCCGTCCCGGCCGGCGAGTTCCGATACGCTTTGAGCGTACTCCTGACGATCACTGGCGGGACTGTGTGGTCCTCCGCGCCCGAGATCAGCAACAACAGGCCGCGGGCCGCGTTGGCCACGTTGACCTTCGTCGCCGATTGGGGGTTGAAGGTTGCCGTAGCGGCCTGGAACAGCGGGCGCGCTGGGGCCGGCATCGCGTATGTTGCGTAGAGCTCCCTGGCTTCCTGTTCCGAAACGGCGTTGGCGAAGCCGAAGCGGAACTGTTGCTCGGTCAGCGACACGGCGCGCCGGAAGTTGAAGGGATTGCTCAGAGCCGGGAACGCGGACTTCAGCGCAGAGAACGGTAACTCGGGCACGCCCTTGATTGGGGCCGAATCGATGGCGATCGCCGCGGCGGCGAGGTCGCGGCCGAGCAGGTTCTGCACCAGCAGCCCGCCGAAGGAGTGGCCGATCAGGATGGGCTTCTGCTCGAACTTCTTGATCTGGTCGGCGATGCGTTCTTCAATGGCGTCGGCAAGCTGCTCTCTCAGCAGTTGGCGCGCTCGACGCCGCTAGAGCAAGCCATACTGTACTGGCTCGCAATCGAGCGCGAGCTCGTGCCGGTCAGCGCCTTGCTGGCGGATCTGGGCGAAGGTGTATCGCAACGTGAGCTACTCGTCGCACTCGAATCGTTGCGCCACCGCATGCTGATCGAGCGCGCCCCAGACCGACCGGCATTCACCCTGCAGCCCGTCATCCTCGAATATGTGACCGATCAGCTGGTCGGGGCCATCCACCAGGAATTTGTGGATGGGCAACCAGCGACCGGCGGTATTTTGCAGTCGATTGCCGCCAAATCCCATCCGGCAGATGACGCGCAGCGGACAAGCGGCGAGCAGCGCGTGGCAATAGGCCTGCCGTTCCAACCAACCCTCTTTATCGGTCGCGGTACCGAAGTAACCGAGATTGCCAGGCTGCTTAGCGACCCGGCATGCCGCCTGCTGACACTGCTTGGGCCGGGCGGGATCGGCAAAACGCGCTTGGCGCTCGAGGTAGCGGCCAGCCAAAGCGACGCGTTCGCCGACGGCGTGGCGTTTGTCGGGCTGGCCTCGATTGGCACGCCGAACCAGATCGTTTCGGCGATCGGCGATACCCTCAGCCTCTCATTCGCCGGGCAGCCCGACGCCACCGCACACCTGCTCGGCTATCTGCGCGACCGGCACATGCTGCTCCTGCTCGATAACTTCGAGCACCTGCTTGCGGGCGCCGATCTGGTTAACGACATCCTCACGCGCGCGCCGCGTATCACCATCCTGATCACCTCGCGCGAGCGACTGAACCTCCAGGCCGAATGGTTGTTCGACGTCGACGGTCTCGCTTACCCGCCAGAAGACCCCCACGGGTCGGTCGCGCCCCAAAGCCTGGCGGATGTGACCGGCTATAGCGCCGTACAGCTGTTCATACAGCGAGCCACGCAGGTTCAGTCAGGGTTGCCCTTGCCTGAATCGACGCTTGCGACGATTGTGCGTATCTGCCAGCATGGCGCAGGGATGCCATTGGCGATCGAACTGGCCGCCGCAGGCGTACACACGCTGCCAATCGCCGAGATCGAGCGGCAGATCCGCTCGAACCTGGACGTGCTTACGACGACTCTGCGCGACGTGCCGGCGCGGCATCGAAGCATGCGTGCGGTGTTCGACCACTCCTGGAACCTGCTGAGCGAGCCGGAGCGCGCGTTATTGAGCCGTCTGGCGGTCTTCCGCGGCGGCTGGATGGCGGAGGCGGCCGAAGCCGTTTGCACGCAAGCTCAAAGGCAAAAGGTAAAAGGTGCAAATGAGGACGGCGCCGCGCCGCTGTTGCCTTTTACCTCTTCACTTTTACCTGTGTTGACGGCGCTGGTCGACAAATCGCTGGTGCGGGAGGGCAGTGCGGCGGCGCGGTCGAGCGCCGAGCCGAACGCCGCGGCGGAACCACGCTTCGTCTTGCTGGAGCCAATCCGCGAATATGCGCTGGAGCGGCTCGCCAATACCCCTGATGCCGAGACCATCCGGCGACGTCACGCGCACTACTTCACGGCCCTGGCCGAAGCGGCCGCGGCGGAATGGGGTATGGCAAAGGAGGACTCGGCGATTGCTAAGCTCGATCGCGAGCACGACAACCTGCGCGCCGCGTTGCAGTGGGCGTGTGAAAGTGGCGATGGCATGGTTGGTCTTGAGCTCGCCGAGGCGGTTTGGAGGTTCTGGCGGAGCTACGGCTATACCAGCGAGGGGCGCGTATGGCTGGAACAACTGCTGACGTTGGAAGACGATCCCGCCGATGTGGCCGCCATGGCCGCACGACGACGCGGCCTGCATGCGGCTGCGTGGCTGGCCTCCGATCAGCACGATTTCGCGACCGCCGCGCGACTCTTCGAGCAGAGTATGGCACTGCGCCGTGCCCTGGGGGAGACCGAGGGCGAGATGGATCTACTCCTCAATGCCGCGCGTCAGGCGCGCGCCGTGGGGCAGTACCAGCGGGCAATGGCGCTGTTGGAGGACGCGTTGTCGCGGTACCGCGCTCTGGGCGATCGCACGACCATGGACAGCGCCGGCCTGGGATCCTCGTCCGACGAGTTCGGGCAGGTGCTCCGCGAGCTGGGGCTGGTGCTCCGCGAGCAAGGTGACTTTGTGCGTGCCGCAGCGCTGTTCGAAGAGGGTTTGAAGCTTCACCGCGCGACCGGAAACCGCGCGGGTGTGGCCTTCGCCCTGCTGGGGCTTGGCGATGTGGCGCGCGACCAGGGCGATGCGGCAGGGGTGCGGAAATACTGTGAGCAAAGCCTGGCGATCCTGCGCGAACTGGGCATGCAGTGGGCGATTGGCTTTGCGCTCAATAGTCTAGCGCTGGGAGCATACCACGAGGGCGATCTGACGCGCGCATTCGCGCTTGCCGACGAGAGCGTAGCGCTGTTTCGTGGTCTCCGGGCCGATGCGAGCATTGCGGAGGTGCTGATTACCTTGGGACAGATCGCTCGGGGGCAGGGGAATGCGGCGGCGGCGTACGAAGCCCTGACCGAGGCGCTGCGGTTAGCGCAGGCTGTCGGCCCGCACCTGTTGGTGGCGGCCGCCCTTGAGGGTCTGGCCGGCCTGGCGTCGCAGCCGAGCCAGGCTGCGCTGGCCGTCCAACTCATCGGCGCGGCGTCGGCGTTGCGCGCACAGATGGGTGCAGCGGTGCGGCCGGTCGATCGACCCGCCGTGGAGGATGCGCTGGCAACCGCCCGATCGGCCCTGGCCGCCGATGCCTTTGCAGCCGTGTGGACGGAGGCGCGGGAGCTGCCGCTGGAGCAGGTCCTCAGCGCCATTCCCAGCGCGGCATCATTCGATGCGCTTCCCTTAACGTTAACCATCCAACGATAGCGCCCTGCCTCCACCGCGTGATTGACTGTTGCCGGGGTTGCGCCAGCTTGCATTGCTGAGTCACCGGCGCGTGGTCTCTTGACAACCGGCGGCGGCCGTGCTATGCTCCAGGTGTCGTTCAAACACGAGCAGGAGCCGATTGTGGCCGTTGTGTTCATCAACATCCGAAGCATGCGCACCGAGTATCGCCCCCGCGTTCTCGGTCGCGACAATGCGTGCAGCCTGGCTGCGCCTGCCCGGATGTTGATCGACTGATTCTGTTCCCCATGCGAACCATCTGGCCGTAGGCGGAGTAAGCGCCTACGGCCTTTGTTCTGTTCGGGCCAGGGTGTGTGCAGGTGCATGCATCTTGGCCCTTTTTGTATGCCCGTAAGGAGGTTCCATGTTCACCCGACTGCGACCACCGACCGATCGACCGTGGTACGCGACAGATAGTCAATTGCTCCGCCGCGGCATGGAACGCGATGCGCTGCGTGCCAATATATCTAGAAAGGACATTCTCCGATGGGTCAACATAAACGTCACCGAGCAGCGGCTATCACTGCCTGGGATCCCGTCGCCGATTGGTACGCCGGCTGGGTAGGTGCGGAGGGGAGTGAGCACCACCGTCGCCTGGCGATCCCAGCCGTGCTCGACCTGCTCAGGCCGTCATCTGGTGAGCAGATCCTGGATGTTGGCGCGGGGTCGGGCGTGCTGGCGCCGGCCATCGCCGCTGCCGATGCACACTATACTGGCGTCGACGCCAGCGTGCGACTGCTGACCTACGCTCGCCGGCGACACGGCCACTGCGGGCGCTTCCTCCTGGGCGATGCTGCCCGTCTTCCCGCACTGCGCGAGTTGGGCGCGGGTAGCTTCGATGGTGTGGTGTTTATGCTGAGCGTGCAAGACATGGATCCGCTTGATAGGGTGTTCGCCTCGGCCGCATGGACGCTACGGCGTGGCGGACGGCTCGTGCTGCTGATCACCCATCCCTGCTTCCGCGTGCCGCGTCAGAGTGGTTGGGGCTGGGACGAAGTGAGGAAGCTGCGCTATCGACGCGTCGACCGCTATCTGACGCCGCTGGCGGTGCCGATGAAGACGTACAACGGTGGGTGTGGTGCCACGCGGAGCTACCATCGTCCACTGGAGGCATACGTAAATGGCCTGGCAGCGTGTGGGCTGCACATCGATCAAATGTGTGAGATCCCAACCTACCAAGTGGCGCCCGAAGGTGCTCGGGCGCGCGCCGAGAATCTCGCCCACCGCGAAATCCCGCTCTTCCTCGGCTTGCGGGCGCGAAGCGCGTAGGGAAGGGGCGGTCAATCGGCCTCATACGATATTCGAGTCGGCCTGTCGCCGCGCCGCACGCCACCGCTCCTTCGCGGGCGTACCGCAGCCGCGCATGCTGCACCAGCGCCGACTACAATCTGCTATACCTATGACAAGATGAGTGCTTGCGACGGTCATCTTGTCATCTTGTCATCGAGTCAGCCGGCGCGCTGGATGCAGACGTCGCCGCTGCTGTAGAGCGCGTAGACCAAGCCCATGATGTTGTTCTTCTGCTCGGCATACTCGACACGCATATCGCGCAGCAACTCGCCGATCGTGCAGCCTCCGGCAGTAAAGCGCTTCAAGAACTCCTTGGCGAACTCAGCCGCGAATAGTGCCGGCGTCTCGACCTCCGTGCCGAGCATGCCGCGCACGCCGCGTGCGACGAGGTATGGCATGAGGCCGTCGTACAGGTACGGGCTTAGCTCGGCGCTTTCACACGCGTTCAGGAACACCAGCGGCGCGGTGGCCAGCGGCGGGAGCTGCGTGCGAACCTTCATCTTAAGATCGCGCACGCTGACCTTGCCGTCGGTCAGCGCGACTCGCGAGTCGTCGACGCCGCCGTCTTCCTCGGGGAACTTGCTGACCGCGTGGCAGTAGAAGTAGATCAGCGGCGGGGCCTTGGGATCTTTGAGCAAATTATACAGGTCCTGCACGTTCGGGTAATCTTTGACGCTGACGCCGGGCAGTGTGTTGAATGCCTCGCGCTGGCCCTGGACAATCGGCCGGCTGAACTGGGTGTCGATGCCGTTGTTGCAGACGAAGGCGATATCGAGCGTGTCGCCTATATCAATCGCCGGGTTGAAGTTGACCGGCGTGCTAACGCTGAATTCGGGCATGTACTCGATGATGTGCTTGAAGCCCCAAAAATCCTTCAGGCTTGGATTATCGGGATCGTCGCCGTCGAACAGGAACGACCACGGGAAAAAGAACCGCTCGGCGACCACCTGGACGTTGAGTTGATGCTTGCGCGACAGGTCGCGCAGTAGGTCGCCCATCGCGCGGGCATCCGGCCCGCTATTGCCATAGAACAGCTCGTCGTACAGATACAGCCCTTCCGCGGCCAGCTTCTTCATCGACTCAAGGTGAATCGCCGGGTCGATTGTGGTGTCGTCGTCCTGGTAGTAAAAGCCGCCTTTGGTATTAGGGAGATGCACGATGTCTTTTAGGACGCCGCGCGCATGTTTGAGCCAACCTGAGATCTCTTCGGTGCTGATGTTGAGGAACGCGCGCGCCACGCCGCCGCCCTGGACGATCACCTGGTAACCGGCGTCTTTCTTGAAAATCATCACATTGACCGACTGGTCGCGCGGGCGCGACGGGATGCCGACCGCACTCGCCAGGGTCATGCCGGTGCTGGTGCTGGTCATCGCCTTTTCGCCGATCGGAACCTGCCCGCCAACCTGAACTTTGATATTGACTCGCTGGAACAAGTTGCCGTTCACGTAGAAGATTGCGTTAAGCGCGTTGGCGCCTTCCTTCTTCGCCTCGATCGTGAACGTGGCCGTGTTCTTCGAGGGTGTATTGGCCGCGACCGGCACCACGATCTCAAGCGAGTCGACGCCGTAGAGCGTGAAGTCGCCGGGCTCGAGCACCACCAGCAGCGTCACCAATTCCTGGTCGCCGGCGGCCTCCTTGATCGCTCGGCCAATACCGCTGACTGCCGCGATCGCGTTGTCGCGCTTGGCGCCGACGTTGAACTTCAGCTCGTAGGGCGTGCGCACCTGCAGCGGCTGGTTTGGGTTCGCACCATCGATCCAGCCATTGATCACGCGCGTGTCAGGTGGGGGAGCGGTAGGCGCGGCTACGGCTGCGGGCGCGGCCGGCAATGCCTCATCTCCTAATAATATCGGCGTTTTAGGTATTGGTGGGCTAGCTTCGGCGCCACTGGCCACGGGCGGCGCTGCACCAACGGCCGCGAATGGATCGGGCCCCAACGCGTCGGCATCGCGTAATTGGCGCAGCAGCAGGCCGATCACGGCGCCATTCGAAAGCACCACTAGGCGCTTGCCAGGCTGCTCGTCGCGCAGCCGGTTAGCGTTTTGCAACCCGATACTGTCCTGCTCGACCGCCTCGACCGGCCTGGGCAGGCCCGGCAGCGCGCCGATGGCCATCTGCATGATATCTTGGTTCTGGGATCGGGCGATGTCCTCAATTTCAACCCAGCGCACGACGATATAGCGCCCACCTTCGATCGCCCACACAACGTATTTGTACGCGCGATCGGCGCGATTGGCCGGCAGCCGCGATTGCACCTGAGCGACGGTCTCGGTGGCGGCGGCGACGAGCACGTTCGTGATGATGTCTTCCTGGGGGATGGGCATGCAAACCTCCCTAGCACAATTGCAGATTGCAGATTGTGTTTATCTTATATCAATCCAATCGGCGCGTGCGAAATACCGTTTTAGCCTTCGGCAGAGTGGTACTTCATTTTAATCGTTTCTCGATATTTGCGCTCGCAGAGCGCAAATATCGAGAAACGACATAATCGAAAAGTACCATGCTGCCGCAGGCTTAGGCCAGATTTGAAGAATCACCGCGTTTGTTGTGTGAATGAGAAATACGAACTTACGGCGCGGCTTTGAGCCGCTCCCTGAACTGCTTCCACGGGAAGCCGGGTGGATCTTCGCCATGCTTGGGGTCGAGATCGTTCCAGCTCACGACCGCACTTTTGGGCAAACCGTAGCGCTTGCGTAGCGTCTCGACCAGCCAAGCCAGCGCCGCGAGCCCCGAGTCGTTGTAGCCGTGCAGCCCATGCTCGGCGGTGATGCCCAGGCTGATCCGGTTGATATTCTGCCGCCGGCCATCCCAGGTGCCCATGCCGGCGTGCCAGGCCGCATTGGCGTCGTCGACCAATTGGTAGATCGCGCCGTCGCCGGCGACGTAGTAATGCGACATGGCGCGCGCTTCGAGCGCGGTCATCGCGGCCAGCGATTGAGATGCCGGCCCCGCGTCGCCGTGCAGCACGATCACAGCGATCTTCGAGCCACTACGCGAGCCATAGGCGGTTGGCGTCGCATCGAGACTGTACTGGAGAACGTGGAACGGCGCCGGCGCCGGCTCCAGCCGCGCATCGTCCGAGAGCAGCGCTTCGGCTAGTTCGGCGGGCGCTGCGACCCGGTCCTCGAGCGACAGAACGGTCGGGCGCGCTGTGCTTGGTGGTATCAGTTGGCTGAGCCGCCGGACATCGCTCCAGTTTGGCACGATGTTATAGAGCGTATCGGTGGCGTATACCTGGATGGCGTACTGCGCGGCGCCGGCCGCCACGCGATACGAGTCCGAGAGTGGTGCGCCCAAGTTCCAGCCGCGCGCAAGCTGGTGGAAGGCCCAATCGGGATGGTAGGTTGCGCCGGTGCGCGCGTAGGTTTGGGTCAGCAGGGCATCGCGCAGCCGCACCATCGCCGGATCGGTCACGCCGGCTAACTCGGCAAGCCGCCGCACATCGCTCCAGTTCGGCACCTGGTTGAACAATGTGTCCAGCGCGAAAACCTGAAAGCTGTATTGCACGCCGGCCACGGTGATGTTGGCGCTTTCGCCGATCGGCGGGCCGAGCTTGCTCGCCAGCGCGTACTGGTGAAAGGCCCAGTCCGGGTGCAAGGTTGCCCCGCCGGCGCGGTAGGTCGCGTCGAGCAGCGCGCGTCCGAGCCCGCTGGGTGGCAAGCTGCCGCCTAGTAACTCGGACAGCCGCCGCACATCACCCCAATTCGGCACCTGGTTGTAGAGCGTGTCGCGCGCGAACGGCTGGTAGGCGTAGCTTTGATTATTGACCTGAATCTGGGCGCTGTGCCCGATTGGGAAGCCCACATTGTTTTGGACTGCATACTGATGGAAAGCCCAGTCGCTATTATAGCCCTCGCCGCGGCGCTTATAGCTCTCGTCCATCAGCGTTTCGATCAGCGCTTCGCGATTGGGGGTGGGGTTGCCGATTGGGCCGGGTGGCGGCGGCGGCGGCGGCGTGCGATTGGCCAGCCATGCTTCGACCTCGCCAGCGACCCAATCTTTGGTCACGGCCCAGCCTGGGCAGCTTTTCTGATTCGTATAGTCGCGGTGGAACGAGATCAGCTGGCGCGGCGCGATGCCGAGGCGCCGCGAGATACCGCCGATCACTGCTTTGGCGTTTTCCCAAACTGCGCCGCCGGGCCGCGCTTGATCATAGGCGCCGACCATCTCCAGGCCGATTGAGTACCAGAATTTGCCGTTGATCGTGCCGGAGTTGCCGGTGCCGGCGTGGATGCCGACGTTTCGAAGAGGAGTAGCAAGCCAGATCGCATCAGGGCCGACAAAAATATGTGGCGCGGCTGTCCAGCCCTTGCCTGCGTAGAAACGCTGCATACCCTGCATCGAGCGCAGGCCGGCCCACTGAGCCACAGTTGGAATAAAGGTATGGTGCAGTACCAGCCGCGACGGCGCGATCGGGCCAAAATCGTAGGCGGCGATGTATTTGGCCCACTCGGTTATCGAGAGCGCCCGATTGATAAAAGGTGGAGTTCCCTGGGTAGGAAAGTCACTCATCTACATCCTCATCAACATGGCAACACTTCCATCCCTTGTAGTGTTTTAGCTTACCATTCACTACACGAAACATTGCCCCCTGGTTCAAACCCATCAGTCTACAAAAGGCTAAAAAGACCATGAATACGCATTGTATGACCATCCGGAGATATAACTAGATAGCTCTTTGGACCAGAAGGCTGTGGAATATACGCGCGTGCTTCTGCAGTGCGCTTTTCGAAATCTGGCGTATCCCGTTGGATACAGCGCCAGCCTTTGTGGCTTTTGCGGTTTCCTTTTGCAACCTCAGATAATGCCGTGGCGGAAAGATTCATCTGGCGGCAAAATGCATTAAGATTGATAATAGTGACCTCTTCACCGCTAGGACTAATAAGAAGCCATTTTTCTGCGAGTGATGCTGCCTGATTAGCTACGTGAATTGGACTCTTAGGCTTTCCTTTACGTGCTGCACTCATTTTGGCACGTGTCTCTTTTGAGAGCTGTACGCCACGCGTTGTCCCGACTTGGCGACTTAAATTGTATCCATAATTCCGCTCATAACAGCGAGTAGTATCCATCCACACTTGCTCTCGTTCCATCAGTAAATCCGGGTCGTCTACATATTCCAAGATAGAAAACACGAAAGCTTCCTCGCCATATTTATCCCAGGCACGCTGAAGATAGCGTGAATGATGGGTTCCACGCCGGAGATCCCAACGATGCTCCCACCAGCGTTCAGATATATTGAGCGAGCTGCCAACATAGATTTTGGCTGTAGGAATACACAAAATCTGATAAACTCCCGACGTAGTAAGTATCATATGCATCCCGCTACAATCTATTCGAACCTATGTTCAGATAGAATACCCTATTTCGTGTCAGGATGCAAGAGAGTTTCTCCTTCCTTCACGCAACTCAGGGCGGCACGCCAGTGGTGGGATCATTCGTAGGCACGAGTGTCCTCCTTGATTGCTGCAGATGCGAGCGTTTCTGCCGTGGAGGGTCGAATCGATCCTAGCATAGCGATGTGGCGGAGTCAAGCGATTTGCCTTCGATAATCGCTATTGGTACAATGGCGTACGCTTGCGCTCGCGGTAGCATGGATTTATCTTCCTCGTATCGAGCGTTTTTATCCGTGGTGGTCCAATATTCGTGTCGACTGCGCAAGTTCTGTAAGCTAAAGGAACCATAGATGGAATCAGAAGCCCGCGCTTTCGTCGAGCGCATGACCGCGCGCGTTCATCCGATGATGACCCAGTATAACTTGGCGCAATGGAACCTGGCGACCACCGGCGCGCCCGAGCATTGCGAAGCGCTTGAAAAACTGGGCGCTGCATACACGCGGTTGTTCACCGACGACCCGGCCGACTGGGCCGCGATTCAGCGCTTGTATGGCGCGCGCGCTGCCTACGGCGATGCGGAGCTGCGCCGCGAGATCGAGCTGCTGTATTGCAGCTTCGCCAGCGCGCAGGTGGCGCCCGAGCAGATCGATCGGCTCGCCGCGTTGGAGGCCGGGCTGACCGATCTGTATACCAACTTTCGCGGCGTCATCGATGGCCGGCCGGTGCCGGAGAACCAAATCAAGACGGTGCTGCGCGAAGAAAGCGACTCGGAGTTGCGGCGCGAGGCTTGGGAAGCCGGCAAGCAAATCGGTGCGGCCGCGCGCGATCGGCTGCTGGAGCTGGTTGAGCTGCGCAACCAGAGTGCCCGCGCGCTTGATTTTCGCGATTACTATGCCCAAGCCATGGCGCTGCAAGAGATCGACGAGGGCGAGCTCTTTGACCTACTCGACGACCTGGAGCAGCGCACGCGCGAGCCGTTTCGTGCGCTCAAAGCCGAATTCGACACCGCGCTGGCGGCGCGCTGCCGCGTTTCAATGAGCGAGCTGCGCCCATGGCACTATAGCGATCCGTTCTTCCAAGAGGCGCCGCGCGTCGACGCCGTGGATCTGGATGCGCTCTTCCACGATCAAGATGTGGTGGCGCTGGCGCGGCAGACCTTCGACGGCTTGGAATTGGACGTGCGCGATATTCTGGAGCACTCGGATCTCTTCGAGCGCGAGAACAAGGATCAGCATGCCTTCTGTACCCATATCGACCGTTTGAGCGGCGATGTGCGCATCCTCTGCAATGTCCGGCCCGATGCGAGCTGGATGAGCACCATGCTGCATGAGCTTGGGCATGCGATCTACGACAAATACTTGGGCGCAGATCTGCCCTTTTTGCTGCGCACCGCCGCACATACCAACACCACCGAAGCGATCGCCATGCTTATGGGCCGGCTCGCGACCGACGCTGATTGGCTGGCGCGGGTGCGCGGCCTCGACGGCGACGCGGTGCGGATAGTTGCCGCGGCGGCGCGTGCCGAAGAGCGCACCGGCCAGCTGGTGTTTCTGCGTTGGGGGCTGGTGATGGTGCATTTCGAGCGCGCGCTGTATGCCAACCCGCGCCGCGCCGATCTCAATACGCTGTGGTGGGATCTGGTCGAGCGTTTCCAACTGGTTGCGCGGCCGGACGAGCGCGACGAGCCGGATTGGGCCGCCAAAATCCACCTGGCGACTGCGCCCGTCTACTACCATAACTACATCCTGGGCGAGCTCACCGCCAGCCAACTGAGCCAAGCGATCGCGACCCAGTCGCCCGAGCGCAAGCTGGTTGGCAGCCCGGCAGCCGGCGCATTCTTGCGCGAGCGGCTGTTCGCGCTCGGGGCGCGCTATCCCTGGAATGAGACATTAGAACGTGTCACCGGCGAGCGGCTGAACTCACGCTACTATGTCGAGGACTTTGTCGATCAGAGCGCGCGCGTGCGCTCGGCGTAGCGTGCCGAAAGGAGATTTTCCACAATGTCCTATGGCGTAAAACTCGACCCGCGCCCAATTGGGCCGGGTCTGACCGTGCGCGACCTGGTCGACCATCATCTGTATGCCTACAATGCGGCGCGGCTGCGCGAGGCATGCCAGCTGTTCGCTCGCAAGATTGCCCAACCGGACGTGACGATCGGCGTGACGCTCTCGGGCGCGCTGACGCCGACGGGCCTCGGTACCGCCGCGATCGTGCCGCTGATCCGCGCCGGCCTGGTCGATTGGGTCGTCAGCACCGGCGCGAACCTGTACCACGACATGCATCGCTCGCTGGGCTTCGAGCTGTTTGGTACTACGCCGTTCACCGACGATCGCGATCTGCGCGAGAAGCATATCATCCGAATCTACGACATCCTGTTCGACCAGGACGTGCTGCTCGAGTCGGATGAGTTCCTGCGCCAGTGCATCTGCGGGCCGGAGTTCCAGCGCTCTATGAGCACCGCCGAGCTACATTACCTGCTGGGCCGCTACACCCAGGCGCGCGAGCTGGCGATTCAGACCGAGTATGTGTCGATCCTCACCGCCGCGCACGAGTGCGGCGTGCCGCTGTACACCTCTAGCCCCGGCGACTCGACCATCGGCATGAATGTGGCGGCGCTGGCGTTGGCCGGCAACCAGCTACGCTTCGATGTCGAGCGCGACGTGAACGAGACCACCGCGATCGTGCATCGCGCCAAGAAGGGCGGCGGGCAAAGCGCCGTCGTCATCTTCGGCGGCGGCTCGCCCAAGAACTTTATTCTGCAGACCGAGCCGCAGCTGCAGGAGATTATGGGTATTTCCGAGAAGGGCCACGACTACTTCATCCAGTTCACCGACGCACGCCCTGACACCGGCGGCCTGAGCGGCGCGACGCCCAGCGAGGCGATGACCTGGGGTAAGGTCGACCCCGACCAGCTGCCGGATACGATCGTCTGCTACGCCGACAGCACGATTGCCATGCCGATCTTGGCGGCCTATGCGTTGGAGGCCGCCGGGCCGCGCCCGCTGAAGCGCCTGTACGACCAACGCGACCAGCTGCTGCGCGATCTGCAGGAGGACTACCTGAAGGCCAGCACGCCGCATCACTCCGACGAGATCTACGGCGGTGGTGGCGGTACGGCGATCGGGCGCGGTACGCCGGATGTTGGGCACGATCACTAGGAATTGAGAAGGTAGAATTGAGCATTGAGAAAACTGACCGATCGCGCTTTTCTCAATGCTCAATTCCGCGATTTCGGGTTCTACCGCTGCGCCCATTGCAACCACTTCGCCGTGATGACTCGGGCCAGATGGCTTCCGTCGGCATTCACCACATAAAGCGCGGCGGCCTGCCAAACGTCGGAGAACGATCCAAAGATCAGGTATTGGCCATCGGGCGACCAGATCGGGTTAAATGTGTTGCCGAGATTCTCAGTCAGGCGCGAGCGTTCGTTGCCGTCGGCGTTCATCACGTAGACTTGTCCATCCTCCCCTGAAATAAACGCGATCCGCTTACCATCTGGCGACCAGCTTGCCGAATTATCAAATTTGGCATTGGTCAATTGCTTTTGATGGCTGCCATCGTCGTTCATCACGTAGATGTTCATCTTGCCGTCGTCACGGTCCGACCAGAAGAGAATCTTTGTCCCGTCCGGCGACCAGCCAATTAATCCATTGCGCGCAGGGTTGTCTGTGAGTTGTGTGAGCCGGCCACTCGCGATCTCCTCGACATACACATCCCAATCGGTGGTGGGCTGCAGAGTGTCTGGTGTTACCGTGAACGCGATGTGCCGCCCATCAGGCGACCAGATCGGATCGCCACCCAGCCGTCCAGCGGCCAGATCAGTGGAGCTATTCGTGATGCGGGTGAGTTGGCTGCCATCGGCATTTACGATATAGATCTGAGACTTACCATCGGCATCCGATGAGAAGGCAAGACGCTTTCCATCCGGAGACCATGCGGGATTGATGCCACCCGAATTGCCAGTTACTTTAACCTCCAGGCCCCCTTCCGCACTTATGACGAAGATATGGCCGCCACGTGTGTAGGCGACAAGTCGTATATCAGGAGAGACCACCGGACTACAGCCATCCGCGAGATAGGTCGGTTGGCGTGCGCCGCTGTTCAGCACATACACGCCCAGCCTACCACAGCTGCCGTCGGCCACCGGAGCGCGCAACATCGCGAATGCGATCCGGCCGGAGGGCAGTATGCCCTCAGGACCAGGCGGTGGTAAGGCGACCGCCTCGTTGAAGTCAGCCGTCTTCGACATGGAGGCTGCTATAGCTACGAGTACGTCTTTCGTCAGCTGCGGCCCGGAGATCGCAATATATGTTCCTTCCTGCTGCCACCAGAGGATCGGCCCGCCATACTGCGGCCCGACCTGTAAGAAATGGGCGCTGATGTGATTTGGCAATGCCAGCGACTCGCCGCTCTTGCCTGCCGCGTCAAGGCAGCAGCCGGCCGGCCCGTTGATCACCAGTACTTTGCCTGCGTAATCGATCGTTAGCAGCCGACCATCGAACCTGGGCAGATATGGGACAAGAGTGTTATAGCTGGGTAATGCTGTTGGCACAAACACGGGGAACGGCAGCGAGCGACGCGCATCGGCCAGAGTCATTGCTATCGAAGTTGGAGAGGGAGAAACGGGCAAAGATGTGCTGGGCAGCTCCGTCGGTCCAACGATAAGCGACGCAGTTGTCGGTGCGGCTATCGTACTGTGCTGCTCCTGCCCCTGCAGCAGTGCAAACGCCACAACGATTATCAGTATGACACCCGCGCCAAATGCAAGATTCAACCATCGCGGCCTGTACCGGCTTGTGCGCCGTGCAATACGTTCCCAAGCTGCCGGGCGCGGCGCGGGCAGCAGGTCGGCAGCGTCGAAGGTGGTGCGCAGGCCGCGCTGGAGCCGCCGCAACTCGTCTAGTTCGGCTTGTAGCTCGGGGTGCTCTGCCAGCAGGGCTGCGACCTCGGCCCGCCGGGCGGGATCGAGTGTGCCGTCGGCATAGCCGAGCAGTGCGTCTTCATCGATCTGGTGGAAGCTCATGACGTTTCTCGTTCAACTTAATCCTCGCTCAACACGCCGCGCAGCCGGCCCTGGAGACGCACGAACACGTCCTGAGTCAGTTCCTCGGCGCGGCCGGCATCGCCGAGCATCAGGTAGGCAGTGCGATACACCAGCGCGCCGTAGCGCTGGTACAGCGCCGCGAACGCGGCCTGATCGCCCGCCTGCGCCGCGTGCAGAAGGATGGCGTCCTGTGGGTCGCCACTGCTTATCGTCATCGTTTCGCCTTGTCACTATGCTCTACGATACTATACACGCATGCGCCAAGAAAAGTTCGATCGAGTTTGAGTACGCAATTGACCGCGCCGCTAAGCAGGTGTAGAATCGCGGACACCGAATTGCAAATTGCAAATTGTAAATTGCAGATTACGCTTCTCAATTTGCAATTTACAATTTGCAATCTATAAGGAGCAGCAGATGTCGAATGTGCTACAGCAGCTCGTGGAGGAACTCAATGCCGGCACCCTGAAGGTGGTCGATCTGACTCAGCCGCTTGGCCCGGATACGCCGGTGATCGGCCTGCCGCCGATCTTTGCCTCGTCGCCGGGAGTCACGATCGAGCAGATCTCGCGCTACGACGACAAGGGGCCGGGCTGGTACTGGAACACGCTGCACCTCGGCGAGCACACCGGCACGCATTTTGACGCGCCGGTGCATTGGATCACCGGCAAAGACCTGCCCAACAACCGCTGCGATACGATTCCGGCGCGGCGATTTGTCGGCCCGGCCTGCGTGATCGACGTGACCCAGGAAGTGTCGTTGTACCCCGACTTTCTGCTGACGCCCGAGCATATCCTAGCATGGGAGGCCGAGCACGGCCGCATCCCCGCCGGCGCGTGGGTGCTGCTGCGCACCGACTGGAGCAAGCGCACCGATCCGGCGGCGTTCCTGAATATCGGCGAGGATGGCCCGCATAGCCCAGGCTTCCACAAATCGGCATCCGAGTTCCTGGCGCGCGAGCGCGATGTGCTGGGCGTTGGCGTCGAGACGGTCGGCACCGACGCGGGCCAGGCCGGCACGTTCGACCCGCCGTTTCCCAACCACACGACCATGCACGGCGCCGGGAAGTTTGGCCTGGCGAGCCTGTGCAATCTCGACCAACTGCCGCCCACCGGCGCTGTGCTGATCGCCGCGCCGCTCAAGATCGTCGACGGCAGCGGCAGCCCGCTGCGGGTGCTGGCGATCACACCGGCGTAGTGGTTGAGCCACAGAGATCACAGAGAACACGGAGTTTTGTTTATTCTAAAGCGTTCCTACGCACATTGATAAACTGGAGTCAAGCTTCACCCAAAGGGTACCCGGCGGATCGCTGGCAATGCGCCCGGCTAAAGCCTCGACTCCAGTTTGATTACCCGAGAGCATGCTCTTTCGAAATATGGCCAAGGGTTGGCCGGAGTGATTTGGCGAGCTGAACGAATCAGCGACGAATTTGAAAAGTGAGCCAGTGCTAGATACTTGACTTAGCCTCAAATATAACATACAATATTGACATTATTAAGGTATGTTATAAAGGGGGTTATTTATGCCAACACGAACGACTATTTACCTTGATGAGTCGTTAGTTACGCGTGCGCGGCGATTCGTGCCGGCGCGAGGTCTAAGTCAGTTGCTAAATGATCTTTTAGCAGAGCGAATCGCACAGCTTGAGCAGGCTGAGATCGAGGCGCAAATGCGGGAAGGCTATATCGCAACACGCCAGGAACGCCAAGATGTAAATGCGGATTGGCAGGTAGTTGATGGCGAAGGATGGCCAACATGAGGGCTCCGCGTCGCGGCGAACTATACTGGGTTAACCTTGATCTTGCCATCGGCTCGGAGATTGCAAAAACTCGACCGGCCCTCATTATCTCTAACGACATTGGCAATCAGTACGCAGAGCGAGTGATCGTTGCGCCGATTTCGTCTGGTAATATAGGCAAAGTTTACCCTTTCGAAGTACATCTTAATGCGGGTGAAAGTGGCCTGACAAAAGAGTCAAAGGTGCTTCTCGATCAAATTCGCACGCTCGACAAATCACGGCTCGGCAATCATATCGGTACGCTCAGTGCTGAACGAATGGAAGAAGTCAATCGTGCCATTCGGCTTAGTTTAGCGGTATGATCTTTCTTCACATATTTAGGAGACCATATGCCACCGCCGCTCCCCCAACATAAAACGCTCCTCGATCTGCTGGCGGGCGCCGACGAGCATCCGGCGCTGGTTGCGCCGGGCCGGCCGGCGTTGAGCTACCGGCAGGTGCGCGCGAATGTGGCCGAGCTTGCCGGGCGGCTGAATAGCTTCGGGCTCGGACGTGGCGACCGAATCGCAATCGCGATGGGCAATGGCCCCGAGGTGATTCTGACGTTCTTGGCGGCCGCCATGTGCGGTACCGCCGCGCCGTTGAACCCCAAATACAAGCAGGAAGAATTCGCTTTCTACTACGAGGATATCCACGCCAAAGCGCTGATTACGCTGCCCGACGCAATGCCGCTGGCGCACGCCACGGCCACGCCCGCCATGGCGATCATCAGCGCCCGGCCCAACCCCGATGGCACACTGGCCTTCGAGTGCGTGCGCGGCGCGCGCCCGGCGCGGGTGGCCGCCCTGGCCGCGCCCGACGACGTGGCGATGATTCTGCACACCAGCGGCACCACCAGCCGCCCGAAACGCGTGCCGATTCGCCATCGCAACCTGGCGGCCTCGGCGGCCAACATCATCGCCACCTACCAACTGACGGCCGCCGACAGGGCGCTGTGCGTGATGCCGCTGTTCCACATCCACGGCATTGTGGCGTCGATGCTCGCGACGCTGGCCTCCGGCGGCACGGTGATCTGCCCGGATGGTTTCAACGCGCTCGAGTTTTGGCGCTGGGTCGCGACGTATGAGCCGACCTGGTACTCGGCGGTGCCGACGATGCACCAACTGCTGCTGGCGCGCGCCGAACGCAACCTCGACGTGATTCGTGCTCACCCATTTCGCTTCATCCGCTCGAGCAGCGCCCCGCTACCGCCGGTAGTGCTGGAGCGCCTGGAGGCGACCTTCGGGGCGCCGGTGCTCGAAGCCTATGGCATGACCGAAGCAGCGCATCAGATGGCCTCGAACCCGCTGCCGCCGAAGCCGCATAAGGCCGGCACCGTTGGCTATGGGGTTGGGGTTGAGGTGGCGATTATGGGCGAGGCCGGCGTGTTAGCGAAGCCGGGCCGGCGCGGCGAGGTGGTCATTCGCGGGCCAAACGTGATCGACGGCTACGAGAACAACCCCGAGGCCAATGCCGGCGCGTTTGTCGATGGCTGGTTCCGCACCGGCGATCAGGGCGAGATCGACCCCGACGGGTATCTGGCCCTGACGGGTCGGCTGAAAGAACTGATCAACCGCGGCGGTGAAAAGATCTCGCCGCTAGAGATCGACGATGTGCTGTTGCGACATCCGGCGGTGGCCGAAGCGCTGGCCTTCGCCGTGCCACATAAGACGCTCGGCGAAGATATTCATGCGGCCGTGGTGCTGAAGGCGCCCGCCAGCGAGGCCGAGCTGCGCGAGCATTGCGCGGCGCGGCTGGCCGAGTTCAAAGTGCCACGCCAGTTTCATATTCTCGACGAGATCCCCCGCGGGGCGACCGGTAAGCCACAACGGATTAGCCTTGCCAAGGCATTGGGTCTGAGCGAATTGTAAATTGTAAATTGTATATTGCACGAGAGCGGATACCTGATTACGTCCGTCGATTTTTTAGCAGACGATGTGAGCGAGCACGGAGGGTCTTGAGCGAAGTAACGGTCATTGCTGTTATCTGACGCGTCTCGTTGATAAGATCAGCCAGGCGTGCTTCCGGTACAAGACCGGCTTCAACCAATATTTCTTCCCAGAAGAGCGTCTGATCAGCCTCCTCTAACACAATATCGAGCTTGGCGATCATTGCAGCATCGGAACGACTATTACACGCAGCGCGGTAATTTGCACCCACTGATGTAGCTGACCGGAGAATTTGTTTCCCAATTATATCGGCAGATCGTCCTGGCGGTAATGCCTCAACCATTCGAATAACTCGTAATGCCAGCTGTTTTGTGCGATGTTTGAATTGTTGTTCGTTCATGGATGGTGCCTTGCTGATAAAGCAAGCTTTGTCTACTACATACGATTCTATTCTCCAATCAAACTGTACCGTAACCACAATTTACAATTTGCAATTTACAATCTGCAATCTGCAATTTGGAGCGTAGCTATGCGAATCTGCGTTGTCGGCGCGGGCGCGATCGGCGGCTACCTGGGGGCCCGGCTGGTGCTTGCGGGCGAGCAGGTGACACTGATCGCCCGTGGTGCGCACCTTCAGGCGATCCAGGCGCATGGACTAACGCTGCAGCTGAGCGACGGCACGGTCGAGGTTGCACGGCCGGCGCTGGCGACCAGCGATCTGCGCGCGGCGGGGCCGCACGACGTAGTGATCGCGGCGGTGAAGGCGCAGAGCTTGCCGGCGCTGGCCCCGGCGATGCGCGCGCTGTATGACGCCGAGACAGTCGTCGTGCCGATGCAGAACGGCATTCCGTGGTGGTACTTCCATAAGCATGGCGGCCCCTACGAAGGCCGGCGCGTCGAGTCGGTCGATCCAGATGGTGCGATCGCGGCGAATATCGAGGTCGATCGCGTGATTGGCTGCGTCGTATACCCGGCGGCTGAGCTAGTGGCGCCGGGCGTGGTTCGCCATGTCGAGGGCAATCGCTTCTCGCTCGGCGAACTGGATTCCGCCAGGACCGAGCGCATCCAGCGGCTGGCGCAGCTGCTCAATCACGCTGGATTGAAAGCGCCCATCCGCCCGCGCATTCGCTCGGAGATCTGGGTCAAGCTGTGGGGCAACCTGGCCTTCAACCCGATCAGCGCGCTCACACGCGCCACACTGGCCGAGATCGGCGCGTACCCGCCGGCGCGCGAGGTAGCACGGGCGATGATGCTCGAGGCGCAGGCGATCGCCGAGAAGCTGGGGATCGAGTTTGGCGTGACCGTCGAACAGCGGATTGCCGGCGCGGCGGAGGTGGGCGCGCACAAAACCTCGATGCTGCAAGATATCGAGGCCGGCCGCGCGACCGAGGCCGACGCGCTGGTTGGGGCGGTGGCCGAGCTAGGCCGGCTGACCGATACGCCTACGCCGCATATCGACGCGATCTACGCGAGTGTCAAGCTGCTCGAGCAGACGCTGCTCGGCGCGCCTCGAGCAGTTCGGATGTAATCATGTAGCCTGGTTTAATTGTAAATTGTAAATTGTAAATTATGGATTGCGCGTGGCTCACTTTGTACTCCCCAATCGATTCTGGCTTATATTATTTATGTAGCAAAGCATTTACAATGTACAATCTGCAATCTGCAATCTACAATCGTATTAGTCGAGGAGGACGTTATGCAGGGTCTGATGATGGACTACCCGTTGACGCTGACGCACATCCTGGAGCGCGGGCGGCGGCTGTTCCCGCGGAAGGAGATTGCCACCAAGGCCGCTGGCGGAATGCACCGCTATACCTACGCCGATATGTACGCGCGGGTCGGCCAGCTGGCGAATGCACTGGATCGGCTGGGTGTGAGCGCCGACGGGCGAGTGGCGACGTTTGCCTGGAACACCTACCGACATTTGGAGGTCTACTTCGCCGCGCCGTGCGCGGGCCGCGTGCTGCATACGCTGAACATCCGCCTGTTTCCCGACCAGGTCGTCTATATTGCCAATCACGCCGAGGACGAGGTGCTGTTTGTCGATGCCTCGCTGCTGCCGGCTGTCGAGAAGCTGGCCCCGCACTTCAAGACGGTGAAACACTACGTAGTCATGGCCGACGGCCCCCTGCCGCAGACTTCACTGGCTCATGCGATCGGCTATGAAGAGCTGATCGCCGGCGAGGCGCCCGAGTACGCCTGGCCGCGGTTGGATGAGAATAGCGCTTGTGCGATGTGCTACACTTCGGGAACGACCGGCAATCCAAAGGGCGCGGTGTATAGCCATCGCGGCGTCTTTCTACACTCGATGAGCGAGTGCATGGCCGATTCATTTGGTATTAACGAGCGCGATGTCGTGCTGCCGGTGGTGCCGATGTTCCACGCCAACGCCTGGGGCCTGGCGCATGCCTGCACGCTGGTGGGCGCCAAGCAAGTCTACCCTGGTCCATTCCTCGATGGGAAGAGTCTGGCCGAGCTGATCCAGAATGAGCGCGTGACCATCGCCGCTGGCGTGCCGACGATCTGGATGGGGCTGCTCCAGGTGCTCGAGAAGCAGTCCTACGATCTCTCCAGCATCCGCGCCATGCCGGTGGGTGGTTCGGCCGCGCCGCAGAGCATGATCGAGCGCTATCAGAAAGAGTTCGGCGCGTATATTGCGCATGCCTGGGGTATGACCGAAATGGCGCCGCTTGGCACGGTCTCGAATCTCAAGAGCCATATGGCCGGCTGGCCCGACGATCAGAAGTTCAAGGTGCGCGCTAAGCAGGGCACGACCGTCCCCGGCGTCGAGGCGCGTATTGTCGACATCGATGGGCGCGAACTGCCGTGGGATGGCGTGAGCTTTGGCGAGCTGCAGGTGCGCGGCCCGTGGATCATCAGCAGCTACTACCGCGACGAGCGCAGCGCCGACTCATTCCAGGAGGGCTGGTTCCGCACCGGCGACGTGGCGACGATCGACGAGGAGGGCTACCTGCAGATCGTCGATCGCACCAAGGACCTGGTGAAGAGCGGCGGCGAGTGGATCTCGACGGTGGACCTGGAGAACGCGATCATGGCGCACCCGCAGGTGCTCGAGGCCGCGGTGATCGCGGTGCCGCACCCGAAGTGGCAAGAGCGCCCGTTGGCCTGTGTGGTGCCGAAGCCCGATGCAAAAGATGTGCTCTCGCCGGGCGAGATCCTGGAATTTCTGAGCGCGCGTGTGGCCAAGTGGCAGCTGCCCGACGAAGTGATCTTTATCGAGAGTGTGCCAAAGACCAGCGTCGGCAAGTTCGACAAGAAGGTGCTGCGCGAGCAGTTCAAGGACTATAAGCTGCCGGATGCCTGACCGGGTGACACGATGACAAAATGACGCCGGGTACCCTCCGGGTGTGGGCACCCGGTGACAACATGAATCTTCAGCTGGTGAATGTCACCTTGTCACCTTGTCATCGTGTCATTCTATCAAGGACAGTTAACAAATCCCTACTAATCTGTCCTTGCATGTGAACCGGCGGCATAGTACAATAAAAACGCATGGAGCCATGAACGACCGGCACGGCGCTCGCTTCTGAAATGAGCAGCCCGCGACTAGGGAGAGGCGAACGAATGACACATGTCGTTTGCAACCATCGTGGTTACGGCGCGCAAATCACTGCCTTTGATAGTTGTTAATCGAAGCCCTCGGCCGCTAGGCGCGGTTGAGGGCTTTGTGCATCCAGAGCCGTGATTTCGCCGCAAGGCCTAGCACTGCCGATCGGCGTTGGCCGGCCGGCGGGGAAGGATGGATTTGATATGGAGCTTATCGTCAAAAGCCGCAATGGAAAGGTATCGGAGCGCCAGCAAGTCTACATTAAGGAGAAGCTTGGCAAACTCGAACGCTATTTGGATAAGATTAGCAAAGTGACCGTGGAGGTGACCGAAGAGCAGCGGCGGACTGATAACAATACACACCGCGCTCAGGTGACGCTGGTGGGCGAGCATGGCATTCTACTGCGCGCCGAGCAGCGCGCATCTGATCTGAAGGCGGCGATTGATATTGTGCACGACAGCTTGCAGCGCCAGATTGAGCGCTACAAGGATAAGCACTGGCGGCGCGGCAAGTTGCGCCGCCAAGGTAATGAGATCGTCGAAGCGACGCCTGAGACTACGGTCGCCGTAGCGAGCGATGATCATCGCCCGCGCATCGTGCGAACCAAGGAGTTTCAGGTCAAGCCGATGTTTAGCGACGAGGCGGTCGAGCAGATGGAGCTGCTGGGCCACGACTTCTTTGTGTTTCGCGATGCCGGGTCGAGCCAGATCAATGTGTTGTATCGCCGCGAGGATGGCAACTATGGCTTGATCGTGCCGGGCGAGGCGGTTGAGTAAGGATTATTCGTCGTTTACCGTATGATTATAAGATCTCCCGGCGGCTGTGCCACTGGCGCAGCCGCCGGGAGTTTTTCGTATCAGCATAACTTGGAATTTCATGCAACCTCGGGCGGGCAAGCACTCGATGGCGTTCCAAACGCCTCGGTGGCTGCCGCCCGAAGGGTTTTCGCGTTAGAAATACTCGGCCGCTGATCTCATGCGCTTTCGGCGCGGGCGATAGGTCTGGGCCACGGTCATGAGTATACCGAATTTGGTGCTATACTCTCGGAGCGTTCGCCGGCTCGTATCCGCATGATCTTCTGTTCGGTCGCTATGCCGCGTCAGTTTTCCGCCATCGAGATCGCCGAAGGCGCCTTGCTAGCCGATATCGCCGTCCTGGCGCAGATCTTCGCAATCTACCTGCCGATCTTCGATCTGGTGGCGCGCCTAGTCATCGCAGTGGTCTTTGCGGTGCTGGTGCTGCGGCGGAGCTTCGCGATCGGTCTGATCAGCACCGCGGTGGCATGCTTCATCATCACGGTGCTGTCGGGCTTGACGTTCATCGCCCCGCTGCTGCTGGCCTGTGGCGCCGGACTGTTTTTAGGCTTGGCGATGAAGTATCGGCTGGCGCATCTTCCGCTGATCTTGCTAGGTATGACCAGCGGCATGCTTGTGCTCTGGGCACTGCTGGTGCTGTTCACATTGCTCGCGGGCTTGCCGCTAAGCGTCTTCGCGCGCCAGCTCGAGCTTTCGTACAAAAGCGGCGTGGCACTGGCCGACTGGCTGACTGTGCAGATTGGTCTGGGCGTTTGGTGGCGCGAGACAGTCATGCCCGCACTCGCCCCGTTGGCGCAGGTGGGTTTGGATTACTGGTGGGCGCTGTTTCCGCTGGCGCTGTGGCTGTTTCTCGGCCCGGTGGTGCTGCTGATGTATAGCAGCACGAATCTGGCGGTGCGGCTGCTGGGATACGATGTGCGCCCATTTCCCGGCGCGCGGCTTGAGCGCGCGTTTGCCTGGGGCGTGCGTCTGCCGGTGCGCTTATTGCGGCGCTGGCGTAGGTAAGCCGACGGATGTGTTTGACGCAAAGACGCAAAGGCGCGGAGCTGAGTTTGCCTCGATATGCAGAGTATGTCCGAACCACTGATCGACATTCAACAGGCCAGCTACACGTATCCAGGGCGCGCCAGCCGGTATGTGCCAGCGCAGCCGGTGGTGGCGCTGCGTGAGGTGAGCCTGCAGATCGCGCCGGGCGAGTATGTCGCACTGCTGGGGCACAACGGCAGCGGCAAATCGACATTGGCGCGGCTCTGCAATGCGCTGTTGGTGCCCCAGCGCGGCCGTGTGATCGTGGCGGGCCTGGATACGCGCGTGCCAGCCAACCACCGCGCAATCCGCGACTGCATCAGCATGATTTTCCAGAACCCCGATAACCAAATCATTGCGACGTTGGTGGAAGACGATGTGGCCTGGGCGCTCGCGGCGCGCGGTCTGCCGGCAAATCTGATTCGCGAACGTGTCGCCTGGGCGCTCGCGGCAGTAGGTATTGCCGATCTGCGCGGGCGCGCACCGCACAAGCTTTCGGGCGGGCAGCGCCAGCGGCTGGCGATCGCCGGAGTGTTGGCGCTCCGCCCCAGCGCGCTGATCGCCGATGAGGCCACGGCCATGCTCGACCCGGTCGCACGCCGCGAGATTGTGGCGCTGCTGCGGCTGCTCAATCGCGAGTACGGCCTGACGATCATCCATGTGACCCACCTGCTCGAAGAGGCCGTCGTCGCAGATCGCATCGTGGTGCTAGATCAGGGCCGGGTGGCCCTAGATGCGCCGCCGCCCGCGATCTTCGCCGATCTCGCACGGCTGCAGCGGCTGCGGCTGGCCATCCCTGCGCCGATCGAGTTGGCGGCACGGCTGCGTGCGGCGGGTCTGGCGATCGACCCGGCGGCGCTGATGACCGAGGCGATTGCGGCGGAGCTAGGACGCTTGCTGGCTAACCGCCAAGACGCCAAGGGTTCATAAGACTATGACCAACCCAATCATCATCGCACGCGATCTATCGCACACCTACCTGCCAGGCCCACTTGCGCAGGCGGCGCTGGTGGATGTAAGCGTGGAAATTACGCGCGGCAGCTGTGTGGCGATCATTGGAGTGACCGGTTCGGGCAAATCGACGCTGGTGCAGCACTTCAACGGGTTGCTGCGCCCAACCTCGGGCGAGCTTATCGTCGACGGGCGGGATCTTGGTGCGCCTAGCGTGGATCTGCGGGCGCTGCGGCGGCGTATCGGGATGCTGTTTCAGTCGCCCGAGACGCAGCTGTTCGCGCCGACGGTGCTGGCCGATGTGGCGTTTGGGCCGCGGCAGGCCGGGCTCGCCGCGGCGGCAGCTTCTGAGCGCGCTGTGGCCGCGCTCGAGCAGGTCGGGCTGCCGCCGCAGGTCTACGCCATGCGCTCGCCGTTTGAGCTGAGTGGCGGCCAGATGCGGCGCGTTGCGCTGGCCGGGGTGCTGGCGCTGCATCCCAGCGTGCTGGTGCTCGACGAGCCGACGGTTGGGCTGGATTTGGCGGGGCGAACCGAATTCTACCACTACCTCCAGCGCGCGCTGCGCGAGCGCGGCGTCACGCTTATCCTGGTGTCGCACGACATGGCCGAGGTCGCTGCACTGGCCGATTGGCTGGTGGTGCTGCACGCCGGCCGGCTGGTGGCCCAAGGGCCGCCGGGCACGCTATTCGCGCGCGGCGATCAGCTGCGCGACTGGGGGCTGGCCGCACCGCCGCTGGCTGAGTTGCTGGAGCGGCTGCGGCGGGAAGGTGTTGCGCTGCCGCCCGATCTCACGACCATTGACCATGCGGTCGCGGCGCTGCGGCGTTTGCACGCGGAACGGCGAAAGCGGCGCAAGAATAAGAGTTACTGATGTTTGATCAATTTGCGCTGGGCGTCTTCTACCCGGTCGAGAGCTTTCTTCACCGTCTGCGTGCGCGAACCAAGCTGCTGGCGCTTGGCTGGTTGATCGGATATGTGAGCGTGGCGAATCAGCTTGGCCGCGTGGCGCCATATGCTGTGCTGGTGGCGCTAGCGTTGCTAGCGGCGCTACTCTCAGGTGTGGGTCTCGGGCATGTCTGGCGGCGCATGCGGCTACTGGTGCTGTTGACCGTGCTGGGCACGCTGCCGGCGGTGCTGCTGCTCGAGAGCGATGGTGCGCCGCTCGCCGCACTTGGCCCGCTGGTGATTACATGGGCGGCGCTCTGGCTGGGGCTTCGGCTGATAGTGGTATTTCTGGCGCTGTATGCGTTGGCGCTGCTGCTGACGATGACGACCTCGCCGGTGGGGCTGATCGAAGGGCTGACGCTGCTGCTGGGGCCGTTGCGTCGGCTGCGGCTGCCGGTTGACGCTTTTGCATTGATGGCGCTGCTGGCGCTGCGCTTCATCCCGACGCTGGCCGACGAGATCGAGCTGCTGGTCAAGGCGCAGCTGGCGCGCGGGGCCGACTTCACCCATGGGTCGCTGCGCGAACGATCGAACAGTGCGGCCGCGCTGCTGGTGCCGGTGTATCAGGGTGCGCTGCGCCGTGCCGCCGAGCTGGCGGATGCGCTCGACGCGCGCGGCTATACGATCGCTCAGGCGCCGACGGTGCTGCACGAGCGCCCACTAGCCGCAGCCGACTATCTCACGCTCGCCGTGGTGATGATGCTTACGCTTGGGACGCTGTTGATCTGATTCGCCGGATTAAAATCTCTTGTATCAAACGTTTTTTCGTTCGTCGAACGAAAAAACGTTTGATACGAACAAGAAAAATCCGTGTTTTGCGAGTGACCATGTAAGCCATATTATTTACAGATGTGCGGCAATCTGCTCGATCGCGGCGCGGTGCTCATCGTAGTGATCGTAGGTGTTGTCGATGATGCCGTCGATGATCCGCCGGCGGTCGCCGGGGTCGTTGGGCGCATAGGGCGCGCCGAGATCGGCCGTGGACAGCGCCTCGATCGTAGCCATGAGCTGCTCGTGCGACTTTCGGGACTCGGCGAGCGCCTCGGCGGGGCTTAGTGCCTTGAAGCGCTCATGCAGGATGGCGTTGAGCTCGTCGATATTGCTATGTTCGTATGTCGCCGCGTCGACATGCAGGCCGACATAGCCAGGTTGGCCCTGGATCATCGCCAGCAGTTTGTGCCCCCAAGCCGCGAGGTGTGCCAGGTGATCCTTGACCGCCCAGCCGCCGTCGGGGCCGGGGGTGGCGAGCTGCCGCTCGCTGAGTTGCCCGACGGTTTGATCCAGCCTCGCTCGGGAGCTGCGGATGTGTTCCAGCAGGTCGGCTCTCTGCTGCGGCATGATGTCGTTGCTCATGAGATTCCTCGGCTTTCTTCAGAATATCGGCTTTGCAGATTCGCTTTCTGCCCATGGCAAAGTCTTTGATATTCTAGTATATTGTCGCTCTGGCCGCACACCACCTGATCGAACGATCACTACTCGCGACCATCGCGCGCCCGATGGGGTTGTTCGCGCGATCGTATATACTCATGCAAGCCGATTATCGTGCTTTTGTTTTTGTTTTGGCGCTCTGCGAGCGCCAAAACAAAAAAGAGAAAAACCATGCTGCCGCAGGCTATGAACCATGTTGAAGAAGCGACTGCGTAAGTGATGGTTTTGAGGAAATTTATGAGCGATATTCCCGCGCAACCGCAGATCGGCTCTATTCCAGCAGCTGCGGGTATCTGGCGTTCGGCGCATCGCTGGCTGACCATTGGTTTAATTCTTACGGTTACAGCCGCGGCCTTCGAGGCGCTGGCCGTGGCCACGACCCTACCCGCAACCGTGCGCGATCTTGGCGGCCTGGCGCTGTATGGCTGGGTGTTCAGCGCATTTATGCTCACGAACCTGATCGGCATCACGCTGGCTGGCGCCGAGGCCGATCGGCGCGGGCCGGCGCGACCGTTCCTGATCGCGATCATACTGTTTACGGCTGGGCTCGCTCTGGCGGGCCTTGCGCCGACCATGGGCGTGCTGATCTTCGGGCGTGCGGTGCAGGGATTCGGTGCCGGCGGGATCTCATCGGTGGCCTACGTCGCGATTGGGCGCGGCTACCCCGAATCCGCCCGGCCGCGCATGCTGGCCGTACTATCGAGCGCATGGGTCGTGCCCGGTTTGATCGGGCCTGCGCTGGCCGGGCTGGTGGTCGACCATATCGGCTGGCGCTGGGTATTCCTTGGCCTCGTTCCGTTCCCGCTGATCGCGCTGACGCTGGCCTTACCGGCATTGCGAGCGCTCAATACAGACAGCGCAGCCGCAGCGGACTGGCGCCGCCCGATCACAGCAGTGCGGCTGGCAGTGGGAGCCGGGCTGTTCATGGCCGGCCTGGGTCAGAGTTGGCTGCCGGTTGCCGCGCTCTTGCTTGTACTGGGCGCGGTGCTGGCCTGGCCGGCGCTGCGCCAGTTACTCCCCCAAGGGACATTTCGGCTCGAGCGCGGGCTGCCGGCCGCGGTCGCGACCGCTGGCTTATTGAACCTGGCCTTCTTCGGCGTTGATGCATTTGTGCCGCTCGCCCTGACGGTCGGGCGCGGCCAAAGCGCGACAGTCGCGGGCATTGCCCTCACCGCGGCGACGATCTTCTGGACCGCCGGCTCGTGGGTTCAGGCGCACGTCGCCCAGCAGCAGAGCCGGCGCCGGGTCACCTCGATTGGCCTGATCTTGATCGCCGACGGCATAGCTGGCGCGATCGCTGCGCTGGCGCCGACGGTACCTGTGGTAGTTGTGCCGATCGCGTGGGGCGTGGCGGGGTTGGGGATGGGGTTGGCCTACTCGGCGATCTCGCTGGCTGTGCTCGAGACGGCGTCGGCTGGCCAGGAGGGCGTGGCGACCGCCGCCATGCAACTGGCGAATGTCTTGAGCATTGCCCTCGGAACCGGTCTGGGTGGTGTGCTCATCGCCGCATCCAATGCGCGCACTGGTGCAACAACCGCGGGCTTGCTCGCTCAGAGTTTGCTGATGATTGGCGTGATCGTCGCGGCGCTGCTTACCGCGCTGCGGTTGCCCGGCCGACCGGCGTTAAATGATGCTCAGCCGGTGCAGGAGCAGCCTACAACAGCGTGACGCCTGCTGATTGTGGGGAATCACCAGCCCAAGTAGTGACAAGATGACAAGATGACAAGGTGAAATTGGTCACCCTGTCATCTTGTCATTTTGTCAGGCTGTCAGGCTCTTAGCGCCAAAGACACAGTACTTGGATGGACAGGCTGGATCGTCCGCGGCGGCGATGCGCAGCGCATCAAAGCCCGCGTCGGCGAGCAGGTGCTGGAGCTCGGCTCCGGTGTAGGGTCTGCATTCGGGCGTGCCGACCGGCGCGGTCGGGTCGCCGGCGTTCCACTGCTCTTCGGGTAGGATGGTAAGCGTGAGCATGCCGCCAGGCTTCAGCACGCGCCAGATCTCGTGCAGCGCGGCCAGCGGCTGCGGCCAGAAGTAAATCGTGTGGATGCCGAAGGCCTTATCGAAGGATTCGTCGGCGAACGGTAGCCGGGCCACGTTGCCATGGTAGAGCGCGACCTGGCCGCGCCACACTGCCCTCGCGTTACGCTGCCGCGCGGCCCGGACCATTGCGCGCGAGTAGTCGAGCCCCACGACGCGGCCCAGGGGCACCAGCCGCACTGCTAACGCGAGCGCCACGCCAGGCCCGCAGCCCAATTCGAGCACATGATCGGCTGGCTTTAGATCAAGCTGCGCCACGGTCCACTCATTTTCGGGCCGGTGGTCGCGCGCCATCTGGCCGCCGATATAGCGCCCAAGCAGGCCACTTGGCCGGCGGTACTGGGCGTCGAGGTCGAAGAATCTTCCAAGCATGCGCTTTCCTTTTCGAGATACGAGGAATAGGCCACGGATTGAACGGATTGGACGGATTCGCACGGATCGGTTTTATCTATTTTCTGATTGGTGTTGGGGTGAGTATAGCAGCGATCTGTGACAGGGGTAGTCACATGTGACCGGCGGATCAACTGCATGAATATGCTAGAGCAACTCCACGACCGCGCCGATCGGTGAGCTGATCGCGCAGCTGCCGTCGGCGCAGGTTGTTAGCAGGTTGTTAGTCGTGATAATCTCCTTCGGGCTGATTGTTTGCCCAGCCAACTCCTAACCGACGGCCGAGGTAGGACATATTGTCCTATCCAAAAGGGGCACTGGCCCCGTGACAGCGGCGTAGTGACGGCGTAGGATGAGCGCATACCAGACGTGGACATTTCGCGGAACGCTACATATAAAGGAGACGTACCATGTCAGCAACTGTCAATGTCGGCCAAAATGCACGCTTCAAAACGGGAAGAATCATCCTACTTGTCGCAGCGGCGCTGATGACCCTCAACCATTTTGGGCTGATTTTCGTGCTTGGTGAGCCTGTCCTTTTCATGGGCTTCGCCGCCTTCAACCTCTACGCCTTGGTGGTCATCGCGATCCCATTCCGCCGGCACGAAAAATGGGCCTGGTATGCGACCTGGATTCTGCCGATTGGGCTGGCCGCCCCCGCGTTCACCGACCCCAACATCGCTCTATTCTATTATGCGGTCGCCGCCGTATGTGTGTTGGGGTTGCTGCTGACCATGCGGGGCTTCTTCGCAGCGGATCGGGAGCTGCAGAACGCTTGACGATATTGAGTTCGTAACGTTTTTCGTAACGTTTGTCGGACGCTTCTCGATTACCATAGCTGTATCTCACTTCACGACAGAGGCACGGCGCCAGCGCTCTTCGCTGCGGCGAACGGTGGGCATTGACGGATCATGAGCGCGGAGTAGTTTCTCGCTAGGAGGGTCTGGTGATGGAAGAAGCGCCGGTACGAGCACGCAATCAGGTGAGCGCCTCCAGGTCTGATACCCGCTTGCGCGGACCCTGGCTCAAGGCCGCGCAGGTCGCGTGGGTCGCCCTGGTCGGGCTAACCCTTGTCGTTCTCGTCGTCGCCCTGCCGGTGTCCTTTCAGGCCTCGCGCACCATCCTCACGCCTGAAACACAGCTGCCTAGCCAACTGACGCTCGAAGACGTGCGCCTGATGGAGCAGTGGGGCCTGTCGCTGGACTTCCATGCTGCGTACGAGACGGCGCTGGTTGCGATTTTTTCGTTCGTCTTCATGATCGCAGGCGCCCTGCTCTTTTGGCGCAGGTCCGACGACCGCATCGCTCTGTTCGTCTCGTTGTGGTTTGCGCTTTTTGGCGTCACCGGCTCACCGCTGCTGGATCCGCTGATCCGAGCCCACCCGATGTGGCAGCTGCCGGTCAGATTCCTGCAAGGCGCCAGCGTGGGATGCTTCCCGATCTTGACCTATGTCTTCCCCGATGGGCGATTCGTGCCGCGCTGGACGCGCGCGCTGACCCTCGCCTGGATTGTGTGGATCGTGATCTCGCCGTTCACGCCCTTCGTGGCTGCCGATTTCGCCGGGGCCTCGGCGCTGTGGTTTGGCGTGCTGATACCCGGCGGGATGATCATTGGCATCCTGGCGCAGATCTATCGTTATCTGCGGGTGTCTAGCCGAGTGGAGCGGCAGCAGACCAAGTGGGTGCTGTTTGGCTTCGGCGTGGTGGCAGCTGGCTTTGTTGTGTACAGCCTTCTTCCGATCATATTCCCGTCTGTGCTCGAACCGGGCCTTGCGCGAGTGCTGTATCTCAACTTCAGCGTGACTTTCTTCCTCGTTATCCCGTTTTGTATGCTGCCGCTGTTCATCGGCATCGCCATCCTGCGCTACCACCTCTGGGACGTCGACGTGATCATCCGGCGCACGCTGGTCTACGGCGCCCTCACGACCGCCCTGGCACTCGTCTACATTGGCAGTGTCGTGCTCCTTCGATACTTGCTCGCGCCGCTGACCGGCAGTTCGGAGTTGGCGATCGTGGCCTCAACGCTGGCGATTGCGGTGTTGTTCAGCCCTGTGCGCCGCGGCATCCAGACGAGAATTGACAAACGCTTCTATCGCCGCAAATACGACGCCGCCAAGGTGCTGGCGGCGTTCGGCACGACTGCGCGCGACGAGACCGACCTCGAACGACTGACCGCCGCGATGCTGCGCGTGGTGGATGAGACAATGCAGCCGGAGCACGTGTCGCTGTGGCTGCGGCCGCCAGGGTGGAAACGGAATCGCCAGCAAGATAACAATGACAGCTTTCCTAAAGGAGGAACCACATGAACACACCAATGGTCGTAACACATACACATCAGCCATATGCACGGCCGACACTGCGCACGATCACCGTCGCCGCCTTGGTGGTCAACGCCCTGCTCTTTCTGTTCGACACCTTTTCAAGCGGTCCGGACGATATCAATGTGACCCACGTGATCATCTCGCTGGTCGTCGCCGGCATCGCGGCGCTGCGCTTCCGCTGGGCGCCCGCACTTGGCGCCCTGCTGTGTGCTCTCCAGCTGGTAGAAGGGTATGTGTTCCTCGGCCATATGCTAACCGAACCGGATAGCACCGCCACCTTCGCCTTCGCCGCGGTCTTCTTTGCCATAACGGTCGTCGGGTTGATCGCTGGTGTCGGCGCCACCGTGCAGAACTATCGCGCGCCGCGGAGCCGCCCCTTCGTCGATCAGCCCGCGCCACACTGGACGTATCCTACCTTGCTCGCGCTCATTGCGCTGACCCTCGGCGGTATCCTGTCGACCGCGATCCAACCACGCGGCGTACTCCCCAATTTTAGCCCCGAAGCGCTGGCCGCGCTCCCGGCGCTTACGGCCAAGGACTTCCTGTTCGACCAGTCCAAAATCACAGCAAAGGTCGGCGAGACGGTGGTGCTCCGGCTCGACAACGCCGACGCCTCGACCCATTACCTTGACATCGACGAGTTCAACGTGCATGCGCTCATTCCAGCTGGCAAGAGCAACGTGGCGCTCTTCAAGCCCACGCAACCAGGGACGTACACCTTCTACTGCCATCCGCATGCCGACAAAGCCGCCGGCACCGGCATGGTCGGTACCCTGGTGGTCGTGCCCTAACCCCAACGGCGATCGCCGCAGGGATGGCTTGGAATTCCCGTTGCTGACGTGCAACCATGAACAACGTTCGTAGACATTGTGGAGGTGACCGATGACGACACTGGCGCTGGAACGACCGCAGGTCGGATGGAGCTTCTGGCTCCAGTGGGTGATCGTGATGACCATGTTCGCATCGCTGTCCTACACCAGTATCGACACGGTGCTGGGACCGATCGTAACACAATTCGTGTATGACCCGTGGGTGCAGGAAGCAACCATCGTCTTGGGCTTGGCCGTGCTTGGGGCGGCGTTCGGGATCACGCAATGGCTGCTCCTGCGCCGGCACCTGCACCGGGCAAGCACATGGGGCTTGGCCAGCGCGGCAACCTTTTGGGTGGGCGCCAGCTCGACCGAGATCGCCTTTTTCAGCGGTGTCGCGCTCCTTCCGAGCTTTGCGTTGAACTTTCTGCTGCTCACGGCCGCCGTTGTCCTTACGTTCCTGGCACGGTCATATCCCCAGACCCTGGTGGAATACTTCCGCGCAGCCGGCGTTTGTGGGGGTTGTGGCTGAGGGAGCCGGAGCGGTAGGCGCGGCGATCCATTCCGAGCATCGATCGGCAATGATATCGGTCATCCGAATCATTGTCATCAGCATCGAACGGCAATGATGCAGGGGCGAAGCATTTGCTCGTATCGATCGACACAGTATGGATCGAGGATGTGGTTTGTCAATCAAGCTCGAACCGATTCATGGGTGCAAATGCTTCGCCCCTGCGTTGATCATCGGCATGTAATGTCGCCATCGCGTCGATCATGGACGTGCGACAATGACGATATGATCCGTAACGCTCTTCGTAATGTTTGTTGGACGGTCGCGCGATAGACTTTCTTCGCCATCCTTGGACGTGAGGAGACACATTCATGGCGAACATTCCCCAGACGCAACAGATGGCGCCGGCATCTCGCCTTCACGCGGCCATCCTAGGCGCAACCCTGACCGTGCTTGGATTGGTTGGCGGCTTGATGGGCGGTCTGATAGGAGGTTCCTTTATTTTTCACGGGCTGATTGGAAAGGTGCCTGATCCGCTCACCTACACGCTTGCCGCGCTAGCCTTTGGTGGGGGCATACTGAGCGGCAGCGCGCTGTGGGGCGCAGGGATGGCAGGATTGGCGCGAAGCCCGGCATCGCGGCGCGCGGCCTGGGCAGGTGTCCTTGGCTTCGTGCCGATCACGATCATGCTGAATATCGGGCTGCTGGCCGTTGAGCCAATCGCCGTTCGAGCCAATCTGCCACTGCATCGGCTGTTCACGATGCTGTTTGTCCCGTCGGCCTGCCTGATTGCCGGCACGAGCAGCCTCGCATTGGGATGGGCGCTGGGGTGGGGCCGAGCAGCGCCCGCGCTGGCCCTGCGCGTGGGTCTCACGGCAGCGCTGGCCTTCCTGGCCGTCAATCTCGGCATGGAAGCGCTGGGCTGGCAGGTTGGTGGGCCGGGCGCCGAAGAACGCGGGACGATGATAACGGTGTTAATCATCAGTAACCTGGCGGCTGCGCTCGCGGGCGGAGCCATGCTCGGCATGACACTGACCCAACGGCGCTGGCCGTCTTCATTGTACGGAGGAATCTCATGAGTACACCAATGGTTGTGACCCACACGCAAGAGCGGATGCGCCTGCCAACGCTGCGCACCGTGATGATCGCTAGCTTGGTCGGCACTGTGCTGGTTTACATACTGCTGCAGACGCTGATACTACAAACGTTGGTCCCGCCACTGGCGATCATCACGGCGCTGACGCTCGTGGTTGCCGGCGTGTGCGTGACGCGGTGGCGCTGGGCGCCGCACCTAGCCGTGCTCTGGTGCGTGCTGTCCCTCATCCCTGGCCTGGAACACTATCGCTACGATCTGGCCCATCCCGCCGAGATCAGCACGTTCATCACAACGGTGCTCATCCTCGGGCTGTTGCTCGTCGCCGTCGTCGCGAGCATTGCCGCGATCATCTATGGTGATCATCAGGTAGCGGAGGGGCGCACGCCGCGCTGGCTGACGAGCTTTCTGATCGGCATGGCGACGTTCGCGCTAGGCGCGGTCCTGGTCGCCGCCATCCCGCCATCCGGCGCCACGGCTGGGGTGAGCGCTGAAGCGCTGGCGCCGCTCCCCGCGCTGGTGTCGGGTCGGAACACGTTTAACCAGGCGGAGCTGCGGGCCAGAGTTGGCGAGACCGTGGCCCTGCGGCTCGAGAACAGCGACACCCAGATGCACTACTTCGACATCGACGCGTTCGATGTCCATGTTCCGATCCCAACCGGCGCGCCGGCCCTGGCGCTCTTTAGGCCGACCACGCCTGGCACCTACACCTTCTACTGTAGCGTCCCCGGTCACCGTGAAGCAGGCATGCTCGGCACACTGATCGTCGAGCCGTAGGGTCGGGCTGTAGACCCGGGAGGATGATGGTGAATCATCCTCCCGAAGGAGCCAGCGCACGCTCCTGTTGTCCATTGGAGCGTTGCTGTGACGCAAGGAGCGAAGACCGATGGCAACTCTGAACAATGCGACGACAACTGCCAGTCAACGACGCAGTGGCGCGATTACACTGGCGGCCATCCTGTACTATTGGTTCGGCTTGGCATTCCTGATCTCGAGTCTGCTGATTGTCATCTCTGCGCTGCGGAACGGTGAGCTGCCGGTCGTGTTCGGAATCGAAATGCTGTCAGGCCCCTTTTCGGAGCGCCTTGGACTTGACGCGGCGATCGCAGCCGCTGTTCCCTGGGGAGTTGTAAATGTCCTTGAGGTGCTGATCGGATACTGGCTTTGGAAATCGCGCAAGCAAGGCGGAAAGCTTGGACTCGTGCTGTTCCCTGCGGGCATGGTTTTCTGGATCGGGTATGCGCTGCCGATTATGGCCGTGATTGGCCCACTGAGAGTGCTACTGTTCGCAATGGGATGGAAAACGTTGCGCTAGGAGCATCATCGAGACCACCACCGAACAGTAAAGAAAGGACGTCACACATGCGCAACTCTGGTTGGGAGCAGATCGGCGCTGCCGGAGGGATTGTCTTCGTGGTGCTGCAAATGGTCGCGCAAGCGCTGATCCAGGTTGGCGGTGCTGAACCACCCTTCGACGCTCCGGCACCGACGATCGCCGCGTTCTTCATGGCCAGGAACAGCCAGCTCTTCGCGCTAGGCGACTACCTCTCCACCCTCTCGCTGATCGCCTTCGTGTGGTTCCTGGGCAGTTTGTGGAGCGCCCTGCGCCGCGCAGAAGGCGAGCCAGCCTGGCTTTCACTCGTCGCCCTGGCATCCGGTTTGATGATCGTCGCCACGGTCAGCGCCGGGGCAGGCTGGCCGCTGGCCGTGTTTAGGAGAGACGAGGGACTGGACCCCCAGATCGCGCGGCTGCTGTTCGACCAGGGCAACTTCGCGTTTGCCAACGCCTGGGCGATGCTGGCCAGTCTCAGTCTGGCCACCGGCGTGGTGAGCATCCGCACGCACGCGCTTCCGCGCTGGCTGGGCTGGGCCGGCGTGCTGATCGCCGGAGGCTTGCTGGCGGCGCGCGCCGTCTGGGCGAGTTCTGGGCTCGTGTTCATCCCATTCGGCTTGTGCTATCTCTGGCTGTTCGCGATCAGCATCGTGTTGATCCGGCGCGCGCGCGCGTCGGAGAACCCACAACGTGAAACGCAAGGGCTGATCGTTCCATGAATCACGCCAATACCGCTACCTTTATCGCCGGCATCGTGGCCGGGATAGCGGGTCTGCTGGTCTTCCTGGCGCTTCACGCGCTCTGGATTGTACCGATCTGGTTCATCCTGCCGGTTGGCCTGGTGATTGCCGGGGGTGGCGGCCTGGCGGTGGGGTGGGCCTATGCCGAGCTGAGATGGCGCTTACCCCGGCGGCCATGGACAGCACTGGCCGTAGTGGGCCTGATCGCCGTGATACTCTTGCCCGCATTCGTGTTGGCAGAACTACAAGCGCCTGTGTTCACCGTCACGCCGGCGGGCCCGGTGCAGACAGTACCAACCTGGCTGATCGTCGCACGTTTCGTCGGCGAATTGCTGGCAACGGCGACGATCGTCGGTGGGCTGGTCGGCGGGTTATTAGGCCGTACGCGGCGGGCGGCCGTAGCGACAGCCGTGGCCGGTTTTGTCTTTGCGCTTGGCCCTGGGCACAACATCCCTTTCATCGGCGGCACGTCGGGGCTGGGCAAGGAACTAACTCTCATGGCGGCCGTCATTGTTGTCTCGGCGTTGGTGCTGGTGGAACTTCACGCCTGGCTGGTAGTACAGGAACGAAGACATGGTCGGCCAGCCAGCGACGTTTGAACCGCATTGCACGCAACAGATTACGGTTCGAAAGGCGAAATGATGCCCACACAAACGGCTCCAGTCAAGGCGCAATCCCGAACCGCCACCCGGCTAGCCTGGGCGCTCTGGGCGCTTAGCCTGCTCATGATGGCGGCCGTCGTCGGCTTCGCGTTCCTTGCCCGCGGCTACGCAGAGCCACCCGGCGCGATGCCGCTCTTCCCGCGCCTCATGATATTTCTCCCCGGCACCTTCGCCTTCCAGACCGTCGGCGCGCTGATCGCCGCGCGCCAGCCGCGCAACCCGGTTGGCTGGCTGTTCCTCGCCAGCTCGCTCGCTGCGTGGCTGGGCGGGTTCGCTGAAAGCTACTGGCGCTACGCACTGCTCGTTCGGCCGGGCGAACTGCCCGGCGGAATGCTGATGCTCTTGGTGCACACCCGCCCGTATACCGTCGGGACGATCTTCGAGCTGCTGCTGATTCTGCTGTTCCCTAGCGGGCGCCCGCTGTCGCGCCGCTGGTGACTCGCCTGCTGGCTTGCGATTCTTGGGGCCCTGACCATCCTCACCGCGCTTGTCCTGATGCCTGGGCCACTCGATCCAGCCGTTCCGATCGCAAACCCAGTCGGCCTTGTTGGCGCCGCGGCGCTCCTGCAGCGCATCTCCGATCTTGGCACCGCACTCCAGTTGATCGGCACCTTCGCCGCAGTCCTCTCGCTCATTTTGCGCTTGCGGCGGGCGCGCGGTGTCGAGCGGCAGCAGGTCAAGTTGCTGGTCTCGGCCCTGGTGGTGTACCTGGCGGCCCAGAGCGTGATCATTCTCGCCGTGGCGCGGTCTTGGCAGGGTTTAACGGCGGCGGCCGACCTGGGCTTCGTCCTCCAGTCGCTCGCAAGCGTGCTCGTAGCAGTGGCCGCGGGCGTCGCCATTCTGCGCTATCGCCTCTGGGACATCGACATTATCATTCGGCGCACGCTGGTCTACGGCGCGCTGACGCTCACGCTTGGCCTGGTGTATGTCGGCTGCATTCTGCTCAGTCGCACGCTCGTCGCACCCTATATCGGCGGCTCAGAGCTCGCGATTGTGGCCTCAACGCTAGCAATCGCCGCGCTATTTAACCCGTTGCGACGACGTATTCAGAACTTGATCGACAAGCGCTTCTACCGCCGCAAGTACAACGCCGCGAAAGTGCTGGCGGCCTTCGGCACGACGGCGCGCGAGATTCCACCCCGTCGGCTGAAGCGCCAGTCTTTCCCGACCTCACCGAACGCGAGCGTGAGGTGCTGGCCTTGATTGCCCAAGGGCTGACCAACAGCGCGATCGCCGAACGGCTGGTGTTGAGTCCGAAGACCGTCCGCAATTACATCACCGAGATCTTCAGCAAGTTGCAGGTGGCTGACCGCGCGCAGGCGATCATTCGAGCGCGCGACGCTGGTTTGGGGTAGCGCGGGCAGCAAAGAGATCGTTATTTTTAGGTCCGGGCGCGCAGGGCCTACCTGAGACTTGAAGCCCACTGGCCCTGGACGCGCAGTCTTTCATTCCCGCGCCGCATCCTCCGCCAGGATGCGATCCAGCGCCACCACAAAGAAATCGGCGTCGTGCTCGGCGAAGATCAGCGGCGGGCGGATCTTGATCACGTTGTGGTATGGCCCGTCGGTGCCGGCCAGGATGCCGCACTCGCGCAGCCGGTTGACGACGTAGGCTGCCTCGTTCGGCGCCGGCTCCAGCGTCGCGCGGTCGCTCACCAGCTCGATGCCCAGGAACAGGCCTGAGCCGCGCACATCGCCGACGAATGCATGGCGATCGATCAGGCCGCGCAGGCCGGCGAGCAGATGGTTACCGACGCGTAGGGCATGCTCTTGAAGCTGCTCGTCGCGCACCACGTCGAGCACTGCCAGCCCGGCGGCGCAGGCGACCGGGTTGCCGCCAAAGGTGCTGAAGAACTCCATACCGTTGTCGAACGAGGCCGCCACCTCGCGCGTCGTGACGACGGCCGCGAGCGGATGGCTATTACCGATCGGTTTGCCCAGCACCACAATATCCGGTACGACGCCTTGCGTATCGAAGCCCCAGAAGTGCGTGCCCAGCCGCCCAAAGCCAACCTGTACCTCATCGGCAATACACAGCCCGCCGGCCGCGCGCACGTGCTCGTACACCGCCGCAAGGTAGCCGGGCGGCAGCACGATCTGTCCACCCACGCTCGGCAGCGTCTCGGCAATAAAGCCGGCGAATCCGCCGCCACGCGCCTGGAGCTGCGCGATCAGCTGGGCAACATGTTGGGCATACTTGCGGCCGGCCAGCGGGTCGCCGCGCTTGTACGGGCCGCGATAGTCGTCGGGCATTGGCGCGACATGCACCCAGGGCCTGGGCCCGCTGCCGCCCGGTCCGTTGAATTTGTAGGGGCTGATGTCGATCAGCGCGGTCGTGTGCCCATGGTAGGCGTTCTCCAGCACGATCATGTCGTACTGGCCGGTGTGGGCGCGCGCCAACCGCAGCGCCAGCTCGTTGGCCTCGCTGGCCGAGTTCAGGAAGAAGCAGACCCTCAGCGGATCAGGCATCAGCGCGGTCAATCGCTCGGCATAGCGTGTGATATTGTCGTGCAGATAGCGCGTGTTGGTATTCAGCAGCGCCATTTGCGCCTGGGCGGCCTGTACCACGCGCGGGTGGCTGTGGCCGACCAGCGGCACATTGTTGTAGACATCCAGATACGCCCGGCCGGTCTCGTCGTACAGGTACTGCATCCAGCCACGCACGATCTTGAGCGGGTCGGCGTACGAGATGCTCAAGTTGCGGCCGATCCGCGCGCGCCGCTCGCTCAGCGTGGCGGCTTTGGTTGGCTCGGGCGCGGGGAAGCGCTCGGCGGGGATGCCCAGAATGATATTCGGGTCGGGCGAGAGGCTCTTCCAGACCTCGCGCTGGCTGGCGAACGCCACGCCGGGGAAGTCGCGATCCAGCTCCAGCAGGTCCATGATGATCTGGAAATGCAGGTGCGGCGGCCAGTCGCCATTGCTCGGCGGCGCGCCGATCGCGCCGATGCGCTGGCCGCGCGTCACCGTCTGCCCGAGCTCTAGCTCCCCCAGCGTCTCGGCGCTGAGGTGGCCGTAAAGCGTGTAGAATTCCTCGCCGGCGTCGGTTGCGTGCTGTAGAATGATCAGCGGCCCGTAGTCCTTGCTGGCCGCGTTATTTGCCAGGCAGGCGACCGCACCATCCAGCGGCGCGTGGATCGGCGCGCCAGCTGGCAGCCACAGGTCGATGCCGAGGTGGATCGTGCGGCGCTCGTCGGTCGGGTGGCTGCCCGATCCGAACGCCGGGCTGGAATAGAGCAGCCGGGCCTCGTCGTAGCGCCCGATCCCAAGCGCCACGCCGGCCGCGCGCAGCTCGCGGTCGAGCAGCTCGCCCAGCACTGGCGTCTCGACGTTGCGCGGGTCGGCGCCGAGCAGCAGGCTGCCGACGCTCAGGTCGAACACCACACTTGGCGTGGTGCGCGGGTCGAGCTCGATCACCGGCGCGAACAGCAGTTCGCGCAGCCAGCTTACTACCGCGGTGCTGTGCGGCACCGGCGGCAGCCCGCAGGCCCGCCGGAAGGTGTAGTGCGCGAAGCGCGGATTGATCGCGGCGAGCGCGCGCAGCGCGTCCCACGCCGGCTGCTCGCTGATCGTGATATATGGATCGTCGGGCTCGAGCGTCTTGCGGTAGGCCGAGTTGGTCACACTCACACTCAGCCGGGCGCAGATCAGCGGGTAGATCAGCGCAATCTCTTGTTCGTGCAGCGGGAAGGCCTGATGGTAGCCAGCGACGACCTGCGCGGCGGCGGCGAGCGGATCGCGCTTGCCCAGTAGGGCGTAGGCGGCGGCGATCGCCAGCTCGGCAACAGTGATCGAGTGATGCATATCGCCGAAGTCGATCACGCTGACGACCTGGCGCGGCCCGGCGCCCGGCACGCTCACCAGCACATTGTAGTCGTTGGCATCGCCGTGAATCACGCTGGTGCGCAGCGTGGGCAGCTGCGGCACAACCTCGGCCTCGTACAGCGCCAGCAAGCGCTCGACCAGCGCGCGGCGGGCCGGATCGTGAATATACGCGAGGTAGTCGCGGATCCAGATCGCGCGAGTCAGATCCCACTTGAGCTCGCGCCGCGCGGCGGGGTGCTCGAAGCCCGCCAGCGCCGCATCCAGTCGGCCCAGCAGTTGGCCCAGGCTGAACAGGAGCTTGGGGCTATGCGGGTTGGTATGGGCGAGCAGGATGCCAGGCACGTAGCTCAGCAGCCACACCAGCCGTGGCGCGCCGTCAGCCGCGGTGACGCTTGCGATGGTTTCGCCGGCCAACGTTGGGTAGACCCGCGGCAGCGCCAGCTCCGGCGCGCGCTCGGCCAGGTGGATGAGCGCCTGGCACTGCAAGTCGAGCACTGCGCGCTGCTGCCCGGCATGCATAATCTTGAGCACAAACTCATCGCCCGCGTCGCTGGTAAGCTGAAAATTGTCGTCGTACTCGCCCGGCAGCGCGCGCGCGCCGGCGCGCAGCCCGTAGAGCGCCCAGGCCAATCGGATCGCGTCGTGCTCGGCGAAGCTCAGAGTCTTAGGCTGGCCGATCATTCTATCTATCCCTCGGTTGCTCACAGGAGGCTGCTCGATCAGCGTACGGCTGCCGATCAGAAAGCGCGTGACAGGGTGGCAGGGTGACAAGGTGATCAGCTGTACCTTGTCAGCTTGTCATCTTGTCATCGGGATGCTTTAATTTTTGAGAGTCCCTTATCTGGCGAGCGATACCAGTGCGGCATCGGCGTGCTAACTCTTGCGGACTGGGCCGGCCAGGAACCAGCTTGCGAGCAGCCCGCCAATCAGCCAGCCGGTGCCGAAGAGCACGCCGGCCATCGTCAGTACGCCGGACGAGCCATATTCGATGGCGGTACGCGCCAGGCCGCCGAGGATCGCGGTAAGCACCACGCTCAGGCCAATTTGTCTCACCAGCGCTCGGGGGTCGCTCGCCTGCCCGCGAGGCAGCAGCATCCAGATCAGCGCGGATGTGACGCACGAGCCTAGCACCATCCCAAATATCAGCGAGCGCCAGTCCATCGACGTTGTCCTTTCGAAGCATGCCAGAGACATGAGATGTTACCGCCACATTATACCCGATAACGGTCGCGACGCGACGCACCCGCCAGGCTCGTCCACGAGCTTGCGGTGCATCGTGATTGCCTAGATCCGATAAGGAGCGCGTGTTAGCTATACAATCAGGAAAGTGCAGGCTTTCCCTGCGTACCGAGCTGATCCAGTAGATCGCGTGTGGCGGCGGCGACCGCGGCCACAGCGGCGTCGAAGGCGGCCTGGTTCACACGCGACGGCGCGCGGAAGCCGCTGACTTTACGGACGAACTGCAGCGCCGCCGCATGAATCTCGGCATCGGTGGCGGGTTGCTGCGGCTGGCGCAGCTGTTTGATACTGCGGCACATAGTCGTACCTTTCGTGAATTTTCAATACAAGTGACGCTTTTGGATCGTGCTCACATGATACTCTTTTTCCACGAGATGAGAACGAAGTAGTTGCGGGGACGCATGGATTGACTACAATAACATAGTTTCCTTTGAACATACAGGAGTGCTTGTGAATCTCACATCGGCGCCGCCAGCGCGCTACCCGGCATTGCAGCATCGCAACTTCGCTTTGATCTGGAGTGGCCTGCTGGTGTCGAATATGGGCACCTGGATGCAGAATGTCGCGCAGAGCTGGTTGATCTATAAGCTGACCGGCAATAACCCGCTGTATCTCGGCTGGCTGGGCCTGAGCTTCGCCCTGCCGATGGTGATCGTGCCGCCGATCGGCGGCGTGGTGGCCGACCGGGTCGATCGCATCAGGCTGCTATACATAACCCAGACATGCTCGGCGCTGCTGGCGGTGCTGCTGGCGATTCTAACCTGGAGCGGTGCGGTGCGGCCGGCGCATATCCTGGTGACGACGTTCCTGGGCGCGCTGCTGTTAGCGTTCGACAACCCGACCCGCCAGGCGCTGATCCCCGAACTGGTGCCGCGTGAAGATCTGCTGAATGCGATCTCGCTCAACTCGGCGACCTACACTGGCGCGGCATTGGTCGGCCCGGCGATCGCCGGCGTGCTGCTGGGCAGCGTTGGCGCGGGCTGGCTGTTTATGCTGAATGCGATCAGCTTTCTGGCGGTGATTGGCGCGCTGGCGGCAATGCGAGCGGCGCCGCGCGAGCGCCGCCGCTCGGTCTCGATCGGCGATGCGCTGTTCGGCGGCTTTGTGTATACCGCGCGCGATCGCACGGTGCTGCTGTTGCTGGCGCTTTCGGCGCTGGCGGCGGTGTTCGGGCGCTCGTATCAGCAGCTCCTGCCGGTGTTCGCCGACGACATCTGGCATGTCGGGTCGGGCGGCTATGGTGCGCTGCTGTCGGCCGGCGGGGCCGGCGCGCTGATCGGCGCATTCGCCATGGCCTCGGCACGTGATCTGCGCGCGCACGGCCGCGCGATGATCGCGAGCGGGCTGATCTTCTGCGCGGCGCTGGCAGCATTTGCGCTGGTGCCATGGTTCTGGGTCGGCGTTGTGCTGCTGGTGGTGGTGGGCGTGGCGTCGACAGTTTTTACCACGCTGATCGCGACGGTGATCCAGTTGCGCGTGCCGGGCCAGCTGCGCGGCCGGGTGATGAGTTTGTACGCGATCACCTTGATCGGTCTACCGTCGCTGGGAGCGCTCGGCGTCGCGGCGGTGGCGAGCGGTTTAGGCGCCTCGGCGCCGGCCGGCTGGGCGCGGGCAATCCTGGCGCTGCTCGACGTGCTGCGCGTCGACGTGCTGACCGCCGGCTTGGGTGGGGCCGCCGGCGCGCCGCGCGCGATTGTGTTTGGCGTGATCGCGCTGCTGCTGGTACTGCTCGCGGCTGCGCGAGTATTCTTGAGGCTGCGCGCTGCGGTTGAGCCGGCCGTTTCGCCGGAGGCGTGATTCTCGGAATGGGCCACGGATTGACGCGGAGTCGTTCTTTAGGACGCCGCAAATTGATACTCATAGTGTTTATGTTGCACTGGCCGCATGGCCTGTCTCGGGCGGCTCCGCGCTGCCCACGCCCTCGCTCAGCGCATGCACGATCGCCTGCTCCAGCGTCAGCGCACTACCTGCCGCCCATGCCGCCGCAAAGGCTTCCTCGCCAAGTTGGGCGCGCGCAATTGCCAGCGCCCGTTCATAGGTTGCGCGGGCGGCGGGCGCCGACCGGCACCCAATCGCCTGGCGCAGCCGCTCGGCGGCACCCCACAGTCGCGCCGCGCGCTCAGGCTCCTCGCCCAGCGCCGCCGCGCTGCCCAGCCCGGCCAGGCACCAGGACATATTGGCCTGGTCGCCCAGCGTCTGACTCAGCGCCAGCCCCTGCGCCAGATAGCGCGCGGCCTCGTCCAGGCGACCTTGGCCCAACGCTGTCTCGCCCAGGCCGTGATAGGCCAAGGGTAACCCAAAATGCTGATCGCCGAATGCTTGGAAGCATTCCAGGCTCTCATGATGGAGCTGCGCCGCACGGTCATACGCCCCGCGCAGCTGCGCGGCATGCCCAAGATAGAGCAGCGTCGTGCCGATCTGATGGGGGTCGGCATGCTCCCGCTGCTCTATCGCGCGACTCTCCGCCAGCAGTGCTTCGGCCCGCGCCCCATCTTCATCCAGTATCGCAACCTCGGCCAGCATGTTCAGGTTCTCGGCGATACTGGACGCGTAGCCCAGCTCGCGGTAGATCGCCAGACTCTCGGTAAGCCGCACCCATGCGGTGGCGCTATCACCCTGCTCCCGCGCCAGCCATCCCAGGTGTTCCACCGCCACGGCATACCACCATGTGTCGCCTACCTCGCGTGCAAGCTGTAATGCCTGCTCATACTGGAGCCGCGCCGCCGCGTAGTCTCCCGTGAACGCGAGAAATTGACCCAGCTCGAAGCGTGCGGCGACGTGGGCGACTGTGCGCCCGACGACGTGCGGGTGAGTGAGGGCGCGCTCCAGCGCAGCGATCGCCTCGCGTCGCATGCCGCGGCGGATCCAGAGAATGCGCAGCGCGCGGGTGAGCCGTAACGCGAGCTCCGGATCGCCCGCCGACGTCTGACTCCAGGCCAACGCCGACCAGAAGTTATCGTATTCAGGAACCAGGTGCGCTGTCTGCGCTGGGTGCCACACGTCTGGAAAGTCCACCACGCCCAGCGTGAGGTACTAGCCGGCGTGCTGCTGGCGCAGCCGCTCCGCTTCGCCGCTCGCTTCGAGCCGCTCCAAAGCGTACTCTCGAATCGTCTCCAGCATCACAAAGCGCGGCTCGCCGCCCGGCCCAGCCACCTGCCGCAACAGGCTTTTGTCCACCAGCGCGCCCAAACCATCCAGGACTGAGGGCTGAGGATTGAGGACTGAGTCGATCGTATCTTCACTCAGTCCTGGGCCCTCAGTCCTCAGCACTCCCTCGGCCGCCTCCAGCGTGCAGCCGCCCACAAACACGCCCAGCCGCCGGAACAGCGTCTGCTCTGCTTCAGTCAGAAGGTCGTAGCTCCAGGCGATCGTAGTGCGCATGGTCTGCTGGCGCTCGGGCAGGTCGCGTGCCCCACCACTCAGCAGCGCCAGGCGGCTGTTCAAGCGCGCCAGCAATGCCTCGGGCGCGAACAACTTACTGCGCGCCGCCGCCAGTTCGATCGCCAGCGGCAATCCGTCCAGGCGCACACAGATCTCGGCCACGGCCGCGGCGTTGGCGTTCGTGAGCTGAAAGTCAGCTCTGACATCGAACGACCGCTCCGTGAAGAGTGCAACCGCGGCATACTGTGACAGCACCTCGAGCGGAGGCAGCTGTGCGCGATCGGGTAGCGCCAGCGGCGGCACCTCGACTTCCTTCTCGCCGCGCAGGTGCAGTACTTCACGACTCGTCACCAGCAGCTTCAATTGTGGCACTGCTGCCAACAGTTCGGCCAGCAGCGGTGCGGCGTCGAGTACCTGCTCGAAATTGTCGAGCAGCAGCAGCATGCGTTTGTTGCCCAGGAACTGCTTCAGTTGGCTGACAAGCGGCTGGCCGCCGGTTTGGCGCATCCCCAGTGTTTGAGCAATCGCGCTGATGACCAGCGCCGACTCACGGATCGGCGCGAGATCCACGAAGTACACGCCGTCGGGAAAGTCGTCGAACAGCTCGGCCGCGACCTGCAGGCCAAGGCGGGTCTTGCCGATGCCGCCGGGGCCACTCAGCGTCACCAGACGCGCCGCTGGCGTACGGAGCAGTGCACAGATCTGCGCAATTTCATGCGCACGTCCGATCAGCACCGTCGGCGGTGTGGGCAGTTTGGTTGGTCGCCTGGTACAGTGTTCTCCAGGCGTATCGGCGGCACTTGACACGGCCTGCGCCGGCACAAACGCACCACGCGCAACCGACTGGGCCGGCCGCGCGAGCCGATCCACGCCCAACTCGGCTCGCGCGACCTGGATGAATCGAACGCGCTCATCGTCCGCAAGTTGGAGGTGGGTAGCCAGCAAGGCGGCGATGGTCAGATCCAGCGCTTTGCGCCGGCGCTTGATCCACAACCCCAGCGAGATGATATCGCTCATCGGCAACGCCCCTCATCCTAATCGTATAGTGCCTTTTGTACAACTTATTGTACTGCGAAATGGTACCGATGAATAGCGAGGAGATGTTTTACTAGCAGCACGATAACGGAACGGCAGCATACCGGAGGATTCGATCTTCAAAGAAAGGAACGGGTAACGATCATGGCACGACCACAGTTTCGGCTCTTACTGGTCACACTCGTCGCGGTTCTGGCTCTGGGTGGGGTGACCAGCGCCAGCGCGTCCGCGCCGACATCGGCTTCAACGGAACCTCGACCCTGCACGGCAGCTTGATCTTTCATCCCAACGGGACCGCCAATTTCCACGATGTCGAGACCTTCACTGGGACGGTGAACGGGGTGCCCGGCAGCGTCACCTTCAACCTCAATGGATCGTCAGACGCCGCACTGGTCGTCTCGGCCACCGACGTGATCGTCAGCGCGACCGGCGAGCTCGCCAACCTGCACGGCGTGCTAAGCGAGGCCGCAGTCGTGCTTGACAAGGCGGTGGGGCCTGTAGGCACCTACAGCGGACAGATCCACTTTGACGACTGAGGAGTTACTCAGGCGTAGTAGGACGTCCTTGACTACCTGCGCGCCCACAATGCCGACCAGCCCAGCCGGGCCTCGATCGTGGTTCAGGACGCGGCGCTGCAAGGCGTGATCGACTATCTGCGGGCACATGGCCAATCGGAGCGCGCGGCTTTAAGGAAGGCCGCGCGTTCCTCACATTTTGGTCAGGAGGCATATCACATGGGCAGGATATTCGCCGTTTTCGGCGTACTTATGACGCTGGCGGCCTGTGGTGTCGGAGGATGGGTTGCAGCGCGCCCGCCCATGAAGCTGTTGCTGGTTCCAGGCGCGCGGGATGTCGAGGTGATGGCATTGGGATGGGGAACGTGGCAGATCAGCTACTACGCGCCCGGCGCGCCGACCACATGGTACACCGACGTGGCCCATCAGCTCGAGGCGCAGCACTGGAGCAGCCTAGATCAGGTGGCGTACGCGCCGCTGACCCGCATCTACAGCCGCGCCGTGTCATTTGGGTTCTGTGATCTATGGGAGTGGACCTATCTGACATTCGATCCGCTTCGGCCGCACTCGGCTCAGATCAAAGTGCGCCGTTGGGTCGCCTTCCCATAGTGGCGAGGCCAGCAATTTGTCAACGACTCTGATCTTTTTCGCTAAGCCCGGTTTGCTCCCGCGCGATCAGCAGCGCGGCCGCCGCCGCGACGACCGGCAGCACCTTTTCACAACGTAACGCTGCCAGGGCTGATGTGATCGCTTTGGCGACAACGAAAGGGTCGTGCGTTTGCGAATGGGTTGCCTCGCCGAGCGCCGCGCGCACGTCTTCGTTTGCGAGCAGTATACGGGCGTGGCGCTCGGCGACCGTTTTCCTCCGGCGCTGCAGTTGGTCCAGCATGTCCGCTGTGATGCCCAGTTCCTCGCGCAGGTGTGACTGCTCGATGCACCACCCCTGCAACTCGGGCGCAAGTTCCCGCAGATCGTCGAGCCAGCGCTCGTGATAGCCATGCAGCCGCTGAAGCTGCTCCTCGCGCTCGAGCAGCGCCTGCTCGCGTTCCTGCAGCAGCTCGCGCTCGCGGTCGCGCCGCTCGCGCCAGACGCGCTTGCGCAGCGTCCAGCGCTCCTCTTCGTGCCAGGGCCGCTGGCGCTCGCGCGCCACTCGCTCGCGGGTCCGCTCGCCCGCAGCCGCCCGATCCTGCCGCATCAGCCGGTAAAGGCGCTCGGCCTCGCGCCGCTCCAGTGGATCGAGCGGGCGCAGGTGGTCGGCGTACGGCCCCGTCGGGAACCAATCCGGCAGCCGGCCCTGAAGCTCGCGTACCTCTTTGAGAACGTCGCCCTCGAACTCCTGATAGTCGAATCTCTCGCTCATGTGCTCTCCCTGTTTCGACGAAGGACGATCAAGGAATGCGCATTCATCCGCCGTCATCCATCGTTTATCGTTGGTCCCTCGTCGGCTATAGCTCGCCACACAGATAGCGTGTCCACATATCGGCGGCCAGCGCTCCCGGATCTGCCACGACGCCGTAGCGTGCGAAGTAACGGTACAATCGGTCGATATCGCGCTCCAGCAGCGCGTAGAGCTCGTCGTTATGGCGTGGATCGACCGCCTGGGCGAAGTCGATGATTGTGGCGGCGCCCTGCCAATACAAGACGTTGTAGGCGGACAGGTCGCCGTGGATGCGGTCGCACGCCAGCGCTAGCTCGACGTTACGCAGCAATGCGTCGAATAGCGGCGCGGCCTCCTCGGGCGCCAGATCGACATCGCTGAGCCGTGGGGCCACTTCCTCGTCGTCGCCGACGTACTCCATCAGCACCGCATTACCAATCTGCGCCAGCGGCCGCGGCACATCGGCGCCGGCCTGATACAGCAGCCCCTGGGTCTCGAACTCGTAGGCGATCCAGGAAGACACCTGCGCCGCGCGCCCGCGCTCGGTCTGTTTCAGACTGCCGCGCTCGCGCTTGCCGCCGCGCAGCACCCGCCCATCCTTGTCGCGCCGCTCGCGGCCGTGGCGGTAGAGCGCGTCGTTGCTCAGGCTGCGGAACATGCGCGGTCGGTAGACCTTCGCCGCCAGGTACTCCAGGCCGGTCGATTGGTCGGCGGCGCAGCAGTAGACCGTAGCCTCCTTGCCGCTCTTCGCGACATACAGCACATCGGCGATCAGGTTCTGGTCGTAGAAGTGCTTCAGCGACGACAGCACCCAGTCGCGGTCGCGTAGGCCGGACAGCATCGTAGGGTCGAACTCCGGCTTGGCCCCGATCGTGTCCAGGGTCTGATCCCGCAGCCAGCGCTGGACGTCGGGGTTGTGCTCGTAGCGCTGCTGGACGGCGGTCTTCCGTTTAGTTGGCTTGGTATCGCTCATCTTGAGTATTTCTCCAATTAACGATGTCTTGTTGGTTGTAAAAGTCTTACTGTGCATCCCGCGCGTCCTCTACAACGCGCCGCTGGGCGAACTCGGCCCGCGCCGCGCTGGTGTCGAAATCGGGTAGCTGGAGCTCGACTAGATCGAAGAGCTCCTCAATCAGCCGGTGCAGTTGCTCGACCGCTGCGGCTGGCTCGTCGCGCAAGATCTGCTTGAGCCGCCGCGCTAGGTTGGGCGGGGCGATCCGCAGCTGCGCGCACTGCCAATCCAGCCACTTGTGGAGTGGGTGGCTCACGTACTGCCGGTTCAGCGCTAGCAGCACATTCAAGATTAAGTGCTCGATCTCGACTATGCACTTGTAAAGCAGCAGCAGGTCATCGCGCGCCGCGAGCATCTCCAGGAAGAAGCGCGGCCGGAACGACAGGTTGTTGGCCGCGATCGTGCGCGCCAGCGCGTCGGGATATTCGGCGGCTGTGGCGCGCCAGCGCTCCACCAGCGCTGCACCATAGAGCGGCTGCCCGTGCTGGACGGCGGCGATCAGCAACTGCTTCTCGACGTCGGGGTCGGCGCGTTCGGTTGCGTCGTCCAGCCAGCGCTCCATGGTGCTGCTCAGAAACTGGCTGGTGTCCAGCTTCACTCCGCCAATGAAAAAGCCGTCGGCCCACTCGTTCTCGTCGGCCTCTTTGTAGAGCAATGTCCCGCCGGCTGGCTCGATCGGCGCAAGGCGCTCATCCTCGGCTGGCGTCTCGGCCCAAAAGATGTCGAGCTCGATATCCGAATATTGGTCGGCAGTGCCGCGCGCGACCGAGCCGGCCAGCAGCATCGCCGCCACCTTGGGGTTGGCGGCGTAGAACCGCGCGGCGTGTTCTGCCAACGCCCGCCGCCGGGAGACTTCCTGAGAGTTAGATGCTTGGTTCATATCGTTATTCCTCACTGGCGATCAAGGCCTCTGCGATGGCGTTCCCGTTCTTTACGTCGTCGTTCTCGCTCTGCCAGAGGCGTTGCATTTCCTCGGAGGTTGCCAGCAGTTCGTCCAAAGTCCCTTGTGCCTCGATTCGCCCCTCCTTCAGCACGATGATCTGGTCGGCGCGGCGCAGCGCGGCGCGGCGGTGCGAAACCGCCAGAATAGTGAACGATGAACGATGAACGATGAACGATGAAGAGCCATCCACATTCATCCTTCTGCCTTCTTCCTTCATCGTTTCGTCCAGGCGTTCCCACAAGGTTTTTTCGGTCTCTACGTCCAACGCGCTCGAAAGATCGTCGAACACCAGCAGCGCGGGCTGGCGCACGAACATGCGTGCGGCGGCGGCGCGCTGCACCTGCCCGCCCGAGAGCCGCACGCCGCGCGGTCCCACGACCGTGTCGAGGCCGTGTTCGAGCGTGGTGAGGTCGTGCTCCAGCACGCCGCCGTGGATCGCACTGTCGAGCTCGGTTTGTTCGGCGGGCCAGCCCAACACAATGTTTTCGCGCAGCGTGTCGCTAAACAATCGCGGCACCTGCGGAGTGTAGGCGCAGCGCGGTGGATGGAAGAACGTCGTCGGGTCCGCCACCGGCGCGCTATTCCAGGCAATCTCGCCGCCGTCGCGCGGCAGTAGACCCAGCAGCGTGCGCAGCAGCGTGGTCTTGCCCGCCCCGATCCGCCCGGTGATCACTGTGAACGAGCCGCGCTCGATCCGTAGGTCGACGCCGGCAATGCCGTTCGCCGAGCCGGGGTAGCGGTAGGTCAGGTCGCGCACCTGAAGCAGCGAGGCTTGAGGCTTGAGGCTTGAGACTTGAAGCGGCTCACTAGCCTCAAGTCTCACGTCTCCAGTCTCCAGGCGCTCGACCAGAGCGTTAGGCGGCTCGTCCGGCACCAGTTCGACCAGGCGGCGGATTGCGACCGCCTGCTGGTTGTAGTCGCCGATAAAGGCGCCGATCGTCGAGGGCAGCCGGGCGGTGAACCACATATAATAGACAAACAATGCAAAATCGCCCACGCTGAATGTGCCGTTCGACAGCGCACGGCTTGCCAGCAGCAGCACCACGCCGATACCCAGGCTGGCCGCAATATCGGCAAAGGCATGGAACAGATCGAAGAGTATGTGGACGCGGATCGTTGTTTTGGCGCGCAGGTTGTTGAGTGCGTCGAAGTGACCTAGCACATGCTCATCGGCGCCAGCGACCTTGACCGCCTGCACCGCACCGAACAGCTCGCCGATGAAACCGGTGACCGCATCGGTCGCGACGCGCTCGCCTTCCTGGGCGCGCATGAATTGCGCCCAGAGCACCCGGACGATGCCGGTGACACCAAAAAGTGGCACGAAGATGATCAGCGTAATCAGCAAATTGATTCGGGCCATAATTGTCACCGCCAAGATAAAGGCGATCACTGGGCCTATAACTTCCGGTAGCCAGGTTGGGAAGTCTGCCACCTCGCTCACGTCGTCGCGATAGCGGCTGATCGCCTCGCCCGACGAGACTGGCGGAGGCAGCGCGCCGGGGCGGCGCAGCAACGCGGCGAGCATGTTGTGGCGCAGTAGCCCGCCCACCCGGTAGCGAAACGTGACGGCGCCCCAGATGTCGGCGAACGAGCAGGGCAGCCGCGCTAATCCGGTCGAGATATACAGTGCCACCAGCGCCCACAGGCTCAGCGTCGCCGGCGCCGCGCCAGTCAGCGTGTCAAAGACCGCCTTCTCGATCAAGCCGAGCGCGACCGGCGCGGCCATGAATACAATATGGAACAGGCAATGGAGTGTGTACACCCCTGGCTGGTAACGGATGAGCGCCCAATTGAACTGCCAGGTCTTGATCGTGCGCGGCGGCACGGTGGTATTATTCATTATTGTCATCTTTCACTCTTGAGTTGATAGGTGATGTATTTAGCCTTCGGCAGCCCTTCGGCGGGCTCAGGAACCGCGGTACTTTACTTATTATTGTTCTTGATTTTTTCGCTCGTAGAGCGAAAAAATCAAGAACAAAGCAATGAGTAGTGTCATACTGCCGCCGGCTACGCGTATTCGCGCATGGCCAATCTGCAATCTGCAATCTACAATTTGCAATCACGCTAATACCTCCTCCAGCCCGGTGCGCAGCAGCTGGGCGAAGCGCGAGCCTGTGTCGATGGCGAGCGCCGCGCGCGGGCCGTGTTCGGCGATGCTGCCACGCTCCAGGATCATAATTTCGTCGGCGCGCTGCACTGTGCCGAGCCGGTGGGCGATGATGATCGCAGTGCGATCACGCAGCAAGCGATCGATCGCCTGCTCCAGCAGCCGCTCGGTGGCCGGGTCGAGCCGCGACGATGCCTCATCGAGAATCACCAGGCCTGGGTCGCGCAGAAACACGCGCGCGAACGCCAGCAGCTGAGCCTCGCCGGCCGAGAGCCCCAGGCCGCCCGCGCCAAGCTTGGTATCCAGGCCCGCTGGGAGCGCGCGCACCCACTCCAGCAGCCCTAGCTCGGCCAGTGACCGCTCGATCCGCGCGTCGTCGATCGCGCGATCGAACAGCGCCAGGTTGTCGCGGATGCTGGCCTGGAACAGCTGGACATCTTGTGTGACCATGCCTACTCGCCCGCGCAGATCGGCGAACGCCGCGGCGCGGATGTTCACGCCGCCGAGTTTGATCGTGCCGGCATTTGGATCGTAGAGCCGGAACAGCAGTCGCGTCAGCGTGGTCTTGCCGCTGCCGGTGCGGCCCAGCAGGCCGAGTACCTTGCCAGGCGCCAGGCTGAAGGTGATGTCGTCGAGCACCAGTCCGTGGCTTGTGGTCCGTTGTCCATTGTCTGTTGTCTGTTGCTGGTTGGCCAAGACCTGTTGACTGTGGTTCTGAGTCACTATCTCCGACGGACGACTGGCCACGGACGACGGACGCTCGTCGTTGTACGCGAACGTCACATCTTCGAACGCGACCGCTAGCGCACCGGACGGGAGCGTGGCGCGCGGCGCCTCGATCACGCCTGGGCGCTCGGCCAGCAGGCTCTGGACGCGCGCGATACCGGCGCTCGCTTGTTGCAGATCCTGGGCCTGCTCGCGAATGCTCTCCAACGGCGTGGAGAGCATGCCAATATAGTAGACAATCAGGAACGCGGTTCCAATGCTGACCCTGCCCTGCGTGTACAGGTAGGCGCCAAGCGCTAGCCCGAGCCCATAGCCGATTACAAACAGAAAGTTGGTGATCGTAAAGGCCAGGTTGCTGGTTAGCTGGGCGGCGCGGCTCTTCTGTAGCATGTTTTTCATCAGTACATCTAGGCGCTGTAACGTATGGCCCTCGGCCCCGCTGGCGCGAATATCCTCGGTGCCGGAGATACGCTCCTCGAGAAAGCCGAACTGCTCGGCGTCGGCTTGGCGGTAGCCGGACCAGCGCTTGGCGCCCAAGTTCTGCAGGCTGCCCAGCGCTGCGAGCGCTACGAGGGTGTAAAGCGTCAGCCCGAGCCCAACGCGCCACTCCTCGCGGAACATGAGTGCCAGGATGGCCAGTACCAATAGCGCATTGCCCACCAGCCGCACGCTGAACTGCGCGAAGAAATCGCTCAGCGTAAATACATCGCCATCGATTCGCTCGATTAGCTCGCCTGGGGTGTGGCGCTTGTGGAACGGCATGTCGAGCCGCAAGCAATGGCGCGCCAGGTCGTGGCGCAGCGCGTTGGTCGCCGCCCAGCCAACCACCGCGCCGGTGTAGAATGCGCCGAAGGCGCATGCCCGCTGCGCCAGCCCGGCGACGATGAAGATCAGCGCGGCGGCCAGCAGGGCATCGGTAGCCCCGCCGGACTGCGCCGTGTCGATGAAAAAGCGAATGATCTGCGGGTTGAGCAACTGCAACCCGATACTGCCCAGTAGTAGCACCGCCAGCAGCGCGACGCGGCGCCGCTGCGGCCCAAGATACATGCTCAGTAATTGTTTATAGCTCTGCAACGAGCGAAACATGATGATCCTTTCAATCACAGGACTTATGTGGCCACTCGCAAAACACGGATTTTTCTTCTTCGTATCGAACGTTTTTCGTTCGCAGAACGAAAAACGTTCGATACGAGAGATAATTAATCCGTGGTGGTGCAGTGTGAGCCAATAAAAGTAAAACGCCACGGGCGTACCCGCGGCGAGCGCAATAGCGGCCACGCGGGCGAAATGCGCCGCATGGCCGCTAAAACAATACGACCACGCGGTGCGAGCGCACCCGTGGTCGCGGTGGTTCTCTTCGATCTTGCCGGTGCGACAACGCACGCACTCACGCCGTCTGCGAGCCGCTCAGCCGTCCGTGACTCCGCTATGCATGGAGAAATAATCTGTCCATGCCTACTGGCTGCGGATCGTCACGATCAAAACTGAGCGCCCGGGGATTGCCCGTGTGCTACATGAAGTCGCGCCGAGACCGAAAGAGAAGCGGTATAGAACTGGTTACAAGGCGCACTCAAACAGCGACCGCCCACCGAGCATACTGCCAGTGGACAGTCGAGACAGATTGTTGCGTGGTGCTGTCATGGTGTACGTCTCCTTGTTATCGAGTAATGCTCTGTGCCAGAGCGTATCACGCGCGATGGCGCGCGTCAAGTACAACTTTTGCCCGATCTTTGCCCATAAAAGCGGAAACGGCTGCCCATACAGGCAGCCGTGAGGAAAAAGGGGGTATCGGCTGAGGGAGTGCAACAGCGCTGTGCGGTGCGCTGAGGATGACCGCCGTAGTCATTCCTTTTATTTTTCTCGTTGATGTTATCTACGATCAATGTGAGCGTATTGTTGCATAAAAAAATGAGACGCGCATTAATTGGCGGTGAGAGGATGCTAAAGGCTAAAGAATCGTGACTGGTAACGTGAATGTGAACTGCGCGCCCGCGCCGAGTTCGCTTTGGGCCCAGACGCGCCCGCCGTGGGCCGCGACGAGCTGCTTCACAATTGCCAGCCCGAGCCCGGCGCCGCCGGTCGCGCGGGATCGTGCCCGGTCGGCCCGGTAGAAGCGCTCGAAGATGTTCGGCAGATGCTCCGGCGCGATTCCGCTCCCGCTGTCGCGCACACAAACCATGATTGCAGGTTGTTGGTCGTCGATGGTTAATTGTGCCGTGGGGCAATCTGCAATATACTCGGCCTCGACTCTAATCGAGCCACCATGAGGGGTGTGGATGAGCGCATTACTGATCAGATTACGCAGCACTTGGCCGATGCGCTCGGGATCGGCTTCGACCGGTGGCAGGTTGTGCGGCAGTTCAGTCGTGATGCGTAGGCCTTTGGCGTCCGCCGCCGACCGTAGCGCGTTCACAGCCTGGGTCACCAGATCGGCTAGCGCGATTGGTCGCAGGTCGAGCCGCAGCTGGCCGGCCTCGGCCAGCGCTAGGTCTTGCAGGTCGTCCACCAGCCGGTTGAGCAGCAGCGCCTCCTCGTGCAGCGAGTCGAGTAGGGCCGGGCTGGGCTGGGCTACGCCGTCGCGCAGCGCTTCGAGGTAGCCGCGAATGTTGGTAAGCGGCGTGCGCAGCTCGTGGGCCACGTCGGTGACCATGCCGCGGCGCAACTGTTCCTGGCGCGCCAGTCCATCGGCCATGGCATTAAACGCGCGCCCCAGTTCGCCAATCTCGTCGTTCGACGATACGCGGACGCGCTGGTTGAGATCGCCCTGCCCGAGCACGCGCGCGGCGGCGGTCAGCGCCTCGACCGGCCCAAGGATACGGCGCGAGAGCGCCAATGTCAGCAGCACCGCCGCGATGCCGGCGGCGACCACCGACCAGATCAGCGAGCGATTGACAGTGCTGACGAACCCTGCCTCGATCGGGTCGAACTCCTGGCCCTGTGTGCGCCGAATGACGATCGAGGGCGTGTGAAGCGCGAACGCCTGGCCGGATACGGCCGACTCAAACTGCATCGTCGTGCTCATCCCTATGGCGCCTCCTTCCAGTGTGCCGCTGAATGGCACTCCCAGGAACAGAAGGTCGCCGGCGCGGCCCTCGCCTGCGACCCCCTGCGCGAAACCGATCGGTTTTCCAGCAGGCACTGGCGCGCAAAAGGTGCCGCCGACAGTGACGATCACGGCCGGAGTCGACTGTTCGCAACTCAGCGTCTGCCCGACCAGCTGCCCCTGCGAGTCGGCCTGGACCTTGCCGTCGCCGTCGGTCATGATCACGCGCTCGTCGGTCTGCTGCGCGAGCTGCTGCGTCAGCCCTTGGGGGTCGCCGCCCTCGTGTTTCTGGGCGTAGTAGGTCAAGAGCGTTTCGGTCACGCGGTGGTTGCGCTCAATGTCAAGCTCGACATAACGTTGTAACTCGCGCGATGTGACGCGGCTGGCGAATAGCGCCACGGTTCCCACCACGACGATCACCACGCCGATCAGCGTGAGCAGCAAGCGGAAGCGCAGGCTATGCAGCATCGTCATCCTCGGCAAACTTGTAGCCGACGCCATACACGGTCTGGATATACTCCGGCCGCGCAGGGTCGCGCTCGATCTTCTTACGCAGGTTCATGACATGTACGTCCACAGTGCGCTCCAGCCCCTCGTAGTCGAAGCCGAAGACGTTTTCGAGCAGTGCTAGGCGACTCCAGGCGCGGCCGGGCTGCCGGATCAGCGTTTCGAGCAGCCGGAATTCCTTAGGCGTCAGATGCAGCGGCGCGCCGCCCAGGCGCGCTTCGTGGCTGACGAAGTCGACTATTAGTTCGCGAAAGCGCACAGCAGCCGGTGACTGGTCGCGCTCCGCGCCAGCGCGCCGCAGCACCACTCGCACGCGCGCCACTACCTCGCGCGGGCTAAATGGCTTGGTGATATAGTCGTCGGCGCCAAGATCCAGCCCGAGCAGCTTATCGTCCTCGGTGGTCCTGGCCGTCAGCATGATGATCGGGGTGTGCGATTCGGCGCGCAGGATGCGGCAGACATCCAGCCCTTCAACGGTTGGTAGCATCAGGTCCAGCACGATCAGGTCGGGCCGGCGCTGGCGCGTCAAGTCGAGCGCCTGCCGCCCGTCGTAGGCCACCAGCACCTGGTAGCCATCCTTCTCCAGGTAGAGCCTGAGCAGGTCTACAGTCTTACGGTCGTCGTCTACGACGAGTATCTTGCGGCTCATCGGTGTTTCTCGGTTTTTACGCTCATTTCATTATAGGTGGAAGATGAGAGATTGGAGATGAGAGATTGATGTGTTGTTATTCAATCTCCAATCTCTATTTGGGCGCTGGCAGGATCTGCACCTGCGTCGCTTGGTAGATGTCGCCCTCCTGTGTGCCGCTGGCGAAGATGAACGTGCCGACTGTCAGATCGGCGAGCGAGACCTCGGCCTGCTTCTGGATCTTCGCGCCGTCGGCCAGCTGCACAGTGGTGCTCGCGCCGTCTTTGTCTTTCAGCACGATGCGCTGGCCGTCGATCGTTTCGAGGGTCCCGATCACCGGCATCGCGCTCCCGCCGCCTGGCCCGCCGATGACGACTTTGTCCCCGCCTCCATTCGCGGTCTGGCCACTGGCTGTCGGGCCGCCCGTGCCCTGGCTGCTGGAGCTATTGAAGATCACCGGCGCGCTGAATATATTGCCGTCTCCGCCGAGCCGCAGCAGGTCGGCTTGGAACACATCGCCCTGTTGCGTGCCAAAGGCGGTCAGGGTGTCGCCGGCCTTGATCTCGCTCAGCTGCGCGTCGACATACTTGTGTATCTTGGCTCCGGCGGCGAGCTGAACCGTTGTCGTCGTTCCTTCCATTTGGCGCTTGACTGAGAGCTTCGATCCATCGACGCTTTCGATAGAGCCGACCACCGGCGCGTTCGGTCCGCCAGCGCCGATCGCGACTGGTGTGCCGCCGTTGCGCTCGGTCAGGAACTGCTGCGCCGCATCCTGGTTCTGCTGGCCGTTTGTTCCACCCGGCAGCCCACATGCACCTAGCGCGCCGGCCAGGAGGACCGAAGATGAGATCAGGAACTGTCGTCGATTCATGGGATTATGCGCTTTCTTTTTACTCATAACGTAGCGCCTCGATCGGGTCGAGCTGAGCGGCGCGGCGGGCCGGCTCGATGCCGAAGAACAGGCCGATCGCCATCGCCACGCCAACCGCCAGCGCAACTGATGCTGGCGTGACGGAGGCGCGGGCTTGGCCGCTCACATTCGCGGCCACGGCGATCGACACGCCCACCAGCAGCCCCAGCAGGCCGCCCCCGGTGCTCAGCGCCAGCGCCTCGATCAGAAACTGGGTCAGGATGTCGCGCTCACGCCCACCGATCGCCTTGCGCAGACCGATCTCGCGGGTTCGCTCGCGCACCGAGACTAGCATGATGTTCATGATCCCAATCCCACCGACCAGCAGTGAGATCGCGGCGATCGCACCGAGGTAGAGCGTCATGGTGCGCCGCGACTGTGTGAGCGTGTCGATCAGGTTTTGCTGGTTATCGACTGAGAAATCGTCGGACTCGCCGCTTGGGGGCAACCGATGCCGCTCACGCAGCGTCGCCTTGATCTGCGCGGTGGCGCTTGCGAGGTGCGCCTCGTCGCGCGCCTGCACGGCGATCTCCTCGATCGATAGCTTGCCTGTGCTCGCGTCGCGGTTGGCCGATAGTGTACGCTGAACCGTCGAGAGCGGCATGATGATGCCGTCGTCGGCAGAGCCGAACATGCTGCCGCCCTTGCGCTTGAGCACGCCGATCACTTTGAAGCGCTTTCCATTGACCTTGATCGTCTTTCCGACCGCGTCGCCATCAGGAAAGAGAGTTGACGCTAAGCGCCCGCCCAGCACCGCCACATGGGCCGCGCCGTTGAGGTGGCCTTCGTTGACAAACTCGCCCTGCTCCAGCGCGTCGTTATGTATTTTCAGATAGGTCGCCGTGGCGCCGGTGATCATTGCCGATGTATCCTTGGAACCATTTGTGACTGTGCCGAAGGTCATGGATTCGGGCGAAACTAGCGCTGCATCCGGTACATTAGCCGGATCAGCCAGCGCCTTCGCATCCTCGATCGTCAGCGATCGGGTCGCGCCGCCTGAGCTGGTGAAGCCGCCTGCGCCGACCGAGCCGGCGCGCACTGTTAGCAGGTTGGCGCCGTTTTTGGTAATCGACTCGGCGATCTGTTCCTGCGAGCCGTGGCCGAGCGCCAGGAGCGCCACGACTGCTGCGACGCCAATGATCACCCCCAACGCTGTCAGCAAAGTGCGCAGCTTATTGGCCATTAATGTCTCCAGGGCGATCCGCAGGCTTTCGGCAAGGCTGATACCCTGTTCCGACGACCGACGATCGACGACCGACAACCGATCGTTGCTAGTTGGTGGTGCCGAGGCTTGATTAATCATTGCTGCCTCCCTGATCCGATAAGCGAGGGGCGATCGTCGTGGGATGATGTTCGGTAGTGGATGGTTGATAATCCGTTGTCTGCGGTCGGTCGTCGCTCGCCAGCAGCCCATCACGGATCGTCAGCACCCGGCGCGCGGCACGGGCGACATCTGGCTCGTGGGTAACCAGTATGATCGTGATTCCTTGGGCGTTGAGCTGGCCAAACAACGCTATGATTTCGGAGCTGGAGCGCGAATCGAGATTGCCGGTTGGCTCGTCGGCCAGCAGCAGCGCCGGCTGGTTAACCAGCGCGCGGGCGATCGCCACGCGCTGCTGCTGGCCGCCCGACAGCTCGCGCGGCCGGTGCTCCATCCGGTCGGCCAGTCCAACCGCCTCAAGGGCGCGGGCGGCCCGCTCGCGCCGCGCCGCACGGTTGCGCTCGCCGCCATAGATCAGCGGTAGCTCGACATTGGCGAGCGCGGTGCTCCGCGGCAGCAGGTTGAACTGTTGGAACACGAAGCCAATCTTGCGGTTGCGCGCCGCCGCGAGCTCGTCCTTGTCCAGCCGCTCCACGGGCAGCCCGTCGAGGGTATACTGCCCGGCGCTCGGCGTGTCGAGGCAGCCCATCAGGTTCATCAGCGTCGTCTTGCCGCTGCCCGATGGCCCCATGATCGCCACGAGCTCGCCCGGCTGGATGTCGAAGCTGACGCCACGCAGCGCTTCGACCGCCAGATCGCCCATCTGGTACGTTCGCGCGAGATCGCGCGCCTGAATAATCGGTTGCATCACGGTCCACCTATCACGACCCGCTTGCCTGGCCCGCCAGCAGGCGCCGCGAAGAACTGCGGCCCCTGTTCGCCGCCCGCCGGGCCACCCTGGCCAGTGTCAGTTGGCAGGTTGATTGCGATCTGGTCGCCCTCGCGCAGGCACTGCTTGCCGGTATCCACGCACTTCACGATCTCGGTCATCGTCCCGTTGGTGGCGCCGGTCTCGACCTGGATGGTCACGGGCTTCTGATCCTTGCCGTACAGCACCTGAACTGTCTTGACCGGCCCGCTGGATTGAATCGCGCGGTTGGGGACCTGGAGCACATTCGGGTGGCGCTCGACCTCGATGCTGACGTCGGCGCTCATAGCGACCTTTACCTGTGCCTGACCAGGGTCGAACTTGACGCGCACCCGGTAGGTCACCACGCCTTGGTCCGATGATCCTGTGGGCGCGACCGACTCGACAGAGCCTTTGAGCGTGAGATCCGGCAGCGCGTCGAACGTAATGCTGACCCTCTGGCCTGGCTTGACCCGCGCCTCATCGGTCTCGCTCAGGCTCACGTCGACGTAGAAGGCCGAGGTGTCGATCAGCGATACTGCCGCTGTCTCCGTGCCAACCACGCTGCCAGGCGTGACGCTCGTGCTCGCCAGGGTGCCCGCGAAGGGCGCGGTGAGCGTCGCGTGATCCAGCTTGGTCTTGGCTGTGTCGAGCTGCGCGTGCGCCTGGGCCACCTCTGCCTCGGCGGCCGCGATCTCGGAGGCGGCGGCGGGTGCGCTGAGCTTTTCGAGTTCGATCTTGGCCTTGTCCACCTCCGTCTGGGCCGCGGCGACGTCGGCGGTCGTCCCGCCCTGGCGGAGCTTATCGAGCTGAGCCTGGGCCGCGGTGACCTCCGCCTGAGCGCCGGCCAAGCTGGCCTTATCGGGGTGCATCAGCGCGTCGAGCTGCTGCTGCGCGTCGCCCACCGAAGCCTCGGCCTGGGGTATCTCGGCGGCCTCCTTCTGGCGCGCGCTGTCGTAGCTCACCTGGGCCTGCTTGACGGCGGACTCGGCGTTGTGCAGCGCCGCTTCGGCCTGGACGAACGCCTCGTAGTACTTTTGCCGCCCGGCGTCATTCAGCTTGTTCGGTTTGGCTGTGCCGTTCGCGTCGGCTGTTGTCGGGTTGTACGGGTCGCGGCCGCTGTCCTGCACGTACTGCCAGTTCTGCAGTGCGGTCGAGTAGCTGGCCTGGGCCTGGGTCAGGCTCTGTGTCGCGCGGCTCAGCTCTTGCTCCGCGGCGGTCTTCGCGCTCGAGAGGCTGTCGCGAGCAGTCGTAAGCACAGTCTGAGCCTCGGTCAGCCGCAGCCGCGCCGCGCTGACCTTATCGGGCGTCGGGGTCTTCAGCGCCTCGAACCGCGCTTGGGCCGCCTGGAGGTTCGCCTGCGCTTCGCGCAGATCGGCCGCGGTCGTGTTGCCGGTGCGGGTCTTCTGAAGCTGCACTTCGGCTGCCTGGAGGTCGATCTGGGCTGTGCCGATATCCTGGGGTGTGGCCTCGCCATGTTGGGCCTTGTGCAGCTTGGCCTGGGCCGTCTTCAGATCAGCTTCGGCCTGCTCGACCTGGAGCCGCAGGTCGTGATCGTCGAGGCGCGCCAGCGGCTGGCCGGCTCGCACCTGGTCGCCTGCCTTGACCAATACCTCCTTGACCTGTCCACTGGTCTGGAATGGCAGATCGACCGATTGGTTGGCCTTGACCGACCCGCTGCTTTCAACATTCACCGTCAAGTCACCGACTGTGACTGGCGCGGCGAGCGCCGGCGCGGCCGATGTCGCGGTTTGCATGCGCCAGACATAGAGGCCGGCGCCCACTAACGCGGCTAGGCCGCCGAGGATCAAGCCGGCGCGCAGCGTGATCGGGCGCTTGCGGCGCGCCGCCTGCGGTTGATCGGCTGAGCTGCCGTGATTACGCGGAAATGGGAGCGTGATCTTCATACGTTCTGGATTCCTTTCTGCCACATTCACCACGCCTAGAGTAGCAGATTGGATATAAAGAACTGATGAAGAATGTATCAGGATGCGGTCAAGAATCGCGGCTCGAAGAATCGGAAACGGCTGCCCATTGGGCAGCCGAGAAAAGGGGGAAGGGCGGCGCAGAGCGCTGATGAAACCATGCTGCTGATGATCGCCGCCGTGCTCGAAGATTGTCTTCGTACTGCAAAGGACGACTGTGTCGCGATGATTGTTGCATCACAAGATGAAGAACACTTTAATGGTGGGTTAGAGGCCGGTGAAACGAGTATGCTTTCCAAACCTGTGGTGTATAATGTGACCACAGGAGGTACGCTATGGCGCGAAAGCATCTGTCAGCTGAACACTTTCCGACGGTCTATGAAAACGGTCAGCCGATTGCCGTATTGGTCGACCTTGCCACGTTTCAGGCATTAGTATCAGCCGCCGAGCAGCTCGACCAGCTTGATCTGGCCGATGAACCATGCATTCGGGAGGTCGTTGAGCGCGTTCGCGCCTATCGCCAGCAGCATCCCGACGCGGTGATGACCTTTGACACGCCGGAAGCGGCACTGGCAGCACTGGATTCGCTGGATGACTGAGCCGCCCTATCGACTATAGCGGCGAGCAGAAGCATTGAGCCAATAGATCAGAACAAGATGGCTTTCCAATACGATATGTCTACCTGCGGACTGGCTCCTGCATACTGCTCACTGCTATAGCGTTTGACCGCACCCTCAAACGCCAGGTAGAGCAACTCCCTGGGAAACTGCGCCAGGAAGTTCGGCAGCGCATCGCTGATCTCGCACGGCAGCCTCGTCCAAGTGATGCACGGGAACTGCGTGGCTATCCGGGTGTGTACCGCTGCTGGCTCTCGGATGCACGCTATCGATTGATCTGGGAAATCGATGACACCGTGCGCCGCGTCGAAATCTACTACGTCGGTCGAAAGCCGGACTATGACGACCTTCTCGGCGAACCAAAGCCTGCTGCTCAATGAGACTGTAGGGCGATTGCATGTCAGGAGCTGCCTATCGACTAAAACGGGGTGATTGCGATCGACGAGCGGACGGTGATCACCGGCTCGTACAACTTCACCTCCAGCGCAGAGCGCGACAACGACGAGAACCTGCTGATCGTGGATGACCAGGCTCTGGCGCGGGCGTACCTCGACGAGTTTCAGCGCGTCTACGCGCTGGCGCAACCGCCAGCGTGCTACCGCTAAACGGTTTACTATTGCTCGGGAAACCTTGGAAGGAGCGGAATCGCCTCCGCTCCTCCCGCCCTTTCGCACTTTCCGCGGTCAAATCAGGCCCGCCCTCGCTCGCCGCAGCCACCACCCCGCGCACAGCAGAATCAATGCCGCTAACGCCAGCGCCATCCACGGGAAATCGGCGCCGCCGGTGGTCGGCAGCCTGGCCGGCTTGGATGGTGGCGCGGCGCTGGGTGGCGCGCTGAGCGGGGCATTGACATCGATGCGCACGATTTGGCCCATGCCGGGCGGGAGACCAAAGCCGAAGTTCGAGACGTACAGCTTGCCGTCGGGACCAATGGTCATCGCCGTCGGGAACGTCAGGCCGGTGGCCACCGGCTCGAACGTGCCACTCGCCGTCATGCGCACCACTTGCCCCGAGCCAGCCGCCGTGGGACCGGGCAAGCCGGGGGTCGTGTCGCTTTCCAGGGCGTACAGCCGCCCCTGCCCGTCAAACGCGATGCCCAGCACCGTGGTCACACCGCGGGCGAAGACATCGATCTGCCACCTGGGCGTGATTTTGTAGATATTGGACGAGCCTGGCTGCACGGGGAAGGTGTTGAGGTTGCCCACATAGAAGTTGCCATCGTGGAACGCTACTGCGGTCGGCACGATATGCCCCTGGCTGGCCGAGATGTCGAGCACCCGGCGAATCTCACCCCCTGGCGTAACCTCGTCTAGCGCGCCATGGTTCGGCTCGACGACATACAGCTTCGCGCCAACCTCGACCATGTCGTACGAGGTTTCGTCGGGTTCAAAATCCCCTGGATTCGGTTTTGCGACTGGGTGGGTGCGTACGAAGGCGCTCAGATCGGCGACGAGTGCCGAGGTGCCGTCGCGGTTGACCTTAATGACGCCGTTAGGCTCATCGGGGACGCCGTGCGAGCACCCCGCACCGGAGAGGAGCCCATACAGCGTATCGCCGACGAACGCCACGTCGGCCACGCCACTCACGAGGCCGCCGCTCGGCGCGCTGGTCTGGCTCGAGGGAAGATTCTCAACCACCGTCGTGCGCGTGCCATCGGATGCAATCTTCGAGATGCGGGCGGTCTTGCCGCCAGTGTAGGGTCCGATCGGCGGCGGCACCTGCTCGCAGATCCCGACGACCGATGTGCTGCCGCCCACGCCGCCCTCGGCAACATACAGCGCGCCGTCCGGCCCGAACGTCAGGCCGCGCGGATTGTTCAGGCCCGTGGCGACGACCGTGACATTGGCCGACGGCGCAGGTGGCTGCGCATACGCGGCGCCGCTGAGTGAGGCAAGCAGGGCGAGGATAATCACTACTCCGACCAGCGCTCGTGGCCGGCTGGAATTCCGAGATCCCATGGAGAACCTCCTTTATGCTCGTATTCTATAGCATGAGACCAACGCGGGCGATCCATACAAGTTTCATGGGTACTCCTTTCTTGTGAGAGTCAGAACAGGTTGTGTCGCTGAGCAACTGGTGCGGTTCTATATTTCTGCCGATGGGATGGTTGACCTTCTGCATGAGCGAGCATGTGTACAAGCTGGTGCTTACTGGGGAATAATCTGTTGTCTGTTGGCGACCCCTGGGTCGTGTGTCACAGGCATCCCATCCACGGTACGATCGTGAAGCAGCGGATAAGCTGAATGTCCACCAGGTGCTGGTCCGACGACCCCGGGCGCACCGTCACCACCTCCGATACCCGACCCAACCACCCGTCTCGCCAGAACAGCACGAGCATGCCGTCGTCGATCTGGTCGCGCCTGAGGGCGCGCGCTCCCCGGAGATCGTGGGTCCAGCCGTCCTGCACGAGCTTTGTGGAGAGGTCGGCCAGCGTCCGGCCGGATGGCAGCTGATAGGTGATGTGCTGACGAGCGAGACTCGGGCGCTCGATCCGCACGTCGGTCGCGTTTGGGAGGACGAGCGCGTGCACCTCGCCGAGCCACAAGATCGCAAGGCCTAGTAGGCCGATCAGCGGCAGTCCACTGCACAGTGCAAAGATCACCAAGGGTATGGCGCGGCGCATGATCGTCCTCCTGTAGCTCCGGTTGGCTACCGCTCGTGAGATCCGACTGCTGATGTTGGCAGCCCTCCCGCACTGCCAGAAGGGCTGCCAAAGACCAGGAACCGCATGCTCAACGAGGACCAGAGTGGTGCGGATCATCCAGCTGCGGGAATATCGTGCCACTGTCAACCATTCCCAAGCTGGCTTGGGTCCCTGCCAGCACTTCGTCGCGGCAGGGCCGGCAGTTCGTGATCAGAGCGCGGGGCGGAGCGCCGATCACGATCGATGGCGCGGCCTGTTCGCGCGCCAAGCCGGCACCCTGCCATGCGGCGAGCGCCTCATCCTGGCAGGGCCGACAATGTGCGATCAACGGATGATTAGTCGGAACACGGGCGGTGATCGCGGCGGCCGGTGTGCGTTGGCTGAGCATGAAGACACCGCTGACGATGGCTGCTGCCAGTATAAGCAGGCCAGCAAACAGTTTCACGATCGCGCGCGCTCGGCCCGTAGTCGCGGTCTGGGTTGGGGTGGATGGCTGTGCGTTCATTGTGTAGCTCCTTTTGGATCATTTAGTCATGCGGTCTGGTTCCTACGATTACCCTTTGCTGGTGCGCGCACGGCTGATCGGCCTGAGCCGCAGCCACCCATCTAGACGACGCGTGAGCGTTCGTGCAGTCGCGCCGATACGCGCCAGCCGGTCCTTCGACTGTTCGCCCGCCTGGGTCGCCAACCGCAAGCGTGCGGCCTCGATCTGGAGATCCTGCAGCTGGAGCAGTCGCACATCGTAGCGCTGATCGGGGTGAAACATCATTGCCTCCTGATTGGTCGCGGTTCACGGCCTCACTGGTCGTTGCGGCTACTGTACCGGCTCGGTGCGATTGTGGATAGGTCTGTTTCGCGGACAGAATGGTGTACAAAAAGGTGTACAGGGCTTCCATCGCTGCGGCGGAAGGTGTATACTAGGACCGCTCCGCAGCACTCCTGACGCGATTGGCGACCATTGACGATAGACACGGCATCGACGAACGAGGAGATTGCTCATTCGTCCTGCCTGGCTTGCCCTGAATGATGCTGGCCTTGAGACGGATCGAAGGGTTCGTCCTTTGTCAATCGCTGGACACGCATATCTGCGGCCGTGTATTCGGTACGCTTCCGTAGACAGAACACGACAGAAGGGTGCGTCAATGGACGAGCCGGTCTCCTTCGGACGTTTGCTCCGCAAATATCGCCGCGCGCGCGACCTGACCCAGGAGGAACTGGCCCGGCATGTCTCCTGCGCCTTAACCACGATCAAGAAGATCGAGGCCGACGAGCGCCGCCCCTCACGCGAGCTGGCCGAGCACTTCGCCCAGGTGTTGGATGTGCCCGCGGTCGATGTTCCCGCGTTTCTGCGCCTGGCGCGCGGCCTGCTCCCCGACGCCGCGCCGCGTCTGCCGACCCTGGCGCCGGCGCTCACGCCCCAAGATGTCGGCGCGGAGGATCTGAGCGGGCGCGAGGTGCGTGGCTACGCCCTGAGCGAGCGGCTCGGCATCGGCGGCTTCGGCGCGGTCTATCGCGCGACCCAATCCTCCATTCGGCGCGAGGTGGCGGTCAAGATCATCCTGCCGCGCTACGCCAACCACCCCGACTTCATCCGCCGCTTCGACGCAGAGGCGCAGTTCGTCGCGCGGCTGGAGCACCCATATATCGTGCCGCTCTACGACTACTGGCGCGAGCCAAACAGCGCCTGCCTGGTCATGCGTTATATGCGCGGCGGCAGCCTGGCGGCGGCGTTGCGCGATGGTCCGCTCGCGCCCGGTGTCGTCCTGCAGGTGCTGGAACAAGTCGGGGCGGCGCTGGCCACCGCGCACCGCGCCGGCGTGGTGCATCGTGACCTCAAGCCAGCCAACCTGCTCCGCGACGCGGAGGGTAACGCCTACCTGGCCGACTTCGGCATCGCCAAGGATCTCGGCGCGGCAGATACGGAAGGCGCGACCCAGGCCGGCGCGATCGTCGGCTCGCCCGACTACCTCTCGCCCGAGCAGATCAGCGACGAGCCGATCACGCCGCGGACCGATATCTACAGCCTGGGGGTGATGCTCTACGAGCTGCTCACCGGCGCGAAGCCATTCGCGACGCGGACGCCCCCGAGCTGCTGCGGCTGCACCTAAGCACACCGCTCCCATCGCTGCGTGAGCGCCGCTCCGATCTGCCGGAGGGGTTGGATGCCATCATCCAGCGCGCCACCGCCAAGAATCCTGCCGAGCGCTACGCGGATACGGCCAGCCTGGTGGTTGCGTTCCGTGAGGCCATCATTGCACCAGTGCCGGCCGGCCACCGGCCGGACGCCGGGCACGCGGCGGTAACCATGGCCCTCGCGCAGCCGACCGTAATACTTGAGGAACAGGAGCCGGAGAACCCGTATAAGGGCCTGCGCGCCTTCCGCGAGGCCGACGCCGCCGACTTTCACGGACGTGACGCGCTCGTGAGCCGCCTGTTGGAGCGCATGGCCGAGGAAGGATCCCTCACCCCCCGCCCCCCTCCTCTCAAGTGAAGAGTTTTTGCTACGCCGCTTTCTGAAGCGGTCGATAGGCCAGGGGTCGTTCGCTATGTGTGTCAAGACTTTTCGGCCACGGTTCGGGGACCAACTGTCCCACCGGCAGCGATTGCTGGTTCACCAGCGCCGTCACCAGCAGCAGCCGCCCACGCCGAAAACAACTGAGCACCCGGCCCGCACCCGCACGGCGGCGGGTGATTGGCTGCACCGACAGATCGTCCAGCATCGCCAAGGGCTGGGCCAGTTCGGCCTGGCAGCCGACACTCACGACCCACAGCGTCGCCACGGCCATGGCCAGCCAGAGCCGCTCGGCGCGGCGCGGGTCACGCATCTTGGTCTGTTCCCAATGCCAGCCGCCACGCTTGCTGTCCTTGAAGCCACATTCGATCCAGGCCCGCAAGCCATACCATGCGACATCGGCGCGCTGGGCCGGCAGGTCGGTCACAATTAGCCAGGGGTCTTTGTAGCCGCGATCCCAGCGCGCCAGCAACGTGCAGGAGAGTTGCCGGTCTTTGGTCGCAAAACAGGTCACCTGCCCGGCCCAGCGCTGCCCAACGCCACCTACAATCTGACTTAGCGGCCGAAAGGTCGTCGCGCCCGCCAGGCGATACAATCCCTGGCGGTTGATGCGCATCTCGGGATGCCAGCCGAGTTGCTGGATGCTCTGAAACAGCCATTTGGCATACAAGCCACGGTCGGCGGCGACGATAACCGTCCAGTCGGCTGGCACACTGCCCTGCAAGTGGGCCAAGAGTGCTTCCCAGTGCGGCCGCCACGCTCCCGCGCGTGTCGCCTCGACGATCTGCCAGGCGACCGGGATGGCACAGCCGCGGATCACCACACTGATGGTCAGGATGGTGAAGCGCTGGCAGATCGTCGAGGCGTCCATGGCCAGAGCCAGCTGGCGGCACTCTGGGGGTGACCAGGCCACCACCCAGCGCAGTAAGGCCGGAAAGCAACTCGACACGTCCAGGCTGCGCCGCTTGTCGCCGCGTTTGGCGCCGCACTTGTGCGCCCCATCGCGATACCAGTCGCGCAGCCGTTCGCGCAGCGTGCGCTCGCTGATATCGAGCAGGTAGGCCAACATGACCGCAACAGTCGTCAGGCCACAGCTCTGGGCCAGCACGATACCCAGACTCCAGAGCACTAGGACGGTGACCTGAGGCTGGCTGAGGTGCGGCAGATAGCTTGACACGGTTTGCTGCCATTGCGATAATCCTGAGTGGCGCGACATACATTCCTCCTGTGGATGGTTGTTTGGCAACGCCCATCATAGCAGAAGGAATGTATGCCCCGCCACCGAAATGCTTTACGCATGTATCGAGCGGCTCCAAAAACCCTTCACTTGAAAGCCGCCCCCCTCTCCCAGCCGCGGGAGAGGGGGAGTCTGATCGCCCTTTCCTAGCCGCGGGAGAGAGGGAGTCTGATCGCCCCTTCTCCCTGGCATGGGGGAAGGGGTTGGGGGATGGGGGGCGCTTCCTGGCGGTGGTCGGGCCCAGCGGCAGCGGGAAGTCGTCGGTGGTGCGGGCTGGGCTGATTCCGGCGCTGCGCCAGGGTGGGCTGCCCGGCTCGGAGCAGTGGTTCATCGCCGAGTTCATCCCCGGCGCACACCCGCTGGAGGAGCTGGAACTGGCGCTGCTGAAGGTCGCGGTGCGCCAGCCTGCGGGACTTGCCGAGCAGCTCCAGCGCGATGAGCGCGGGTTAGCCAGGGCCGCCAGGCTTATCCTGCCCGACGACGACAGTGAGCTCGTGGTGGTGATCGACCAGTTCGAGGAGATGTTCACGCTCGTGGCCGACGAGTCGGCCCGCGCGCACCTGCTCGACAGCCTGATCGCCGCCGTGACCGATGAGCGCTCGCACGTGCGGGTGATCGTCACGCTGCGGGCCGACTTCTACGACCGGCCGCTGCGCTACCCGAAGCTGGGCGAGCTGATGCGCGCGCGCACCGAGGTCGTGTTGCCGCTGAACCCGGACGACTTAGAACAGGCGATCGTGGAGCCGGCACGACGAGCGGGCGTGACGGCCGAACCGGAGCTCGTGGCCGATGTCGTGCGCGATGTGGGCGCGCAGCCGGGGGCGCTGCCACTGCTCCAGTACGCGCTGACTGAGATCTTTGAGCGCCGCGAGAGACGTGTGCTGACGCGTGCGGCCTACCGCGCAAGTGGCGGCGTGCGTGGGGCGCTGGCGCGCCGGGCCGAGGAGCTGTACCAGGGCCTGGACCCGGCCGGGCAAGCGGCTGCCCGCGAGATCTTCCTGCGCCTGGTCACGCTCGGCGAGGGCGTCGAGGACACCCGGCGGCGTGCTCTCTGGTCGGAGCTTGTGACGGCTACGAATGAGGACACGTCGGCTGAACGTTCAAACGTTCAAACGTTCAAACGTTCAAACGTTCAGGAGATGATCGACGCCTATGGCAAGCACCGGCTGCTGACCTTCGACCATGACCCGGTCACGCGCGCGCCGACGGTCGAGGTGGCGCACGAGGCGCTCATCCGTGAGTGGCCGCGCCTGCGCACCTGGCTCGATGCGAGCCGGGGCGCGCTCCGTACACACCGGCTGCTGGCGGCCGCCGTCGCTGAATGGGATGCCGCGGCCGTGATCCCGGCTTCCTGGCAACTGGCGCGCGCCTGGCCCAGTTTACGACCCTCCTGGCGCCCGGCCCGGAGTCGGACTCGAACGGCGAGCTCGCGGCGCCGAGTATCACCCTGAATGTCGCAGAGCGGAGCTACCTCGACGCCAGTATCGCCGAGCGCGACCGGCTCGAGCAGGCCGAGCGCGAGCGGCAAGCGCGCGAGCTAGCCCAGGCCCAGGTGCTGGCCGAGGAGCAGCGGCGCCGCGCGGAAGAGCAGACCCACGCCGCAACGCGGCTGCGCCGGCGGGCGGTCTATCTCGTCGGCGCGCTCGCGCTGGCGCTGATCGCCGCGGTGATCGCCGGGGTCTTCGCCAACAGCAATGCTACGCTCGCTACGCAGAACGCAGACATCGCCGGGACGGCCCAGGCGGCCGGCAACCAGGCGGCTGCCGGGCGCGCGACCGCCGTGACGGAGGCGCAGCTACGCGCCACGCAGCAGGCGCTCGCTGAAACCAATTTCACGATCGCCCAGCGCCAGCGGCTGGCCCTCGAAGCGAACAACGTTCTCGACCACAGCCGGAATCCCGAGCTCGCCGCCCTGTTGGCATTGCGTAGCCTGCGGCTCGCCTACTCGTCCGAGGCGGATGCCGCCTTGGTGCGGGCGCTGGGGGATGGCTTTCCGCGTCAAGTCTTCCGCGGCCACACCGCCAGGGTGCTGACTGCGGCCTTCTCGCCCGATGGTCGCACTGCGCTCACCGCCAGCCGCGATGGGACCGCCCGGCTGTGGGACGTGGCAACTGGCCAGCAGCTGCGTCAGTTCACCCACGATGGTACAGCCTGGGTGAACGCCGCCGTGTTCGCGCCTGGCGGCAAAGCGGTGCTCACGGCGGGCGACGATGGGACGGCCCGGATGTGGGATGCCGCAACCGGCCAGGAGCTGCGCCGATTCACCGGCCATACCGGCCGGGTCACCGGCGTGGCCATTTCGCCCGACGGGATGTATGTCCTAACCGGCGGTGACGACAAGACTGCACGGCTGTGGGATGCGGCGACCGGCCAGGAGCTGCGGCAGTTCCTCGGCCACGCGGATCAACTCCTCAGCGTCGCCTTCTCGCCCGACGGCCGCTCTGCGCTCACGAGCAGCAAGGACAAGACCGCGCGGTTGTGGGACGTGGCGAGCGGCCAGCAACTGCACGTCTTCACCGGGCATACCGATGTAGTCTATCACGCCGCCTTCTCGCCGGATGGCCGCTCGGTGCTGACCGTCAGTTGGGACAAGACCGCGCGGCTGTGGAATGCGGCGACCGGCCAGCAGCTGCGACAATTCAATGATATCGACTATGTGTATGGGGCGGCCTTCTTGCCCGACGGCAATGAGATACTCACCGGCGGTGGCAACAACCTCGTGCAGCTTTGGGACGTGCAGACCGGCAATGTATTGCGCCAGTTCGTCGGCCACACCGACGTTGTGTTCGCCGTTGCGATTTCCCCCGACGGCAATTCTGCGCTCACGGTCAGCGACGACCTGACCGCGCGGCTGTGGGATCTGCGCGCCGCACCAGGGGTGCGCATCCTCGCCGGTCACACCGACCAGGTCTTCTTCGCGGTCTTCTCGCCCGACGGCAGACAAGCGCTCACCGGTAGTCACGACAAGACCGCGCGGCTGTGGGATGTGGCGACCGGGCGGGAATTGCGCGTCTTCACCGCCCCGGATCAGATCGAAGGCGTGGCCTTCTCGCCCGACGGCAAGCTCGTCCTCGCCGGCTCTATCGACAAGACCGCGCGGCTGTGGGATGTGGCGACCGGGCGGGAATTGCGCGTCTTCACCGGCCACAGCGATCAGGTCACCGGCGTGGCATTTTCACCCGACGGCAAGTATGTCCTTGCTGGCAGCTACGATAAGACCGTATGGCTGTGGGACACAGCGACGGGCCAGCACGTGCGCACCTTCACCGGTCATACCAATTGGGTGTTTGGCGTGGCGTTCTCGCCGGACGGTCGAGATATAATCACCGCCGATTTCGACCGAACCGTACGGATCTGGGAGGTGGCATCGGGCCGGCAGCTGCGCCAACTCAACGACACCGATGGCGGCATCTTCTCGCCGGATGGCCGCTACATACTCACCAATAGCGGGAAGATCGCGCGGCTGTTAGATGCGGCAACCGGCCAGCAGCTGCGCCAGTTCGTCGGCCACGCGGACAACATCATCGGTGTCGCCTTCTCGCCCGATGGCAAGTACGTGCTGACCGGCAGTTTCGATCGGACCGCACGGCTGTGGGATGCGCAAGCCGGCCAGCAGCTGCGCCAGTTTATTGGGCACACCGATGGGGTAGTCGGACTGGCCGTTTCGCCCGACGGGAAGCAGATCCTGACCGGCAGTTGGGATGGCACCGCGCGGCTGTGGCGCACCGACCTCCAGGATGTGATCCGGCTGGCCTGCGCTCAACTCGCGCGCGATCTGACGGTCGACGAGCGCAAGCAGTACACCATCACCGACAGCGGCCCAACCTGCCCATCCCCATAAGCGGCTGAAGTTGCGCCGCAGTTTTGAAGATAGAAGATGGAAAATCGCAATATAGTGGGCTACAATGTGCGATCTCCATCTTTTATCCTCTATTCTCGATCTTCAAAAACTGGCGGAGCATTCAGAATCCACCGATAGGCCAGCAATCGGGCGGTATGCGGCGCGCCCATGAGTGATACAATATCGGCCTATTGCAATTGCAGATTTCAGATTCCAGATTGCAGATTAGGCTCTACCCTTCCTAATGCGATCGATCATATACGGAAGGCCAAACAGGTCGCTCGGAATTGCATTATAGTGTCGATATATGTTAAGGGAGATCTGTGGATTATCAGCAGGCGATCGATTATCTGTATTCCTTCCCCGACAGCGAGGCCAAGCTGCCGCGTACCCCGGCCGAGTTCAATCTGCCGCAGACCGCGGCGCTCCTGGCGGCGTTTGGCCATCCTGAGCGCGCGCTGCGCTGCGTGGTGATCGCGGGCACCAAGGGCAAAGGCTCGACCGCGGCCTTTCTGGAGGCGATCGCGCGGTCGGCCGGGCTGCGCACCGGGCTGTGGACCTCGCCGCATCTGCATTCGTATCGCGAGCGCATCCAGGTCGGCCGCGAGCCGATCAGTCAGGCCGAGTTCATCGAGATCATTGAGGCGCTGCCCACCACGCTCGCGAACTTCGACCGCCGGGAGTACGGCGAGCCGACGATCTTCCAGCTTGGCTTCGCGATTGCGCTGCGCTACTTCGCCGATCACGCGGTCGATCTCGCAATTCTTGAAGTTGGCCTGGGTGGGCGCTACGACAGCGCAAACGTGATCACGCCGCTGCTCTCGATTATCAGCTCGATCAGCTATGATCACATGGCCATCCTTGGCAATACGCTCGCGCAGATCGCTTCCGAGAAGGCCGGCATTTTTAAGCCGGGCGTACCGGCAATTACCGTCCTGCAGCATCCCGAAGCAATGGCAGCGATCGCTCGCACCGCCGCCGAGGTCGGCGCGCCGCTGTATGTCGCCGCAGAAGTTGAGAATGAAAAATCGAAAATTGATTCATCTCAATTTACAATTTACAATTTACAATTATCAATTTTCGATCCGTACGAGCGCTATCGCGGCCCGACCGCTACATCGCTCAAGGGCGTGTTTCAGCGCGAGAACGCCCGGCTTGCGACTGGGGCGGCGCTGCTGCTGCGCGATGCCGGCCTGCCGATCGCCGACTCGGCAATCGCCACCGGGTTGGCGACCGCGCAGTGGCCGGGGCGCATGGAGCTCTTCCCTGGTGACCCACCGATCGTGCTCGATGGCGCGCATAACGGCGACTCGGCGCGCAAGTTGCGCGAGTCGCTGGCCGAGGCTTTTCCCGGCCGCCCAATAGTATTTGTGCTGGGCGTTACCCAAGGCCATAGCGCCGAGCATATTCTGGCTGAGTTAGTGCCCTATGCGCATGGTCTGGTGCTCACCCGAGCACAGCACCCCCGTGCGGTCATCGATCTGGAAAGGCTGGCGGCGCTGGCCGAGCCGCTGCTGGTACGCGATGGTGGCTCAGCGCCAATCGCGCTTGAACCCGCGCTGCCCGGCGCGTTGGCGCGCGCGCGTGAGCTGGCCGGCGACTCGGCGCTGATTTGTGTCACCGGCTCACTGTTCGTCGTCGCCGCCGCGCGCGAGGCGCTGGGGATCAACTTGGTGAAAGATTAGGAGATACGCGGTCAAGACACCAAGACACCAAGCCTTTGTGACTTGGTGTCGCCCAGAGGGCACCCGCTGGTGAAACTATCGATCATTGCGGCCAACTGTGCTAATCGATCGCGTCCTTGTCGATGGCGAAGGTGCAGGTCTGGCCACCCGCGCCGCGACACTCGATCTCCTCGATATGAAACGAGTGCCCGCCGGTCACCCAGGTCAGCGCCTCTTCCAAGATCCCCTGCGCCAGGTGACAGCACGGCTTCTCGCTCACGCGCCCCCAGCACACTGGGCACTTCTCGATGATGTACAGAAACTGGCCCTTGCGCTCCTCCACCCGTGTGGGCTGATCGCTGAAGCGGTCGAAGGTCTGTGCGGTGGCGTTCAGCGCGATCTTCATCTTCATGGTCATCGGCATCAGCTTGAGCGCCAAGTCGGCC
>WNFU01000032.1_pt1 | contig 154441 bp, 157 predicted proteins | sample 5400121 | NCBI WGS metagenome assembly WNFU01 (sample SAMN13153360, study PRJNA577476) | soil metagenome | isolation source: 100 cm soil or saprolite under grassland replicate 1 | place: USA:California | collected 2016-06-15
CCAAATGCATAGGCGGCGAAGATACGAGGTTGCCAGGGAAGTTCAAAGGTAGAACCGAGGTCAATGTGCCCACCATAGGCCCTCACCGTATCCCTTCCATCTGCGAGAGGGTTCTGAACCTTCCCCCATTGAAACTGGGTTCCAATTCATAGTCAAAGCCACCCACCTTACCGGCAAATCGTGCGCCCAGGGTGAACCACTTCTGGTGAGAGCCTGTCACCTCGAGCTCTCCATGAGAAAAAGGGAACCCACCCTGATTCTAAAAAAGATAGCCTTCCAGAGAGTTCTCTTTACCGAGCTATAGGTTGAGTACGATCCTGTGAGGTAGATGTCAGGGTCACAGGGTTCGATTCGGCCAAGGATCTTCTCCCACTCGATATATCCCTGATAGAGATCGATTTCAGACCGGCTATCGGTTCCTCCCCATCTTCCATACGGAGAAACTGAGTCCTTTTGCCCGGGGGTAAAGGTGAAATCGGTCAAATTCTGGTTCCGGGCAAAGTCTCCCCTGAGGCGAATCTGACCCCCGGCATCGGCTTCCATCGGACTTCAGGGGGCTTGGATTCCTCGCCAGACGGAGGAACCTCCTCCGCGAATACGGGAACGATCGAAAATGGAAAGAAGATAGAGAGGATCGTAGGGAAGATGACCAGGAGCGCACGGACGCGATACATCGGATCAGGGTTTGGCCACGCGAGGAGCATCCACGATCCACTCCACCTGGAAGGGCTGCCACCACCGGCCCGCACCCGTCTCGGTGTCCGTGTGCCGGCCGAAGCCCGCCTTGATGGGCGGCTCGATGGTGAGGGTCAACGTGTAGGGCCCGGGAGCGGGCGCGGGCACATTATTGCCGTAGCGGAGCCCGCGCCTGGTCACGAGTTGGTGAAGCTGGCCCTGGACGGGCTCGCCGCCCGCCTTGGGCTTCAGCGCGTAGCTGACAGTGAGATACGGGACGAACTCGTTCAGCCCGAAGCCGTTCTTGTTTCCGCGCGCGGCGCGCACGTCCACCGCGAGGAAGAATGCGCCGCGCGCGGCGGGGGCGAAGACGGGGCGGCCGGTCTCATCCGTTCCGTTGACGGCCTGCGGCGGCGTGATTTCTCCTCGCAGGGTGAGCATCGCGTCGGGACGTGTCACCGCCGGGCCAAGGCCAAATTCCTGCGCGATGGCGGACCGCGGCGAGCCGAGCGCGATCGCGGTGCCACTGAGAAGCAGCGCGATCAGGAACTTGAGCATGAGCAGGGTCGCTCCCTTTCGAGCGTGCGTGCACGTCACGGGTTGACGGACTCCGACACGGCGCTCACCAGAGGTAGAAGACCGGCACCCAGGCTCCGATGATCAGCGCGACCCCAGCCAGATGAGGCACGAGCGCAAGCGTGACGCGCCGGCCGTCGGAGGTCTGGAGCGCAAGGATCCGGCGCGCGAGATGGAGACTCCAGAGCGCCCCCGCGACCAGGAGCAGGCCGCGGATGACGTCGGTCGCGACCGCCGGGAAGCCGGCGCCCTTGAGATAGCCGAACGTGAGCTGGCTCAGGCCGAGGAAGAGCGAGAAGAGGCTCAACGGGGTGTAGAGATAGCCGATGCGGGTGAAGAGCTCTCGCCGCCCGGCTGGCTCGGCGAGCGCGGGCCAGATCAGGCGCACGGAGCACCACGTCAGGGCCGAGAGCAGGCCGATGGCCAGGAGCGTGGCGCCCAGCAGGAAGGTCACGATGCTCACGCCGTCGAGGAGATTGAACACCTCGCCGGCCTCGGCGTGATTGGACAGGAGCCACCACGGAGCGCTCGACCCGATGACAGCTCCGAGGCCCGCGGCGAGGGCACACTCGCCGAGGAGCCGCTTGAGCTGCTGGAACAGCGGGTCGACCGTCCAGTGAAAGACCCCGAGGGGGAGCCCGATCGCGCCGAAGAGGAAGATGACCTCCCAGAAGAGCGGCTCAGCGGTGTTGATATGGAGCAGCTCCTCTCCCGGGCGACGGAACCTCAGGTGGATCGAATCCCGCCAGCCGGCGCACCGGAAGCACATCAGGCAGTACCGATTCGTCGCCATCTTCGGAAGGTAGATGAACCCCGGGCAGGGGTCTTTCTTCCCGGCGTCGCCGAGCGACGGCTTCCACGCCGCCAGACGGCAATGGTCCACCCTGAAGTGCATCGCGCCGAGGCGCGAGAAGACGCCGAAGAGCAGGCTCACCGGGCACAGGTAGCGGCACCACACCCAACCCCTGCGCGTATAGATCAATGCGACGGTCATCGCCAGAGCCGTCGACCCGCCGAGAATCAAGAGCTGAGGCGCGGGATACTCGTAGACGCCGATGAGCTGGCCGTAGATCGTGATGCCGACGAAGGCGACGAGCGGGATCCCGCCCCACCGCATCCAGCGCGGGATGGGGCGATCGCCCCCGAAGCGCGAGGTCCACGCCGCGAGCGTTCCCTCCGGGCAGAGGAAGCCGCACCAGGCCCGACCGAAGAGGATCATTGAGAGCACGACGAAGGGCCACCACAGGTACCAGAAGACGAACTGGGAGGAGCGGACAAGGTTCGTGAAGGGGGTGGCATCTTCGGGCGGTCGCGGCAGGAACGGCGGCACCAGGATCAGACTCAGATAGAGGAGAACCATGACGAGGTGGAGCCCCGGCAAGAACCGGGGATGCCTGAGGAGGGCCGCCTCGATGCGCGCCGCGAGCCCCACCCCGGCGTCCGGCGGCACGGCGAGCGGCAATCGGGAATCCTTGATCGGCAGGGGGAGCTTCGTCACACTCATCGTCAGCTCCTCAGTACCCGCCCTTCTTGCCGGGACCGAAATACTTGAACGTCCACTCGAGCGTGATGGGTTTCCACCAGGGCCTGACGTTCGCGCCGCAGCCGAGGCCTTGCCGGACTGGCGCATCACCCGGCGTCCGGCCTGGCGGTTCGAGGAGGAGCATCAGCCGGTAGCTCCCGAGGCCCGCCATCTTGACGTTGGCGCCGTAGTGCGGGCCGTCGCTGGCCGTCATGGGATGCAAGAGCCCCGACTGCTCCGCGCCCGAGTCGAGGTGCTTGAGCACGAAGCGGACGGCGAGTCCGGGGATCCATTCGCCGTCGTGGAATCCCTGTTGACTGCCAGGCAGCGCGTGGATGTCCGCCTCGAGATGGATGTCGGCCCTGTCCCGCGTGAGATAGAGCGCCCGCCCGTGATGCGCCGCCGGCTCCATCTCGATCGGCTGCAGATAGATGGCGGCGACTTCGAGTCCCGCCTCCGGCACGCGCTTCGTGTCGCCGATGGGGACCTCCACCGCACCGGTCCGGGGCGGGGCCGCCAGGCCTGCCATCGTGGCCAGAGCCGCCAACAGGAGCGCCAGGAGCGGTCGACCGTGCATGGGACGCCGCCTCTCGGGTGGAGCGCTCATTGGGGTACCGTCTCCTCTCGGCTCCGCCCGCGCCTGGCCAGGAGGACGACCAGCGCCACGGTGGCCGCGGCCAGCAGCAGCAGCTGCAGCCCCATGCTTTCCCAGGTCGGGTAGAGCCCGACCCAGTCCAGCGTGAGGTGCCAGGGCGTCGGCGATGCCCCCACGGCTCCGGCGGTCTGCAGGGCACGCACGCCACGCCCCACGAAGACAAGTGCCATACCGTAGAGCAGGATCGAGGACCAGACGAAGAACGCGCGTATCGGGACCCGCTGGGCGCCCGAGCGCACCAGCACGAACAGACCCGCGAGGGCGAGGGTCCCGATCCCGAGCCCCGCCAGAATTTCCCGCGCGTCCCCGGCCGTGCCGGCCAGCAGGGCCTGGTAGAAGAGCACGGTCTCGGCGCCCTCCCGGTAGACCGCGAGGAACGCCGCCGCCCAGAGGGCCGCGACTCGGCCGGTGCCGAGCGAGGCCTGGACCTTCGAGCGGAGATAAGCCTGCCACCGGTACGCCTCGACCTGGCTCGTGAGCCAGTAGCTCACGTAGACGAGCACCGCGGCCGCGGCCAGCATCGAGACGCCCTCGAACAGCTCCTGGTGGCCGGCGGCCAGCCACGTCAGCGATCGAAGCGCCAGGGCCGTGAGCAGGCTCGCGACCACGGCTACGCCTGCGGCCTGGTAGACGGTCTTGACCCGGTCGCGCTGGCCGGCCTTGATCAGGTAGGTGACCAGCGCCGTCAGGATCAGGACGGCCTCGAAGCCTTCGCGCACGATGATGAGCGCGCCGGCCAGGATGGCGTGCCACGGTCCTCCGCGGCGGGACAGCAGGCCTATCGCGTCTTGGATCTCGCTCCGGAGGAGGTCGATCTCGCCGGCCACGGCGTCCGGCGGCACCCCGGACGCCATGAGGCCGCGGATCCGAACGAAGCGGGCCTCGATGGCCGCCTTACGCGCCGGCGACTGGGCCCCGATGGCGGCCTCGAATCCCTGGCCCTCGAACTGGTCGAAGTACGCGCTGTCGAGGAACGCCCGTGCCTCGGGGCGGGCACCCTGCGCGTAGCGCGCGCTGACCTCACCCAGGAGTGCCATGAACTGCGCCGCGCCTCCGCCCGCTGTCGGCCTCGCCGCGCCACCGGGTCCCGCGAGCTCGGGCTCATCCGGCCGGTAGCGAAGTTCGTCTTGGCTCACCCCTTGACGGTCCAGCTCGCGACCCTCGGCCTGAAGGGCCTCCTCGAGCGCTCTGACCTGCCGTTGCACCTCGTCGGCCTGTCTGCCGGCGGTGATCGCCTGGCGGATCGCTCCGAACATCCGCTCCAGCTCTCTGGTCCGTCGGGGGGAGATGTAACGGCGGATCGCGATTTCCATCCCGCGCTCTTCGAAGAGCCCGAAGTAGGCCTCGCTAACGAGCTCGGCGCCGCGCGGAGACTGCTGCACCGCGTGGGCAGCCGACGCGCGATCGAGGGTACGTGAGATCTCGCTGGCGATTCCGGACCACGGAGAGGGTTCTCCTGTGGAGACCGCCGGCCAAGCCGCCAGCCCAAGGGCCAGGGCGAGGGCGGCCATCAGGCGTCCCCGCTGACCCGTCCCCTGGCCTTGTCGGCGCATGCGCTCCTCGGAGTTTTTTGGTGCCCCTAATCTCCATGCTTAGAAAGGCCTAAATACGACGCGGTGCCAAGCCTAATTTAATTTTTCGGCCCGGGCGGGGCAGGCTGCGCCGAATGGCAGATGAAGTGGACTGAACCGGACCGTCATCCGATTGATGGAGCACCGTCCGCGCGGGCGCCGTGCCGGGCTCCACGCAGCGGCGGCAGAGAAGGGCCGCCCGAATACGCGACGCGGCACGCCGCGTTGTACTCTTTGGTGCCGAAGGGGGGACTCGAACCCCCACGGGTTGCCCCACACGCCCCTCAAACGTGCGCGTCTGCCAATTCCGCCACTTCGGCCCGGCGAAGGCCAGAGTATGCCGTGGCCGCGAGCGGCTTGTCAATCAGCGGCCAAGCCGGAGCGCGCGTCCCACCGCCGACTGGCGCAGCCGCGGGTCGAGCGCGTCGCGTATCCCTTCGCCGAGCAGGTTGTACGAGAGCACGGTGATGAGGATGGCCAGCCCCGGATAGAGGGTCAGCCACCAGGCGTAGGTGATGAGCTCCTTGCCGTCGTTGAGGATGTTGCCCCAGGTCGCGTTGGGCGGCTGGACACCCAGCCCCAGGAAGGACAGCCCCGACTCGGTCAGGATGGCGGCTGGGATGCCAAGTGTCATGGCGACCAGCACGGGCGCCATCGCATTCGGCAGGATATGCTTGAAAATCACCCGTAGCGCGCCGGCCCCGATGGACTCGGACCAGATGACGAACTCCCGCTCGCGCAGCGCCAGGAACTCCGCGCGCACGAGCCGCGTGACACCCATCCAGCCCGTCAGGCCGATCACCGCCATGATGGTCCAGATCGAGGGCTTGAGGAAGGCCAGGACGGCCAGCAGCAGGAAGAAGCGCGGGAAGACCAGCATGAGGTCGACGAGCCGCATGATGAAGGCGTCCACGACGCCGCCCTGGTAGCCCGCCGCGGCGCCCAGCAGGATGCCGATCAGCACCGCGATCCCCATGGAGACGAAGCCGACGGCCAGCGAGATGCGAGAGCCATAGAGCAGGCGCGAGAACACGTCGCGCCCGATTTGATCGGTGCCGAGCCAGTGCGCGGCGGAGGGGCGTTCGAGGATCCTCTTCGTGTCGGGCTTGTTGGGGTTCCACGGCGCGAGCGCCGGCGCCAGCAGCGCGATCGCGACGAGGACGCCGACCACGACGGCGCCGCAGCAGGCGAGCTGGTTGCGCGAGAAGGTCCGCCAGAACTGGCGGATCTCCCCTCGCCGCGTGCGGGCCGCCGGAGGCATCCTAGCGGCGCCGCCGCCGCGCGGAGAAGCGGATGCGCGGGTCCACGAGCCCGTAGGCGAGATCGGCGAAGAGATTGGCCAGGAGCGTCAGTGTCGCCACGATGACGAGGTTGCCCATGATCACCGGATAGTCGCGTGAGAAGACCGACTGGACCATGAGCTGGCCCATGCCCGGGATGGCGAAGATGCTCTCGATGATGACGCTGCCGCCGATGAGCCCGGGCAGGGAGAGTCCGAGAATGGTCACGACTGGAAGAAGAGCGTTGCGGAGCGCGTGCTTGCCGATGACCACCGGCTCGGGCAGCCCTTTCGCCCGCGCGGTCTGGACATAGTCCTGGCGGATCACCTCGAGCATGCTCTGCCTCATGTAGCGCGAGAGCCCGGCCAGGCCGCTGAAGACCACGACGGTCACCGGCAGCACGAGGTGGCTCAGGAAGTCCCGCTGCTGCTCCCAGAAGCCCATGTACTCGAAGTTGAGCGAGCGCAGCCCGGAGATGGGCAGCCAATCGAGCTGCACCCCGAAGAGGATCATCAGGAGGAGCGCCAGCCAGAAGTCCGGCGTGGCGAACCCGATGAAGACGAAGACCGTGGTGATCTTGTCGAAGACCGAGTACTGCCGCGTGGCCGAGGCGACCCCGACGGGGATCGCCAGCGACACGATGATGAGCATCTCCGCCAGGTTGAGGAAAAGCGTGATAGGCAGCCGCTCGCCGATCTTGGTTAGGACGGGCTTGTTGTCGGGCTGGAAGGAGCGGCCGAAGTCGAGGCGGGCGAGGCGGGTCAGCCACCGCCAGTACTGAACGTGGGTGGGCTGGTCGAGCCCGTACTCCTTGCTCAACCGCTCGATCAGCTTGGGGTCCTGGCTCGTGCTGTCGGTGCGCAGGTAGTCGAACGGCCCGCCCGGCGCCAGCTGGATGACCAGGAAGGAGATGAAGGTGATCCCGATCAGCAGCGGGATCGCCAGCACCAGCCGGCGCAGGGCGAAGAGCGCCATCTAGCCCGAGGTATAGCGCTGGAGAGGCTTCGGCACGAACCAGTCGATGAAATTGTAGTCGATGCCGGCCGGCGCGGGCTTGATGCCGCGAACGCGCGACGAGACCGACCACAAGCTGTCCTGGAAGTAGAGGAAGACGTATGGCTGGTCCTCGGCCAAGATCTCCTGGATGCGGTGGTATACGGCGACGCGCTCCGCCTGGTGGCAGGTCGCCCGGCCCTTCTCGAGGAGAGCGTCCACCTCGGGGTTGGCGTAGGATACGGAGTTGAGCTGTTCCTCTCCCGATTGCGAGGAGTGCCATATCGGGTACTGGTCGGGGTCGCTCGTCGTGCCCCAGCCCAGGATGACGGCCTCGAAGCGCTTCTTTCGGATGTATTCCTTCAGAAAGGCGGCCCACTCGATGGTCTGGATGTCGGCCTGGACGCCGATCTCCTTGAGGCGCTCCTGGATGATCTCGGCGGCCTTCTTCCGCTCGTCGTTGCCCTGGTTGGTCCGGATGGTGAAGGCGAAGGGCTGGCCGTCCTTGTTGCGCATGATGCCGTCGCCGCGCCTGTCCTTCCAGTCGGCCTCGGCCAGGAGCTGCTTGGCCTTGGCCGGGTTGTACGGGTAGCGCTTCACCTTGTCGGTATAGGCCCAGGTGCCGGGACGAAGCGGCCCTGTCGCCTCGCGCCCCAAGCCCATGGCCACGCCGTCGATCAGCTCCTGCTTGTTGATGGCATGCGCGAAGGCCTGTCTCACCCGCCTGTCGGCAAAGCGCGGGTCTTTCAGGTTGAAGCCCAGGTAGGTGTAGCGGTTGTCCGGATAGCGGTACTTGTTGTAGTCCTTCTTGAACGCCGGGTAGTCCGTCTGGCGCGTGTACTGGATGGCCGTGAGGCGGGACATGTCCACGCCCTTGGCCTTGAGCTCGAGGAAGATCGTCGCCTGGCTCGGAATGATGCGGTACACGATCCTGCTGAGGTACGGCCGCCCTTCGATGTAGTAGTCCTTGTTGGCGACCAGCACCACCTTCTCACTCGCCTTCCATTCCTGGAAGCGATACGGGCCGGTGCCGACGGGCTTCAGGACCTGAGGCGCCTCGCGGAGCTTGCCGTCCTCCGCGTACTTCTCGAGCAGGTGCTTGGGCAGGATGGTCTGGCTCCAGCCCATGAGGGCCTTGGCGAAGGGCTGCGAGTAGCTGACGCGAACGCTATACGGGTCGAGGACCTGGACGTCCTTGACCGGCTCGAAGTCGTTCTTGTAGGCCGTCGGAGTCTTGGGATTCATCATGGTCTTGTACGTGAACAGCACGTCGTCGGCAGTGAAGGGCTTGCCGTCGTGCCACTTCACGTTCTTCCGCAGCTTGAAGGTCAGCGTCAGGCAGTCCTTGCTGAACTGCCAGGACTCCGCCATCCGGGACTCCCAGTTGAAGTCCTTGTCCTGGCGGACCAGGCCGTCGTAGATCAGGCTGCCGACCTCGTGCGACGCACCATCCGTGGTGATGTTGGGGATGAGGCCGCTGATGTCGCCGATGGAGGCCTCGACGAATGTGTCGCCGGCGACCGGCTTGTCGTTCGCCGGCGCGGTCTCGTCGGCCGCGATCTCGGCCTCGCGTCCGCAGCTGCCGCCGAGCGCGAACAGCGCCACCAGCGCCAGCAGGGTGCTTCCGCGAGCGGAGCGCATGCTATTTCTTTTCCGGCGCGGGCGCTGCGGGAGAACCGGGGGCTGCCGGCGCCGAGGCCGGCATGATGGTCGTCGAGCGGTTGTGGGAGAGCACGGCCAGCGAGAACGAGGTCACCATGAAGGCGATAGCGACCACCGTCGTGATCTTGCCGAGGACCGTTGGGGTTCCCATGGAGCCGAATACGGCCTGGCTGCCGCTTCCCCCGAAGGCCGAGCCGATGTCGGCGCCCTTGCCCGCCTGGAGCAGAACCAGGCCGATGATGATGAGGCTGACGATCACGTGGATGACGACGAGCAAGGTGAACATGCGCTGATTACTCCTTCGATGATCCGCCTCTGGAGGCGGATTTCCTCGCGATGGTGATGAAGCCTGGCGCCTGGAGAGAGGCGCCGCCCACGAGGGCGCCGTCGATGTCGGGCTCCTGGATGAGCGCCGCCGCGTTGTCGGGCTTGACGCTGCCGCCGTAGAGAATGCGCAGGGACTGGGCGGTCTCCTTCGAGGCGAGCTCGGAGACGATCCCGCGGAGATAGCCGTGGACTTCCCCGGCCTGGGCGGGCGTGGCGTTGACACCGGTGCCGATCGCCCACACCGGCTCGTAGGCCAGGACGGAGCGGGCGATCTGGTCGGCCGCGAGCCCGGCCCATCCGGCGCGCAGCTGGCCCTCGACCACGGTGAAGGTCAGCCCCTGGCGCCGCTCTTCCCCGGTCTCGCCGACGCAGAGCAGCGGAACCAACCCGTGGCGAAGGGCCGCCGCCACCTTCCGGTTGATCTCCTCGTCCGTCTCGCGGAAGATGCTGCGCCGCTCCGAGTGCCCGAGGATGACGAAGCGGCAGCCCAGCTCGACCAGCATGCCCGGGGCGATCTCGCCAGTGAAGGCGCCCTTGTCCTCCCAGTGACAGTTCTGGGCGCCCCAACCGATGGGCGAGCCCGTCAGCACCTCGGCCACCGCGGGCAGCGACGTGAACGGCGGGCAGAGCGCCACTTCCACGCCGCGCGGGCGCTTGAGCCCGTCGCGCACGGCCGAGGCCAGCTCCCGCGCCTCGGCGATCCTGCCGTGCATCTTCCAGTTGCCGACGACAAGCGGCGTCCGCATCAGGGCGCCTCGCTGAGGGCGGCCACGCCGGGCAGCGTGCGCCCTTCGAGGAACTCGAGGAAGGCGCCGCCGGCCGTCGAGATGTAGCCGATGCGATCGGTGACGCCCGCCTGCCGGATCGCCGCGATGGTGTCGCCGCCTCCGATGACGGAAAAGGCTCCGGACCCGGCGACCGCGCGGGCCACGCCCAGGGTGCCCGCGGCGAAAGCCGGCTTCTCGAAGACGCCCATTGGGCCGTTCCAGACGACGGTCTTGGCGCCCTGGAGCGCGGCGCCGAATTGGGCCACCGTGAGCGGGCCAAGGTCGAGCCCCATCAGCTCGTCCGGAATCTCGCGCACTCCGACAGTCCGGATGCCGTCCGCGCTGTCGGGCGCCGGCGCGGCGACCACGTCCACGGGCAGCCGCACGCGCAGGCCCAGGCTCCTGGCGCGCGCGAGGATGGCGCGCGCCGCCTCGAGCCGGTCGGCCTCGAGGAGCGAGCGGCCGACACCGTAGCCCAACGCGGCGAGAAAGGTGAAGGCCATGCCGCCGCCGATCAGCACAGTGTCCACGCGGGCGAGAAGGTGCTCGACCAGGGCGAGCTTGTCGGACACCTTCGCCCCCCCTAGCACGGCGGCCACGGGCCGCTCGGGCCGCTCGAAGATGCGCCCCAGCATCTCGAGCTCGCGCGTCATGAGAAGCCCGGCCGCTGCGGGATGGAGGAAGCGCGTGATGCCCTCGGTCGACGCGTGGGCCCGATGCGCCGCCGCAAATGCGTCGTTGACGTAGACGTCGGCCAGCGCGGCGAGCCGGCGCGCGAACTCGGGATCGTTGGCCTCCTCGCCCGGGTGGAAGCGCAGGTTCTCGAGCAGGACGGTCTCGCCCGGCTTGAGCGCGGCCGCGGCGGCCTCGACCTCGGGCCCGACGCAATCCGGCAGCAGCGGCACCGGCCGGCCCAACAATTCCTCGAGACGCGCGGCCACCGGCTTGAGCGAGTAGCGCGGGTCGACCGCGCCCTTCGGGCGTCCCAGGTGCGAGGCGAGGATGACAGAGGCGCCCGCCTCGAGGCAGTGCTCGATCGTGGGCACGACGGCGCGGATGCGCGTGTCCTCGGCGATCCGGCCGTCCTCGAGCGGGACGTTGAGGTCCACCCGGAGGAAGACGCGCTTCCCAGCGAGGTCCAGTCGATCGACGCTGAGCTTTGGCAAGCTACAAGGACTTCGACATGTACCGGATGAGGTCCTTGACGCGGTTCGAGTAGCCCCACTCGTTGTCGTACCAGGCGAGGACCTTGACCATGGTGCCGTCGATCACCGCGGTGGACGGCAGGTCCACGATGGACGAGTGCGCGTTGCCGTTGAAGTCCACCGAGACCAGCTGCTCGTCCGTCGCATCGAGAATGCCGCGCAGCGCGCCGCCGGCGGCGGCGCGGAAGGCGTCGTTGACCGCCGCCGCCGTCGTCGACTTCCCGAGCTCGGCGGTCAGGTCAACGACCGACACATTCGAGGTCGGTACACGGATGGCCAGACCGTCCAGCTTGCCCTTGAGCTCGGGCAGCACGAGGCCCACCGCGGTGGCGGCGCCCGTCGTCGTCGGGATCATGCTCACGGCCCCCGCGCGCGCGCGGCGCAGGTCCTTGTGCGGGAAATCGTGGATGGGCTGGTCGTTCGTGTAGGAGTGCACGGTGGAGGCGAAGCCACGCTTGATGCCGAAGTTGTCGAGCAGGACCTTGGCGACGGTCGCGAGGCAGTTGGTGGTGCACGAGGCGTTGGACACGAGCTCGTGCTTGACCGGATCGTACTGCTGCTCGTTGACACCCAATACCACGGTGATGTCGGGGTCCTTGGCCGGCGCGGTGATCACCACTTTCTTGGCGCCCGCCTGCAGGTGCTTGGTCGTCGTCGCCTTGTCGCGGAACACACCAGTGGACTCGACCACGATCCCAACGCCCATCTCGCCCCACGGCAGGGTCGCCGGATCCTTCGCGGAGCAGACGCGCACCTCGCGTCCGTTGACGAAGATCGCTTCGCCCTTGTGCGTGACCTCGGCGTCGAGGATGCCGTGGACCGAGTCGTACTTGAGGAGGTGGGCCAGGGTCTTGGCGTCCGCGAGGTCGTTGACCGCCACCACCTCGAGCTCCGGCGCCTTCAGTGCCGCGCGGAAGAACACCCGGCCGATACGTCCGAATCCGTTAACCCCGACCCGCACGCCCATGATGCGCTCCTTGATGACGATTGTTGAGGATTCGCGCTGACTTCCGCCTCACAAGAGACCTGATTATAGGCGGGCGGGGGCGGGGCCGCAAGCAGGCTGCCGAGAAGGGGCCATCTGCTTGGTTGGCGCCCTCGACCGCAGGCTCAACGTACAGGGAGCACGCCTCGCCTGCGGGATCAACCCAGCCCTCGTCTCGCGTCGGCCAGGGGCCGCCGCTCAACTCGAACGGCGGGGCGCCGCCTCGCAGCTGACCCCTTCTCGACAGCCTGCGCGCGCTCTGAGCTACTGGGAGCGGCGCGGTTACACGGCGCGGGCGACCGTCAGCACGCCGACCGCTGCCGCGCCCGCGCGCACGAGGACGCGGGCGCACTCCCCCGCCGTGGCGCCCGTGGTGAGCACGTCGTCCACCAGCACGACGTGGCGGCCGGCGATCGCCTCGGGCCGGCGCACGGCGAAGGCGGCGCGGACATTCCGCCTGCGAGCGGCGACGTCCAGATCGGCCTGGGGCAGGGTCGGCACGGACCGCAGGAGCACATCGGCGGCGACCGGGACACCCCAGGCGCGCTCGAGACGCCGGGCCAGGAGCAGGGCCTGATTGTAGCCTCGCTCGCGCGCGCGGCGTGGGTGCAGCGGCACCGGCACGAGGACATCGGGCACGGCCCCCGGGAGTGCCGAGAGACCCAGGCCGGCGAGGAGGTCGCCCAGGGGACTCGCCAGCCCTTGGCGCCCGCCGAACTTGAAGGCGTGGATTGCCTCCCGAGTGAGCTCGCCGTATCGCAAGGCCGCCCGCGCGTACGCAAAGCGCGGGCGGCGGCTCCGGCACGCGCCGCAGAGCCCCTCGATGCCGAGCGGCGCGCCGCAGCATCGGCACCACGGAGGCACGATCCGCTCGAGGGCTTCCCAGCACGCGCCGCAGAGCGGGTCGCGCCGGCCGACACCGAGCAGCCCGTCGCACACCGGACAGAGCGGCGGGAAGACCAGGTCGAGCGCGGCGGTGACCCACGGCCGCCAGCCGCGCACCTCGAGAAGCGCTACGGGCGCGACGTGTTCCAGCTGCGGCACGACGGGCACCGATCCGTCCAGCGGCTCTGCCCGGCCCCGCAGGCGGCACAGCGGTAGGGCCAGTCGAACGCGCCACCGAGCGTGAGCGCCCGCCGGTACTCGTTGAAAGCTTCGGCCGTCTGCCCGCGACGCTCGAAGATCGCGCCGAGGACGGCATGGAGGATCGGCAGGTTCGGCTCCCGGACCTCGACCTTCTGGAACTGGTCGGCGGCCTCGTCCAGCATGGCGAGCTCGAAGTACACACGGCCGAGGGCGAAGGCCAGCGGCACGCTCTCCGGGGCGCGCGCGCTCGCGGCCTGGTAGAGCGCGATCATGCGCGTCGGGCGCCCCTCGACCCTGTACGCCTGCTCGAGGCGGGCCAGGAGCGGCAGCTCCGGCTGGGTCTCGACGGCCCGCTCCCACGCGCGGACAGCCTCACGCCCCTCGCCCGCCGCCACGTGGGCGTCCCCCAGAGAAATGATGGCGGGCAGGAAATCTGACTGGGAGCGCAGCGCCTCGCGGAACCGAGAGAGGGCGGCTTGCGCCTGGCCCTCCGCGAGAAGCGCCCGCCCGAGCTCGTACTGGATGCCGGCCAGTGTCGCTAGCTCCTGGCGCCGGTCGCCCGAGCCGAGGGCGACGATACGCTCCTGCGTGCCAAGCGCCCGCTGCCACTCTCCCCCGGCGATGCTCAACTCCCTCAGCGCCCGGAGCGCGGCCAGGTGGTCGTGGTCGCGCGCCAGCAGGCGCTCGAGCAGGGCCGCGGCCTCGCCGGGTCGGTCCGTTTGCCGGAAGTCCTCTGCCGCCGCGAGCACGAGCTCGGGCTGCTCCCCGCCCCGGAGCGCGTCCAGGTGATGGATCAGCGCCCCTTTGGCGTCGCCGCGCCCGAGCGCGAGCTCACCCAGCCGCGCGTGCGCCTGCGCGTGATCGGGATCGCGCTTCAGGAGCTCCTCGTAGATCTGCACGGCGGCCTCGGCGCGACCCGACAGCTGGGCGTCGACACCGCGGTGGTAGATGTCCCCCAGGGACTCGGCGCGCCGGACCTCGCGCGCGCGCTGGTACTCACGGTAGGAGCGTCCGAGGTCGCGGACGAGCCCGAGGAGCAAGGCCAGCACCGCGCCCGCCAGGAACGCTCCAACGACCAGCGCGGCCAGCGGCACGTCCCAGGCCCAATCGGCCGCCACCGCGACGCGGACGCGCCCGGTGTTCAGCGAGGCGAGGTACGCGACGGCGGCGCCGAAGGCGAGAGCGAGCAGGACGCCGAAGCGGACGGACACGGGTGATCGGGCGCTGGGGGGCGCTACCCGGCGGCGGTGCGCTCTTCTTCCTCGACGACGCGCTGACAATCGATGCAGTAGCGGGCGAAGGGCAGCGCCTCGAGGCGCCTGTCGGAGATGGCTTCCCCGCACCGCTCGCAGCCGCCGAAGTTGCCTTCGTCGATCTTCTGCAGGGCGGAGACGACTTCCTTCAGGACCCGGCGGTCGCCATTGCTCAGCTCGAAGAGGAACTCGCGGTTGTAGGACGTGGCGGCTTGGTCGCCGAGGTCCTTCGTGGAGTCGTCCTCGGGTCCCTTGCCGTACAGCACGTTCTTGCCCACTTCCTCGACGAGCTGGCGGTGCTTCTCCTCCAGCTTCTTCCTGAACTGGGCCAGACGGTCCTTTCGCATCGGTGTCTCCTCCACAATACGGCCAGTCGGGGCCGGATTTAGTGGCGGAGGGTACCATGCCCCCGAGGGGAAATCAATCGCCGGCGGCCGCTCCGCGCTCCACGGAGAGGAGCGGCGCGTCGCCCCACAGGCGCTCGAGCGAATAGAAGTGCCGCGTTATCCCGACGAAGACATGCACGATGACGTCGATGTAGTCGAGCAGGAGCCACCCGCTCTCCGCGCTGCCCTCCAGGTGCCGCGGCCGCGTGCCGGCGGCCTTGAGCGCCATCCGCACGGCCTCGATGATGGTGTCGGCCTGCGTCGTCGAGCGCGCGCTCGCGATGAGGAAGAAATCGGCGACCGTGGACAGGCTCCGGAGGTCGAGGATGACGACGTCTTCCGCGTTCTTGTCGAGCGCGGCGCGGGCCGCCAGGCGCGCTGTGGCTTCGGCGGAAAGGGATGCCATCAGAATACCGGCTGATAGAGGCGGTGTAGGCGGATGTAAGCGGCGACGGTCTCGGGCATCCGGTAGGCGAGGCTCCTGCCGTCACGCGCGCGGCGGCGCAGGTCCGAGCCCGAGATCGGCAGCGAGGCCGCGTGGTAGAGCACGGGGCCGTCCGCGCTGCCGAAGGCGGACAAGCCGAGCTCGTGGAGCACCTTCTGGGCCGGCGGCCCCTCGGGCTCGAAGCCGGCGCCCGTGCGCGGCACGACGACCAGGCGCGCCAGGCGGGCCACCTCGCGCGGCTCCCGCCAGTTCAAGAGGTCGAGGAAGGTCTCCGAGCCGATCAGCAAATGGAGGTCGCCTTCACCTCGAAGGGCCAGCAGCGTGTCCACGGTGTAGGAAGGTCCCCGGCGGCGGAGCTCGACGTCCGAGACGGCGAAGCGCGGGTGTAGGCTGACGGCCAGCTCGGTCATCCGGTACCGATGCTCCGCCGACGCCAGCTCGGCCGCGGGCTTGTGGGGCGGCACGGCGGCGGGCACGAAGAGCACGCGGTCGAAGGCCAGGGCCTCGCAGATCTCGTCGGCGAGGAGCAGGTGGCCGAAGTGGATCGGGTTGAACGAGCCGCCGAAGACGCCGACCCTGGGCACCGGGGCCGCTACTCCCGCACCTGACCGTCACCCATCAGGACGAACTTGGTCGTGGTCAGCTCGCGCACCCCGACGGGCCCGCGCGCGTGCAACCGCGACGTCGAGATGCCCATCTCGGCGCCCATGCCGAATTGCGAGCCGTCCACGAGGCGCGTCGACGCGTTGACGAGGACGGCGGCGGCGTCGACCTCACGGGTGAAGCGGCGGCTGTTCCGGAGGTCGGACGTCACGATGGCCTCGGCCAGCCCGGAGCCGTGACGCCGGATGTGCTCGATGGCGGCGTCGAGCCCGTCGACGACCCGAATCGCGACGACGTAGTCGAGGTACTCCGTGTCCCAGTCCAGGTCCGTAGCCGGCCGGGCGTCGGGCACGTGGGCCCGCGTACGGTCGTCCCCGCGCATCTCCACGCCGGCCTCGCGCAGCCGCGTGGCAACCTTCGGCAGGAAAGCCGCAGCCACGGCGGAGTCCACGAGGAGCGTCTCCATGGCGTTGCACACACTCACGCGCTGCGCCTTCGAGTTGACCGCGATGGCGGCGGCCATGTCGAGGTCGGCGCTCCCGTCCACATACACGTGACAGACGCCCTTGTCATGCTTGAGGACGGGTACTGTGGCGCGCTCGGCGACCAGCCGCACGAACTCCTCGCCGCCGCGCGGGATGATGAGGTCGATCGAGCGGTCGAGCGTGAGCATGGCCATGACCGCCGCGCGGTCGGCCGTGTCCACGACCTGCACTGCGTCGGCGGGCAGGCCGGCCTTCTCGACGGCCTTGCCCAGCACGTTGACGATGGCGGCATTGGACGCCAGCGCCTCGCTGCCGCCGCGAAGGAGCACCGCGTTGCCGGATTTGAGGCAGAGTCCGGCGGCGTCGGCCGTGACGTTGGGGCGCGACTCGTAGATGAACCCGATGACGCCCAGCGGGACGCGAACGCGCGAGATCTCGATCCCGTTCGGCCGGCGCCAGGCCTCGACGGTCTCGCCCACGGGGTCGGGCAGTGCGGCGACCTGGCGCAGGCCGGCCGCCATCCCCTCGATCCGCCCCTCAGAGAGCGTCAGCCTGTCGAGGAAGGCCGGGGTGAGACCGGCCGCCCGCGCGCGCGCGAGGTCAGCGCGATTGGCCTCGAGCAGGGGACCGACCTTCTCCTCGAGCCCGCGGGCCATCTGCAGCAACGCCTCGTTCTTGGCCCCGGTCGACGCGAGGGCCAGCGCGCGGGCCGCCTCCTTCGCCGCCCGCGCCTTCGCGGTCACGTGCGCAGTCACGTCCATGGTCAGCATCCTCCCGGGCCGGAGAAGACCACCAGGTTGTCCCGGTGGATGACCTCGGCGAGCCCCTTGTATCCCAGGGTCTTCTCGATCTCGGCCGTCTTTGCGCCGCGGATCTTTCTCAGCTCTCCCGCGTCGTAGTTGACGAGCCCGCGCGCGAACTCCTGGCCGTCGGGCTCGGCCAGTGCCACGACCTCGCCGGCCCTGAACTCCCCGTCGACGTCCACAAGGCCCGACGGCAGGAGGCTCTTGCCCTTCTCAGTCAACGCCTTTCGTGCCCCGGCGTCAACGGTGAGGCGACCCTGCGGCGGCACGGCGAAGGCGATCCACCGCTTGCGCGCCGCGAGCCTGTCGTCGCGGGGCACGAAGTGCGTCCCCAGCGCCTCGCCCTTGAGCAGGCGGCCCAGGGTGCCGGGCTCGTGGCCACTCGCGATCACCATCGGGATGCCGGATGCGCCGGCCTTTTGCGCCGCCTCGAGCTTGGTGGCCATGCCCCCGATCGACACCCGCCCAGCCTCGTCGAAGCAGAGCTTCTGGATTTCCTCCGTCACGGCCTCGACCGTGTCGATCCGGCGCGCGGAGGGATCGCGACGCGGATCGCCGGTGTAGAGGCCGTCCACGTCCGTCAGCAGCACGAGGAGGTCGGCGTCGATCAGGTGGGCGACGAGCGCCGCCAGGTTGTCGTTGTCGCCCACCTTGATCTCGTCGACGGCGACCGTGTCGTTCTCGTTGACGATGGGCAGCACGCCGAAGTCGAGCAGCGCCAGCAGCGTGTTGCGCGCGTTCAGGTACCGGCCGCGATCGCTGATGTCTTGGCCCGTCAGCAGCACCTGGCCGACCTTGATGCCGTGGCGCTTGAAGGCCTGCTCGTAGTGCCACATGAGCGCCGACTGGCCGACGGCCGCGGCCGCCTGCTTTTCCGGGATCGAGCGCGGCCGGGACGTGAGGCCCAGACGCGCTGTGCCCGCGGCGATGGCTCCCGAGGAGACGAGCGCTACTTCGCGGCGCTCGGTGACAAGGGCGGCGATGTCCCCGGCCAGCGCCGTGATGCGCTTGGCGTCGAGCCCTTCGCCCGGACTCGTGATCAGGCCGCTGCCGACCTTGACCACGAGGCGCCGCGCGCGCGTCAGCCCGCGGCGGGCGCCCATATGTGGCTGGCCAGCATCCCGGTGACGTCGCGCAGCAGCTCGTCGAGCCCCAGGCCCGTGAGGGACGAGATGGCGTGGAAGGAGATTCCCTCGGCCGCACAGAAGCTCTCGAGCGCGCGGCACCGCTCCTCGGTGCCGGGCAGCTCGGCCTTGCTCCCCGCCACGATCTGGGGCCGCGCCGCGAGCTCTCTCGAGTACGCGGCGAGCTCGCCCTGGATGACACGCCAGTCCTCGACCGGGTCGCGGCCGGAGCCCGGGTCCAGGTCGACCAGGTGCACGAGGACGCGGGTCCGCTCGGTGTGACGCAGGAAGCGGTGGCCGAGCCCCCTGCCCTCGGCGGCGCCTTCGATCAACCCGGGCAGGTCGGCGATCACGAAGGAGCGGTGCTCGTCCACGCGGACGATGCCCAGGCTCGGCTCGAGCGTGGTGAAAGGATAGTCCGCGATCTTGGGCTTGGCGGCCGACAGCCGCGAGACGAGCGTGGACTTGCCGGCATTGGGGAACCCGACGACGCCCACGTCGGCCAGGAGCTTGAGCTCGAGGTGGATCCAGCGCTCCTCTCCGGGGCGCCCGAGGTCGGCCCGGCGCGGCGCGCGGTTCGTGGAGCTGGTGAAGCGGGCATTGCCGCGGCCGCCGCGGGCGCCGCGCGCGACGAGCACGCGCTCACCCGGCGTCGTCAGGTCGCCCAGGCGCTCGCCCGTGGCGCGGGCGGACACCACGGTGCCGAGGGGGACGCGCAGCACCGTGTCCTCGCCCGAGGCGCCGCTCTTGTTGGCGCCCTTGCCGTGCTGGCCGCGCTCGGCCGTGTAGTGGCGCTGGTAGTGGAAGTCGAGGAGCGTAGTGATGGACGGATCGGCTTCGAGGAAGATGCTGCCGCCGTCGCCGCCGTCGCCGCCGTCCGGGCCGCCACGAGGGACGAACTTCTCCCGCCGGAAGCTCACGCAGCCCGCGCCCCCGTCGCCGCCCTTGACGAAGACGTCGATCTCGTCGACGAACATTGGAGGCCCCGGGGACGCCGGGCGCGGTCAGGCGAGCTGCTGGGCGATGCTGACGTACTTGTCGTCGCCCTTGCGCTCGAAGCGAACGTAGCCGTCGGAGGTGGCGAAGAGCGTGTGGTCCGTGCCGAGCCCGACGTTGACGCCCGGCTTGAAGCGGGTGCCGCGCTGGCGCACGATGATGCTGCCAGAGGTCACGAACTGCCCGCCGAAGCGCTTGACGCCCAGCCGCTGCGAGTTCGAATCGCGCCCGTTGCGGGAACTGCCGACGCCCTTCTTGTGTGCCATCGCGCTAGGCCTCGATCTTGGTGATGCGGACCGCGGTCATGATCTGCCGATGCCCGCGGTGCCGGCGGTAGTTCTTCCTGCGCTTGAACTTGACCACGAGGACCTTGCCACCCTTCTTCTCGGAGACCACCTGGCCGGTGACCTTCGCCGCGGCAAGCGCCTTGGGCTCCACGGTCACCTGCCCGTCGTCGCTGACCAGCAGCACCTCCGTGAACTCCACGGGCGAGCCGGCCGCCTTGTCGAGGCGCTCGACCTTGATGACTTGGCCCGGGGCGACCCGGTACTGCTTCCCGCCTGTCGCGATCACCGCTTCCATAGGAGGACTGGGCCTTTCTTGGATTGATTTGCTGCGAGCGCCCATAAGATCACAGGAACGGCTCGAAAGTCAAGCAGGACGCGACGTTAGGCGCGTGCGATCACGCGGCCTGCATGTAGCGGGAGAGGCGCTCGCGCAGGAAGAGGCGCGAGCGGTGCACGCGCGACTTCACCGCTGGCAGGCTCAGGTGCAGGGTCTCGGCGATCTCCGGGTTCGACAGCCCTTCTACGTCGTGCATGAGGAAAGCCGTCCGGTAATCCGCCGGGAGGTCGTTGATGGCGGTCGTCAACACCGTCCTGAGCTCAGTCTGAAGCGCCGGCTCCTCGACCTTGCCCGACCAGTCGGCCACGGGTAGGGCATGGCGGCGCTGCTCGTCGAAGGCGGGCTCGAGGTCGTCCCACAGGACCTCGTTGCGCCGGCTGCGCCGGCCGCGGAGCTTCTGGTATGCCGTATTGGCCGTGATCCGGTACATCCAGCTGCCGAAAGCCGAGTCACCCTTGAAGGTCCCGATCTTGCGCGCGGCGGTCCACAGCGCGTCCTGCGCCACCTCCTCCGCATCCTGCTCATTGCCGGTGATGCGGATGGCCAGGCGATAGACGCGGTCTCCATAGGTGTCGAGCAGCAACTCGGAGGCCACCGCATCGCCCCGGCGCAGCCCTTCCAAGAGGGCCGCATCACGGTCGACGCGCGGGGCTCCGGCCGGGCGCGGCTCGGGCTCGGTCATCGTGTCCGCCTGCGGCACGCTCATCAAGACTCTCCTGTGCCCCGCTTCGCGGGACATGCCAGTTGTCGTTGGTTCAGGACCTCGCATACAGCGTCAGGTGTCGCTTGAGCTCGTCCACGCACTGCTCCATCACCGTGATGTCCTTCGTCATCTTGCTCATCAGGATGGCGCCCTCGAGGGCGGCCACGAGAAAGTGGGCCAGCCCATCGGGATTGCAGTCGGCACTGAGCACGCCCGCCGCCTGGCTCCGGCGCAGCGCCCGGGCCAGCGTCGCGCGCCACTGGACGAAGATCTCGGCGAGGCGCTGTCGGAAGCCCTCGTGGACGTCGGACAGCTCCGAGGCGAGATTGCCCATCGGGCAGCCTCCGACGCAGTTGCGCTGACGCAGGTTGTCAAGGACACGGTCAAGGAAGCCGTGGATTTGCGTCAGCGGGTCGCGGTCGGTATCGGCGAAAGCCGGCTCGAGCGTGCGCTCGACGAAGCCGCGCACCAGCCGCTCGATGATGGCGTAGCCCAGCTCTTCCTTGCTCTTGAAGTGGTAATAGAAGTTGCCCTTGCCCACGCCGCTCGCGCTGAGGACATCGTCGAGCGTGGTGGAGTGGTAGCCCTGGAGGTGGATCAGGCGGGCGGCCGCGTCGAGAATCTGGTCCCTCGTCGCCGCTCCCCTTGCACTCTTCGTCTCGGTCACCATGGTGTCCGTCGCGCTCCTGAAGAATATATTGTACCGAGTAGTCGGTATAATTCTAAACGGGGAGGGCTTTCAGTGTCAAGACAGAGTTTATGCTTTTAGCTCAGGTACTTGGCTAGCCACGAGCGCATGGTGTCCCAGGCATTCTGGGCAGCAGCTGCGTCATAGGAAGACCGGTCATTGCAGAAGAAGCCGTGCCCGGCTCCCTTGTAGACCTTGACCTCGGCCGTTTTCTTTAGCCGCTTGAGGGTCTCGTCAACGCGACGGACCTGGTCCATCGGGATCATCCTGTCCATATCGCCGAAGAAGCAGAGCACCGGGCACTGGATGCGGTCGGCCAGGTTGATCGGCGCAGTCGGCGTATCCGCCGCGATGCCGCCGCCGTAGAACGGCACGGCGACCTTGATCGCCGCCGAATGCCGGCACGCCGTGAGGAAGGCGATGCGCCCGCCGACGCAGAACCCGGTGATCCCGATCCGATCGCTCCGCACCTCGGGCCGGCCTTTGAGGTGCTGGAGGACCACGCCCAGCTCGGCCATCAGGACGGCATCGTCGAACTTCTGGATGTAGCCGATGGCGCGCGGCACGTCCTCGTAGGGAACGACGGGGCTGCCGAAGCGGTAGAAAAGATCGGGCGCGATGGTGACATACCCCTCGCGCGCGATGCGCTCCGCCACGTCCTTGATATGGGCGTTGAGGCCGAACGCCTCCATGACGACGATGACGGCTGGGTGAGGGCCCGCGGCTGTGGGCCGGCAGACATAGGCCGGCATCAAGCCGTCGGCCGTGGCCAGCGACTCCATCTCGGTGCGAAGGTCCATCACCCCTCCCGCGCGCTAGAACGTCAAGAGCTTCAGCAGGTCCGCCGTCAGGTCGTACAGCTGGGCGCAGCCGCTCTCGCCACCGAGCTGCGTCTGGATGCGCTTGCCCAGCGCCCCGTCGGCGGGCTGGCCGACGAGGGAAGCGATCTTGCCTTGGGGCTCCGTGCAGATGCCCTGGTAGGGCAGCCGCGAAGCGATCGAGTCCGCGGCCGCCACGGTTCCGGCCTCCAGGTCGATCTCGATGTGGAGGTCGAAGCCGTGGACATTGTCGTGCATCGAGTGGAAGAGGTGGAGGCGCGCTCCAGTGCGCACGAGCCGCATGACCTTCTTGCGCACGAAGATCCGCCGTGCGCCTGGTGGCGGGCTGTACAGGTCCGCGACCATGGGCGTCGAGACCGCCCGCGACTCGAGCAGTGCACGGCCGGCGCCGCTGTAGGTGAAGCAGGAGCCGGGCAGGTCTATCCATCCCGTCGTATCGAGGTCCCAGCAGGCGCGCGCGCCGCCCGCGACCAGGCCGGCCGTCGCCTCGCGCGGAAACTTGGCCACCTGGCGCGCCAGGCGCGCGACCTCGACGCCGGCGTCCACGAGGAGCCGCGAGCCCGGTCCCGCCCCGGCCAGCTCCGCCAGGCGCCGGCTGAAGCCCGCCACCATCCGCGCCCCGCCGAGCTGCCGGAACCGCTCCACGGCCTCGGGATCCACCGTGCCGGCCGTAACCCGCGCCGCGGCCGCGCGCACCTCGTAGCCGGGCGAGGGCGTGCACACCGCCACGAGCTCCACGCCCGTATCGTCGTCGGCGAGGCGCACCGTATGGGTGAAGGCGTCGTCGTGGGTGTTGTCCACCCAGCCTTCCATGCTCCGCTCGTAGCGGTCGCGGCCGGCGAGAAACGCCGACGTGATCACTTGGAGAGGTACTTCTCCGGATTGGCGTCGAACGTCTGCTTGCAGCCGACGGCGCAGAAGTAGATCGTCTGCCCCTTGTAGTTGGACTGGGCGGCGGCCTTCTTCGGGTCGACGTCCATGCCGCACACGGGATCTCTCGCCATGGCGCGTTCTCCTTCCTCGGGCAGCGTGATGTGGAAGCGCTTGAGTCTCAGGCTATTGGCGACCACCGAGACCGACGACAGCGCCATCGCCAGCCCCGCCAGGATCGGCGAGAGCAGCACTCCCCACAGCGGGTAGAGCGCCCCGGCGGCTACCGGCACCAGCACGATGTTGTAGCCGAAGGCCCAGGCCAGGTTCTCCTTGATGATCCGGATGGTCCGCCGCGACAGCTCCACGGCGGTCACGACTCCGCGCAGATCTCCCCGCATCAGGGTCACGTCGGCGGCCTCGATGGCCACGTCCGTGCCCGAGCCCATGGCGATGCCGACGTCGGCCTGGGCCAGCGCCGGCGCGTCGTTGATTCCGTCGCCGACCATCGCCATGACCCGGCCCCCCTCCTGCAGCCGCTTGACCTCTGCCGCCTTCTGCTCCGGCAGCACCTCGGCCAGCACACGGTCGATGCCGGCCTTGCGGGCGATCGCCTCCGCGGTCAGCCGCGTGTCGCCGGTGAGCATGACGATCTCGACGCCCAGCGCTCTCAGGGCCGCGACCGCGGCGGGGGCCTCGGGTTTGAGGATATCGGCCACGGCGATGAGGCCCTGGGCCTCTCCGGCGAAGGCGACATACACGACGCTCTTGCCCTCGGCGGCAAGGCGCCGGGCCACGGGCTCGAGCCCCGCGACGTCGAGGCCTCGCGCCTGCATCATGCGCGCGTTGCCCAGCAGAATCCGCCCGTCGGGGGCCATCGCGTCCACGCCCTGGCCCGGGACAGCCTGGAACTCGCTGACGGGCGGCAGCGCGAGCCCACGCGCCTTGGCTAGGGTCACGATGGCCTCGCCCAGCGGGTGCTCCGATCCCTGCTCGGCGGCGGCCGCCAATGCGACCAGCACGTCAGCCTCGACGCCAGGCGCCGGCACCACGTCGGTGACCACGGGCCTTCCCACGGTGAGCGTTCCCGTCTTGTCGAAGACGACGGTCTCCGCCCGGTGCAGCAGCTCGAGCGCCCCCGCGCTCTTGATGAGTACGCCCAGCTCCGCGCCCTTGCCGGTGCCGACCATGATGGCCGTGGGCGTGGCCAGTCCCATGGCGCATGGGCAGGCGATGACGAGCACGCCCACGGCGTTGGTCAGGGCGTAGAAGAAGGAGGGCTCCGGACCCCAGGCCCACCACACGCCGAAGGTGATCGCGGCGACGACGAGGACCACCGGCACGAAGACGCTGGCGACGCGGTCGGCCAGCCGCTGGATGGGCGCCTTGGACCCCTGCGCCTCCTCGACCAGGCGGATGATCTGGGCGAGAACCGTTTCGCTTCCGACGCGAGTGGCACGGTACGTGAATGTGCCCGTCCGGTTCACCGAGCCCCCGACGATCGCGCTCCCCGGCCCCTTCTCGACAGGCAGGCTCTCGCCGGTGAGCATGGACTCATCCACGGCCGACGCGCCCTCGACCACTACGCCATCCACCGCGACGCGTTCGCCCGGCCTCGCGCGAAGCAGGTCCCCGACCGACACGAGGGCGACGGGCACGTCCTCTTCCCGGCCGTCCCGCACGACGCGGGCCGTCTTGGGCCGGAGCGCGATCAAGCGACGGATGGCCTCGGACGTGCCCCCGCGCGCGCGCGCCTCCAGCCACCGCCCGAGGACGAGAAAGGTCATGAGCAACGCCGAGGCTTCGTAGTACGGCATGGCGCCCGTGGCCGCGAACACGCCCGGCCAGAGCGTCACCGCCACGCTGAAGAAGTAGGCCGCGTTGGTGCCTATGGACACCAGGGTGTTCATGCTGGCCGAGCGGTGGCGCAGCTCCGAGAGAAATCCCACGTGGAACTGCCAGCCCACCCAGAACTGGACCGGCGTGGTCAGGGCCCAGAGCAGAAACGGGTCGCGCAGCCAGTGAGGCGCCCAGGTGAAGACCTCGTGCATGCTGCCGATCAGCACAGGGACCGACAGCGCGGCTCCCACCATGACCTTGCGCTGCAGTCGCCGGTTTTCTCGCGCCCGCTCAGCCTGTTCGCGGTCGGCCGCCTCGGGCGTCGCCGCGATGTCGGCGGGCACGGTGTAACCCGCCGCCGCCACCGCGCGCCTCAACTGTTCGAGCGACGGGGCTTCGAGCGACGGCCTGGCGGCACCGAGGCGCACGGTAGCGCGCTCGGTGGCGAGATTCACGGCAGCCGTCTTCACGCCCGGCACGCTCAAGAGCGCCTGCTCGACCTTGCCCACGCAGGCCGCGCAGTGCATTCCCTTCACGGGAAAGTCGAGCCGGGCGTCTTGCTCGGTCGCGTTCGTGGGCGTCGTCATGGCCGGACCTCCGTCCTACGGCCTGGCGTCCTACGGCCTGGCGTCCTACGGCCTGGCGTCCTACGGCTTGGCGTCCTACGGCTTGGCGTCCTACGGCCTGGCGTCCTACGGCCTGGCATCCTACCCCCTGACATTCTAGCGCCCGGAGAAGCGGGAGAACACATCGAGCAGCTCGTCCACCTTTTTCTGGCGGTCGCGGGTGCTGCCCGAGCGTATGGCGTCGGCGACGCAGGACTCGATATGGCGCCCGAGGAGCAGCCGCTGTACCTGCTCCACGGCGCCCTCCACGGCCGTCAGCTGAAGCAGGATGTCGACGCAGTACTTTTCCTCTTCCACCATCCGCTGGATGCCCTGCACCTGCCCCTCGATGCGCCGCAGCCTGCCGAGGGCCTTGACCTTGGTCTCGTTGTCGATCACGTCCGCTCCTCCGCGGCCGCAGGGCGCCTGACGTCGAGACCCCGCAGCAGCCACCAGGCCGCGAGAGCCGCCGTGAGGTGCTTGAGCGTGTGGCCGCTCAGCACGTGTCCCATCGAGAAAATCGCGCCGTCCAGGATCTCGAAGAGCTTTGCGGCGCCGTAGATGACGATGACAGCCACGAGGTAACCGCCGTGCGTGTAGCGCGCCGGGAACAGCCACAGCATCAGCGCTATCAACGCGGCCGGCGCGAATTGCACCAGGGCGTAGGGCCGCAGGTCACCCGTGCCGCTCAGCTCGCCCGCGCGCCAGTACCCGACGCTGCCGGCTCCCGCGAGGAGAAGCACCGGCAGCAGCACGATCCCCACGGTCACGCTCACCCGCTCGGCCACGATCGACGTAAGGAGAGCCATGAAGCCGATCGTCATGGGCAGCCGGTCCCACACGAGCCGCGCATTGTCGGGCGCCCAATGATAGTATGTCGAACCCACGCCGGTGAGCGCGACGCCGGCGAAGAACAGCGCGTACGGCCAGCGTTCCCGAGAGTCGACGAACGGGGCGGAGGTGCCGACCGGAGCCGTCAGCACCTGACGGAGCCCCCAGAGCCCGACGAGCACGAACGGCACGTTGGAGAGCACCGCCCACCCGTTGGGCGCGCCGCCGAGCGGGCGCGTGTCGGCAAATCGGTGGTAGGCGGGATCCTGCGGGATCGGCGGCACGACGCAGGCACCCACGACCGCCGCGGCGGTGACGCCCAGCAGCACCCCTATCCGCGCGCCTCGTGTCATTTTTCTTTTCTTTTGGCCTATACCCTACCAGGGTAGTCTACCATGGAGTAGAGTCCGGAGGATAGCCAAACGGATAGCCCGGGGGAAGCCCGGGCAGGTCAGCGGTGAGGCGGCGCGCCGGCTCAGGCCGGCAGGTCGGGAAAGAGCGAGGGCTGCGTGGGGCCGGCGGGGGATCGCCGGCGGCTCCCTCGCTTGGCGGCTTTGGCGGCGCGAGCCGGCGCCTTGGCGGGGAGGCGCTTGCGCTTGGGTCGCGTCCATCCCTTCTGGTGGGCGATCTTGTCCCCCTGCTTGATGAGCAGAAGGTCGATGAGGCGGGCCAGCGGGTTGGCGAGGAGGTCGAGGTACTTGTCCCAGTAACGCGGGGTGTAGGCCAGCGTCTTCATCTGCTCGGCCGCGAGCATGAGCGCGCCGCGGTCACCCTTGCGAGCCGCACGTCTCAACTGCTCGACGATCCGCGCCCGGCTGATGCGCGACGGGCGTGTCACGCGACGCCCAGCTCGCGGCGGATCATGCGCGCCGCCTCCACCATCGAGCGGAGCTTGGCGATCGCGACCCAGCGCGGCGTCTCCCACAGCCCGCAGTCCGGCACGAGCCAGAGGCGTGCTGCGGGGACGTGCTTGAGCGCCAGGCGCGCCCGCTCCGCGACGTCCTCGGGCGTCTCCACCCGGAAGGCCTTGACGTCGATCACGCCCACGGCGACCTCCTTGTCCGTCGGAAATTCGCTCCAGAGCTCGATCTCGCTCATCTCCCGGTTCGCGTACTCGAAGACGAACTGGCCGACCCGAGCGTCGAGCAGACGCGGGTAGAGCGCTCGATACCGTCGTGGAGTCGCGAACGAGTTGTTGTGCGCGTTCCCGAAGCACACGTGCAGGGCTGTCTTGACTGTGATCCCTTGGAGCGCGGCGTTGAGCGCCTCCACCATGGGCCCGGCTTCGCCCTTGAGCACGCGATGCTTGCCAGCGGTCATGACGTAGTTCGGCTCGTCAACCTGGATGAAGTCGCAGCCCTCGGCCACGAGGGCCTTGATCTCGGCGTTCACGATCGCGATGAGGTCGGCGATGAGGCTCTCCTCGGAGGCGTATGGCCCGCCCCGCCGGAGCGGGATGAGCAGCGTGATCGGGCCGGGCACGGCCACGCGCATGGGCCGGCCCGCATGCGGGCGGGCGAAGCGGAACTCGTCCACGATGCCGAGGCCCTCGGGGGCGGTGATCCTGTCCACGACCTCGTACGGGCAGTGACTGTCGTAGTTGGGAGCGCCGAGCCGCCGCGGCACCGGCAGAGGGCGGATACCGGCGAGCCGGTCGAAGAAGCCCCGGATGAAGGTGACTCGGCGCATCTCGCCGTCGGAGATCACATCGACGCCCGCCTCGACCTGGTCCCGAATGGCCAAGCGAACGGCGTCGTCGTAGGCCTCCCGGAGATCGACCGGGCCGAGCCGGTCGGCCGCGGCAGCCTCCCGCACGAGGTGGAGCCAGGACGGCAGCGCGTGGCTGCCGCACACGGTGGTCGGGATCAGCGGCATCGGTTCGGTCATGGCTCTCCTCCCGCGCGGCCCGCGCTAGCGAAAAGTCAGGTCGTACTGCTCGCGGTGGTACGAGGGCATGCCCTGGATCACGATCTTGCGCGCGACCAGGCCCTGGAGGCGCTCGAGACCATCGCGCTGCTCGGCATCCAGGTGATGCGCCATCTCCGGGTGCACGCGGATCACAACCTCGCGCCCGTCTCCCTCCCGGGCGCCAGCCTGGACCTTCCGGAATATCTCGGCGGTCAGGGTCAGGTCGGACTTGACGGTGCCGCTGCCCTTGCACGTGGGGCAGGCCACCGTCAGGAGCGACTGGAGCCCCTGTCGCACGCGCTTGCGCGTCATCTCGACGAGCCCCAGCTCGGAGATCTCGAGCACGTTGGTGCGGGCCTTGTCGTCGGCGAGCGCCTTCATGAGGGCCTGAAAGACCTGGTCGCGGTGTTCCGCGCGCTCCATGTCGATGAAGTCGATGATGATGATGCCTCCCAGGTCGCGCAAGCGGATTTGCCGGATGACCTCGGAAGCCGCTTCGAGATTGATCTTCAGGACCGTCTCCTCGAAGTCCCGCTTGCCGACGTACTTGCCCGTATTGACGTCGATGGCGACCAGCGCCTCGGTATGGTCGATGACGATGTAGCCGCCGGACTTGAGCCACGCGCGCCGCCGGAGCGCCTTGTCGATCTCCTTCTCGATGCCGGTGGCCTCGAACACCGGCTGCGGCGCTTCGTACAGCTTGACGCGGGAGGCGAGCTGCGGCACCAGCGACTCGGCGAAGTGGAGGCACTTCTCGTAGGCCGCGGGCGTGTCGACGAGGAACTCCCCGATGTCCGGCGAGAAGAGGTCGCGGACGACGCGGAAGGTCAGGTCCATCTCCTCGTGCAGGAGCGACGGCGCCGGCGCCGACTCGAAGCGGCTCTGCACCTGGCTCCACAGCCGCGTCAGGAACTGGATGTCGGCGGTCAACTCCTCGGCCGCCTTGCCCTCGGCGACAGTGCGGACGATGAACCCGCCCGGTGGCGGGGGCAGCCCCTTGACGATCCCGCGCAGGCGATCGCGCTCGGCGTCGTCGTGGATGCGGCGCGAGACGCCGACATGGCTGCTCTGCGGCATATAGACGATGTAGCGGCCGGGGATGGAGACGAACGAGGTGATCCGGGCGCCCTTCGTGCCGAGCGATTCCTTGGAGACCTGGACGAGCACCTCCTGGCCCTTGCGCAGGAGCTCCTCGATGGGCGCCACGGCGGCACGCCGGTGCGGAGGTTCGGCCTCGCCCGGGCGCTCGCCTTCGCCGTCGTCGACGTCGGCCGCGTCCTCGTCGGCGTCGGGCGGAACGGCGTCAGAATCCTCGCCGCGGTCAGCCGTGTAGTCGCCGGCGTACAGGAAGGCGTCTTTCTGGAGGCCGATGTCCACGAATGCGGCCTGCATGCCGGGCAGGACATTGGTGACCACGCCCTTGTAGATGTTGCCGACGATGGAGCGGCGGCCGGCGCGCTCCACGTACAGTTCGACGAGCTGCGTTCCATCCTGCACGGCGAGACGCGTTTCCGTCACGCCGGCATTGACAACGATACGCTTGCCCACGGCAGCAGTCCCCAGTTCGGAGGCCAGAGCCCCCGGTGAACAACTCGTGGCCCGCCGGAGGCGGGCCCGGTTACTGGAACTGCCGCATTCGGACCGAGAGGAGGAGCCCCAGCGCCATGAACGACACGACCATGGACGACCCGCCGTAACTCATGAGCGGAAGCGGGATGCCCACGACGGGCAGCAAGCCCGTCACCATGCCCAGGTTGATGAGCGTCTGGGCGGCGAACAGGGCCGTGACGCCCAGGGCGATGATGCGCCCCCGGGCCTCCCGCGTGCCGACGGCGATCTCGAAGCCCCGCAGAACCAGGACTCCGTACGCCACGATCAGCACGAGACAGCCGACGAACCCCCACATCTCGGCGAATACGGCAAAAACGAAATCCGTATGGCGCTCCGGGAGAAAAGCCAGCCGGCTCTGCGTCGCGCCGCTGATGCCCTTGCCCAGGAACTGTCCGGAACCAATGGCGATCTTCGCCTGAATCACATTGTACGCCGTTCCGAGAGGATCGCGGAACGGATCGAGGTATACGAGGAACCGGTCCCGCTGGTACGGCTTCAGCACGAGCCAGCCGAGCGGCATGAGAGCAACCCCGACCGCCACCAGAGCACCCAGGATGCGCAGGCGCACGCCGACGCCAAGCAGCACGGCTCCCAGCACGGGCAGCAGGACCAGCGCGGTTCCGAGGTCGGGCTGGCGAACCACGAGCGCGAAAGGAATCCCGACGAGGATGAAGATCCCGACGAGGGTTCCCCGGGTAGTCTGTTGGGGCTCCCGGCGCCAGGTCAGCGCCCACGCGAGGGTCAGGATGAAGATCACCTTGAAGAGCTCGGATGGCTGGAAAGTGAGCGGCCCGAGGTGGATCCAGCGCCGAGCCCCCGAGACCGTGCGCCCGAGCATGAACACGGTCGCGAGCAGGCCAAGGCCGAAGAGGTACAGGGCCGGCGCGGCCCTGACGAGGCTCCGGTAGTCGAACGTCACGACCCCGAGGAGCGCCACCACGCCGACGCCTACCCACATGAGCTGGCGCCAGGCGAGCCCGGAGGCGCCGCGCCCGAGCCCGACGCTCGACAGGCTCAGGATGCCAAGCAGGATGATCGTGAACGCGGCGCCCAGCAGCGGCCAGTCCACGTTACTCAGGAGCCGGCGGTCCACCCGCAGCATCAGCCGTCCCCGCCAATCTGAACCATGGCGACCTTCTCGAGGAAGATCGCCTGGTAGATCTGCCGCGCGATCGGCGCCGCCACCTGGCCGCCCTTGCCGCCCCGCTCCACCAGGACGACCACGACGATTTCGGGATCGTGCGCCGGCGCGAAGGAGGCAAACCAGGCGTGGTCCTGCCCCTTGGCGCTGTCGCTCTTGGCCACGCTCTGGGCCGTGCCGGTCTTGCCCGCGACTAGGACGCCGGGGATGCGCGCGGCGGCGCCCGTGCCGCCCTCGTTCACCACGCCCGTCAGCGCGTCGCGCAGGAAGGCCCACACCACCGGCGAGAGGTCCACGCGCCCCGTCATCTTGCTGGAGGAGGAATAGGCGAGCGTGCCGTCCACGCGCTCCACGCGCTGGACGAGGCGCGGCCGCCAGAGGATGCCGCCGTTGGCGATGGCCGACATCATGCGCGCCACCTGCATCGGCGTCACGAGCAGCTGCCCCTGGCCAATGGACATGTTGACGGTGTCGCCCGACTGCCAGCCGCGGCCGTCGGCGCGGCGGCGGCCGTCCAGGAACGGGACCAGCCCGGGTTTCTCGCCGCCCAGATCCACGCCCGTCGGCGCCCCAAACCCGAAAGCCTGGGCGTAGCGGGCGATGGCCGCCGGCCCGACCTTGAGACCCGCCTGGTAGAAGAAGATGTTGCAGGACTGCACGAGCGCGGAGCGGGTGTCGACGTGGCCGTGGCCGCCTTCCTTCCAGTCCTTGAACGTCCACTTCCCGAGGCGGAACTCGCCGTTGCAGTAGGTCCGGTCCATCGGCGTCAACGAGCCCTCCTGCAGCCCCGCCGCCGCCACGATGACCTTGAAGACGGAGCCAGGGGCGTACTGGCTCTGCAGCGCGCGGTTCATCAGCGGCGTGAGCGGATCCCGGACGACCTTGAGCCACTCGTCCCGCTCAAGGTTTCCCGTGAGGCGGTCGAGCGCGAACGCGGGGCTCGAGGTCATGGCGAGGATGTCCCCGTTGCGCGGATCCATGACGATCACGGCGCCCGAGTGTCCCGTCATCGCCCGCTCCGCCGCTTCCTGGATCCGCCGGTCCACCGTGGTGATGACCAGGTCGCCCGGGTCGGGCTCTTCCCGCCGCATGACCTGCACGGGGCGGCCGAGGGCATCCACCTCGACGCGCTCGCCGCCATCTCTGCCGCGCAGGTGCTCGTCGAGCAGCCGCTCGAGCCCGCTCTGGCCGATCATGTCGCCGCGACGGTAGCGCCCCTGCTTCATCTGCTCGTCGCTCACCTCCCGGACGTAGCCGAGGAGGTGCGCGGCGAACGTGCTCGTGGGATAGACGCGCTGGGGCTCGACCTCGACGACGACACCGGGCAGCTCGAGCTTGCGCTCCTCGACTTTGGTGACTTCCTCGAGCGTCAATCCTCGCCGCACGCGTACGGGGCGGAACGAGTCGGGCGGGACGCGCTCGAGCGCCTCCTCCAGCTCGCGCATGGGGATTTTGAGCAACACCGACAGCCTCGCCAGGACCGTGTCGCGGTCCTCCATTTCCCGCGGGATGAGCGACAGCGTGAAGGCGGGGCGGTTGTCCACGAGGGCGAGGCCGTTCCGGTCGAAGAGGATCCCGCGTGGCGCCGCGACGGGACGGATCCGGATACGGTTCTTCTCGGACAGCTCCTGGAGCTTGACGCCCTCGAGCACTTGCAGGTACCAGAGTTGGCCCACGAGCCCGACGAACGCGACGGCGACCACGGCAGCCAGCGAGACGACGCGACGCCGCCACGCCTCCTGCCCCGCCGTGGATTCGTCGACTAGATCCACGTGTGTCTTCTGCTCAGCGTGTGCACGGCTTCGACGGCGAGCACGCAGGCCGCGCCGGCAAATCCGTTGTAGAGGGCCTGTGGGAGGATCACATGGACGAGGAGCTCGGACAGTGAGGCTGGGAAATGGAAGAGCTGGAGAAGCCCGAAACGCAGGAAGCCTTCCGCGACGGTCAGGAGCATGAGGCCCGGGATCTGCACCAGCGGGTGGCCGGCCCACAGCCTTCCGGGCAAGAGGCCCATCGCGAAGCCCGCGAGCGCCCGGGAGAGAGCCTGCACCCCCAGGAGGCCGCCACCCGTCGCGTCCTGGAGGAGTCCGGCCGCGAATCCGACGAGGCAGCCCGCCTCGGGCCCGCGGCGAAGCGCGACGAGCGCGGTCAGGATGAGGGGCAGGTCCGGGGTGACGCCGCCCACGCTCCACGACGGCACGAGGCTCGACTGAACGAGGCTGCCGCCGAAAGCCATGAACAGAAGGGAGAGGCGCATCGTTCAGCCGTCCGGGGTGAAGGAGCCGGCAACGTCTTGCGCCGACTGGCCCGTGAGCAGCAACACTTCCTCGACCCGCGCGAAATCCACCGCCGGCGCCAGCAGCGCGTAGTGGAAGAGCGCCGAGCCCTTGTCCTCGATCGCCGTCACGCGCCCGACGGGAATCCCCTTGGGGAACAGCGTGCCCAGGCCCGAGGTGACGATGAGATCGCCCGGCGTGACGCCGACGCCGTCGCGCGCCATGAACTTGAAGCGCACGCCCCCGCCCGGCTCACCCTCGACGAGGCCGGGGGTGCGAGTGCGCTGGACGACGGCTCCGACCGTCGATGTCGGATCGTTGAGGAGTTGGACGACCGAGGCGCCGGATCTCACCTGGGCCACGCGGCCGACCAGGCCCTCAGGGACGATGACCGGCATCTGCTGAACGACACCGTCGGCGCGGCCCCGGTTGACGGTGAGCGATCGGCCCCAGCCGCCGCCTTCGCGGCCGATGATCACACCGCTCAGGGTTGTCAGCGGCATCCGGTCGCGCAGCGCGAGCAAGCGGCGCAGCCGGCGGTTCTCCTGGTCGGTCTCGCGGACCTGCAGCGACTGAACGCTCAGCCGCTCGTTGTCGGCACGCAGCGCGACGTTCTCGTTGCGGACCGCCTTCCAGTCCGTGAAGGTGCGCCAGGCGCCGAGGGCGCCGCGGTGGACATGGGCGAGCAGCTTCTGGGCCGGGGTGACGACGAGCCCGACGAGATCGGCTGCTCGCGTCGGTCCCCCGCCCCGCGTCTGGACAGTCAGCAGGAACAGGGACACGAGCAGCACCGTGAGGAGCAGCGCGTATCTGCGAAATTTCACCGACACCATCCGCGTCAACGATCACCCGACCCGCCGCACGCGGCGAGCGGGTTAGGCGGGGATCGCGACTTTCTTGAGGAGCGGCAGCTCGTCGAGGACCTTACCGGTGCCGAGCGCGACGCACGACAGCGGGTCGTCGCCGACGGTGATCGGCAGGTCCGTTTCCTGTCTCAGCAGGAGATCCAACCCGCGCAGCAGGGCTCCTCCCCCGGTAAGCACGATGCCCTTGTCCACGATGTCGGCGGCCAGCTCCGGCGGCGTCCGCTCGAGGCAGGTGCGCACGGTGTCCACGATCGCCATGACGGGCTCCCGGAGCGCCTCGCGGATCTCCTCGTCGGTGACGACGATGGTCTTCGGGATGCCGTCGATGAGGTCGCGGCCCTTGACCTCCATGGTGGCGCGCTCACCCGCCATCGGGTAGGCCGACCCCAGCTTGATCTTGATCTCCTCCGCGCGCCGCTCACCGACGAGGAGATTGTAGTGTTTCTTGATGTACTGGACGATGGCTTCGTCCATCTCGTCGCCGGCGATGCGCACGGACTTCGAGTGCACGATACCGGACAGCGAAATCACGGCGACCTCGGTCGTGCCGCCGCCCATGTCCACGATCATGTTGCCGCCGGGCTCCTGAATGGGCAGTCCCGCTCCGATCGCCGCGGCCATCGGTTCCTCGATCAGATAGACCTCGCGAGCCCCCGCCTGCATCGCCGAATCCCGGACCGCGCGCTTCTCGACCTGCGTGATGCCCGAGGGCACTCCGATGACGATGCGCGGGTGCACGAGCGTCCGCCGACGGTGCACCTTGCTGATGAAGTAGTGAAGCATTTTCTCCGTGACGTCAAAGTCGGCGATGACACCGTCCTTGAGCGGTCGGATGGCCTGGATATTGCCGGGCGTGCGACCCATCATCGCCTTGGCCTCGTGCCCTACTGCGAGCACCGAGTGATCGGCCTGGTGGATGGCGACGATCGAGGGCTCGTTCATGACGATGCCCTCGCCGCGGACATACACGAGGGTGTTGGCCGTCCCGAGGTCGATGGCGAGGTCGTTGGAGAAGAGGCCGGCGAGGAAGTTGAGCAACATGGTGATGCGCTCCCATCTGGTTGCTACAGAACTCGATCGAACGACGACCCCTCCGCGAGTTTATCATTTCCCGGCGAGCCCCAACAAGATTCCTTATGTTTCCGAGAGGATGGCGAGCACGGATCACTCGGGGTCCGCCAAGAGCCCGGCATGGCAAGCCCCCAATCTTTTCGCCTATTTGAGTCCGTAGATCCCCGGCAGCCAGATGGAGAGCGCGGGCCCACTCGACCACGATGCCGAACGCCAGGAGCATGGCCAGCACGAAGGGCCAGACAGCGCGGGAGATCTCCTCGAACGCAAGGCGCGCGATGTCGGCGGCGACATAGAGGTTGACCGCGACGGGGGCGTCACCTGGCCGATGGCGATGTTGACCGTGAGCATGACGCCGATCCAGACGGAGTCCCAATCAAAGGCCGCCATGATGGGCATGATGATCGGCACGAAGATCTAGTAGATCGAGATGCCATCGAGGATGGAGCCCGCCAGGAACACGAGGAGGTTGATCGCCCAGAGGTTGACCACGGGACTCTTCGACAGCCCGAGGAGTCCCTTGGTCATCCGGTCGATGACGCCCATGGTCGAGCCCGCCCACGCGTAGAGCCCCGCGAAGCCGACGATGAGCACGACCACGGCCGAGGAGACGGCCGTATCCTTCAGGATCCGCCACAGGGCGGCGAGCGTCAGGAGCGGGAGATGACGGACCCGACGAAGAGTCCGTAGAAGTGATTTGAAACGGGTGAAGGGTGCGAGCACATATAGCACGCGCTCAGAAAATGTGTCAACATGACGCGGCCCTGACGGGCGCGAGCATGGACGACATCGAGGTTTGGTTCGACAAGGGCGTGACAGACGGCCTGCCCGTCGTGCCGCCCACGCGCGAGCGCGTGGAGCGGATGCTCGCCGGGACGGCGCGCAATCGGGCGGAGCTCGTGGGCAAGGTCGCGCCCAACTACGGCCGCGCGACAGTGGAAAAGGTGGCCGTGAACGCCGTCATGGCAGGCTGCCGCCCCGACTACCTGCCGGTGGTGCTGGCGGCCGTCGAGGCCGCATGCGACTCCGCGTTCAACCTGCACGGTATGTCCACGTCCACGCACTTCTCGGCGCCTCTCATCGTCGTCAACGGGCCGATCCGCGAGCGCGTCGGGCTCAACTGCTCCTTCGGCGTCTTCGGTCCGGGCTACCGAGCCAACGCCACCATCGGCCGCGCGCTGCGCCTTGTCATGATCAACGTGGGCGGCGCCAAGCCGGGCGAGACCTCGATGTCCACCTTCGGCCATCCGGGGCGCTACACCTACTGCATCGGGGAACACGAGGAGGCGAGCCCCTGGCCGCCGTACCACGTCGAGCGGGGATTCCGGCCCGCGGAGAGCACAGTGACCGTCTTCGCCGGCGAGGCGCCGCACGGCATCTCGGACCACGCGAGCCGCACGGCCCGGAGCCTCGCCGGGTCCATCGGCTGGTCGATGTGCGGGCTGTGGAATGTCAAACACTTCCCCCTCTACTCCCACACCATGCTGGTCGTCGGCCCCGAGCACGCCAGGACCTTCGGCGACGACGGGTGGAGCAAGGCGGATCTCAAGCGGCACCTCTTCGAGACCGTGCGCGTGCCCTACGGCACGCTACTGCCCGACGCGGACAACGGCGAGGGCACCAACCTGCGGTTCGTCAAGGGTCGCGAGCCGGCGCTGGACGAGCTCATCCCCAAGTTCCCCTCGGCCGAGGAGATCCATGTGGTGGTGGCCGGCGGCACGGCCGGACGCTTCTCGATGGCCGTCGCGGGCTGGCTCGGGACCAAGAACGGATCCGCCCCGATCACGGTGCCGGTTCAGAACATTCCTTGACAAGCCCCGGGCTGTGGGTTAAGCTGCGTTCAGGTTGTAGGTTCACCCGGTAGTCGGATACGTAGCGATCATGCAGTCGCTAGATTCGAAACCAACGCCGCGAGGACCTCAAGTCCCGCGGCGTCTTTGTTTGCCTTCCGATCCAGGAAGGCGCCCCCGCCATGGTGGTGGGGTATCACTGAGGCGCAAGCCTCAAAGAAAGAGGTAGATACAGATGGCTCAGGGCAGCGTCAAGTGGTTCAACGATGCGAAGGGGTTCGGTTTCATCTCCCAGGAGGACGGCGAGGATGTGTTCGTGCACTTCAGCGCCATTCAGGCTTCCGGTTTCAAGAGCCTGACCGAGGGCGACAAGGTCGAGTTCGAGGTGAGCCGGGGCCCCAAGGGCCTCCAGGCCGCCAACGTCCGTAAAGTCTAAGGACGACCCCAGAAGGCCGGGCCCGGGATTCCGGGGCCCGGCCTGTCCCTGCCCCAGCCGGCCTCCCAGGCCGGTGCGCAAAACGATCTTGACAGGATTTATCCCCTCTGCTAGTTTTCGCCCGTCTGGTACACCGTCCGTGACGCACTTGATCCGTACGTGAACGAACAGGTCGGCTTCTAAAAGGGGTATAGACGCCGCGAGGACTCGCGTCCTCGACGGCGTTTTTTTGTTCCCCCGATTCTGGGGGAGCCCCCGGCCATGGTGGTACGGGGATCACAGGGGCGGCTTCACCGCCGTCCCAAGGAGAGAGGAACCAGACGTATGGCACAAGGTACCGTCAAGTGGTTCAACGATGCGAAGGGGTACGGCTTCATTCAGGTCGAGGGCGGCGAGGATGTCTTCGTCCACTACAGCGCCATCCAGGCCCAAGGATTCAAGAGCCTGGCCGAGGGCGACAAGGTCGAGTTCGAAGTCACCAAGGGCCCGAAGGGGCTGCAGGCGTCCAACGTCCGCAAAGCCTAGTCTTCCACGCCGAACACTCGACGGCCCGCCGGACACTCCGGCGGGCCGTTTTACTTTCCCGCTCACGGATTCGCGCCTTCCAGGAAAAGAAAAGCGCCTTTCAGGAAAAGAAAAGCGCCTTTCAGGAAAAGAAAAGCCCCGACGGCGTCTGCGGCATCGATCCATCCGTGCCGCCCCGCTGGTGAAAAGCGGGACCGTCGGGGCCGGTGGTTCCTGGGTCCTCCAGGCCCACCTGCAGCTGCTGACATCCGGGCCTTAGGAGGTGACCACCTCACAGATCACCGCAGGGGTACACATCGGCTGGATCACCTCCCTTTCTCGGCGCGGCCCGGTTCGGGGCCCAGGACCACCACCTCGCACCGGACGCCGACTCCCGGCCCGAGGCTCGGTCACATCGCCCACGGCGTGATTACCGCGGGGGACGATCAAGGAAGCCTGTGTGCGCTTCGACCGATTTGTCTCATCCTACCCAACTCGCACCCCGTGCAAAAGAGATTTTTTTCACTTCACCGCGATGCGGCCGGGGTTCTTCTCGAGCACATCGCGGCCCACGCCCGGCACCTTTTCCAGGTCATGCAGCCGCTTGAAGGGGCCGTGCGCCTCGCGCCAGGCGATGATCTTCTTGGCCGCGCCCGCGCCGACCCCCTCGAGCTTCATGAGCTCGGCCTGGGTGGCCTCGTTGATGTTGACCTTGTGTTCCGCTGGAGAAGCCTCCTTGACCTCGCCCTTCGCGTGCGGACGGTCCGTCGACGCGAGCGCCGAGCCTGTTGCCCCCGCGCACCAGACCACCGCCGTCACCGCCACGATCCACCCGAGCATCTTCATACGCGCCTCCTTTGGAAAGTGTGCACCGCTGGAGGTGATTCGACAGCGGAGAGCGCGGGCTGACAATGACCACAATTCGAGACAGGCGAGCGTATCTACTCTGCGTCAGGCCGGGTGAGGCGATCGAGGTAGGTGTCCCACTCCCACGGCAGGAGGAACTGTTTCGCCGAGTTGCAGTCCTTGCAGGCCGGCACGATGTTGGCCCGGACGGATTTGCCCCCGCGGATCAGGGGCACGACGTGGTCGAGGGTGAGTCCGCGCGCGCCGACTTCGCGCTCGCAGTAGTGGCAGCGACCCACCGCGATACGCCGCTTCCACCATCCGCTTTGGCGAAGCTCGCGCGCCCGCGCCTTCTCGCGCCGCATGCCCGCCGCGTCGCCCTCGGGCACGAACCGGCCCGCCGCGGTCATGTCCCGTCCGTGGCGGCGAGCTGCGCCGACAGGTCTTCCCACTCCTTCATCAGCCAGGCGACCTGGCCCTCCGCGTCCTTGCGCGCCCGGGCGATCTGCCGGGCCCGTTCGCCGTCGCGGTAGAGGTCTGGATCGGCCAGCGAGAGAGAGATTTCCTCGAGCCGCCGCTCCATCGTCGATATCTGCGTCTCGACCGCCTTGAGCCGCGCCGTGATCGCCTTGATCTCGCGGTCGAGGGCCTTGCGCGGCTGGCCCTTCTTCTGCGGGGGCCTCTGGGAGGACTTCGACACGGGCCCCGTAAACTCGCGGGCGCGAGCCACGCGGGGCGGCGCGGTTGGCCCGGCCCCGGATCGCTCCTTGCGCGCGAGGTAGTCATCGTAGTTGCCCAGGTGCCTCGTCAGCCGGCCGCGGTCCACCTCGACCACCTCCGTCGCGATGCGGTTGATGAAGTACCGGTCGTGCGAGATGAAGACGATGGTGCCCGTGAAGCCCGCGAGCGCTTCCTCCAGCACCTCCTTCGAAACCAGATCGAGGTGGTTCGTCGGCTCGTCCATGCACAGGAGCGCCGCCGGCCGCACCAGCATCTTGGCCAGCGCGACCCGCGCCTTTTCCCCTCCCGACAGGACGGAGATGCGCTTGTCCACCTGGTCTCCGCTGAAGAGAAAGGAGCCCAGGATGCTCCTGAGCCGCTGGACCGGCGAGGTTGGATCCGCATGCTCCAGCTCTTCGAGCACGGTCCGCGCGGGGTCGAGGGCGTCCAGCTGGTGCTGGGCGTAGTAGTGCACGAAGACGTTCGCGCCGAGCGTCCGCTCGCCGCGGTCGAACGGCAGCAGGCCCGCCAGCATCTTGAGCAGTGTGGACTTGCCCGCGCCGTTGACGCCGACGAGGGCGACCCGCTCCCCGCGCTCGACGGCGAAATCCACGCCGGCATAGACCACGTTGTCGCCGTAGGCCTTGTGGACGTCGCGCAGGCGCGCCGTCACGCGCCCGGAGCGCGGCGGCTGGGGAAAGGCGAAGTGGATGCGCCGGGCCGACGCGCTCACCTCGATACGCTCGACCTTCTCGAGCATCTTCACGCGGCTCTGGACCTGGCGCGCCTTGGTCGCCTGGTAGCGGAAGCGGTCGATGAAGCGCTCGATCTCCGCCACGCGCTTGGCCTGGTTGCGCTGTCGCGCCTCCAGCAGCGCGTGCCTGGCCTCGCGCTCGACCAGGTAGTGGTCGTAATCGCCCATGTACAGCGTGACCGCGCCGTCGGCCATCTCGGCAATGGAGGTGACCATCCGATTCAGGAAGTAACGGTCGTGGGAGACCACGACCACGCTGCCGGCGTACGAGGAGAGAAAGCCCTCGAGCCAGGCGAGCGACTCGAGGTCGAGGTGATTGGTGGGCTCGTCGAGCAGCAGGAGATCGGGGCGCAGCAGGAGGAGCCGGGCCAGCGCCGCGCGCATCCGCCAGCCGCCCGAAAACTCGCCGAGCGAGCGGTGGGCGTCCGCGGAAGCGAAACCGAGACCTCCCAGGATGATCTTCGCCTCGGCCTCCAGGCGGTAGCCGCCCAGGGCCTCGAACCGGTGCTGCACCTCTCCGTAGCGCTCCGTCAACTCTGCGCCCGCGTCCTCCGCAGCCATGAGGGCAGCCAGGCGCTCGAGCTCCGCCTCGAGGCGCCAGACCTCGCCGAAGCCGGACAACGCCTCGGCCAGCACCGTGCCGGCTAGGCTCGCGCCGACTTCCTGGGGCAGATAACCGACGGTCACACCGGTGTCATGGTGCACCCGTCCGGCGTCGGGATCCTCGACGCCCGCCAGGATCCGGCACAGCGTGGTCTTGCCCGTGCCGTTGGGCCCGCAGAGGCCGATGCGCTCGCCCCGGCCGATGCGCCAGGAAACCTCGCGGAGCAGGCTCTGCCCGCCATACCCCTTGGAGACGGCGTCGAGCGCGATCACGCCGCGCCTACCCCCTGGTCTGGACGCGGTCCAGCGTGATCGTAAAGATCACGCGCACCTCGCCCGGCTTGCGGTGCGGAGGTCCTTCTTGGCAAGCGCGTCGATATGGGCGTCGGCGCCCTGCTCGGCGACGGCGGCGACGCGGCCCTTGACCTGCGCGTACCGGTAGGGATTATCGGGGTCCATGATGCACAGGGCCACCGACGGGGTGCGGCGGAGGTTCGTGTCTTTCACGCGCCCCTTGGCCGTATTGATGCGGAGGCTGGAGCCGTCCCAGTCGAACCACACGGGCGTCACCTGGGGCGGGCCGTCCGCGTTGATCGTCGCCAGGTTGCCGAAGGCCTGTTTCGTCGTGAGCAGGTCCCGGAGTGTCTCGGGGATGGCGCTCATCGCGTGACCTCTTTCTTGACCTCGTCGATGACGGCAAATGCGTGACGCACCGACTTCATGCTGATCGTCCCACCCATGATCGCCCCGATGTCCAGGGCTTCGGCGATCTCCGCGTCCGTCGCGCCCAGGTGGAGGACCTCCTCCACGCGGTGCTCGATTCAATCGAAGCAGTTCTGGACGACCGCGACGGCGAGCGCGGTCAGCTCTTTGTGCTTCTTGCTCAGCGCGCCGTCTGCAAACACACGCTTGCCGACGTCGCCCACGGCCGCGGGCACCTTCATCGGGCTCTTGGCGATAAGGCCGTTGAGCCGCTTCCGCTCCTGGTTCTTCTCGTGGAGGTGGATCATGCGCTCTCCTTGGGAGGTTCATGTGGAGGCTCGTTTTGGGGAGGCTCGTTGGAGGAGGATTCGTCGGTGAGCACGCGGGCGCGGGCCTCGGCCAGCCCGCGCAGGGCCAGAAGCAAGTGGACCATGCAGTGCTGGACCAGGTTCGCGTCCTGCGCCGTGGGATCGGCCATCCACGCCCGCGCCCACTCGCGCTTTTCGGCTTTCAGGCCGAGCGTCGGCGACAATTGCTCGAGGCGGAGCAGCAGGTCGTCGGCCGGCAGCCCGGCCGCCCGCAGTCGGGCGACGACGGCGCCGCGCACGGCCGCGTTCCACATGCCCGTCAGCGCCTCGAGAAGCGCCGCGTAGCAGGTCGTCTCGGGCTTCACCTTGAGGTGCTCGATCACGACCGCCAGGATCGGGTGAATGACGGGCTCGCCCTCTTCATCCACGCCGGCGAGCCCGGCCAGCATCGGGTCCCGTCCCAGCTCGGGCAATTGCTCGAGGAGATCGAGGAGATCTGCCACGGGCACGGGCGGCAACCCTGCCAGGCGGTCGAGAAGCGGCGCGTCGCCCGCCACGTCAGGACCCCGACGGCGCCGCGGGCTCCTGAGCGATTGCCAGCTCGCGCGCCTGCCCAGCCGGCACGAGGAAGGCCGAGGCGAGCGCCGCCACCGCGACGACGAGCCCCACCACGAAGACGCTGCCCACAGCGTGCGCCAACGCAGGCCGCATCTGGTCGAGGACGTCGGCGCCCAAGCCCGCGCGCGTCACCGGATTCACGATCTGGTCGGGGTGGGCGACGACCTCGCGCAACCGGTCTTGCAGTTCTGCGGGCGCCATCGCCAGCAGCGCCGAGAGCTCCTGGTGGAGGCGGTGGGCCATGACCGAGCCCATCACCGCCACACCCACGGCGCCGCCGATGGTGCGGAAGAAGCCCGTGACCGACGTCGCGGAGCCGAGCATCGAGCGGGGGACGGCACTCTGGACCGCGATCAGCATCGGCACGAAGACGAGCCCCATGCCCACCCCGGCCAGGATGATGTCGCGCATCGCGGCGCCCCGCGTGAGCGACTCGTTCCAGCCCGCCAGCAGGACGAAGGCCACCGTCAGGAGGAACATGCCCGCCACCACCACCGAGCGGTAGCCGACGCGCAGCACGAGGCGCGCGCCCAGGATGGAGCAGACGACCCACCCGATCACGAACGGCACGAGGACGAAGCCGGCCTGCATCGCGCTGCTGCCGGTTACGGCCTGGAGGTAGAGCGGCACGAAGGTGATGGCGCCGAACATGGCCATGCCCGAGAGAAAGCCCGTCGCCGCCGCCGCGCGGACCATCGGGTTGGCGAAGAGCCCGAGCGGCACGACGGGCTCGGCGGCCCGTCGCTCGACCACCACGAAGCAGACCAGGAGCACGACCGACAGCCCGAGCAGCCCCAGCACCGAGGGTCGCCACCACGAGGCGCCGCGCCCGGCCTCGACGAGGCCGATCAGGAGCGCCGAGATGGCCGCCGCGAAGACGCCCGTGCCGGTATAGTCGAAGGTGGCGGCGCGCGGCTCGATGCGCTCGCCGGCCAGCCCCCACGCGATGGCGGCCATGGCGAGCAGACCGAACGGCAGGTTGACGTAGAAGACCGCGCGCCACGACACGACGTCGGTCAGGAACCCGCCGATGAGCGGGCCCACCAGCGAGGCCACGCCCCAGACACCCGAGAAGTAGCCTTGCATCTTGGCGCGGCGCTCGAGCCCGTAGAGGTCGGCGACGATGGTCATGCCGATGGTGATGAGCGAACCCGCGCCGACTCCCTGGATGGCGCGGAACACGATGAGCTGGGCCATGCTCTGGGACAGCCCGGACAGCGCCGAGCCCAGAAGGAAGATGCTCAGGCCCGTCAGGTAGACTCGGCGCCGGCCGAGCTGGTCGGCGAGCCGGCCCCAGAGCGGCATGGTTACCGTCGAGGCCAGGAGGAAGCCCGAAAACGCCCAGGAGTAGATCTGGATGCCGCCCAAGGTCGCGATCACCGTGGGCATGGCCGTGGCCACGACAGTCGACTCCATCGCGGCGAGAAAAACCGATCCCATCACGCCGGCGAGTACCAGGCCCCGACGCGGCTCCATCCGCGCGCTCATCAGTGGCCGCCGGTGCAGCCGGCGCACCTGCACAGCGCGCGCAACGCCGGGAACGCGTAGACGCTCTCGTGACCGTCGGACCACGTCACGTGAAGCCCGTCGGACCGCTTCGTGATGTCGCGCGGCCACCGCATCAGCTCGGTCAAGGACTCTAGGGCCTCGTCCGTTCGCGTGGGATCGTCCAGCCGCAGCCGCTCGAAGGGATAGATGCTCGAGTGGTCGTCCGCCCACGTCACGCCGACGGCGTATCGACCCACGAGGTGCACGTCCTTGGGCTCGTCGGGACTCGGCTGGCCCAGGATGGGCAGGTTGATCTTGATGACCATGCGTCAGGCAGCCGCCGCGCCGAGGTGGCGGCCGGCAAGGAGATAGTGCACGGCCATGTTCTGGTGCTGGCCCCAGGTCGCGGCGCGCCGCCTGACGGCCGTCTCGTCGAGAGCCCGCCCGCGGTTGTAGAAGTGCTCGAACGCGCGGCGGACCGCGAGATCGCCCGCGGCGCAGACGTCGCCCCGGCCGAGGTGGCGCGCGAGGAACCACTCGGCCGTCCAGCGGCCGAAGCCGCGCACGGCGGTGAGCGCCTCGATGATGTCCTCGTTCGTGCGGCCTCCGAGCGCGGCGAGGTCGAGAGCGCCCGACGCGACCCGCCGGGCGAGGCCGATGATGTACTCTGACTTGCGCGCCGTGAGCTGCATCCGGCGCAAATCCCGCACCTGCGCCCGAGCCAGCCGCTCCGCCTCGGGGAAGCCGTAGACGGTGTGCCCGCCCACCTCGACGGACGTGCCGAAGCGGCGCACGAGCCGGGCCTTGACCGCGAAGCCGAACGGCAGGTTGACCTGCTGGGCGCACACCGACCCGACCAGCATCTCGAAAGGCTGGGGGGCGAGCGTAGGTCTCAATCCCCGGAGGCGCGGCACGAGAGAGCTCAGCACGGGGTCTTCTCCGGCGACGCGGTAGAACCCCTCGACATCGAGCCCGAGGCCAAAGATGCGCGCGACCTCGTCCACGGCCGCCTCGAGCACGCGCGCGCTGCGCTCCCCCGGCGCGGACACGAGGAGCCGCGCGCCGTCGATGCGCCCGGCCCAGCGGACTTCGTAGCCGCGCCAGCGGCGGCCGACTTTGACGGCGCGGCGGAACACGCCCGGCGAGAGCCGGTTGGCGGGATCCTCGCCCCAGACTTGGAAGCGCTGGAGCGTGCGGGGAACGTCGAGGAGGCCTTCAACCCGGATCTCGGTCTTCATGGCGGGCTCTCAGTCTACCAGAGCCGCCAAGGGTCAGACGTGCCGGTCCGGATCAGTGGCGGATGTCGAAATACAGCGGGCCGGCGGGGACGGGCGGGCTGTCCCGCAGCCGCTTGACCACGAAGTTGAAGTCCACCACTTCGGCTGCGAAGGGACGGAGCAGGGCGCAGGCGGCAGACTCGGCAGGCAGCGGCACGAGGAGCTGGCGGACGCCGCGCGCTCGCAGGATTCCGACCAGGCTCGCGAAGGCGCGGAGCGCCTCGGGCCCTTCCAGCATCAGGTCGAAAGCCTTGACGGCACGGAAGGCGAACGGGTCGAGCCCGCGCGCCGCGCGGTCGTCCCACAAGGACAGCCAGGCCGTGCCGCGGCGGCTGATCGCCGTCCAGCTGCCCGCGTAGGATCCCGCGGGCGCGGGCGAGAAGAGCTCTTTTTCCAGATACAGCGGCGCGAAATGGTGGGACTGGACCGCGGCCAGTCTCAGGCGCATCAGGTGCGGGTCGCGGTAGAGATCGAACTGCACAGCCCGCGGCTCGGCCAGGCCGTCGAAGCGCGCGAGCTCCAGCACGAGATAGTCGAACCGGCTCACGGTCTCCCACCCGAGCGCCGTAACCATCTTCATGGACGGGGCGTTGCTTCGCTTGATCAGCCCCGTGACGTAGCTGGCTCCCTGGCCGTGGGCCCAGCGCTCGGCGGCCTCGAGCATGGCAGGGCCCAGCCCCCGGCGCTGGAGGCCGGGCTGGACCCGCGTGTTAAAGGAGTAGCCCACCGTGCAGCTGACCCCGCCCACCCGCACGTCCGTCAGCGCCAGGCACTCGACTCCGATGACGGCGCCCTCGCGCTCGGCAACCAGCACCTGGGAGACGGGGTAGGCGTCGGTACGGGCGAAGAAGTTGGCCCGGGCCTGGATGAGGGCGGCTCCCGTGTGGGTCGCCGAGCCCTCGAGCACGAGCAACGAGGCGTGATCGTCCTCTGTCGCCTCCCGGAGGACGGTCTCCCCCGCTGTCTGGATCAGGAGCGATTGGGACGTAAACCCTCCCCCACGGTCGAATCCCTCTTCGGCCGCGCTCGTGTCATCGTACCGCATGCCGAACAGGCGCGGCGATGAAAGAATCCCGGCGCCGGCATTGCCACGGTGCGCCGTCTGGCACGAGGAAGAGCTGGAGCAGGGACCGGTAGGGTGAGGACAGGACCACGAGCGGGACGCCCATGCCACATTTGATCCATTTCTCCTCGAGGCGCCTGGTCCTGTCCGGGTCGAGCTCGACGTCGACGCCCTTGACCGAGGGGGCAAGCGTCTGTGCGTACAGGAGCGCGTGGATCACGCCCTTGTGGAGTTCACCCACGGCGCGTGGGTCGTGGTGCTGCCCATTCCGCTCCTGGTGATGATCTTCCTGTCCCGATCAGGAGGGCCCCGCCCGAGATCAGCCCCGCCAGTGTCCCGAGGTTGTCCTTGGTAACGATGTAGGAGCCGCCGCCCTGCGAGTAGGCGAAGATGGTCTGTCGGTACGAGCTCACCACCACCGCGATCAGGGCATCGATGGCGACCCCGATGGGGATCGACTAGTACAGAGCTGCCGTGCCGGCCAGGACGAGGATGAGCAGGATCTCCTCCGTCGCGTACGCGACGGAGAAGAGCGCGTCGGACGAGAAGATCGCGAGCGCAGAGGTCTTGGTGAGCCGCTCGCGGCAGACCTGCGCCGTGGCGAGGGGACTCCCGATCAGAAGCTTCTTGAGGGCGTTGGGGTCCACCGGGCGTTCCCGAAGGCCCTGCCCCCAGCCGCGCCCAGCGCAAAGCTCAAGCCGCAGTGGGCGGCGGCGTCAGGCGGGGCTGCTTTCTTGGCGGTGGCGCCCGGAGTTGCTACGCTGGGAGATGCGAGCCCGATAGCCGGCGCCCCTGCCATATCTAAGGAGACGCACATGGACATCCTGGTCCCGGAGATCGCCGTGGCGGAGAAAATCTTCCGCTCCCTGGTCGTCTACGGCTTCCTGCTCGTGGCCTTCCGGATGGCGGGCAAGCGCCTGCTCGGGCAGCTGACGGCCTTCGACCTCGTCGTGCTGCTGATCATCAGCAATGTCCTGCAGAACGCGGCAATTGGCAACGACACTTCGCTCGGCGGAGGACTGCTCGGGGCGGCCGTCATCATTGCGCTCAACTTCCTGGTCGCATGGCTGACCTATCGCCACAAGCGCCTGGATCGGCTGGTCGAGAACACCCCGACCGTCATCGTCAAGCATGGTCACGTCATCCACGCGAACCTCGATCGCGAGCACATGAGCATGGCCGAGCTTCGGGCCGCGCTCCGCAAGGAGGGCATCGCGACGATGAGCGAGGTCCGCTACGCCATCCTCGAAGAGGACGGGCACGTGAGCGTCATCCTCCGGAGGTCCGTGCCCGCGTGACCGAGTTCGCCGGCTGGTTTGCCACACAGGCGGTCTCCCTGGACCCGGGCACGGCCGTTTCTCATTGGGGCTATGGCGCCGTCTTCGCGCTCGTGATCCTGGGCAATGCGGGGGTGCCTGTCCCCGAGGAGATGGTGCTGGTGGTCGCGGGCTTCCTGGTGTGGCGAGGCGAGCTGCGCCTGGATTTGGTCCTGGCGGTCGGCATCGTGAGCGCGGTGCTCGGCGACAACCTGGGCTACTGGCTCGGCCGCCGCTTCGGCCGCGGCGCGCTCGAGCGTCACGCCCACTGGATCCTCGGCCACCCGGAGCGGTACGGGGCCATGCAGGGCTTCGTCGAGCGGCGGGGTGCGCTGGCGGTCTTCGTGGCGCGCTTCGTCCCGGGCCTGCGCTTCACGGCCGGCCCCCTGGCGGGCGCGCTCGGGCTCGGTGCGTGGCCATTCCTCGCGGGCAATGTCCTCGGCGCGGCCGTCTACGTCCCGACCATGGTCTTCTGTGGCTGGGCGCTCGGATACACCTTCGGTGACTACGTGAGACCGCTACGCCGGATCGTGGGCAACGTGGAGCACGGGGCCCTCTGGCTCGTGGTCGCGGCGGCGGCCGCGCTCCTGGGATGGCGCGTCATCCAGGCCGCGCGCGGCCGCCGCTCCTGACCTTCCGCGATCAGTGCGTCTTGGCGCAGGCGAAGCCGTCCGAGCCCTTGAGTCGCTCGTCCGTGCCCGGAATGTAGCGGCGCTCCAACTCCTGGAAGTGGGCGACTCTGGCCATGACATGATGGCTCTCGGTCGGGTGGCCGGCCTTCGTCCGCTCGAGCGCCCACTGCGCCTGCTCCTCGTTCTTGGTGAGCTCGTGCATGGCCTCCCACACCGAGTACATGGCGGCATGAGCGCCGAAGAGCGTGATGAAAATAAACCTGTAGCCGAGCTCGCCCAGCTCCCGGAAGGTCATCGGGTCGGGGTCCTTGTGCCAGCGGAACGAGGACGAATAGTTGAACGCCAATGGCAGCTTCGGGTGGCTTTGCCGCATTGCCCGGGCGAACTCGATGGCCGGTCCGCGCTCCGAGTTCGACAGCTCGCACCAGACGAGGTCCACACCCGCGTCGGCGTAGGCCCGGCCGCGCCAGATCGCCTCCTCCATACTGCCGCCCACGGCTCCGTACGCGTCCGTGCGCGCGATGACCACGAAGTCCCGGTCCAGCCGGTCGCGCTCCGCGAGCGCGGCCTTGTACTTGCCGATGGCTTCTTCGCGAGACACCACGGTCTTGCCGGCAATGTGGCCGCACCGCTTGGGAAACCGTTGGTCCTCGAGGTGGATCCCCGCCACACCGGTCTTCACGAACTCCTGGACGGTGCGCATGGTCGACAGCGCGTTGCCGTACCCGTCGTCGGCGTCCGCGATGATCGGCACATCGACGGCGCTCGCGACCATGGACGCGGTCTTCGCCACCTCCGTCATAGTCAGCAGGCCCATGTCCGGCCAGCCGTTCAGCATGGCGACGGAGTAGCCGCTGAGGTAGATGGACTTCATCCCCGCTCTCTCTGCGATCTGCGCGTCGAGCGGCGAGTAGATTCCGCCGGTGAAAAGGTACGGCTCGTCGCGGAGCAGTTGCCGGAACGCCTTGCCCTTGCTTTCCATGGCGATACTCCCCTCAGGGCCGCGCGGGGAGCGCCGGTGCCCACGGCAGCTCCAGCAGGCTCTCCGCGCAGCTCCCGCAGTAATGGGTGGACTCCAACTGATACGAGCAGCCGGGGCAACACGCGGCCCCGCACTCGATGCAGCCCAGCTGCTCAAAGGCGAAGTGGACCTCGCTCCCGCAGCGGCAATGCCCGGCCATCACGACCTCCTTGTTGGGTTCAGGCTTGCCACAGCGGACTGCAAGAAATGTTCTCTCGTTGTAACTCCTTGATTTCTCTCAAAACCATTGGCTCGAGGCGGGTGGAACTGGGCGGCAGTAGTGAGACATATTAGTCTCACCAATGCGATAGAATGGGTATCAGGAATGGATAAAACGCGATAAAAACACGCATTTACGAGCTATTAGTCTATGAGACTGAAATAGCCCACTACTGAGTCCTGTCGGTCTCGGTTCTGAAGGATCGCATGTCGATGCCGTATTTCGCGATGAGGCGGTGGAGGTTGCGACGTGTAGTGCCGGCCCGCCTGGCGGCCGCCGAAACATTGCCACGGGCTTCGCCGAGAAAGCGCTCGATTGCCTCGCGCTCGACGCGCGCAACCGCGCGCTCCTTCGCCTCGAGAAAGCTCTCGCCGGCCCGCATCGCAACGGGCACGCTCTCCTGCAGATGCAGCGGCAGCAGCGCGACCTCGATCTGCCGGCTGGTCGCCAGCACTACGGCCCGCTCGATGATGTTCTCCAGCTCTCGGAGGTTGCCGGGCCACGGATAGCGCTTGAGAAGATCGAGCGCCTCCGGCGCGAAGCGGTCGACCTTCTTGTTGACCTTGGCCTCGGCCTTCTGAAGGAAGTGGTGGGCCAGGACAGGGATGTCCTCGGTCCGCTCCCGTAGCGGCGGGAGCGTGATCGTGAAGGCGTTGAACCGGTAGAAGAGATCCTCGCGGAACTCGCCCGTCACGAGCGCCTTCTCGAGCGCCCGGTTGGTCGCGGCGATGACGCGCACCCGGACTTTTCGCGTGACCACGTCACCCACGGGCTTGCTCTCGCCGGTCTGCAGCACCCGCAAGAGCCGGCTCTGCATCTCGGGCGCCATGTCGCCGACCTCGTCGAGGAAAATGGTGCCGCCGTCCGCTTTCTCGAACAGCCCCGGCTTGTCTGCGACGGCCCCCGTGAAAGCGCCCCGCTTGTGGCCGAAGAGCTCGGACTCGAGCAGGGTCGGAGCCAGCGCCGTGCAGTTCACGGTAATGAGCGGCTTGTCGCGCAGGTTCGAGTAGCGGTGAATCGCGCGGGCGACCAGCTCCTTCCCGGTGCCCGACTCGCCCAGAATGAGCACGGTGGTGGGCGTAGCCGCGACCCGGACGATCAGCTGCGCCACCTCTTTCATCTTTGGGTTTTGGCCGATGATGAAGTCGCCTTCGGCCTGCGCCTGGAGCTCTCTCAGCATGAGCGAATACCGGTCCTCCAGCTCCTCCCACCGTTTCCGCTCCGCCAGAAGGTCCCACATGAATCGCGCGCTGGCGCCGCCCATCACCTCGGTCGCCGCCGGCTTGAGCTCGAGGATGGTCCGCTGGACCTCAGGGCTTCCCGTGACGTCGATGACGAGGTCGAGGCGGGGGTCCGCAATGAGCCCGCGCAGGTCCGTCGCCACGGGAATGTTGAGCCGGCGCGCGAGCTCGAGGCCCGGCGCCCAGGGGTTGACGTCAGCCACGCCCAGGATGGTCACGGTTGGATCGCCGGCAAACATCTCCAGCAGGGCCCGCCCGCCCTTGCCGGCGCCGATGATTGCGACCTTGGTCATGCGCGGGCCGGCGGGGCGGTCAGAACGGCTGCGGGACCCGGTCGGGCTCCGCCCGGTTCTCGAAGGAGGCGTACTCGGGGATGAAGGTCAACTTGATGACGCCGGTCGGCCCGTTCCGCTGCTTGCCGATGATGACGTCTGCCATGCGCTCGTCTTCCTCCTTCTGGAGCCCGTACCGGTCGGGCCGGTAGAGGAAGAGGATCAAGTCGGCGTCCTGCTCGAGCGCCCCCGATTCGCGCAGATCGGAGAGCTGCGGCTCCTTGCTCTGGCGGCTCTCCACCGCCCGAGACAGCTGCGAGAGCGCCACTACGGGCACGTCGAGCTCCTTGGCCAGCGCCTTGAGCGAGCGCGAGATCTCCGAGATCTCCTGCTGGCGGTTCTCGGGATTGCGCCCCCGCATCAGCTGGAGGTAGTCGATGACGATCATGTCGAGGCCGTGCTCGGCCTTCATGCGCCGCGCCTTGGCGCGCGCCTCCAGCACCGAGAGCGCCGGCGAGTCGTCGATGAAGATGGGAGCCTCGGCCAGCCGCCCGGCGGCATTGGTCAGGCTCGTCCAATCGCGCGTGTCGAGGTAGCCCGTGCGGACCTTGTGCGAGTCGACGCGCCCCTCCGCGCAGAGCAGCCGCTGCACCAGCTGCTCCTTGGACATTTCGAGGCTCAGCACGAGCACCCGCTTGTGGTTCCGGACGCCGGCGTACTTGGCGATATTCATCGCGAAGGCCGTCTTGCCCATGGACGGCCGGCCCGCGATGATGATGAAATCGCTCGACTGGAACCCCGACGTCATCTCGTCCAGCCTGCCGAATCCCGTCGCCAGGCCGGTGACATGCTCCTTCTGGTCGTAGAGCTTCTCGATCTGCTCGAAGGTCCCCTTGAGGATGGAGCGCACGGGGATGGCCGTGCCCTGCATGCGTCGCTCGGAGATCTGGAAGATGAGCCGCTCCGCGTCGTCCAGCACCTTTTCGACATCATCCCGGCCTTCGTAGCTCTTTCCGATGATCTCGGTGGCGATGCGGATCAGGTCCCGCAGGACTGCCTTCTCGCGGACGATGCCCCCGTAGGAGAGGAGGTGGGCCGCCGTCGCCGCCTCCTCCACCATCGCGCCCAGCGTCGCGGGGCCGCCCACCTCGTCGAGTTCGCTGCGTCGGCGCAGCTCCTCGGAGATCGTGAGGAGATCGACGGGCTCATTGCGGTCAAAGAGCGCGAGCATGGAGTCGAAGATCTTGCGGTGGCCCTCCTTGTAGAAGTCGGAGGGCTTGAGGAGCTCAACGGCCTTCGGCAGGCTCTCCCGGTCCAGCAGCATCCCGCCGAGCACGGCCCGCTCGGCCTCCAGGCTGTGCGGCGGGATCTTGGAGGTGAGCAGGTCTGCGAGGCTTGCCACGGCTACTCGCGGGTAACGGAGACCTTGAGCTGGGCGGTCACGTCGCCGTGGAGCCGCACGGGCACGGAGAATTCGCCGATCGACTTGATGGGCTCGTCCATCGTGATGCGGCGCCGCTCGATCTCGACCCCGTGCTGCGAGAGGAACGAGGCGATATCCGCCTTGCCGATGGAGCCGAACAGGCGGCCCTCGTCGGAAGCCTGGCGCGCCTGGATGAAGTGCAACGCCTCGATGGCCCGCGCCTGTTCCTGCGCCTTGGCCGTGAGCTTCGCCGCCGCCGCATCCTGGCTTACCTTGATCTGCTCGAGGTTCTTCAGGTTCGCCGTCGTGGCGTGGAGCGCCAGCTTGTGCGGCAGGAGGTAATTGCGCGCGTACCCGTCGGAGACGTCCCGGACCTCGCCGCGGCGCCCGAGCGCGGGCACGTCATCCATCAAGATGATCTTCATTGAGGCGTCCCCGTTTCTTCGCTATTCAAGAGTCTGGGCTATTCGGAGATCTGGGCCAGCAGCGCCACGGTGCGCGCCCGCCGGATGGCGCGGGTAAGCTGGCGCTGGTGACGGGCGCAGCTGCCGGAGATCCGCCGGGGCGTGATCTTACCCCGCTCCGAAACGAAGTTCTTCAGCCGGCGGACGTCCTTGTGATCGATCAGCTGCACCTTGTCCATGCAGAACTTGCAGACCTTGCGCCGGCCGAACCGGCGCTTCTTGACTGGCTTGCTGGTTGGCGGAATGTTCCTCTCCTCCTATCGTGCGGCCCGACTGACTCGTCATTCGGCCCGCACGATGCTAGAAGGGGACTTCGTCTTCCCCTTCGGCTGCTGCTGATGCCTCCACGGCTTCCGGCGCCCCGGGAGCGCCCGCCGCCGACTTGCTCCGTCCCATGAACTGTACGCGCTCCGCCACGACTTCGACGGCATTGCGCTTCTGGCCGTCCTTCGTTTCCCAGTCCCGCGTCTGCAGGCGCCCCTCGACCATGATAGGGCTGCCCTTGTCGAGGTACTCGCCGCAGCTCTCGGCCTGCTTGCCCCACACCACGACGGTGAGGAAACACGTCTCCTCGCGCTTCTCGCCGCTCTGCGTGGTGTAGTTGCGGTTCACTGCTAAGCGGAGGTCCGCAACGGCTGTGCCGCTCGGCGTGTACCGGAGCTCCGGGGCGCGCGTCAGGTTCCCCATCAGGAACACCTTGTTCAGACTCGCCATCAGGTGTTCTCCTCGACGGCCGCGGGCTCCCGTTTGGGCGTCCCGCGAACACGCTTCTTGACCGGCACGCGCGTCGTCATGGAGCGGAGCACCTGCTCGTTCAGCCGGAGCTGGCGCTCGAACTCCTTGATGGTGGCCGGCTCGGCCATGCACTCGATGACGGCGTAGGTGCCCTCGCGCTGCTTGCGCAGGTCGTAGGCCAGGCGGCGCTTGCCCCAGCTCTCGACCTTGCCCACCTCGGCGCCGAGGCCTTTAAGGTTCTCCCCGAGTCGGGTCAGAAGCGCCGCGACCTCCTCGTCGGTGGGTCGCGGATCGATGATCACCAGGATCTCGTACGGATACAGACCATTCACCCCCCTCAACTCCTATCGGTCTTCCGGAAAGCACTTGACGATACCAGAAGCCCCGCGGGAACACAACTCATGTGGCGATCATGACGCAGCCGTCGCGTCTCGGTCAAGACGTGGACAAAAAGACACGGCCCCTGCCGGTCGCCCGGCAGGGGCCGCGCCCCCGCGAAATCCGCGAACAGCCTAGTACATATCTCCGTGCGGCATGGCGGGCGCCGCGGCGGGCTTCTCCTCGGGCAGGTCCGTGATCAGGGCCTCCGTGGTCAGCAGCAGGGAAGCGACCGACGCCGCGTTCTGCAGCGCGACGCGCTCGACCTTCGTCGGGTCGATGATGCCGGCCTCGATCATGTCCACGTACTCCAGGCTCTCGGCGTCGAAGCCGCGCGTGGCGATCTTCTCGGCCTTGACCTTCTCGACGATGACGCTGCCCTCGAGCCCGGCGTTCTCCACGATCTGCCGGATCGGCTCTTCGAGCGCGCGGCGCACGATCAGCGCGCCAACCTTCTCGTCGCCCTCGACCTTCAAGCTGTCGATCTTGGTGGACGCCCGCAGCAGGGCGACGCCGCCGCCCGGCACGATGCCTTCCTCTACCGCCGCGCGGGTCGCGTTCAACGCGTCCTCCACGCGGGCCTTCTTTTCCTTCATCGCCGTCTCGGTCGCGGCACCGACCTTGATCACCGCCACGCCGCCGGCCAGCTTGGCCAGCCGCTCCTGCAGCTTCTCGCGGTCGTAGTCGGAGGTGGTCTCCTCGATCTGCGCCCGGATCTGCTTGATGCGACCCTCGATGGTGCCTGTCTTGCCCGCGCCCTCGACGAGGGTGGTATTGTCCTTGTCCACCATCACCTTCTTGGCCTTGCCCAGGTCTTCGAGCTTGATGTTCTCGAGCTTGATCCCCAGATCCTCGGTAATGGCCTTGCCGCCGGTCAGGATGGCGATGTCTTCCAGCATGGCCTTGCGGCGGTCCCCGAAGCCGGGTGCCTTGACCGCGGCGCAGTGCAGCGTGCCGCGGAGCTTGTTGACGACCAGCGTCGCCAGGGCCTCACCCTCGATGTCCTCGGCGATGATCAGGAAGGGCTTACCGGCACGCGCCACCTGCTCGAGCAGGGGCAGCATGTCCTTCATCACGCTGATCTTCTTCTCGTGGATCAGGATGAGGGCGTCTTCGAGCACGCACTCCATGCGCTCGGCATCCGTGACGAAGTAGGGCGAGAGGTACCCCCGGTCGAACTGCATGCCCTCGACCACGTCCAGCACCGTCTCGGCCGACTTCGACTCCTCGACCGTGATGACGCCGTCCTTGCCGACCTTCTCCATCGCCTCGGCGATCAGACTGCCGATCGTCTTGTCGTTGTTGGAGGCGATCGTCGCGACCTGGGCGATTTCCTTCTTGTCCTTGGTGGACTTGGACATCTTCTTCAGCTCTTCGACTACCACGTCCACGGCCTTGTCGATGCCGCGCTTGAGCCCCATGGGGTTGGCGCCAGCCGTGACGTTCTTCAGGCCCTCGCGAATGATGGCGTGGGCCAGCACGGTGGCGGTTGTGGTCCCGTCGCCCGCGATATCCGAGGTCTTGGAGGCGACTTCCTTGACCATCTGCGCGCCCATGTCTTCGTAATTTTCCTTGAGCTCGATCTCCTTGGCGACCGTCACGCCGTCCTTGGTGATGGTCGGGCTGCCAAACTTCTTGTCGATGATCACGTTGCGACCCTTCGGTCCCATCGTGGCCTTGACGGCCGCCGCCATGACATTGACCCCGCGGAGCAGAGCGGCCCGCCCCTCGTCGCTGAATAGCACCTGCTTAGGCATCTGTTTCTCCTCCTCGTTCGTTCGATGGAATGGGCCGGCCAGTCTTGGTCGGCCAGGTTATCGGCGCGTGCCTTACCACTCTTCTTTACTCAAGGATGCAGAGAACGTCCTCCTCGCGGAGGATCAAGTACTCCTCGTTGTCGAGCGTCACCTCGGAGCCCGAGTACTTGCCGAACAGGATCTTGTCGCCCGTCTTCACGTCGAGGGGAACTTTCTTGCCGTCGTCGTTGACCTTGCCCTGGCCGACGGCGATGACCTTGCCCTCCTGGGGCTTTTCCTTGGCACTGTCCGGAATGATGATGCCGCCCTTTCTGGTTTCCTTCTCTTCCTGCCGCTTGATGAGAATGCGGTCGTGCAACGGACGAATCTTCATGGCCAAATCGCCTCCCGATAGATAAGATGTTGGCGTCCCTGATCGGTTCGTGGCCACCCCGAGTGGTTAGCACTCACCATAATCGAGTGCTAACATAGCAGCCGGAGCTTGCTGAGTCAAGGGTCAAAAATCCTTTCTCAATCAGTAAATTACACGGAGACCTCATGACCGCACCGCCCCAAGGTCCTTCCATACTGATTTCCCGTATACTCCCCGAGGAGGCGGTCGCCCAGGCCCGGAGGCGGGCCGTCGTGGACGTGCATGAGGGTGACCATCCGCTGGGTCGGGTCGAGCTCATCGCGCGGCTCAAAGGCCGCCAGGGCCTCGTCTGCCTCATCACCGATGTCATCGACGCCCCGCTGCTGGCCTCGTGCCCGGACCTCAAGGTGGTCTCCAACGTGGCCGTCGGCTTCAACAACATCGACGTGGCGGCGGCGACCATGCGCGGCGTCGTCGTCACGAATACTCCCGACGTCCTCACCGAGACCACGGCCGACTTCGCCTGGACGCTCCTCATGGCCACGGCGCGCCGGGTGGTCGAAGCGGACCGCTACGTCCGTGACGGCAAGTTCACCCAGTGGGAGTTCATGCTCCTGCTGGGAGGCGACGTCCACGGCAAGACGCTGGGCATCATCGGCTTCGGCCGCATCGGCCGCGCCATGGCCCGGCGGGCGCGCGGCTTCGACATGCGTGTCCTCTACCAGGACGCCGTCGCGGCCGACCCCGCTACGGAGCGGGAGCTCCGGGCCACGAGAACCGATACTGCCACCCTCCTCCGGGAGTCGGACTTCGTCACCCTCCACACGCCGCTCCTGCCGGAGACTCAGCACCTCATCAATGCCCAGTCCCTCAAGACCATGAAGAAGACGGCCTACCTCGTCAACGCCTCGCGGGGACCCGTGGTGGATGAGGCCGCGCTGGCTCAGGCGCTCAAAGAGGGTTGGATAGCGGGCGCGGGCATCGATGTCTTCGAAAGAGAACCGGAGGTTCATCCAGCGCTGATGGGCTTGTCCAACGTCGTCCTGGCGCCGCATATCGCAAGCGCCTCGTCGGACACGCGCCTCAAGATGGCGAACCTGGCCGTGGACAACTGCCTCGCGGTGCTCGAGGGCAGGACTCCTCCGACTCCGGTCAATCCCGAAGCGCTGGCGGGGCGATAGTGGCGGATGCGCTCGAGCTGGACGAGGTGACGAAGCGCTTCGCCGCCGATGGCCCGCCGGCTGTGGACGGCCTGTCTATCCGGGTCGCACAGGGGGAAATCCTGGCCCTGCTCGGCCCTTCCGGATGCGGCAAGACGACGACCCTGCGCATCATCGCGGGGCTGGAAGCCCCCGACTCGGGCACCGTCACGGTGCGCGGCCGTATCGTCGCAGGACCCGGGCTCGCGGTGCCCGCCGAAGAGCGGGGAGTCGGAATCGTCTTCCAGGACTACGCGCTCTTCCCTCACTTGACCGTGGCGGAAAACGTGGCCTTCGGGCTCCCGAAGGTCAGCCGAGGCGTCCGCCAGGCCCGCATGGGCGAGGTTCTCGATCTGGTGGGCATGAGCGGGCTCGAGCGGCGCTATCCCCACGAGTTGTCCGGCGGCCAGCAACAGCGGGTGGCCGTCGCCCGCGCCATGGCGCCGGCGCCTGCCCTGATGCTCCTCGACGAACCCTTTTCGAGCCTGGATGCCGACCTGAGGGCGCAGATGCGCGACGAGGTCGAGCGCATCCTGCGCTCGACAGGCACAACGACGGTGTTCGTCACCCACGACCAGGAGGAGGCCTTCACCTTGGCCGATCGCGTCGGCGTCCTCCATGCGGGCCGCCTGGAGCAGCTCGACACGCCGCAGCAGGTCTACCATCGGCCGGCGACCCGTTTCGTCGCGGCCTTCGTGGGGGCGGCGGATTTCCTCCCGGGCACTGTCACACGCCATGGCATCGTGACCGAGGTGGGAATCTTCGCCAATGTCGACCAGCTGGAGGCAGGCGAGAGCGTCGACGTGATGATCCGGCCCGACGACATCGCGTTCGTCCACGATGACGGCGGCGCCGGCATGATAGCGAGCCGGCACTTCCGGGGCTCGGAGACAGTCTATTGCATCATCTTGCCCTCCGGTCACCGCGTTCACTCGTCTCAACCGTCGTCCTCGACCATTCCCGCCGGGATACGAGTCCGGGCCGCGGCGCAGGTCACCCACGTCGTGGCGTTTTCGTCCAAACCCGCTCCGGGTGAGTCGCGCTGATTAGAGACCGGAGCGGCGAGCCGTCAGACGGACCAGCGCCACGACCGGCAGGAGCCCGATCGCCACGAGGGTAAGCGCGGGCACCGAGGCTTCCTGCCACATTGCCTCGGAGGTTCGCTCCCAGATCTCGATCGCGAGCGTGTTGAGGCCGAGCGGCCTAAGCAGCAGCGTGGCCGGCATTTCCTTCATCGTCTCGACGTAGACGAGTACAACCGCCGTCAGCAGGCTGCCGCGCAGCAGCGGCGCGTGTACCCGACGGAGCGCGCCACCGGCCCGAACGCCGAGCGAGCGCGCTGCATCGTCGAGACTCGGCGAGATCCTGCTGAGGCCGGCCTCGACGGTTTGCAGGCTCACCGCCAGGAACCGCACGAGGTAGGCAAGGATGAGGCCTACCGCTGATCCGGTGAGCAGGAGGCCGAGCGGCCGGCCCAGCCATCGCTCCAGCGAGGGCACGATGGTGTGATCCAGCCAGGCGAGTGGCAGCAGCACGCCGACCGCGACCACCGCCCCGGGCAGCGCGTATCCCATCGACACGAATTGACCGGCGAGGCGAACCGGGGACGTGGCGTGCAGGCGCCCGGCATAGGCGAGCAGCAGCCCGAGCAGACAAGCCAGGAGGGCGGTTGTGATCGCGAGCCCGCAGGTCCGTCCCAGGAGCGCGATGAAGTCCGGGGCGACCTGACCAGCTTTGAGCGCGCTCATGCCCCACCACGCGAGCTGCCCCACGGGAAGGGCGAAAGCCAGCCCAAGCACGCCGAGGCAGGCGGTCATGGCTGCGGCCGCGCGCCAACCGCCGAGCTGGGCCGGCGGCGGAATGGGTCCGCGCCGCCCCGATTCCGCGAATCGCGCCCGGCCGCGCGAGCGGCGCTCGAGCAGGATCAAGACCAGCGCGAAGAGGAGCAGCACGCTCGCCAGCTGCGTGGCGGCCACCCGGTCGAACATGCCGTTCCACACCCGGTAGACCGCCTCGGTGAGCGTGCGGTATCCGAATGTCGCGACGGTCCCGAAGTCGGCGAGGACCTCCATCATGGCCAGCGCCACGCCGGCGGCCAGCGCCGGGCGCGCCATGGGCAGCGTGACGTGGACGAATGCTCCGGGGCGGGATCGCCCCAAGGTCCGCGCGGTCTCTATTCCTGCCATGCCCTGCTCCCTGAACGCGACGCGAGCGAGCAGATAGACGTACGGATAGAACACGAGTGTCATCACCAGGACCACGCCCCAGTAGGACCGGATCTCGGGAAGGCGGATGCCCGTGCCCAGCCAGCGGCGCAAAGCGACCTGAATAGGCCCCGCGTAGTCGAAGAGGCCGAGAAAGGCGAAGCCGATCACATAGGCCGGCACCGCCAGTGGTAAGATCAGCGCCCACTCGAACAGGCCACGACCTGGGAATCGGTAGTGGACGATCAGCCACGCGAGGCCGGCCCCGATGATGAGGGTGCCGGCGCCGACTCCACCCATCAGCAGTACGGTATTGACCACCAGCTCCAGCAGCTGCGTGCGCCAGAGGTGGAGCCAGACCTCGCTCCGGGGCCAGGCGAGTGAGGAGACGACAGTCACGATAGGCAATGCCAGGATACTGGCGATCCCTACGGCGACCCAGGTCCAGGGGTATGCGCTCGCCGGCCGCGTTGCGATCATGCGGCCGGCGCCAGCGCGTGCCCCTGGCACTGCCGCCTACTTGTAGCCGGCGCGGTCAGCGAGCCGCGTGGCTGCCGCCTGGAACTCCCCGGCGGCTGCCACGTTGGTATCGTCCTGCTTGAACTTGCCCCACTTGGCGAGGATCGGACTCACCGCGGCCTGCGGGTTGGCCGGATATTCGATGTTCGAGTCCGCGAACAGCTGTTGGGCTTCGGGGCTCGTGAGGAACTCGATCAGCTTCATGGCCTCGGCCCGGTTCTTCGCGTGAGCCGTCACGCCGGCCCCTGAGATATTGACGTGCGTGCCGGTCGTCTGCTGGTTGGCCCAGAACGGGGCGACCGGGAAGCTCGCGTCCTTGGCGACGAGGCGCCCAAGGTAGTACGTGTTGGTCAGCCCGACGTCGCACTGACCGGCGGCGATGGCCTCGAGGATCTTCGTGTCGCCGTTGATCAGCGTGGGGCTGTTGGCGACCCAGCCGCGCACGATGGCCTCCGTCTTCGGCTCGCCGTAACGCTTGATCCAGGTCGCCAGGAGGGACTGGTTGTAGACGTGGCTCGACGTCCGCAAGCACAGGCGGCCCTTCCACCTGGGATCGCCGAGCGCTTCGTAGGTTGAGAGCTCCTCGGGCTTGACCCGCTGGGTGCTGTACATGATGGTGCGTGCGCGCACCGTGAGTCCCACCCAGCGGTTTTCGGGATCGCGCAGGTGGGCCGGGATATTGGCCTGGATCTCAGGCGAGTCCACCCGCGCGAGGAGGCCCGCCCGGGCGGCGTTCCACAGATTGCCGGCATCCACCGTGATCAAGACATCGGCCGGGGTCTTCTCACCTTCAGCTTTCAGCCGCTCGAAGAGCTGCCCGGATTCGCCGCCGAGGCTCTTGATCTGGATCCCGGTTTTCCTGGTGAATGCCTCCATGGCGGGTTCCTGCCCATAGTGCGAGCGCGCGGTATAGACGACGATCTCCCCCGCTGCGCTCACGGCCGGCGCGACCACTCCCAGTACCGCGACCATCGCCGCCACGACCGCGAAGCCGACGCATCCGTCACAGCACCTGCGTACTCCCGCCATCGTCGTCTCCCCCTTTTTGGTGTCCCGACCATCGCCGACGCGACAGCAGAAACTGGAAGATAAGGCTAGTCTAACTTTCGGCGGGTGTCAAGGCTAAGTCGAATGCGGTGGCACGCGGATACTCGAGGAGGGCCGCCTCGACCACGTCAGGTCACCTTCGCGAGACGGCGGGCGAGCCGCTCGAGGCGGTGGTGAAGCGCCTCGACCACCACGGTCGCGGCCCGGTGAGCGCGCGCGAGCGCGAGCGCCTCGGTCACCACGGCCCGGGCGGCGGCAAAGTCGCGCAGCCGGTGCTCGTGGATCTTGGCCATCTCCTCCCAGGGCCGAGCGTCGAAGACGCTCGCGCCGCGAGCGGCTGTTTCCCACAGCTCCCGTGACGCTTCCCACCGCGAGCGCCGCTTCTCGCGCCACGCCAGCCGCGCGAGCAGGCGCTCCCGCGCCGGGCTCGCGAGCCCGCGGTCGAGCGCCATCCGGTAGCAAGCCTCGCCGCGGTCGGGGTCGGCCGCCTCCCAGAGCCTTCCGAGCCCGGCCAGCTCGTCGACCCCGAGCTCGGCAACGGGCGCCCGCGCGACGGCATCGGCGACCCAGCCCGCCAGCGCCGCCAGCGAGAGGATGTCGTGGCGGTTGTGCTCGAAGACTCTCGGCAGCTCGCCCGGCGCCTTGCGGCGCAGGTACTCGAAGTAGACGGCGGGGATGAGCGCGCCCGGCAGGTCCCGCTCGCGGGCGAAGCCGAGCGCATGCTGCTCGACCGTCCCGAGCCGGCAGTCCGACAGGCGGGCGCTCCACAGTCGGCGCGCCGCCGGCAGCAGGTCGAGGTGAAATGCGGCCTCGGGCCAGCGCCGGCGCGCCAGCACGAAACGCGTCTCGAGCAGCGGCAGGTCGAAGCCCGCGCCGTTGTAGGTGACGAGCCCGTCCACCTCTCGCAGGAGCGGGTCGAGCGCGGCGAGGAGCGCCGGCTCCTCGTCAAGGTCTCGCATGAAGTACTGCCGGACCTCGAAGGCATCGCCATCGAAAAAGCCCACCCCGACGAGGAAGGCGTACGTGCCAGTTCCGCCCGCGAGACCAGTCGTCTCGGTGTCGAGATAGAGGAGGCGCGGCCCCTCGGGCGGCCCGGTCCGCGCCAGGAGCGCCAGCGGCGCGTCGGCCATCCCGCGCGCCGCGCCGAGAGGCTGGCGGCCGTGGAGGTGACTGGCGTCGAAGCGGCGGCGCACCACCAGCACCTGCCCACGATCGGTCTCTTCGACGACGCCGCCCAAGAGGTCCTCGAGCGAGCCGGTGCGGCGAAAGGCTGGACTGGTTCGGCTCTTGGCCTCGAGGCGCCGGATGACCCGGCCGAGATCGGAGATGGCGTCGCTCACGCGGGCAGCGTGCTCAGCGGCGAGGGACGAGCCGCTTGAGCAGTTCGAGCGCCACCGGCTTGGCGCGGCGGCCGACCTCGTTCACGGGCCCCACGCACGACGGACAGCCGGCTGGGCACGCGCAGCTCTCGAGCGTCTCGAGGCCGCGCGCAAGGAGCTCGGACAGCACTTCGAAGATGCGCTCGGCGAGCCCGATGCCGCCAGGCTGGTTGTCGTAGAGGTAGATGGTCGGAGTGAACTCGTCGCCCTGGACGAGCTGGGCGCGCATCGTCTCGCGAGTGACCACCTGGCCTTCCGCCGAGGGCGTGCCGTCCCCGAGCCACGCGCCGATGTCGCGGATGTCGCAGAGGAGGAAGATGGGCGCCAGCGAGTGGAGCAGGCGCGTCAGCGCGCGCAGCCCGTCCACGAGCTCGTCGCGGTGCGGCGAGATCTCGGCGAGCATGGCCGGGGCAACGGTCAGCCACGCGGCCGTCGTCTGCATCTCCTGCTGCGGCAGCTCGACCTCGCCCGAGCCGACGTTCTCCATCGTGCCCATCTTGACCTTCTTGAAGCCCACGACCTTCTCGGCCACGAGCACTTCGCCCTGCTCGGCCACGAGCCCCGGAGTCTCCTGGCGGCTGAACCGCTGGAGGATCCAGACGCCCTTGGCGCTGATGGCGTCCGTGAAGTAGTCCACCACGACCTTCTTGACGTAGGCGACCTTCTCTTCGTCCTCGCGGTAGTGGAGCTCCTGGACCTCGAAGGGCTCCCCCTCGACCATGTAGATGGCCTTCGGATAGATCATGGCGAAGGCGCTCTTCCAGTCCACCTCGGCGATGATCTGGCGGCGCTTGACCTGCTTCTCGTCGCGCGCCGTCGTGTCGATCACCAGGAAGTTGTCGGACGTGACCGTGCGGAGCGAGATGTGGTCGGCCGGATACGTCTCGGAGGTCCAGTGGAACTGCTCACCCGCGCGGTGGAGCAGCCCTTCCTCCTCGAGCGCGGCGAGATGCGGCTGCACGTCGCCGCCGAAGGCCTCCTGCCCGCCGAAGGGGAGCTCGAAGGCCGCGCACTTGAGGTGGTTGACGAGGATGAACGGGTTCTCGGGATTAATCCGCGCGTGCTCGGGCGGCGCGCCGAAAAGATAGTCGGGGTGCGTGGCCAGGTACTGGTCCATGGGCGAAGAGCTCGCCACCAGGATGGCGGCCGACCAGCTGCTCCGCCGCCCCGCCCGGCCCGCCTGCTGCCACATGGACGCGATGGTGCCGGGATAGCCCGCCAGGACCGCCACGTCCAGGTGGCCGATGTCGATGCCGAGCTCGAGCGCGCTCGTGGCGACGACGCCCAGCACGTCGCCCGAGCGCAGTCCCTGCTCCACCTCTCGCCGGCGGAGCGGCAGATAGCCGCCGCGGTAGCCCCGAACGATACCGGCGTCCCCCGTCCTGTCCTCCACGCCCCTCTTCACGCTCGAGAGCACAATCTCCGTTGCGAGACGGCTCTGAGCGAAGACGATGGTGGCGATCTTCTCCTTGAGGAGCCGGATCGCGAGGGCGGCTGCCTCGCCGAGATAGGGGGCGCGGATGCCGAGCTCGGCGTTGACGACGGGCGGGTTGTAGCACAGGAAGAGTTTTTCTCCCGTCGGCGCGCCGCTCTCGCTCACCTCGCTGACGGCCTCGCCCGTCAGCCGCTCGGCCAGCTCGCGCGGGTTGGCGATGGTGGCCGATGCCATGATGAATTGCGGCGAGGCGCCGTAGTGGCGGCAGATGCGCTTGAGTCGCCTCAACACGTTCGCGAGATGGCTGCCGAACACGCCGCGATAGGCATGGAGCTCGTCGATGACCACATAGCGAAGGTTCTGGAAGAGGTTCACCCACTTTGTGTGGTGCGGCAGGATCCCCGAATGGAGCATGTCGGGATTGGTGAGCACGAGATTGGCCCGCGCGCGCACCGAGCGTCGCGCGTCCTGCGGCGTGTCCCCGTCGTAGGTGTACATGCGCATGTCGGGCAGTGTCTTCGCCAGCTCCATCAGCTCGGCCAGCTGGTCCTGGGCCAGCGCCTTGGTCGGGAACAGGTAGAGAACGCGGGACTCGGGCTGCTGCACGAGGGCCTGGAGCACGGGCAGGTTGTAGCAGAGCGTCTTGCCGGACGCCGTCGGCGTGACGACGACCAGGTTCTCGCCCTTGGCGACCGTGTCATAGGCCTTGGCCTGATGCGAGTAGAGCTGCTGGACGCCGCGCCCACGCAGCGCTTCGAGCAGGCGCGGATCGAGCGACGATGGAAACGGAGCCAGGATCGCGGGCCTGGCTTCGAAGAGGCGTGTGGCGGTGATGAGGGACCCGGTGCGGGAAGAAGTCAGCAGACTGTCTAGGATCTCCTGCAGCGACATGGCTCATCCTATGTTTAGTGGGAGAGCCTTGTCAACTTCCGGCGCTCGTGCCACCGTGTACGCATGCTCCGGCTCCTGCCGCCGCTCTGCTGGACGGGGCTCATCGCGTACTTCGGCGGCGGCCAGTGGGACGGGGCCCACACGGCCGCGTGGCTCGGTCCCATTTTGCGCGCGCTCCTGCCCATCGCCTCACCTGAAGCACTCGCGGCCGCTCATCTCGTCATTCGCAAGGTCGGCCACGTCATCGAGTACGCTGTCCTCGCCGCCCTCTGGCGGCACGCCCTGGGCGGCGCTTGGGCGCCACTGGGCCTGGCGCTGCTGACGGCCTCCCTCGACGAGCTTCGCCAATCGTTCACGTCCGGTCGCGTGGGCAGTGTCTACGACGTGCTCCTCGACTGCGCGGCGGCGGGCGCCCTCCTCCTCGGCATGACCGTGCGGGAACAGCGACGGGGGGTGGCGTGAGCCGCTCTTTCGAGTGGCGGCAATCGGATCTGCCCCAGCCGCCTCCCTACACCGTCCGCAACGTCGTGCGCGTGATCGGCCCCGGCGCCATCCTGCTCGGGCTATCGCTCGGCTCGGGGGACTGGATCCTCGGTCCGGCCGCCACGGCCCGCTGGGGGCCAGACATCCTCTGGATCTGCACGGTGTCCGTCCTGCTGCAGGCGCTGCTCAATACGGAGATGGCCCGCTACACGCTCGCCACGGGCGAGCCCGTCTTCGCGGGCTTCATGCGCGTCGCGCCGGGACCGCGCGTCTGGGGACCGGTCTACGGGCTGCTGCACCTGGCGCAGGTAGGCTGGGCGGGCTGGGCCCTGGCCGCGGCCTCCGCGCTCACCGCCGCCTTCCTCGGGCGCATGCCCCGCGGGGAAGATGGGGCCGTGGTCATCGGCCTGGGCTACGCGATCTTCCTGGGAGCCGTCGCGGTGACCCTGCTCGGAGCGCGGGCCCGGAGAACGATCGAATGGGCCGAGTGGGCCGTGATGGCCTGGACGCTCGGCTTCCTGGCCATCCTCGCTCTGCTTCTCGTTCCCTGGAATATCTGGCGTGCCGTCGGCGTGGGCTTCGTGTCGCCCGCCATGCCCGCGGACTCGGAGCTGGGCATCGACTGGGTGCTGCTGACGGCCTTCGCGGCGTACTCCGGGGGAGGCGGCACGATCAACGCGACGCTCACGCTGTGGCTTCGAGACAAGGGCTTCGGCATGGCCGGGACGATCGAAAGCCGCCCGGTGGTGGTGGGGGGCGAGAGCGTCCGCTTGGCGCGCGACGGCATGACCTTTGCGCCGACCGAGGCCAACCTCGGCAAGTGGCGCCAGTGGTGGCGCTATCTGAGAACTGACTGCTGGTACCTCTGGACGGCCGGCTGTCTCGCCAGCATGGCATTGCCCGCGCTGCTGGCCGCGCATTTCGCAGGCCCCGGGGCGATCTGGACGGGCTTGACCGCGCCGACATGGCTCGCGCAAGGCATGGGCTGGCGCTACGGGTTCGTGCTCTGGACGCTCGTCCTGCTCACGGGCTTCGCCATTCTCGCCCTGACCCAGGTCGGTATCGTCGACGGCTTCGCGCGGAGCGTCACAGACATCGTCTGGACGGCCCGGGCGCGGAGCCGAGTGCCGGGCGCCGAGGGCGCCGCCGGCGGGCTCTACTACGCTGTGCTGGTGGCCTTCACGGCAGCCGGGTGCGTCGCCCTGACGCTCGGGGATTCGTTCAAGCTCATCCTGATCGGCGCCAACGTGGCCGCGCTCAACTTCGTGCTGCTCTCCCTGCACACTCTCTGGATCAACCGCGCGTTGCTGCCGCGGGAGCTGCGCCCCTCGCTCTGGCGCGAGCTCGGAGTGCTGGCGTGCGGCGCGTTCTTCGCGGCCCTCCTCGTCAAGGTCCTGCGCGAGCCGGCGTGGCTCTCCGGGCTCCTGGGCTGATCCGAGTTCCCTCTGGAGAGCCGGACCCTCTCACCACATTGCGCGGCGGCGAGACGGGCGTTTTTGGTCACTGCGAAGTGACATCCCGCGCCCGCGCGCCGCCTGTTCGAGCGGCGAATACCCCAGGCGGTACCTGTTTGGCGGCCCTGTCCTCTGCGATCGTGAGTCAGGCTGGCACACATTCTGCTTACTTCATGCTCATGACAGCCTACCGGAAGTCTCGGGTTCGGCGATGAAACGGATCATCTTCTCGCACTTCGCCCTGCTGAGCCTCGGGTGCATCGGCGCCCTCGCGGTCGTCATGAGTGTCGTCCTCTCATCGCTCCTGACCCAGGCCGTGTCCGCGTGGGAGTGGGAGAACACCGCGGCTCTTGCCCGTCGCGAGGTGCGAATGGCAGGGCTCGAGAGTGTCTTTGCGTCGCCGGGAAACCCCGAGGAGCGGGCGAGCTGGGGAATGAAATTCTCCCGCTTGCTCACCAGCCTGCCCGAAGTCGTGCGCGCCAAGGTATGGGACAACCAGGCCACGATCCTCTGGTCCGACGAGCCGCACTTGATCGGCCGCCAGTTTGCCGACAACAAAGAGCTGCAAGACGCTCTTGCGGGCAAGCTCCAAGTCGCGATCAAGTCGCTCGGCAAGGCGGAGCACGGCTACGAGCGAGGGACGTTCACGACCCTGGCGGAGATTTACGTTCCCATCCTCTCGGAGGACGGTCGTGTTCTGGGCGTCGTCGAGGTCTACAAGGTCCCGGAGCGTCTGTTCGCCACCATTCGCCGAGGCCGGATCGTGATCTGGAGCATCTCCCTGGCGGGCGGCCTCCTCCTCTTCCTCGTGATCCGCCCGCTGCTGACCCGGATTTACCGGAAGGAAGTTGAAGAGGAGATTCTGCGGGCCGAGACAGGCCGGCTCGAGGCCGAGGTGGCGGACCGAACCGAGCAGCTCGTCCAGGCCCAAAAGATGGAAGCCGTGGGCCTGCTCGCCGGCGGCATCGCCCACGACTTCAACAATCTCCTGACGGTCATCACGGGCCGGGCGCAGCTGCTCTCGCACGGTTTGCGAACCGACGACCCGGTCGCCCAAGGGCTCGGGCTCATCCAGAGGACCGCCGAGCGTGCCACCCTCCTCATCCAGCAGCTCCTCGCGTTCAGCCGCAAGCAGGTTCTCCGGAAGCGCGTCCTCAACCTCAACAGCGTCGTGGCCGACATGGAGAAGATGCTGCGGCCGCTGATCGGCGAGGACATTGCTCTGGCAACGGTCCTGGATCCATCGCTGGGACCGGTCAGTGCCGACCCGGGTCAGCTCGGGCAGGTGATCATGAACCTCGCTGTCAACGCGCGCGACGCGATGCCGCGGGGCGGGAAGCTGACGCTCAAGACGGTCAACGTCCAGCTGGGTAGTGCCGCGGTTGGCCGGCAGCCCGGGCTGCGCGCAGGCGGCTACGCCGTCCTGTCGGTGAGCGACACCGGCGTGGGTATGGACCCGATGACCCAAGCCCGCATCTTCGAGCCCTTTTTCACGACCAAAGAATCCGGCAAAGGGACGGGCCTGGGACTGTCAACGGTGTACGGCATCGTCCAGCAGCACGGCGGCTTCGTCTCCGTTGAGAGCGCGTGCGAAGTCGGGACCATCTTCAAGATCCACCTGCCCCACGTGGAAGCGGTGGTCGAGGCAACCGTGACCGGTGCGCATGCCCCCGCATCAGCCGAAGGCTCCGAGACCGTCCTGGTGGTGGAAGACGAAGACGACGTGCGGACCCTGGTGACCGAGATTCTCCGCAACCACGGCTATACCGTGCTGGCGGCAGCCGACGGCGACGCGGCCCTGCGGGTGGCGACCCAGCACCCAGGGCAGCTCCACCTCCTCCTGACCGATGTCGTGATGCCCTCCATCAACGGCTGGGAGCTGGCCCAGCGGCTCTCCGCCGTCCGGCCGAGGACACGGGTGCTCTACATGACGGGCTACACGGAGATTTCCGTCGTTCACGACGGCGTGTCCGGCGCAGCCGTCCTCGAGAAGCCCTTCACGCCCGACATCCTGGTCCGCAGGGTGCAGGAGGCGATTCAGTCAGCCAACTAGTCCCGACGCTCCGCTCAGATGCTTATCCGGTAGACACGAGCGGCCGTGTCATGGAACATCGCTGCGCGCTCGGCAGCCGAGTAGCCCTTGGACAACCGTTTGAAGGCGTTGTACATCACGTTGTAGGAGTAGGACACCTTGTCGACCGGGAAGTTGCTCTCGAACATGCACCGGCTGGGGCCGAACTGCTCGATGCAGTACGTCATCAAAGGCGCCATCGACGCCGCCAGCTCTTCCGACCCGATCGGCGTGGCCCGGGCATGCCAGTCAAAACCGGTGCGGGGCATGCCGATGCCACCGAGCTTGACGTAGACGTTGGAGCATGCGGCGACGGCGGCAATCCCGCGCCGCCAGATGGCCATCACCTCGTCGTCCCGGTTTCCGTACGGGCCCACCCGCAGCAGGCCGCCAATGTGGTTCAGGATGACGGTCAGATCGGGTACGGCCTTGGCGAAGGCCGCCAACTCGGGCAGCTGCGGGAAGTACATCCATCCCTCGAGGAACAACCCCATCCGTGCCAGCACTCGCGCGCCGGCCCGGAACTCGTCACTACCCAGTTGCCCCTCCCGCTTGTGCGCGGCCGTGTTTTCCACCTCCGGGTGGGGATCCCACGTCACCGAGTGGCGGATACCACGGAACCGATTGGGGCTGGCCGCCTGCAACACTTCCAGGACCGGCGCCACCCGCGCGCCCAGGTTCAGGTTGGCGTGACCGACAATGGCCGCGGCAGCCCGGCCGGGGCCGTACAAGCCGCTCGCGCTCGCCGCGGCCAGCCCCTGGACGAATTCGACTTCCCCCACGGGCCGCATCTCCTCCGGACCGTCAGCGCGGTACATCGCGCGCGCCTCGATGAACACGGTGGAACGCACGTTGTGACCGCTGTGTATGTCAGCGGCGAGCTCGTGGAGCAGATACCGTTGGTACGGCAGGCGCGCGGTGCGAAAGTCCCAGAAATGGTGATGGGGATCGCAGATGGGCATATCGGGCTCGACGGTCGGTTCCGGGGTCAACGCGAGCCAGTCATTTCCTCCGAATGGCACGATGGCACCTCCATGACAGGATGTGGTAGCAGATGAACCGCGGCACGAAGCGCTCCGGGTCGAAGAGCTCGCTAACCTTCCATCAACGGCACGATGGCGTAGAACCGCGGCTGATTCCCGACGACTCGCGTGATATGGCCTTGCCCTGTCAGGTCTTCCGCCAGCACCACATCGCCCGGCCCAACGCTGGCTACCGTGCCGTCTCCCACTTCGATCTCCGCCGTGCCCGACAGCGAAAGTGAGTACTGCCGTCTGGGAGCGCAGTGCCAATCGAGTACATATCCCGGAGGCGAGACTCGAAACACGATGCCGGTGGCGGGCTGCATCGCGGTGCCCTCGCCATGGGCGCCTTCCGTATCGACAAAGGGCTGCATCGCGAGAGGCATCTCGGTGATGCGCGATTGCCCGTTCGAGCCGCTATAGACACGCCAGATCTTCGGCATACTCGCGGGCACCCCGCTGGCCCTCGCGAGATCCTGCGCCGTCGCAGGCGTGCCGTCAAGAGGCGGGAGCTCCGGCCCATTCCGGGCGAGAGCGTCGGAGCTGCCAGGACGCCGGAGTCTTCTGCGCGCTATGCGGTCTTGCGTGGATGTGCCAGCTTCAGTCCGGGAGCGCGCGTGGCTTTCACGCGTGGGCTGGAAGCGGGCTTGTCGGAGAGCCGACCCGGGTCAATCTGCTTCACGGCCTGTTTCGCTGATCTCCGCCAGCACAAGTCTGCTCGACCAGAAGCCACAGGGGCACAGCGAGCGCCACCAGGTAACCGATCGCCATTTCCAGTTCCATGACCTGACTCCTCCTCGCTGCCTCACGTCGTCACCGCTCTCGGGATTCGAGACTTACGGTCACGGACGCACGAGTCGTGCCAGTCCGACCGGCTCAAAGAATCGGGAATTTGCATGGACGACGTGAGATTGGCTCTGGAATGCTGCCCGAATGGGGGAGACTTTCGCGTGGCGTTATGCCCGCGGCCCGAAAGCAGTGAGCCCCGCCAAGGCCCCCCTTCAGGCTAGCCAGATCCCGTCAGGCCAAATCGAACAGGCACACCTCAGCGGGCGCCGCGGCGGTGATCTCGAGCGCAGCCTCGTCACTCACCGCGGCGCCGTCGCCGGCCCCGAGTGTCGTGCCCTTGAGACTTACCGCGCCGCGCGCCACCTGAAGCCACGCGTAGCGCCCGGGCGCGAGCGCATGGCGCACCGACTCGCCCGGCTCGAGCAGGGCCGTCCACAGGTCGGCGTCCTGGTGGATGGTGACGGCGCCCTGTCGCCCGTCACCCGCGGCGATGAGGCAGAGCCGACCGCGCCTCGCCTCGGGCGCGAAGCGCTTCTCCTCGTAGCTGGGCGGGAGCCCGCGCTGCGTGGGCAGGAGCCAGATCTGCAGGAGGTGTACGGGCTCCTCGCGCGACGGATTGAACTCGCTGTGCGTCACGCCGGTACCGGCACTCATCCGCTGAATGTCGCCCGGCCGGATGATGGAGCCGTTGCCCATGCTGTCCTTGTGCTCGAGGGCCCCCTCGAGCACCCAGGTCAGGATCTCCATGTCCCGGTGCGCGTGCGTGCCGAATCCTTCGCCCGGCTTGACGCGATCCTCGTTGATGACGCGCAGCGCCCGGAAACCCATGTGCCTGGGGTCGTGGTACGAAGCGAAGGAAAAGGTGTGGTAGGTGTCGAGCCAGCCGTGGTCGAAATGCCCGCGCTCGGCTGCCCGTCTGACGGTGATCATGGCAACTTGATGATAGCGCCCCGCGCAAGAACCAGTCGCACGTCGCCCAGGGCGCCGATGCGCTCGCCCGGCTGCCCGGCCACGGCGAGGAGATCGGCCGCGTAACCGTCCGCGACCCGGCCGGTCTCGCCGCCCAGCCCCAGCGCCTCGGCCGCCACCGACGTCGCCGAGCGGATCGCCTCGAGCGGCGTCATGCCGTACTTGACCATCAGCTCGAGCTCGGGCAGGAGGCTGCCGTGGAAGTTGACCGGCGTGCCCGAGTCGGCGCCGGCGGCGATGCGCACCCCCGCCTTGGCCGCGCGCTGGAAGCTCGCGATGTGGTGCGGCATCACGGCATTGGACTTCCGCACCACGAACTCGGGGATACCGGCGGCGAGCCCGGCGGCGCAGATGGCCGCCGGCGCCGCCAGCGTCGGCACGAGGAACACACCCTTGCGCTTCATGGACGCGATGATCTCGTCGGTCAGGAAAATACCGTGCTCGATCGTCGTGATGCCAGCCTCCACCGCGTCGGCGATCCCGGCCGAGCCCTGCGCGTGCGCGGCGGCGAGCCGTCCCGCCTTCCTGGCCTCCTCGACGGCGGCGAGCATCTCTGCGAGCGTCAGCTGCGGCGAGCCCGGCTCGACGCCCGGCGTCAGCACGCCGCCCGTCGCGATGATCTTGATGACATCGGCGCCCGCCTTGAGCTGCTCGCGCACGGCCTTGCGGACGTCGTCGGGCCCGTCGGCCTCGCGACCGACGAAATTGCCGTGGCCGCCGGTCATGCAGATCGGCCGCCCCGCGGCGAGGATGCGCGGCCCGGGGAAGAGCCCCTCCGCGACGGCGCGGCGCACCGAGAGCTCGACGTACTCGCGCCCGCCGAGATCCCGCACCGTAGTCACGCCCGCTTCGACCGTCTCCTTCGCGCGCAGGAGCGCCTTGAGCGCCGTCAGCGCGGCAGGCTCCTCCTTCAGCACTCGGACGGGATCAACCTCGGCGCCGAGGCAGAGATGCACGTGGCAATTGATGAGCCCCGGCAAGAGGGTGCAGCCCGAGAGGTCGATGCGCCTGCCGCGGGGCGCGCGCGACTCGTCCACCACCGACGCGATGCGCCCGCCCTCGACGACCACGGCGCGTCCCGGGGCGGGCTCGGCGCCCGTGCCGTCTATCAGCGACGCTCCCATCAGCACCAGCGTCTCCATCGCGGCCATCAGACGTTGAGCCGGGGATCCAGCGTGTCGCGGAGGCCGTCGCCCAGCAGATTGATCCCCAGCACGGTCACGAGGATGGCGAGGCCCGGGAACGTCGCCAGCCACCACGCGGTGGAGAGATAGACGCGGCCGTCGGCGAGCATGCCGCCCCATGTCGGCGTGGGCGGCTGGACGCCCAGACCCAGGAAGGACAGCGCGGACTCGATGACGATGACGCGCGCCATGTCGAGCGTGGCGACCACGAGCCACGGCGTGAAGGCGTTCGGCAGCACGTGGCGGACGAGCACGCGCCCGTCGCGGCTGCCGAGCGCGATGGCCGCCTGGACGAACTCGCGCTCGCGGATCGAGAGGACCTCGCCGCGCACCACGCGCGCATAGACCACCCACGAGGACACCCCGATCACGATGATGATGTTTCGCAGGTTGGGGCCCAGCACGCCGATGACCGCGATGGCGAGCAGGATGAACGGGAAAGCCAGCTGGATGTCGGCCAGGCGCATGAAGAAATCGTCCACGTTGCCGCCGAAGTACCCCGCGACGAGCCCGATGACCATGCCGAGCACACCCGAGATGAGCACGGCCGACACGCCCACGACGAGGGCGATGCGCGAGCCGAAGATCACGCGCGCCAGAATGTCCCGCCCCAGGTGGTCGGTGCCGAGCACGTGGATGCGCCCGGCGGCGGTCTGCCAGCCCGGCTCCTTGAGGCGCTGGTTGATGTCCTGCTCGAGCGGGTCGAAGGGCGTGAGCCACGGGGCGAAGAGAGCGGCCAGCAGCACCACGACGACGACGCCCAGCCCGAAGAGCGCCGTGCGGCGCCGGGCGAGCCGCTTGAGCGTCACGAGCCACTGCCGCTCCTCGACGGGGACCGGCGCCCGCAGCGCGACGGCGATGCCGTTGGGCGGGGCCATCAGCGGAACCTGATCCGCGGATCGAGCCACGTGTAGGCGACGTCCACGAGGAAGTTGAGAAACACGAAAGTGCTGGCGAGGATGAAGACGGCCGCCTGCACCACGGGGTAGTCGCGGTTGAAAATCGCCTGCACCGAGAGGCGCCCGACCCCGGGCCAGGCGAAGATGGTCTCGGTGATGACCGAGCCACCGAGCAGCGTGCCCAGCTCGATCCCGACGATGGTGACGATGGGGATAGACGCGTTCTTGAGCGCGTGCTTCCAGACCACGGGCTTCTCGCTGACCCCCTTGGCCCGCGCGGTGCGAATGTAGTCCTGCCCCAGCACCTCGAGCATGCCGGAGCGCGTGAGCCGGGTGATGCGCGCCGTGGTAAAAAGGCCGAGCGTGACCGCCGGCAGGATGAGGTGCTGGAGGTCGCCGCGGCCCGAGGAGGGCAGCCAGTTGAGCCGCACCGAGAAGACCAGGATGAGCATGATGCCCAGCCAGAAGGTCGGCATGGCCTGACCCATGAGCGCGACCACCGTCGATACGTAGTCGACGGGCGTATTCCGCTTGACCGCGGAGATGATGCCAGCGGGTATGGCGAGGCAGAGCGCGAGGAGGAGTCCGGCCCCGGCCAGCTCGAACGTCGCGGGCAGCCGTTCCAGGACCAGGTGCATGGCGGGCTCGCCGTGGCGGACCGACTCGCCGAAGTCCCCACGCAGCGCGCCTTTGAGAAAGCGGACGTACTGTACGGCCACGTGATCGTCGAAGCCCATGGCCTTGCGGAAGCGCGCCACGTCCTCGGCCGTCGCGTCGGGCGGCAGGAGCAGCGCCGCAGGATCGCCCGTGAGGTGAAGAATCAAGAAGACGACGACCGAGACACCGAAGAGAACCAGCACCGCCTGCCACAGCCGCCTGAGCAGGTAAGATCTCATTTAACTGCGGGGGCCTCGAAATGGCCCCCGCACTCCCCCACTCTCGCGTGTCGCCTCGCCCTCGAGGGCCTCGAAATGGCCCCCGCACTCCCCCACTCTCGCGTGTCGCCTCGCCCTCGACAGGCTCGCCGCGCCTGCTGTCATGCTTTCTCCACTCGAGTTTCAGCGCCCGGGCGTTCGAGGCGCGCGACGGCCTCGATGTGAGGCGTGTGGGGGAACATGTCCACGGGCTGCACCCACTCCAGGCGATAGCCGCCGCCGACGAGCTCGCCCAGGTCCCGTGCCAGCGTCGCCGGATTGCACGAAACGTAGACGATGCGCGCGGGTGCCATCTGCAGGAGCGCGCGCAGCGCCTTCGGGTGGAAGCCCGCGCGCGGCGGGTCCGCAACGACGACCTGGGCGCTGACACCCTGGGCGATGAGAGACGGAAGCACGAAACGAACCTCACCGGCGAGGAAGGTGCAGTTGGCGATGCCGTTGGCAGCGGCGTTGCGGGCGGCGTCGTCCACCGCGGCTTGCGTCACCTCGACGCCATACACCCGGCGGCAGCGCCTGGCCAGCTGCAGGCTGATGGCGCCCGTGCCGGAGTACAGGTCCAGCGCGGTCTCATCGCCCGTGAGACCCGCCGAGTCGAGCACGAGAGCGAAGAGCCGCTCAGCCTGCGCGGTGTTGGTCTGGAAGAAGGAATTGGCCGAGACCTGGAACCGGAGCCCGCCCACCGACTCGAGAATGTGGTCGCGGCCCCCGAGAAGGTGCTCCTCGACTCCCACCGCCACGCTCGCCTTCTTGGGGTTGACGTTCATCACCACGCTCGTGGTCCGCGGCACGCGCGCCGCGAGCCGCGCGGCCAGGGGCGCCAGCTCCGACACGGCAGGCGAGGATGTGACGATATTGACCATGCTCTCGCCCGTCCGGGATCCCTCCCGCAGCATGAGGAAGCGTAGGAGCCCCTCACCCGAGTCCTGCTCCCACGCCCCGAGCCCGCTCTCCGCGAGGAAACACCGCGCCTCGTCGAGCAGCGCGTTCATGCGGTCGGACTGGAGCAGGCAGCGCTCGACGTCGAGGACCGAGTCGTAGCGCTCCGCCTCGTGAAGTCCCACCGTCAGGCCCGCGCCGTTCCTGGCGCGCGCGACGGTGAACTCCATCTTGTTCCGGTAGCCGTAGATCTCCGCGGCGCCGAGGATCGGGCGGACCTCGACGGTGCCGAGCCCGCCCAGCCGCTCGAGCGCGTCGGCGACCTGCTTGGACTTGAACGACAGCTGCGCCTGGTAGTCGACGTGCTGCAGCCGGCAGCCGCCACAGCGCCCGAAGTACGGACACGGGGCCTCCACCCGGTGCGGCGACGGGGTCTCGATGGCTTCGATCGTGCCGCGGCCGAAGCGGGAGCGGGCCTGGTTGAGGCGGACTCGGAGGCGGTCGCCGGGTACGCCGCCCCGGACGAAGACCACGTAGCCGTCCGCCCGGCCGACGCCTTCTCCGCCGAATGCGAGGTCGTCGATGGTGACGGACAGGCTTTGACCGCGCTGGGGTCGGGCCATGGCAGCGCCATGATAAGGGCCGCTTCGGGGGGAGTCAATTTGGCGCCCTTCGATTTGGCGCCCTTCGATGCGCGCTCGTATCCGTGTGGCAGCGGGGCGGCCCGTCAAGTATGATGGAACGCACGATGGGCACGCGCGGCGGCCGTAGTCCGGTTAGGGTCGGCAATCTGCTGACCGCGGCGGTCCCGGCCCTGGCAGAACGGATGCTCGAAGAGACGATACGCCGGGAGTGGCCACAGACGGTGGGCGCCGAGGCCGCCCGGCGCACACGCCCCGGGGCGCTCCGGCAGGGCACGCTCGAGGTCAGCGTGGACAACTCCCCGTGGCTCCAGGAGCTGACGATGCGCTGCGCCGCCATCGCGGCCGCGCTGCGGAAGCGCCACGGATCGGCCGTGACCGGGGTGCGGTTCGCGCTGGGCAGCAGCCATGGTGACGCTGGTGTCGCCGCGCTTCCGGCACGCGAGCGGATCTCCGATCCGCGGCGGCGGTTGAGCGCCGAGGAAGCCCGCCTCGTGGACGCCGCGGCCGCGCGGCTGCCCGACCCAGCGCTCGCCTCGTCACTCAAGCGGCTCTTGACCAAAGACTTGCTGGCGCGCGGCGGGCGTCGTGCTCCCGCCGCTTCGGAGCAGCCATGACCCGATTCTGGATCGTCCTCTCGGCCGCGGTCGTCCTCTTCGGCTGCGCGTCCACGGCGCCGTCGGGGGCGCCATCGGGCGCGGCCGATGGCCCCGACGCCGTGGCCGACTCGCCGCCCCCGCGCATCCGCGACTCGCGAGCCGCCGCGTACTACTTCTACTCCATCGCCCAGATGCACGCCCGCGCAGGCCGCGTCCAGGACGCGATCGTCTCGCTCCGCGCGGCCATCGACCGCGATCCCGACACCGCGGCGCTGTGGGTCCAACTCTCCCAGTGGCTGGCGCGCTCCAACGAGCCGGGCAAGGCCGTCGAGGCGGCGAACAGGGCGATCGCGCTCGAGCCCGGCAACGCAAGGCCCCACCTGACGCTCGCCGACATCTTCCGGCGCCAGCGCCGCTTCGCCGACGCCGAGGGCGAGCTCGAGAAGGCCATCCAGCTCGCACCGGCCTCGCCCGACGCCTATATCGCCCTCGCCCAGCAGGACATCGAGCAGCGCGAGTTCGACAAGGCGCGTGCGGTGCTGTTGCGTCTGGTTGCGGTCCAGCCCGGCTCGGCCCAGGCGCAGAACCTGCTCGGGCGGGTGGCCATCGAGGGCGAGCAGTGGGACGAGGCGATCACGCGCCTCAAGCGCGCGGTCGAGATCGACGCCGACATGGACGCAGCGTGGATGGCGCTCGGCTTTGTCTACGAGACGCGCCAGCAGCACGAAGAAGCCCTGAAGGTCTACCGGCAGGCGCTGCAGGCCAACCCGGAAAATGTCGCCTTCATCGAGCGACTGGGCGACGTGCTGGTCCGGCTCGGCCGCTTCAAGGAGGCGCAGCAAGAGGTCGAGTCCCTGACGGAGTCCGCGCCGCGCGACCCGCGCATCTGGATCAAGCTCGGTGCGATCTACTACGAGCAGAAGCAGTGGGATCGCGCCGTGTCGGCCTTCCGCAACGCCGTCGCGATCGAGCCCACCAATCTCCGGGCGCGCTATTTCCTCGCCACGGCGCTCATGGATTCCGGCAAGGACGCGGAGGCGCTCGGCGAGCTCGAGAAGATCCTGGCCGCCGACCCGCGCTCGGTCGACGCCCGCGTCCAGCTCAGCTTCCTCCACGGGCGCGCCAAGCGCCACGACGAGGCCATCCGGGTCCTGCAGGAAGCCGTCAACATCGAGCCCAAGCGGGCTGAGCTCTTCGTCTACCTGGGCACCGCCTACTTCCGGGCCCAGCAGTACGACCGCTCGCTGGCGGCGCTCCAGGAAGGGCTCGGCCTCGACGGCAGCAACAAGGACCTCGTCTTCCAGACGGGCGTGGTCTACGAGAAGCAGGGACGCTTCGACGACGCCGTGACGGCGTTCCGTCGTGTGCTCGTGCTCGATCCCAAGCACGCCGAATCCTACAACTACATCGGCTACATGTACGTCGAGCGCGGCCAGAACCTAACCGAGGCCGTGCAGCTCATCAAGCGCGCGCTCGACCTCGATCCCGAGAACGGCTACTTCATCGACAGCCTGGGCTGGGCCTACTACCAGCAGGGCCGCTACCTCGAGGCGCTCAAGGAGCTGCAGCGGGCCGTGTCCTTGGCCAAAGAGGACCCGGTCATCCTCGACCACCTGGCCGACGCGTACATCAAGACCGGGCACACCGACGACGCCATCACCACCTGGGAGCGGGCGCTCAAGGCGGACGTCGACAGCAACGTCGTCGGGACGATCAAGAAGAAGCTCGACGAGGCGCGCGACAAGATCCGCCGGTCCAAGGGTGGAGACCGTCCCAAGGCCGAGCAGAAGTAACCCCGCCGGCCTGCTGCTGGGCGCGCTCGCCCTGTCGGTCATCGCCCTCTCGGGCGGTTGCGCCTCGCTGCCGCCGCGCCAGCCGCTCCCGCCCGATGTCCTGGCCGCGCGCGCCACGCTCGACGCGCGCTGGCGCGACTTCCACGACCTCCGCTCCCTGGCGGACATCAGGATCCAGCGGGGCAGCCGCATCGACCGCCTCTCGGGCGTGCTCCTTCTCCGCGCGTCGGCCTCGCTCCGCTTCGAGGCTCTGGCGCCCTTTGGCCCGCCGCTCCTCATCGTGGCCTCCGACGCCGACACCGTGACGCTCTGGGAGGTGCCGAGCGCGCGCGCCTTCATCGGGCGCTCCTCGCCGGATGCCACCCGTCGCTGGCTTGGGCTGGCCCTGGGCGCCGAGGAGCTGGTCAGCCTCCTGGCTGGCTATGCCCTGCCCGCGCGCGACCCGCTCTCGGGCCAGATGCTGCCGCCCGATGACATGGGTCCGTCGGTGGCCTTTGAGACCGCCGACGGCCGCCAGCGCATCTGGTTCGACACGACTTCGGGCAACGCGCGCCAGATCGAGTGGACGGGTGGCTCGCAGCCGGCGCGCGCCGTTTTCACTCCCGACGGTGTGCGACTCGCCACGCTCGACGGAAAGCTCGAGGTAACGGTGCGCTACCGCGACCCGCGGCGGGACAGTGGTTTCGACCCCGAGCTGCTCAAGCTCACTGTCCCGCAAAGTGTGAAAATCCAGGACTTCCGTTGACCGCCCGCGAGGCGGCGTGGTAGGCTTTACCGCTTTGTCGAAACGGCCGGGAAGCGCCCGACGCTTGGTGCTGCGAACCTCGGCCAAGGTCAACCTGGCCCTCGAGGTTCTGGGCAGGCGTCCCGACGGCTACCACGAGCTGTCCACCGTGCTGCAGGCGGTGGATCTCTTTGACCGCTTGACAGTGGAGACGGCCGAGACGATCACGCTGGAGACGAGCGATGCCGCCCTCCCCATCGACGACGGCAACCTGATCGTGCGGGCGGCGCGGCGCCTCCGGGAGGCGGCGGGCATCCAGGCTGGAGCGCGGATCGTGCTCGACAAGCGCATCCCGGTGGCGGCAGGGCTGGGCGGCGGATCGAGCGACGCGGCGGCCACGCTCTGGGGGCTCAACCGCCTCTGGGGTCTGCGCTGGCGCCGGGAGCGGCTGATGGCACTCGCGATCGGGCTCGGGATGGACGTGCCGTTCTTCCTCGGTCGGGGACGGGCGCTGGGAACAGGGCGCGGCGAAGTCCTCAAGCCCCTGCCGGTCGTGGGCGGCTACGCGATGGTGCTCGTCAATCCCCGCGTGCCGCTGTCCACGCAGGAAGTGTACGGCCGGGTGCCCGAGGGATGGCGAGCGGAGCCCGAGGGCACCAAGCGGCTGCTTGAAGCGCTCAGGACGCGGAGCGCGGCCAAGGTCGCCGCGGCGCTGACGAACCACCTCGAGCGCTGGGTCGACCCGGCCCTGCCGGTGATCGGGCGGATGAAGGCCGCGCTGCTGGCCGCGGGCGCGCTCGGCGCCGCGATGTCGGGCAGCGGGCCGACGGTGTTCGGCGTGGCGCGCTCGCTGGACCAGGCGCGCCAGATCCAGCGGCGGGTGAGCCGTGCGGGCTGGGCGGTCTGGGCCGTGAGAACGAACAGCGGCGCTTGCATTCGAGCAGTATGACAATGCGCTGGGAGTGCCTCGCGGGCATGACCGCAGAGGCGGCGAGCCATGGGCGAGCCGAGGCGCGAAACTGGGGGAGTGCGGGGGCCATTTCGAGGCCCCGCAGACAAACGGTCGGACGTGCCTCGCGGGCATGACCGCAGAGGCGGCGAGCCATGGGCGAGCCGAGGCGCGAAGCTGGGGGAGTGCGGGGGCCATTTCGAGGCCCCCGCAGCTAAAATGGGGCGTCGTCTAGAGGTAGGACTCGGGGCTTTGGACCCCGCAACGGAGGTTCGATCCCTCCCGCCCCAGCCATCATGCGCGGGGACAGCACGGAGAGAGAGCGAGAGGTGGAGATGAGCTACGAGCTGAAGCTGTTTTCGGGGAACGCGAACCGCCCCCTGGCCGAGGAGATCGCCCAGTACCTGCACGTGGGCCTCGGCGACGCCGACGTCTCGCGCTTCTCGGACGGCGAGGTGTACGTCCAGATCAACGAGAACGTCCGCGGCCAGGACGTCTTCGTGATCCAACCGACGTGTCCACCCGTCAACGACCACCTGATGGAGCTGCTAGTGATGATGGACGCGTTCAAGCGCGCCTCGGCCAGCCGCATCACGGCGGTCCTGCCGTACTACGGCTACGGCCGCCAGGACCGCAAGGTGATGGGACGCGTGCCGATCACGGCCAAGCTCGTGGCGGACCTCATCACGGCGGCGGGCTGCCAGCGGGTGCTCGCGGTGGACCTTCACGCCGGGCAGATTCAGGGCTTCTTCAACATGCCCGTCGACCACCTCTTCGCCGCCCCCCCGGTCATCGTGGACTATCTGGCGAAGAAGGAGCTCAAGGACCCGGTTCTCGTCTCGCCGGACGCGGGCGGGGTCGAGCGGGCCCGCGCCATCGCCAAGCGGCTCAACGCGGGGCTGGCCATCGTCGACAAGCGCCGCGACGGTCCCAACGTCGCCGTCTTCATGAACCTCATCGGCGACGTCAAGGGAAAGGACGTCGTGGTCATCGACGATATGATCGACACCGCCGGCACGCTCATCCAAGCCGTCGAGGCCGTCACGCGCGAGGGCGCGCGCCGGGTGCTGGGCTGCGCCGTCCACGGCGTGCTCTCGGGCCCGGCCATCAAGCGCATCCAGGAGTCGGCGATGGAAGAGGTCGTCATCACCAACTCGGTGCCGCTGGCGCCCGAGAAGGCAATCCCGAAGATCCACGTGCTGTCAGTGGCGCCGCTGCTCGCGGAGGCCATCCGCCGCATCCACGACGAGGAGTCGGTGTCGACCCTCTTCGTGTAACTCATGAGATGAAGGAGCGATCGCGTCATGGAAATTCGTGAGCTGACCGTCATGCCCCGCGAGGGCGTGGGCAAGTCCGTGGCCAGGCGGCTGCGGCGTTCCGGCAAGACACCGGGCATCCTGTACGGGGGCCCGAGCCCCGTCAATATCGCTGTGGACCCGCGGGAGGTCTTCCGCATCATCCACGGCCACGAGGGCAGCACGCAACTGCTCCGGGTGACGTTCGCGGGGTCCAAGGACTCGCGCATGGTCATCCTTCGCGACTTGCAGCTTGACCCCGTCTCCGAGGACCTGGTTCACGTCGACCTCCAGGAGGTCAACATGGACAAGCCACTCCAGGTGACGGTGGCGCTCCACCACGTGGGCGAGCCGATCGGCGTGCGCGACACGCAGGGCATCCTCGAAATGGTCCTGCGCGAGGTCCAGGTCTCGTGCCTCCCGGCCAATATCCCCGAGGACATCAAGGCCGACGTCTCCAACCTCGCCATCGGCGACGTGCTGACCGTGGGTGAGCTGCTTGTGCCCGAAGGCGTGCGCCTGCTGACGGACAAGGCGCAGGCCGTGGCAACCGTCGCTCCGCCGGCCGCCGAGGAAGTGGCCGCACCCGTGGCCGCCGTGGTGGGCGAGGTGGTGGCTGCGCCGGCCGAGCCCGAAGTGCTGACCGAACGCAAGCCCAAGGAAGAGGCCGAAGTCGAAGAGAAGGACAAGAAGGGAAAGAAGAAAGAGTAAGTGGGCCAGGCCATCATCGGACTCGGCAACCCCGGGCCCGAGTACCGCGACACGCGGCACAACGTGGGTGCCCGTGCGGTCGACGCCCTGGCGAAAAAGCTCAAGATCCGCTTCCAGCGCGTGGGCGGCCACCTGGTCGCCCAGGGCAAGTGGCGGAGCGAGGTCCTCTACCTCATCAAGCCCCAGTGCTTCATGAACGCCATGGGACCGCCGGTCGCGCGCGTCACGCGCAGGCTCCAGTTGGTCCCTGGCGAGCTCATCTTCGTGTACGACGACCTCGATTTGCCGCTGGGCAGGGTGCGCGTGCGCATGAGGGGCAGCGCGGGAGGCCACAACGGCGTGCGGTCGCTGATCGGCACCCTCGGCACGGACCAGCTGCGGCGGGTCAAGATCGGCATCGGCCGGCCGGCCTCGCCCGAGCGGGACCGCGAGGAGGTCGTGGACCACGTGCTGTCGGCCTTTCTGCCCGACGAGCTTCCCGCGGTCGAGGCGGCCTGCCTCGAGGCGGGATCCCAGGCGCTCAGGCTGGTCGAATCCCACAAGGTTCGCCGCTTCTAGGGAGACAACATGTCCCTGTCGGTTATCGCTCCCGTCCTGGGCGTGCTCGGGCTCCTGATGGCCTTCGCCGTGTACCGCTACGTCGTGGCCCAGACGGCCGGCAGCGGCCCCATGACCGAGATCGCGGACGCGATCGAGAGTGGGGCCATGGCCTTTCTTCGCAAGGAATACTCGATCCTCGTCTGGTTCATCCTGGTGGTAGCCGTCCTGCTCTCCCTCGGCATCGGCTCGCGCACGGCGCTCGCCTTCGTCTCGGGCGCGATCTGCTCCATGCTGGCCGGGTTCATCGGCATGAAGGCGGCCACCAAGGCCAACGTGCGGACCGCGCAGGCCGCTCGAACCCTTGGGCGCGACAAGGCGCTGGCCGTGGCCTTCTTCGGCGGCTCGGTCATGGGACTGACCATCGCGGCGCTCGGCATCCTGGGCCTGGGCCTCTTCTTCCTGCGCTGGCAGGAGCCGCTCATCATCAACGGCTTCGCCATGGGCGCCTCGTCCATCGCGCTCTTTGCCCGCGTCGGCGGCGGCATCTACACCAAGTCGGCCGACGTCGGAGCCGACCTGGTCGGCAAGGTCGAGGCCGGCATCCCCGAGGACGACCCGCGCAATCCCGCCGTCATCGCCGACAACGTCGGCGACAACGTGGGGGACGTCGCCGGCATGGGCGCCGATCTTTTCGAGTCCTACGTCGGCTCCATCGTGGCCGCCATCGCCATCGGCTCCGCCCTGCCGAATCCCATTTCGATGATGCTGCTGCCCATCGTCATCGTGATGGCTGGGCTCTGCTCCTCGGCCGCCGGCGTGCTCTCGATGGGCTTTCTCCAGCGCATGGACCCGCAGGCGGCGCTCCGCAACGCGACGCTCATCGCGGCCGGCATCCTGATCGTCCTCAGCTGGGTCGTGGTGCGCGTGATGGACGTGGGGCAGGCGCCGTTCTGGGCGGTGCTCTCAGGGCTCCTGGCGGGCTCGGCCATCGGCTATCTCACCGAGCTGTACACCTCGGGCAAGCGCGTCAAGGAAATCGCCGAGAGCTGCAAGACCGGCTCGGCGACCAACATCATCACCGGTATCGCCGTCGGCTTCGAGTCCACGGCCCTGCCCGTCGTGGCCATCTGTGCCGCGATCTTCGTCTCGCACTACGCCCACGGCCTTTACGGCATCGCGCTGGCAGGCGTCGGCATGCTCGCCACGATCGGCATCACGATGAGCGTGGACGCCTATGGTCCAATCGCCGACAACGCGGGCGGCATCGCCCAGATGGCGAACCTCGGCCCCGAGACGCGCGCGATCACGGACAAGCTGGACGCCCTCGGCAACACGACGGCGGCCATCGGCAAGGGCTTCGCCATCGGCTCGGCGGCGCTGACCGCGCTCGCCCTCTACGCGGCCTACACGGAGTCCGTCGGGCTGAAGACCATCGATCTCCTCGACGCCAAGGTGGTGATCGGCCTCTTCCTGGGCGGCATCGTGCCGATGATCATCGCCGCGCTGACCATGCGCGCCGTCGGGCGCGCCGCCTTCGGCATGGTCCAGGAGGTGCGGCGCCAGTTCCGCGAGATCAGCGGCCTCCTGGAGGGCACCGCCAAGGCCGACACCGCCCGGTGCGTCGAGATCGCCACGGGCGCGGCGCTCAAGGAAATGATCGTGCCCGGGCTCACGGCGGTCGTGCTGCCCCCCACAATCGGCTTCCTCATGGGCAAGGAAGCGCTCGGGGGCTTCCTCGCGGGCGCGACGCTGATGGGCGTCTTCCTCGCGCTCTTCATGGCCAATGCCGGCGGCGCCTGGGACAACGCGAAGAAATACATCGAGGAGGGCAATTTCGGCGGCAAGGGCTCGGACGCGCACAAGGCCGCCGTGGTGGGCGACACGGTGGGCGATCCGTTCAAGGACACGGCGGGGCCCAGCATGAACATCCTCATCAAGCTAATGTCCGTCGTCGCCCTCGTCCTCGCCCCGCTTTTCCGTTAGATCCCTTCCTTCGGGTTTGGTTCTGACGCGGCGGGAGGGGGCGGGGGGGCAGCCTCCGCGGACCACACAGAGTCGCATTCCGCTGTTCGCTCTCTACGCCGCCACGAGATGGTGGTTCTCAGCTTCGAGGAAGCTCCGCAGAAGATATGGGTCCGCGGAGGCTGCCCCCCCGCCCCCTCCCACCTCCCCGCCCGGCCAACGACGAGACGAGACTCAACAAGCCCGGCAGAGCGAGGCAGCGGTTGGCCAAGGGCCCGTCGACGTAGACAAGAGGGCGGGGTTGGGGGCGGCCTCCCGGGACCCCATATCTTCTGCGCTGATTCTCGAAGGCGAAAACCCCAATCTCGTGGCCCCATAGAGACACCCAAAGCCCCCGCGAGTCAGTGTGGTCCCGGGAGGGCGCCCCCCAGCCCCGCCCGGCTAAGCAACCACGAGGGTGCTAGGTTGCAGCGCCCTGGGGCGCGTGGTATACAGGCAGAGCTTTAGGTGAATGCGAGAGGGGTGAATTCCGGGTGACCAAGGTGATCGTCGAGCCCGACGAGAGCTTCGAGAACGCGCTCAAACGCTTCAAGAAGTCGTGCGAGAAAGCCGGACTCATGTCGGAGCTGCGGAAGCGTCAGCACTACGAGAAGCCCAGCGTCAAGCGCAAGCGCAAGACCCTGGCTGCGCGCAAGAAGGCCAAGAAACGGGAGCGGTTCTTCGACTAGTCGCGGCAGGCTGGGGCGCTGAGTGGAGCCGGGTCAGGGATCTCCTGGCCCGGCGCACTCACTCGCCGATGGGGCGCGAACGGGCCCTCGGCCTCGAGCCGCAATCCGACCTGGACGACGTCCGGTCGGCCCTCATGGAGACGCGCGAGGGCCGCCAGGCGCTGGCCGCCGCGGGCACACCCCCCTGGGAATCCATCCCCGACGTCCGCGATCTCCTCGAGCGTGCCCGTGTCCCCGGCTCGGTCGCCGAGGGCGGCGAGCTGGTCACCCTCCTTCCCCTGCTCGACGCCGCGGGGCGCCTCGGCGGCTACGGCCGCGGCATCTCCGCCGAGGCGCCGGGCCTCTCGAAAGCGCTGGCGGCGCTGCCGCGCGTCACGCCGCTGGCCGATCTCCTCCGACACTCGCTGGACCCCGACGGCGCCGTGCTCGATGACGCGAGCCCCGCGCTCAGAAAGCTCCGCCACAAGGGGCGCTTACTCAGGCGCGACCTCGTCAAGCGGCTCGAGCAGTTCTTCCAGGGTGCGGCGGCCGAGCTGATCTTCCAGGAGCGCTACGTCACGGTCCGGCACGGCCGGTACGTGCTGCCCATCCGGGCGGAGGCCAAGTCGCGCTTCAAGGGCATCGTCCACGACCGCTCGCAGAGCGGGGCCACGCTCTTCGTGGAGCCCGAGGCCGTCGTCGAGGACAACAACGACTTGGTCCAGGCCGCGCGCGAGGAGGAAGCGGAAGTGCTGAGGGTACTCCGAGCCCTCACCGACGCGGTGCGAGAGGCACTGCCCGAGCTCGAGGCGCTCGTCGGCGACGTGGGCAGGCTCGACCTCGCCTTCGCGCGCGCCGAGCTGGCGGAGGCCATGGGGGCAACCGAGCCCGCGGTCAGCGAGGAGCGCGTGGCGAAGGTCATGGAGGCGCGCAACCCGCTCCTGCTGGCACAGGCGTGGCAGGCGCCCGAGCGCCCCGTCGTTCCGATGGATCTCATCGTCGGCGGGGAGCGGCCGCTGCTCGTGGTCACGGGCCCCAACGCGGGCGGCAAGACCGTGGCGCTCAAGACGCTCGGGCTCTTCTGTCTCATGGCGCAGTCCGGACTCCACCTGCCCGCGCGCGAGGGCGCGCGCCTGCCAGCGCTCTCGACGGTCTTCGCCATCATCGGCGACGACCAGAGCGTGGCCGAGAACCTCTCGACGTTCTCGGCCTTCGTCAAGCAGCTTTGCCTCGTGCTCGAGCAGGTGGACAACCGGTCGCTGGTGCTGCTCGACGAGCTGGGAGCCGGCACCGACCCGGACGAGGGCGCGGCCCTGGCCCAGGCCGTCCTCGAGGAGCTGGCCAGGCGCGGCGCCCTCTGCGTTGCCTCGACCCATCTCGATCCCCTCAAGGGCTTCGCGTCGAGCTTTCCCCAGGCGCGCAACGCCTCGGTCGAGTTCGACGGAGAGAGATTGCGGCCGACCTTCCGTCTGGTCTACGACCGGCCGGGGCAGAGCTACGCGCTCTCGATCGGGGCGAGGCTCGGGCTGCCGTCGTCTCTCATCGAGCGCGCCGAGGGCCACCGCTCGGCCCAGCGGCGCCAGCTCGAGGCACTCCTCCAGCGCCTCGAAGAGCGCGACAGGCGCGAAGCCGAGCATACGGAGGCCATCGAGCGGCGCGAGGTGGAGAGCGCGTCGCTCCTCTCGCGGGCCGAGGCCCAGCTCGAGTCCGCGCGGAAGCAGGCGGCCGAGCTGGTGGCGCGCGCCAAGGCCGAGTCCCAGCGAATGCTCGTCGAGATCCGTCGCGCGACCAACGCTGAGTGGGAGCGGCTCAAGGCCCAGGACAAGACGCGCGACTCACTCGAGCAGGGCCGGAAGCGGCTCAGCTTGGCAGCACGCCGCGTGGAGAGCGCCCCCGAGCCGGTAGACTTCGGCAAGCGCCCGGCCGCGGCCGGCGATAGAGTTGAGGTACTCCACCTGGGGCTCAAGGGGGATGTGCTGACTGTGGACGGCGGGACGGCAACGGTGCAAGCGGGCGCGGTGACCGTCAAGGTCCCCGCCCAGACCCTCCGCGTCGTGGGCCGCGCGGGTACTGCAAGCTCCACCCCTCACCCTACCCTCTCCCCTGAGGGGAGAGGGAAATGGATGAGGGGAGCGGGAGCCAAGGACCCTCTCCCCCATCGGGGGAGAGGGCAGGGTGAGGGGGCAACGGTTGCCAACGAGGTACACCTGATCGGCCGCACCACGGATGAGGCCCGCGACATCCTCGAGAAGCACCTCGACGACGCCTTCCTCGCGGGGCTGGGAACGGTGCGAATCATCCACGGCAAGGGCACGGGGGCGCTCCGGCGCGCCGTCGAGGAGCTGCTGGCGGCCCATCCGCTGGTCGCGAGCCACCGGCCGGGCGAGCTGCACGAAGGCGGAGCGGGAGCCACCGTCGCTGTGTTAGGAGAGAGCTAATGGCCGGCAGCTTCTCTTCCCAGATCCTCGACGAGATCCGCTCCCGGTTGGACATGGCCGAGCTCGTCGGTCAATCCGTGAACCTCAAGCGCGCCGGCGAGAACTACAAGGGCCTCTGCCCCTTCCACACCGAGAAAACCCCCTCCTTCACCGTCAATCCCAAGCGCGGCATCTTCCACTGCTTCGGCTGCGGCGTGGGCGGCGACGCCTTCGGCTTTCTCATGCGACAGGACCGCCTGGCCTTCCCCGAGGCGGTGCGGGCCCTGGCCCAGCGAGCGGGCGTGGAGCTGCCCTCCAAGCGAACGCCCGAGATCGACGGCAAGCTCGAGGGCCTCCGCAAGATCATGGCGCTGGCGGCCCAGTTCTATACCGACGCCCTCTGGGCCAAGGAGGGCGCCCGAGCCCGGGCGTATATCGAGAGCCGCGGCGTGGACCTCGAGGTCGCGCGGCGCTTCGGTCTCGGCTATGCCCCTGACGGCTGGAACGCGCTCCTGAGCCACATGGCCAAGGAGGGCGTGACAGACGCCGAGCTCGTCTCGGCGGGCCTTGCGCTGCCGCGACAGAACGCCCCCGGCTTCTACGACCGCTTCCGCGGGCGCCTCCTCTTCCCTATCCGGGATCTGCAGGCGCGCGTCGTCGCCTTCGGCGGCAGGTCCTTGGGCGCCGAGGAGCCCAAGTACCTCAACTCCCCGGAGACGCCACTGTACGTCAAAGGCCAGATGCTCTACGCCCTCGACGTGGCGCGCGAGGGCATGCGCCAGAAGAACCGCGCCGTCGTCGTCGAGGGCTATCTCGACTGCCTGATGGCCCATCAGCACGGCTTCATCGAGACGGTGGCGGCTCTCGGCACCGCGTTTACGGCTGCCCAGCTCGCCCTGCTTCGCCGCTACGCCGACGAGGTGGTGAGCGTCTTCGACGCGGACGCGGCGGGGCAGAAGGCCACGAGCCGGCTCGAGGAGATGCTGACGGACGTGATGGATCTCCGCAACCTCGGCTGGTCCGTCTCGCGCACGGGCTCCTTCGAGAAGACGGGCTACTTCCCCATCAAGGTCGCCGTCCTGCCCGAGGGCCACGACCCCGACAGCCTGCTCCGGGCCGAAGGCGCGCCCGCGTTGCAGTCGCGGCTCGACGCCGCCCGGAGCATCCTCGACTTCGTCCTCGAGCGCGCGCTCGGCGAGGAGGACCTGACGACACCCCGCGGCCGCTCCACCGCGCACGCGCGCGTGTCGCTCATCCTCTCCCGCGTGCCCAATGCCGAGGAAGCCACCGCGCTGGCCCGGGAAGCGGCGCGCAAGCTCGGCGTCGATGCCACTCAGCTCTGGATCGAGGCGCAGCAGCTCCAGGGCGCCCGCTCCCGAAAGACGACGGCCGCCCCGGCCGGCCCTACGGGATCGGTCCAGGCCTGGCCCGCCCCCAGCCTCTCCGAGCGCGACCTCCTCCTGATGCTTCTCCACATGGAAGAGGCGAGAATCGGACTTCTGCCGTATCTTGAAGAGGTGCACATCGCCCACCCAGGATTGCGGGCGATCCTTGGCGCGCTGCGGCGAGCGCCCGAGGGCATGGCCCCGGAGGGCCTCATGGCCGAGCTGCCCGGGGAAGCGGAGCGGAGTCTCCTGGCCGCGCTTCTCCTCGAGCAGCGGGAGTGGACCGACATACATATCCAGGTGACGGAGCTGCAGAAGCGGTACGATATTCGACGGCGGAAATATCGGATCCGGGAGCTGAGTCTGGCCATCACGCAGGCCCAGGCGACGGGCGATCCCGCCGTGGCCAGCCTCCAAGCCGAGCTCCGGAATCTTCAAGACTTGGCCCAGGCCGTCAGGGGCATGGTCACCGGCCGATGAACCAGCACCCCCCATCAGGAGAGCCGACGAGCATGGCGGACGAACCCAAGCTGCAGGAGCTGGACAAGCTCATCGCCAAGGGGAAAGAAAAGGGCTACCTCACCTACGACGAGGTCAACGACGCCCTGCCCTCGGACATCGTCTCGCTGGATCAGCTCGACGACATCATGATGCTCTTCGGGTCCATGGACATCGAGGTGGTGGACGCGGCCAAGGCCGGCCGCCTGCCCAGCGAAGGGGCGAGCCAGGCGCCCGATCCCGAGCCCGACGACGAGGAGCCCATCGAGCCGCGGCGGATCGACCTCACGCCGGGCCCCGTCGGGCGCACCGAGGATCCCGTGCGTCTCTACCTGCGCGAGATGGGGCGCGTGTCGCTCCTCACCCGCGAGGGCGAGATCACGCTGGCCAAGCGCATCGAGGAGGGCAAGGACGAATCGACCCGCGCGATTCTCTCCACGACGCTGGCGCTCGACAAGATCCGCGCGGTCCGTGACGACCTGCGAAAGGATCTGGTCCCGATCAAGGACCTGGTCGACTACCCGGAGGAAGAATTTACCGAGGACAAGGAGGCCGACCTCCGGCGCTCGGTCATGCGGGAGCTCGGCACCGTCGACCGACTGCTGCGCGAGCGTGAGAAGCTCCTCGAGTTGGCGCGGAAGCTGCGCGCCAAGGCCGCCGGGCGCAAGAAGCGAAAGGGCGAGCCGCCGTGGAAGAAGCACGAGGCGGCCGCCCAGGCCAAGCAGGTCAAGGCACTGCACACCCTCCGGACGTTGAGCCTCCAGCCATCCCTCCTCGATCAGTGGGGCCAGGACCTCAAGAAGCTCGTCGAGAAGATCCAGGTCGCCGAGCGCGAGATCGCGCTGTGGTCCGACGGCAAGCGCCCAGCGCCGGCCGAGGTCGACGCCTTCCTCGATTCGCTGTCCGAGGACCGCGAAGATGGCGACCGCGACCTCTACCAGAAGGCCGCCGCCCGCCATCCGTCGATCAAGGAGCGCCTCGCCTGGGTGGCCCAGCAGAAGATCAAGCGCGCCGAGGAGACCGCCCAGACCCGGGCCGATGATCTCAAGCGCATCGTGAAAGACATCCGCTCGGGCGAGGTCAAGGCCGCCCGCGCCAAGAAGGAGATGGTCGAGGCCAACCTCCGCCTCGTCATCTCCATCGCAAAGAAGTACACGAACCGCGGGCTACAGTTCCTCGACCTGATCCAGGAAGGCAATATCGGCCTGATGAAGGCCGTGGACAAGTTCGAGTACCGCCGCGGCTACAAGTTCTCGACGTACGCGACGTGGTGGATCCGCCAGGCCATCACGCGCGCCATCGCCGACCAGGCCCGCACCATCCGGATCCCCGTGCACATGATCGAGACCATCAACAAGCTGATCCGGACCTCCAGGCAGCTAGTGCAGGAATTGGGCCGCGAGCCCTCGCCGGAAGAGATCGCGGTCAAGATGGAAGTGCCCGTGGACAAGGTGCGCAAGGTCCTCAAGATCGCCCAGGAGCCGATCTCCCTCGAGACGCCCATCGGCGAGGAAGAGGACAGCCACCTGGGCGACTTCATCGAGGACAAACAGGTGGGCTCGCCCGTGGAGAGCATGATCGGGCTCTCGCTCCGCGAGCAGACCAACCGCGTGCTCAACTCGCTGACGCCCCGCGAGGAGAAGGTGCTGCGGCTGCGCTTCGGGCTCTCCGACGGCTGCGAGCACACCCTCGAGGAGGTCGGGCAGGACTTCGCCGTGACCCGCGAGCGCATCCGCCAGATCGAGGCCAAGGCCCTCCGCAAGCTCCGCCATCCCTCCCGCTCCAAGAAGCTCAGGAGCTTCCTGGAATCGTGATCGGTGCTATGATCGCCAACCGCGGGCCCATAGCTCAATTGGCAGAGCCCCCGGCTCATAACCGGTCCGGTCTTGGTTCGAGTCCAAGTGGGCCCACCAATCTGATTCCCTCTCCCCTCGCCGAAGGGGAGCGGGCCCGCAAGGTTCCCTCTCCCCTCAGGGGAGAGGGTAGGGTGAGGGGTGGGTTTTCGATGAGGCACGGATAGTGGACTTGCAACTCAAGACGCTGATCGACCTCCAGGGCGTGGACACCCGCATCGCCGCGCTCGAGGCCGAGGCGGCCCGCCTCCCCAAGGAAATCGCCGCCATCCACGCCACGCTGCAGGGCATGAAGCAGGAAGTGGATGCGGGCAAGACACGCCTCGACGCCGCCAAGAAGGACCAGCGCGCGCGTGAGAAGGACCTCGAGGTCGTCCAGGCCAAGCGATCGAAGACCGAGGGACGCCTGTACGAGGTCAAGACCAACAAGGAATACTCCGCCGTCCTGGCCGAGATCGAGGACATCAAGCAGGAGAAGGGCCGGGTCGAGGAGGAGATCCTCGTCCTGATGGAGAGCCAGGAGCGGCTGGTCGCCGACATCAAGGACGCCGAGTCGCGCTTCAAGGTTCGAGAGACGCAGGGCAAGCAGGAGGAAGCGGCGTTCCAGGACAAGCTCCGCGTGGTCGAGACCGACCTCGCCGTGGCGCGCGCCGAGCGCGCGGAGCTGGCGCGCCAGCTGCCCCCCGCCGTGCTGGCCGACTACGACAAGCTGCTCAAGGCGCGCGGCGGCCTCGCCCTGGCCCAGGTGGTCAAGCCGAACCTCTGCGGCGGGTGCCGCATGACTGTCACCCCGCAGCGGCTCCAGGAATTGCGCGCCCAGAGCGCGCTCTATCCTTGCGAGTCCTGCGGCCGTTACCTCTACTGGCTCGCCTAATTCCCTCTCCCCTCAGGGGAGAGGGCAGGGTGAGGGGTGAAGGTCCATGACCTCCGCAGTCCGCATCTACACCGACGGCGCCTGCAGCGGCAACCCGGGCCCCGGCGGCTGGGGCGCCATCGTGATCGACGACGGCCGCGAGATCCAGATCTCGGGCGGCGAAGCCACGACGACCAACCAGCGCATGGAGCTCACGGGCCCGATCGAAGCCCTGCGCGCGCTCCCGGGACGGCGCGCCGTCGAGATCTACAGCGACAGCGCCTACGTCATCAACTGCTTCCGCGACAAATGGTACGAGCGCTGGCGGGAGAACGGCTGGCGCAATGCCCAGAAGAAGCCCGTGGACAACCGCGATCTCTGGGAGGCGCTCCTGGCCGAAGTCGAGCGCCACGACGTCACCTGGCACAAGGTCGCCGGCCACAGCGGCCACGAGCTGAACGATCGCGCCGACGCCTTGGCCCGCTCGGCCATCCCCAAGCGCTGAGGCGTATGGAATTGGGGACGTTGACGAAGCCGGGCTCGCGGCCCTAGCCTATGTGCGATGGCGACGACCTATCCGCGCACTCGCCGCTGGACGCGGGCCGAGTATGACCACCTGATCGACAGCGGTGTGTTCCAGCCCGGAGAGCGCCTTGAGCTGCTTGCCGGCCAACTGGTCGTCCGTGAGCCCCAAGGCGATCCCCACTCCCTCGCTGTCGAGCTGGTCAATGAGGCACTCCGTGCCGCGTTCGGTCCGGAGTGGCGCGTCCGCGTTCAGCTCCCCGTAGCATTGGACCCCGAATCCGAGCCTGAGCCCGACGTGTCTGTGGCGGCGGGGCGCGTGCATGGCAGCGCGGAGGCCAAGCCGTCGCGCCTCGCGCTGGTGGTCGAGATTTCCGTATCGAGTCTGGCCCTCGATCGCGAGCATAAGGGCAGTCTCTACGCCAGAGCCCGCGTGCCCGAGTATTGGATCGTCAACCTCGTGGAAAGCGTGCTCGAAGTTTACCGGGAACCGGCACCCGACGTCGCAGCCGAGTTTGGCTGGGTGTACCGGGTGTCACAGAGGCTCGGACCTGAAAATTCCGTTTCGCTGCTCGCCGCGCCAACAGCCCGCATCGCCGTCGCCGACCTCCTGCCCTGATTCCCGGGCCCGGCAGCGAACCCCAACCAGTGAGGTGTCAGCCATGCCGAAATTCAAGGGGATGATTCTCGCAGCGGTGACGCTCGCGGCGCTCACAGCGGTCCCGCCGGCCTACGCCGACTTCTGCCTCCAGCTGAACGGCGGCTCCTTCAGCGGCGATCTTGGCTTCTTCCGCTTCAAGAAAACGCGGCCCACCGGATCGGGCGCCATCATGGCTGTCAAGGGCAGGGTTGCAGGCCTCAGTCCCGTGTTCGGCACGGCCACGGTCGCAAAGGACGGAACCTTCCTCGAAATCGGAGCGACCTTCTTCGCCGACGGCGTACAGGGGCAGATCGACGTCTCGTTCTTCCCGCCCAGCAATGCGACGGGGAGCGGCTCGGGCAACTTCGGCGCGTACGGCACGAGCCAGAGCTTCACGGCGGCGGAGGTGTCCTGCACCCTGGAGCCGTGAGACTGCTATACTTTCTCTCGTATCCACACGCTCTTTGATTCGCACCAGAGAAGGCTGGACGGTCGCCGGCGCGGGGCAACTCGCGCGGGAGGAAAGTCCGGGCTCCGCAGGGCAGGGTGCTGGCTAACGGCCAGGGGGGGAAACCCCACGGCAGAGTGCCACAGAAAACAAACCGCCGCCCGCAAGGACGGTAAGGGTGAAACGGTGAGGTAAGAGCTCACCAGCGGCGCGGGTGACCGCGCCGGCTCGGTAAACCCCACCCGGAGCAAGGCCCAATAGGAGAGCGATCCTGTCCCCGAGGACGGGTGAAGCGCGGCCCGCGTGGGGCTCTCGGGTATGGCCGCTTGAGGCGCCGGGCAACTGGCGCCCTAGAGAAATGACCGTCTCCCCGGGCTCACGCCCGGGCGACAGGACCCGGCTTACAGGCCCTCTCTGGTGCGATACTTCCTTGAGCGTCTGGATCACCCGGATGTCCGTCCCCTGCGGCAAGAGATCCGTAGCAAACGTGTGCCGAAAGCGGTGCGGCAAGCAATCTGGCACCTGCGCCCGCTCCCCCCACTCATGCGTCAACCGCTCGAGCATGCGTTTCGCTCGAAGGCCCGATCGTTTGACAACACGTCACCGAGGATGTATCACCGGCTCAGCGGCAGCCGATCGGGGCGAGTGGGAGCCGATCGTGGCCGGTTGGCTCTTGGCAGCTCGCCTGAGGACGAGACGCAATACGATGGGAGGGCGCCTCCACTGACTTGGCCCCCGGCGCCCGGGAAGTGGCGACGGTAAATTTTACCGCAATGGCCGGAGCACCTCAAACCCTCACCTTCATCTCGGCCTGGCGGGAGGGACCGACCGATGGCTCCGAAAAACAAGCCTAAGGACTCGCAGAGCTCGAAAGCTGGAGCACCCCGCACCATGGAGGCCGCGCTTCTGGCCCTCGGAGGCAAGGTCAGCAACGCGGTCCCGCGTGCACACGGAAGCATCGTCGTACACTGCACCGATACCGGCGAAGAGTTCGCGCTCCAGGGTATGGGGAGCGCGCCTCGCGTCAACCGCGGCCGAGGCGACGGGCCCCACCAGGTCGAAGTGCGGGGGCCGGCGGCCGTCCTCCGGGCCATCGCGGAGGGTCGTCAGGAACCCGCTCGTGCCCTGGCTGCCGGCGGCATCCGCGTGCGCGGCGATCTTCACTACCTGGAAGCCATGCTCAAGGACGTGGGCCTGCTCGAGTGTCCATAAAAGGGAGAATGTGGTGGCACAGACTCAGGGTCTTGTCCAGCGGCTGAAGCTGACGGACACGCTGATCCTCGCGTGGGCTTACATCGGACCCACGCCGTCCAACACCGAGCTGCTCATCGTCAGGTCGGCCACGGGTCAGCCGCCGGACGAAGCCGCGTTTCGCGGTGCTCTGGCGGAGGCCCTGAGCGCGGCACTGGCCAGCCGCCAGCAGGTGATCGCCTCGCACGACAACAACAGCGCCGAGATCACGCTGCTGCAGGTCCTGGCGACGTAGCGGCCCTTTCGCATCCGTCCATGGCTGAGACCAGCGGCGTCGTACAGCGCCTGAAGTGGCTGCCGTCCACTCGCATCTTGCTGGTGGAGGTGGGGCCGACGCCAATGGCCCTGCAGTTTTTTCTGCTGACCTTCGACACAACCGACGCCGGCGATCTCGCCCGGAAGAAGGCCGTCGCGTTCCTGATCGGCCGTGCCTTCGGCGCCGGGTTGCCGGTCTCGATCTTTCACGACGGGACCGGCTCGGAGATCACCGGCGTCGACGTCCGGTTCGCCGATCTTCGCGTCGACGGCATCGAGGTGACGCAGACGATTCAAAACCTGAACCACTCCGTGCCGCTGATCGCGCTCAAGTCGGCGGTCGCCCGTGTGTACATAAGCTCGCGGCTGCCCGGCAACGCGACGGTCCGCGGCGCGCTGCAGATCCGCCGCGTCTCCGGCGGGGTCACCCGGACCCTGCTCTCGCTGAACAGCGTCACCCTCGATCCGGCGCGATTCGGCCAAGTCGACCACCAGCGGCGAGACGTCGCGCTCAGCCTGAACTTTGCCCTGCCGACCGACATGACCACGGCCGGCCAGCTGGTCTTCACGCTGACGGGGCTTACCGACGCCGCGACGAATCAATCGCTGATGTTCGGCCCCCCTGGCGATCTCACGACCGTGAGCTTCGTCAACAGCCCCCCACTGCGGCTCCGCCTGGTCGGCTTCACCTACCCGTTCGGCGCGCCGCCGCAGACACGCATCCCGACGTCGCTCGACTTCGGCTTGACGATTTCGTGGCTGCAGCGTGCGTATCCCGTCGCGCAGGTCCTGGCCTCGCAGGCCATCGTGCCCGCCAACGCAGCGGCGCCGTTCGGCTGTGGCGACATCAATTCGCAGCTCGCCGCGCTTCGGGCGCTGGACATGAGCGCGGGCGCCGACGGGCGCACTCACTACTACGGGATCGTGAGCGACAGCGGGTTCTTCATGCGCGGGTGCTCCGCGGTGCCGTCGTCGCCCGATCCCAGCGCCATTGGCAGCGGCCCGACCGGCCCCGCGACCTGGGGCTGGGACTTCGACGGCAGCTACGGTGACTGGTACGCAGGCCACGAGATCGGCCACAGCTTCGGACGCCTGCATCCGGGCTTCTGTGGAGAGAGCCATGATGACCCGAACTACCCGTTCGTCGCCGGGCAGCTCGCCAACGCCGATGATGCCTACGTCGGATTCGACGTCGGCGACGCCGCTTTCGGTCTCCCGATGACCGCGCTGCCTGGCACCGACTGGCACGACGTCATGACCTACTGCTCGACACAGTGGCTGAGCTCGTACACCTACACCGGCATCCGCACGCGCCTCGTGGCCGAAGACGCGCTCGGGCCAGGCGGCGGAGCGGGACGCCCCGACGAGCGGTTTCCGCCCGGCTTCGAGCAGCCTGGGGCCTCCGAGAAGCGCACGCTCGTCACGATCATCGCCGAGGTCAACATCCGGCGGGGCACGGGGCGGATCAGGTACGTGGTGCCGGTGGCGCGCGGCCCGCTCACGATCCCGGATCCGGGCAGCCCGGTCACGATCCGGACACGACGGGCAAATGGCCAGACGCTCGACGAGGTGCGCGTGCCGGTCAAGCCGTTCGCGGAAGAGGGGCCCGAGGACGCCGGGCACGCGCTGTGCGACCCCGTCATCGCCGTCCACCCGGACGCCGCGGTCATCGAGCTCGAGATCAGCGGCACCGTGGTCGATTCGATTCGCCCGGCGGCCTCGCCGCCGATCGTTCAGGACGCGAGGATCAGCAGTGCGGAAGGCGACGCGCTGGTGCTCCGGTGGAACCAGGACCGGCACGACGAGCGCCACGCCTACGCGGTCCAGATGAGCGACGACAACGGACGGTCCTGGCAGACCCTTGCCGTGGGCCTCAAGAGCCGAGAGCTTGCGATCCACCCCGAAAGCGTTCCTCGCGGCCGGCGCCTCCTGTTCCGCGTCCAGAGCACTGATGGCTTCCGCGCGGCCGAGACAGTCGTCGAATGGCCGAGTCAGGGCAACCGGTAGCAGTCAGGCGGCGTATCCAGCCCTCCGGTGCGATTTATCTCCTGGCCTGCGGGAGCACGAAGGCCTGCACGCGCCGCCAGGCGTCGGCCGACGCCTCGGCGAACTCGGCCTGCTTGCGGTCGAAGAAGCTGTGCGGGGCGCCGGGGTAGACGGTCATCTCGTGCTTGATGCGCGCCTTGCGCAAGGCCGCGTCGAACTCGTCGATGGCGCTCTGGGGAATCCCCTCGTCCGCGCCGCCGAAGAGCGATAGCACCGGACACGCATAGCGAGGGACCGCGTCGATCGGCTTCGGCCGGTCCGGCCACCGGCGGAGGCCCAGCGGCCAGCCGTAGAAGCCGATCACGCCGGCGTAGCCGAGCCCGCTCGCCGCCTGGAGGTACGACAGCGCCCCGCCGAAGCAGAAGCCCACGGAGTAGAGCGAGCGCACCTGACCGCCCTCTTTGCTGCGCAGGTATGCGGCTGCTGCTGCGATGTCGGCCTGGAGCGTCTCGGGCTGCGTCTGCGGAACGTGGGCCAAGAAGTCGAAGCTCTCCCCTCGATCGTCGGAGGGCGCCGTCCGGGCGAAGAAGTCGATGGCCACGGCATCCACGCCGATTTCGGCGAAGCGGTCAACCAGCTCCTTGTAGTACGAGTGCAGGCCGCGCACGTCGGGAATGACGACCATGCCCGCGCCGCTGGGCGACGCCGCACGGGCTGCGTGCGCCATGAAACGCGTGCCGTCCACGGAAACGAGACGGAGATCGAAGGCGCCGGCCGACCCCCCGGCGATGGGACGAATCGGAGGTCGAGAGTCGTTGTCAACGCACATGGTGGCCTCCCGGTTGCGTGTTCGGCTGTCGCCGGTGCCCGCAAGGTTACGGAGCGTTCAGGCCGCCGTCAAGGCCGCTCTCGGTAACCGAAATTTTGATGTGATGTGCGAAATTGCCGGCGCGGTCGTACATGCTGTAAACTGGCCGCTCGTGGGTGCCGGGCGCGAAGGCCAACGGACCGGACCCTGCTCCGGTGTGCAGCCTTCGATATAGACGCCGATCGAGACCGGGCTGTAGTCGGTGTGCGGCCAGGCCGGAATGTCCTGGTGCCACTTGAATCCGCGCGTGCCGCGTTCCGATTTCACATTGAGCTTGGCGTGATGGAACTTCACATCCGGCCCGACCACGTCGGCCGCAAGGTCGGTCATGACCGGATCGCACATAAGATAGTCGTGGCCGGTCCCCTTGACCACGAGCTTGGTCTTGTTCTCGCAGGCGAAGTTCACCGCCGCCACGATGTCCTGCGCGCTTTCGGCGGCGACGGCGTACGGGCTGACCGCCGGCGTCCACGCATCGAGCCAGCCGGTGGTCTGCGTCGCGCCCGGGTCGTCTTCGTTGAAGAACGGATTCTTGAGGTTCTGGAGCGCCGCCGAGCAGGTCGCCCCGCCGCCGGCGGTCATGCACGATGCCAGCGGCGACTGGACCTGGATCAGCCGCTCGCCGACCTGATTTCTGAGCGCCTGCCAGTTCGCGGAGCCCGGCAGGCCGCCCAGAACGCTGACCGACCCGAATTGGGTCCCGCAGCCGATCCGGAAGATCGAGACGCCGGAGACGGCCACGACTCCGTTGAGAAACCGCCGCCTCGAGAGCTTCGCCGCGCGGTTCCCTCGCAATTCCGTCAGCGCCCGCGCCGGCGCCGCCGCTTGGCGGCGGTCCGGCCGGGCGATCGCCGCGTGCCGTGCCGCGCTTTCTCCATGAAGATGCCGCGGCACGCCTCGCTGCAGAACCGCTGCGTCTCGGTCTTGAGGTCGTTGCCGCACGTTTCGCACTTTGCCATCGCTCTACTCCTCTGGGATCAGCGTGCGTTCGTCGGTGCGGCCACGCGAAGACGACCCCGCGCCCGTCACCACGTAGAGGCGCTCCTGCGAGCGGAGCGCGGGGCGGCCCTCCGCCTGGACGCGCTCGGAGCGCCCGTCAGGCAGGATGCGCCGCGCCTTCACCGTGTCGGCCAGCTGGATCTCCAGGATCTCGCGCAGTTGCGCCTGCAGCCCGGGCTCCAGCACGGGGAACGCGATCTCGACGCGCCGGTCGAGGTTGCGGGGCATCCAGTCCGCTGAGGCCAGCAGGTACTCCCCGTCTCCACCGTTCTCGAAGTAGAAGATCCGCGCGTGCTCGAGGTACCGGTCCACGATCGAGATGACCCGGATATTGTCCGACAGCCCCGGCACCTCCGGCCGCAGGCAGCAGATCCCACGCACGATCAGGTCGATCCGCACCCCCGCCGCGCTCGCCTCGTACAGCTCCTCGATCAGCCGCGGGTCCGCCAGCCCGTTCATCTTCGCGATGATCCGCGCCGGCCGCCCGGCCCGGGCGTGGGCGGCCTCGCGGCGGATCCGCTCGACCAAGCCCTCGCGCAGGTCGCTCGGCGCCAGCAGCAGGTGGTGAAAGCCGCGCGGGCGCGTGTAGCCGGTGAGCAGGTTGAACAGCTCCGTCAGGTCCTCGCCAAAGGACTCGCGGCTCGTGAAGAGCCCCAGGTCCTCGTAGGCGCCCCCCGTCCGGGCATTGTAGTTGCCCGTGGCGAGATGGCAGTAGCGCCGGATGCCGTCGGCCTCCTGACGCACCACGAGGCAGGCCTTGCAGTGGGTCTTGAAGCCGGCCAGGCCGTAGACGACGTGCGCGCCCACCTCTTCGAGCGCACGCGCCCAGCGGATATTCGCCTCCTCGTCGAAGCGCGCCTGCAGCTCGACGAGGACCGCGACCTCCTTGCCGTTCTCCACGGCGGTGCGCAGCGCGTGCGCGATGGGAGAGGCCGGGCTCACGCGATAGAGCGTCATCTTGATCGCGAGCACCTTGGGATCCGCGGCAGCCTCGCGCACGAAGCGCGTGACCGCGTCGAAGGTGTGGTACGGGTGGTGCACCAGGATGTCCCGCGCGCGGATCGCGCTCCAGACATCCGGCGCGCTCTCGAACGCGGGCACGGGATGCGGAGGCTGCGGCCGGTCCTTGAGCCGCGGCACGTCCACCGCCGCGTAGAGCTGGAAGAGATCCGAGAAGGCCGTGAAGCCTTCGTCCTCGTAGAGGTCTTCCGGGGACAGCTCCAGCTCGTCCAGCAGGGTCGCCAGGATGTCGGGCGGCAGGTCGCCGTCGTGCTGCAGGCGCACGGCCGTGCCGAGGCGGCGCTCGCGCAGGCTCTCCTCGATGCTGGCAAGCAGGTCGTCGGGGCGGCCCGGCGGCTGCAGGACCGCGTCGCGCGTCACGCGGATCGCGTGGCTCGACAGGATGTCGTACCCGTTGTAGATGCTCGGCAGGTGCAGGCGGATCACGTCCTCCAGCAGCATGAAGACCTGTCTGCCGGCGGGGTCGGGCAGCGCGACGAAGCGCGGCACCACCTGGCTCGGGATGTGGATGACGGACAGGGCGCTGTGCGGCAGCGCGGATGGCGCCGACGGCCGGATGGACGCCACGAGGCACAGCGAGCGGTTGCCGAGGTACGGGAACGGATGGCCAGGGTCGACGGCCAGCGGCGTCAGCACGGGCAAGAGCGTCCGGCGAAAGTACTCTTCGAGGAAGCGCTGCTGTTCCTCGCTGGCATCCTTGGGGCGGAGCAGCACGATGCCTTCCGCGGCAAGGAGCGGCTGGATCTCCTCGAGGAAGCAGCGGTGCTGCTCCTTCACCAGCTCGTGCACGCGGTGGATCACGGCCGTGAGCGTCTCGCTGAACGTGAGCCCGTCGGGCCCCGCCGCCTGATCGCCGGCCCTGATGCGCCGCTTCAGCGTCGCGACGCGGACCATGAAGGACTCGTCCAGGTTCGAGCTGAAGATGGCGAGGAACCTCACCCGCTCGAGGAGCGGCACGCTCGCATCCTGCGCCTCTTCGAGCACGCGCCGGTTGAACTCGAGCCAGGAGAGCTCACGATTGACGAACGCGTTCGTGTTCATGTCAGCCTCGACCGTTGAATGTTTCGCGCAGGAGAATGCCGTCGCGCACGCCGCGCGTGCAGACGACGAGCGTCAGGTAGCCGCCGAAGATCATGACCTCCTCGATGACGATGGCGCCGGCCAGGATGATGTCGGCGCGCTCGGCCTTGAGCCCGCGAATCCCGCGCCGCTTGCGCTGGGAGAGGCTCTCCAGGCGCTCACGGATCGCCGTGATGTCGGACTGGGCGAGCTGCAGCCCGTGGCGGTGCTTGCGCTCCCCGCGGTGCGCCCCGCGGAGGTGGATGCTGGCCAGCGTGCGAACGGTGCCGCCCAGGCCCACGATCACCTCGCCACGTCCCGCGGGAGGCAGGACGCCCCGCAGCCGCTCCCGAATCTCCGTGCGCAGCGCCTGGAGCGCCCGCGGCTTGGGCCGGTTGTCGCGCAGGAAGCGGCTCGTGGTCCTGACGGCGCCGAGCGGGAGGCTCGCACTGGAGACGAGCTTGCGACCGCGCACCCGGCTCAGCTGCAGGCTGGCGCCGCCGAGGTCCGCGACGACGCCGTCCCTGAAGGGCAGGCAGTCCAGCGCGGCCGCGACCCCGAGCCGCGCCTCGTCTCGCGCGCTCAGGACCTGCACCTCGATTCCCTCCTTGCGGCGCAACGGCTCGAGCAGCCGCTCGCGGTTGCGCGCGTCCCGCACGGCCGAGGTCGCAATCGCGATGATGCGCGGGCCACGGCCATTGAGCGAGTGACGCGAAAAGAAGCGGTGCACGGCCCGGTGCGTCTCGTCCATCGCCTCACGCGGCAGGACACCGAGCGCGCCGCTCCCCAGCCGCGTGGGCACCCGCTCCTCCACGAGCAGCTCGGCGCCTGAGTCCGGCGTGATCCGGGCGAGCAGGAAACGAACCGCCGTCGAGCCCAGATCGACGACCGCCACCAGCTCCGCCTCCCTGCGGGAATCCCGGCGCGACCGGCCCATCGGGTCAGCTCACGAGGATGTCACGAGGCACGCCCGGTGATCCGGATCTTCGTGGGCTGGCGGATCTTCGAGGGCTGCGTGTGAGTCATGGGATCTCCTTGCGTCGCACTTTAGCGAAGGCAAGGGCCCTCATCGTACCACGCGGGCGGCAACCCCCGCGACCGGCGCTACTCGCCCGCGAGCGCTCTCAACACCTTGGGCTTCAGGAACCAGACGAGCCGGCCGCCGCCCGAAGGCCCGTCGGGCAGATCCACGAGCGCGGCGCCACCCTTCTTGAACGCGAGCCGCTCACCATCGACGGCGCCGAGTAGCCGCGCCAGGACCATCGACAGCGTGGGCTCGTGGCCGACCAGCGCGACCGTCGCGCCAGGCGGACGCGTGCCGAGCGCAATCAGGATGTCGTCAACGGTGCCATGGGCCAGCGCCGGCTCGACCGTGGGCTCGATGCGCTTGAAGGCCTGGGCGGCGATAGCGGCCGTCGCCCGCGCGCGGGGCAGCGGGCTCGTCAGCAGCACGTCTGGCCGATGCGCGATGCGAGCCAGCCCCTTGGCGGCCACGCGGAACTTGGCCACGCCTTGCGGGGTCAGGGGGCGCTCGTCGTCGGGCACGCCGGGCGTGCCCCTGGGTACCGCGGCCGCATGGCGGACGAGCAGGAGCTTCACCTCACTCCGGCCCCCTTCAGCGGCGCCGCAGATGCGAGGTCGAACGAGGGACGCGGGCGATGACCGAGTTGTCCACGACATTCATCTCCACGAGCCGCTTGGTCCCGTCGGCCACGGCGCTGACGATCGTGGGATACGTCTCGTTGGATTCCTCGACGATCTCGCCGGCGTAGTTGATGATGCGCCAACGCCAGTCGGGACTTGCCGGGGTCGAAAACGCGGCGACTTGCATGGTCGGCCTTCGCCTACCAGCGGCCGCCGCCGCCTCCCCGGTTGCCACCGCCACCACCGCCACCGCTCCGGTACCCGCCGCCACTCCGTCCGCCACCCGAGCCCGAGGGATTCGCCAGCTCGACCTTCAGCGTCCGGCCATCCACTTCCTGCCCGTTGAACTTCTTGACGGCCTCAGCAGCTTCCTCGGCTGTCGACATCTCGACGAAGCCGAACCCGCGCGAACGGCCGGTGTCACGATCCGTCACAACCGCGGCCGACTCGACGGTGCCGGCGGTGGCGAACAGCTCGCGCAGGCGTTCGTCGGACGTGGAGAAGGACAGCCCCCCGATGAAGAGCTTCTGCGCCATGACCAACCTCCGAATAGCTCTTCCGCTGCTGATGACGCGCTCTGAACCGCGGAAGGGGGGAACCAGAGTGCGGTCTGGTTGTGGAGGGGTCCGCAATGAACCGACGGCCGAGCCAGACACTCACATCATGACACATCTGAGGCCAGTCCGTAGCCTCCTTTCGAGCGACGCCGGCGGCGGGCTTACGGGGCGCGGCGTTTGCCGAAGGGCGAGCGGTAGTCGAGCACGGTGCGCACCGCCGCGGCCAGGCTTTCCATGGTGAAGGGTTTCACGACGAAGGGCTCACCCGGGGCGATCCGGATGCCGTAGTCCTCGATGGTCTCGGTGCTGTAGGCCGACATGTAGAGGACCTTTATCGCCGGCCGGATCGCGTGGATCTGATCCACCAGCTCGCGCCCGTTCATAAGCGGCATGACGACGTCGGTCAGCAGCAGGTGGATGGGCGGGGACTCGCTCCGCACGATCCGGAGCGCCAGCGTCGGATCGCCCGTGTCGAGCGTGGTGTAGCCCTTGGCCTGGAGCATGTCGCACACGAGGGCGCGGACCTCGGGCTCGTCATCCACGATGAGAATGGTTTCCACGTATCCGGCCTACCCCGCTCCGCGCCGCCGGGAGCGCTTCGTCACCGCTAGGTCGGGATGCAGGTGAAGGTCTGGCGGCGCTGCATGTACGACGGCCAGGGCTTGCGGTTCCAGTCGAAGCTCTTGATCTCCTGCTGATTGAGGTCTTCCTGCCACTGGCGGCGGGTCGCGGCGCGCTCTTCGCACGCATTCTGGGTCTCGTGGACGCTCAGCTTGACGATGTCCTGGGGCATCTCGGGCTTCTTCGGCATTTCCTGGACCCACCAGAGAGCCCAGGCAAGCAGCACGGTCGTCACGGTCTTCCGCACGATGCGTCTCCCTTCTCGCCCGGCAGGCCTAGCCGACCTCCCGGAGCCGCATCACCTCGGCGCGGCCGTCCATATACTCTCCCATCTTGCGCCCGAGCGACTTGAAATATTCCGTTCCGCGATGGGCATCCACGGCCGCCTGGTCGGCGTAGCGCTCCATGAAGACGTACGTCTGCGGCGCCTCGCCGTGGTGGAGCGCATACAGCTTGCAGCCGGGCTCGCTCGAGTTGACCTTGGCGACCAGCTCCTTGGCGACGGCCTCGAATTCCTTCTCCATGCCCGGCTTCACCTTGATGGTCGCAACGACGCCTATCATGTTGTCTCCCTCTCTAAATAAGGTCCAGATGCAAGGCCGCGCCCGACCGCGCAGGCCGTCGAGAAGGGTCCAGATGCGAGGCGGCGAGCGCCGCGGCACCCCGAGGCGTACTCCCTGTACGTTGAGGGGTGCCGCAAGCTCGCCCCAATACGCTTTCAGCTAAATGACGCAGATGGGCCCTTATCGGCGGCCTGCGGCGCGGACGTCGAGCCGCGTGCTCTGGTAGGTCGCTCCTTCACCCATGTCGCTGTAGCGGTCCGAACACAGCATGTTGATCGTCCCGCCGCCTGCCTCCGCGGCCGGGCGCTGCCCCGGCACGAACGCCACGCCGCGCGCCGTTTCATCACTGACGCGGAGGGTGAGGCGCACGCTCCCGTGGTCGTTGTAGAGCTCGACCGCGCCGCCGTCCTCGAGTTCGCGCGCGGCCGCGTCGTCGGGGTGGAGCACGCACTCGGGCTGCCCCTGACGCTTGCGCAGCGCGGCGACCCCGGCATACGCCGTGTGAGCCTGGAAGTAGCCCGGTGCGGTCAGGAGCTTCAATGGAAAGCGCTTGCTCTCTCCGGCCTCGAGCGGGTCGGCGACCCAGTCGGGCATCGCGGGCAGTCCCCGGGAGGCCAGCGCTTCGGAGTAGAACTCGAGCTTGCCCGACGGCGTCGCGAAGCGCTGCCGTCCCGGCGCGGGCGCGGCCTTGATCGCGCCGCCGTGCCGCAGCTCCGCAAGATCCACGCCGGCCGCCGGCCCCTTGGCGTCGCGGAAGAGCTCGTGTAGGAGTCCCTCCGTGCCCATGGAGAAGATCGGCTCCTTGAGGCCCAGGCGCTGCGCCAGCTCCTGGGCGAGGCGGCCGTTCGACCACGCCTCGCCCTGGGGCGGGACGACCGCGCGGATCATCTGGATGTAGTAGGAGCCGTAGGAGCGCACCACGTCCTCGCTCTCGAGATAGGTCGCCGCCGGCAGGACGATGTCGGCGTAGCGCGCCGTGTCCGAGAGGAACGGGTCGTGGACGATCGTGAAGAGGTCCTCGCGCGCGAGGCCCCGGCGCACGGTCACGGAGTCGGGACAGGTCACCGCCGGGTTGTTGGCGGCCACGAAGAGCGAGCGGATCGGCGGGTCGGCGAGCTCGAGGAGCGCCTTGCCGAGCCGCGAGTGATTCACGGTCCGCGCCTGGGCGGGGCCTGACGGCTTGCGGATGAAACCGTTGTCGAGGCCGAAGCCCGCCGCCGTCATCAGGAGCGCGCCGCCGCCGATGCGGTTGTAGGCGCCCGTGACGCCGGGAAGGAGCGCGACGGCGCGGATGGCCTGGCCGCCGTTCACGCAGCGGGACATGCCCTCGCCCATGCGGATGAAGGCCGCCTTCGCGCGGCCGTAGAGATGCGCGAACCGCTCGAGGTCGGCGGCGGACACGCCGGTGATCGCCGACACGCGCGGTGGATCGAAGCGCGGCAGGACGTCCGACTCGAGCCTGTCGAAGCCGACCGTCTCGCGAGAGATGTAGTCGCGATCACAGAGGCCGTCGCGCGCGAGGATGTGCATCACGCCGAGGGCCAGCGCCGCATCCGTGCCGACGTTGACGCGAAGATGCCAGTCGGCCCGCTCGGCGGTGCCGCTGCGCCGCGGCTCGATCACAATAAGCTTGGCGCCGCGCGCGCGCGCCCGCTCGACGAGCGGCCAGATGTGGACATTGGTCGTGAGGAGATCGGCGCCCCAGGAGATGACGAGGTCGGACTCCGTCACGGTTTCGGGATCCGCGCCGCCGACGCTGCCGCACGCCGCGTCCCACCCGGCCTCGGCGCAGGAGTCGCACACGGTGCCGGCCTGGAGCCGCGTGACACCGAGCGCGTGGAAGAGACCCAGCAGCAGCCCGCGGTTGAGCTGGCCCTGGTGCGCGCTGTAGGCGTAGCCGAGGATGCCCAGCGGCCCGTCCGTGCCGATGATGGCCTGCCAACGGCCGACGATCTCGTCGAGCGCCTGGGCCCAGGAGATCGGCTCGAAGCGGCCCTCGCCCTTCGAACCTTTGCGCTTGAACGGCGTCAGCACGCGATCCGGCGAATGGACCCACTCGTGCTCGCGGTTGACCTTGGCGCAGGCGAAGCCCGCCGTCATCGGATGGTCGGGATCGCCCTGGAGCTTGAGCAGCCGGCCGTCGTCGACGGTGGCCAGCAGCGAGCACTGGTCGGGGCAGTCATGGGCACAGGCGGTGCGGACGGTTTGAATCACTCGTATCTCCACTCGTAGGAATCATCGTGCGGGAGGCGCCGGCGCCTTGTCAACCGTCTGGCGCGCCGCCTGCTACAATGGCGGAGCGAAGGGGGGCGTCTATGGCTGAAGGGGCTAAGGGGGCCGAGGGGACTCCAGGCGTCAAGATCGACACGGTGCGGTCCTACTCGACCGGCACGCCGGGTCGCGCGCTCAACAGCGCGCGCCACAACCACTTCGTGCTGGACTCGCCCTCGGGCCCCAACGAGGCGCTGACCAACGGCGAGGCTTTTCTCGCCGGCGTCTCTTCCTGCGGCGTGACGCTCATCGAGAAGTACGCGCTCGAGAACAAGGTGCCCGTCAAGGGCATGCAGGTCACCATCGAGGGCATCCGCGCCAACGCCGAGCCCCACCGTTTCCAGTGCGTCAACGTCTCGTTCGAGATCTGGGGCGTGACCCAGGGGCAGGCGGAAGAGCTCGTGGAGGTCTGGAAGAGCCGCTGACCGCTCTACCGCACGGTCGCGGTCGCGACCGACGTCAAAGTGGACGTGCTCGGCATCCTCGGCTAGCAGCCGCCCGCTAGGACTCGGAAATCCTGCGCTCGAGCAGCGCCCGTTCCGGCAGGGGCGGCGGCTCGGGGATCGCGTTGCTCGAGCGCGGCCGTTCGCCCGGCCGGGAAAGCCCAGTGCAGCACGCGGTCGTCGCGCGAGTAGAGCGTGAGGGTCTTCGTCCAGAGCGTGGCGCCCGATGCGGTACGCGTAGAGTGCGAGGTCGTCCGCGCTGACGAGTAGCGTGCCGTCAAGAGCCAAAAATGCTGCGAGAGCGGCGCGCGTGAGATGGCGCGGCCTGGCGCCACCTTACCACGGTGCCTTTGACTTCGCAGGGGGCCGAGGGCAGACTTGGGGGCACTCAAGGAGACCCCTCATGCCCTCGAACCTCGACGAGCAGTTCCAGACGCTTCACGAGATCGCCCGCGCGGCGCGGCGCAATCTGGCCGACGGCCCGTGGGACTACCTCGTCGGCGGCACCGAGACCGAGACGACCGTGAAGCGCAACCGCGCGGCGATCGACGCGTGGGCCTTCAGGCCGCGAGTCTTGCGCGACGTCTCCAAGGTGGACGTGTCGTCCACCCTTCTCGGCAGGCCCGTGCGCATTCCCGTGCTCCTGGCGCCCGTCGGGTCCGTCGAGAGCTTCACCCCCGGCGGCGGCGCGACGGCGGGCAAAGCCTCCGGCGCTTGCGGCGTGCCGCACATGCTCAGTAGCGCCTGCAACCCCGGTCTCGAGGCGACGGCGGCCGCCGCGGACAACTACCGCATCTTCCAGCTCTACGTCCGCGGCGACGACGCCTTCGTGGACGACCACGTCAAGCGCGCGCTCGACCACGGCTACCACGCCTTCTGCATGACCGTTGATGTGGCCAGCTACAGCCGGCGCGAGCGCGACCTCGACAAGCGCTTCGTCAAGCCCTGGCGCCTCAGGGCGACGGGCCAGGAGTACCAGGCCGGGCTGTCCTGGGACCAGGTCAAGCGCTTCAAGGACACGCACGACGTCCCGCTGATCCTGAAGGGCATCGCCACGGCCGAGGACGCCGCGCTCTGCTGCGAGCACGGGGTGGAGGTGGTCTACGTCTCCAACCACGGCGGCCGCCAGCTCGACCACGGCCGGGGCTCACTCGACGTGCTTCCCGAGGTGGTGGCGGCGGTCGCGGGCCGCGCGGAGGTCATGGTGGACGGCGGCTTCATGCGCGGCACGGACGTGGTCAAGGCGATCATTCTCGGCGCGCAGTGCGTCGGTCTCGGCAGGTTGCAGTGCCTGGGCCTGGCCGCCGCGGGGCAGGCCGGGCTCGAGCGCGCGCTCGAGATCCTCGAGGAGGAGATACGGATCTGCCTGGCGCTCCTCGGCGTGACGGGCTACGGCCAGCTCGACGCCTCGTATCTCCACGAGGGGCGGCCCGTCACGGATCCCGGCGCGCTCTCCGCCTTCCCCCTGCTCTGAGGAAGGCGCGGGCGCCGTGATGCGCGCGTGGACGCTCCTCGCGGTCATCGCCCTCGCGGCAGGCTGCGTCACGCCTTATGGCGAGGGCCAGCGGGCGTTGAGCCAGGGTCGCTACGGAGCGGCCGCGACCTATTTCACCCAGGCGCTCGCCGAGGAGCCGGAACGGAGCGACGCGCTGCTCGGGCTCGGCATGGCCCAGTACAAGCAGGGCGAATTCCTGGACGCCGCGGACACGCTCTCACGCGCCGTCGCCGACCGGCCCGAGGACCCGACGTCGCGCCTCTACCTCGCCCTCTCGTACGTCCAGCAGGGCGACGCCGCCCGCGCCGAGGAGCAGCTGACAATCCTGCGCGACCTCAAGATCGATCCGCGCCTGGGCCGGCAGGTCGGGCGCGCGCTCGACGTCCTGCGCAACGAGGCGCTCTCGGAGCCGATCCGCGGCTTCGTGGCGGGCAGCCTCGAGACCGAGGCGGAGCTCAGCCGCGAGGCCCAGCAGGCGCGGCTCGAGACCCAGCGCGCGTTCTACTACGCGCCCTCGCCCTACCCGTGCGTGCTCATCAGGCGCGGCGGGCGTCTCTTCTGCATCTAGCAGGCGAGCAGCCGCGGCAGCTCGCGCATGTCGCTGAACACGACCGCTCCCGACCCGCCCAGCAGGTGCGCGGGCGTCAGGCCGCCGGCATAGCCGAAGGCGCGCATGCCGGCCGCCCGGGCAGCTTCGACGCCGAAGCGACTGTCCTCGACGACGGCGCACGCCGCCGGAGCAACACCCATCCGCGCCGCGACGTGGAGAAAGAGGTCAGGCGCGGGCTTGCCGCGCTCGACCTCCGTCACGCTGAACATGCGGCCCTCGAAGCGCGCAAGCAGCCCCGTCAGGCCCAGCGTGAAGCGCATCTTTTCGTGGCTGCCGCTCGAGGCGACGCAGGTCTGTACGGTGATGCCGTCGAGGGCTTCGACGACGCCGTCGACCGCCGTGAGGTTCTCGGCGAACTTCGAGCGGTAGAGATGCTGGAACTCTTGCTCCCAGTCGTCGGCGAGGCGGCGTCCGGTGTGGGCCTCGATCGCCTCGCGTATGGTCGCGTCGGAGAGGCCGACGAAGCGCTCGATCACCTCTGCCTCGGTCATCACCCAGCCGAGTCCCGCGAGTACGTGGACATCGACTCCCACTGCGAGGCGCTCGGTGTCCACAAGCACGCCGTCGCAGTCGAAGATGACAAGCTCGATCGGGGAGCTCACAGGGTCAACGATATCTCAGCAGGGCGGATTGGAGTAGGATTGCGCCCCAGGAGGATCCGATGGCGGCCTCGACCGGCACGCTCCAGATGCACAGGCTCCACCCCAGCTTCGGCGTCGAGCTCTCGGGCGTGGATCTCCGCCAGCCACTCGACGACGGCACGTGGGCGCACATCTGGGAGGCCTTCAACGAGCATTCCCTCCTGCTCTTCCGCGACCAGCCGCTGACCGACGACGAGCAGATGCGCTTCAGCCTGCGCTTCGGCCCACTCGAGACCACCGTCAAGACCTTGGGCAAGGAAGACCGCCTGCATCCCAACCTGGTCGAGCTGGCCAATGTGGACGAGGACGGCAAGCGCATGGACTGGTCGGACCGGCGCATGGTCTACCAGAGCGGCAACCAGATGTGGCACACCGACTCGTCCTTCAAGCGGGTGCCGGCCCAGGCATCGCTTCTCTCCGGCCGCCTGGTGCCGCCCGAGGGCGGCGAGACGGAGTTCGTCTCCTGCCGGGTAGCCTGGGACACGCTGGCCCCCGAGATGCAGCGCCGGCTCGAGGGCAAGGTCGCCGTCCATTCCTTCGCCTACTCGCGCGGCCTCATCGACCCGACGCTCCTCGGCCCCGAAGTCCAGCAGGCCCTGCCGCCGGTTCGCCAGGCCCTCATCCGCGCCAATCCCGTCAACGGCAAGAAGACCGTCTACATCGGCGCGCACGCCTCTCACATCGAGGGCATGCCCGTCGAGGAAGGCCGCGCGCTGCTGAAGGAGCTGCTCGACCTGGCCACGCGCCCCGATCGCGTCTATCGCCACACCTGGCGCCAGCACGATTTCGTGATCTGGGACAACCGCTGCCTCATCCACCGCGGCCGCCCCTGGGACTCCAAGCGGTACACGCGTGTCATGCACCGCACCACCGTCGCCGGCGACGGCCCGACGGCATAGACCGAGACGCTCATGACCCGCGATCTCTGCTTCACGCCGGCCGTCGAGCTCACCCGCTTGTACCGCGCCCGCAGGGTCTCGCCGCTCGAGGTGATGCAGGCGGTTCTCGAGAGACTCGACCGGGTCAATCCCGTGGTGAACGCCTTCGTCACCGTGGATCGCGAAGGCGCGCTCCTCCAGGCGCGCCGTGCTACCGCTGCGCTCGCCCGTCGCAACGCCGCCGTGGGCCCGCTCCACGGCATCCCGGTCGGCATCAAGGACGTGACGCTCACCAAAGGAATGCGGACCACCTTCGGGTCGAAGCTCTTCGAAGACTACGTCCCCGACGAGGACGCCGCTGTCGTCGAGCGGCTCCGGGCGGCCGGGGCCATCATCCTGGGCAAGACCAATACGCCGGAGTTCGCGTTCGGTCCGAACACCGTCAACGCCGTGTTCGGCGCGACCCGCAACCCGTGGAACACCGCGCTGAGCGCCGGCGGCTCGAGCGGCGGGTCCGCCGCCGCGCTGGCCACGGGCATGTGCCCGATCGCGCAGGGGACGGATCTCGGCGGCTCGCTCCGGGGCCCCGCGGCGCTGTGCGGCGTGGTCGGCTTCAGGACGACGCCGGGCCTCATTCCCCGCTATCCCGAGGTGCTCGCCTGGGACTCCTACTCGGTGGAAGGGCCGATGGCGCGCACCGTCGGCGACGCGGCGCTCCTGCTCTCGGTGATGGCGGGCCCCGCCGACGACCGCGCGCCCATGAACTACGCCACCGACGGCAAAACCTTCCGCGCGGCCGTCACCGGCGCTTCCGTGAAGGGCTTGCGCGTCGCGTGGACACCCGATCTGGGCGGCCTGGTCGCCGTGGACCCGGAGATCGCCCGCGCCGTCGAGGAATCAGCAGCAGCGTTCCGGAAGCTCGGCGCCGGCGTGGAGCGGGCGAGCCCGGACATGGCCGATGTGCCGGAGGTCGTCGCGCTGACCCGCGGCTTTCTCATGGTCGCGCGCCACGCCGACAAGCTCGAGCGCTTTGCCGGCCAGCTCCAGGCTGGGCTCGTGGAGAACACCACGCAGGGCCTCGGCATGAGCGCGCGCGACGTCGCGCGCGGCGAGCTCCTGCGCACCCGGCTCTGGCAGCGCGTGCGCGGCTTCCTCCAGACCCACGAGCTCTGGCTCACGCCGACGGCGGCCGTGCCCGCGTTTCCCATCGAGCTGCCGCACGCGATGGAGATCGGCGGCAAGCCCGCGGGCAAGACGCTCCAGCGCTCATATCTCACCTACGCCTTCTCGGTCCTGGGCCTTCCGGCGATCTCGGTACCCTGCGGCTTCACGCGCGCCGGACTTCCGATCGGCCTCCAGATCGTCGGGCGCCCCCGCCAGGAGGCGACGGTGCTCCGCGCCGCGGCCGCCTTCGAGGCCGCGCGCCCCTGGGCGGAGCGCATTCCACCCCTCGTCACCCAGAGCCGCTAAGGAGATCCCCCGTGGGAGCGAACGACAAGATCACGGCCCTGAACCCGGTCGGCTTCGCCCCGAAGGTCACGCGCAAGCCGCTGGCGCCCCGGCTCGATACGCTCGAGGGCAAGACCGTCTACCTGGTGGACTGCCGCTTCGACGACTCCGACGTCTTCCTCAAGCAGATGCAGGAGTGGTTCGCCGGTCACATGCCGGGAGTACGGACGGTTATCAAGCCGATCTCGAGCGTGTATTTGCACGACGACCCGACCACGTGGGAGGAGATCAAGGCCAAGGGACACGCCGCGATCCTCGGCGTCGGCCACTGAAGCACCTGCGCGCCGGCGGTCGCCGCGCACGCGATGACGATCGAAGCGACATACGGGGTCCCCGTCGTCGCCATGCATACCGACAAGTTCGACCGGGTGGTGCGGTCGGTGGCGGCCGTGAACGGGATGCCCGGGCTCAGGCAGGTGTTCGTTCCCCAGCCCATCATGGGCAAGACGGCGGCCCAGCTGCGCGCCTACGTGGACGGCACGGATCCGATCAGCGGCCGTCCCGTCATGCAGGAGGTCATCGAGGGGCTGACCCAGCCGTTCGACGAGAAGGACCTGGGCCCGGTCGAGTTCGACCGCTCGACACCCAGGCTCGTCGAGCCCGATACGGAAGAAAATCTCCACCGCCTCTTCCTCGAGAACCGCTGGACCGACATGCTGCCGATCGTGCTCCCGACCGAGGAGCGCGTGGCGGCCATGCTGGCCGCGACGCGCCGCAAGCCAGGCGAGGTCGTCGGGCGCATGCGCTCGACGCACTTCCGCGAGTACTGGGAATACACGGTCGAGAAGGTCGCCGTGAACGCGGTGATGGCGGGGGCGCGGCCCGAATACTTCCCCGTGATCCTGGCACTCGGCGCGACGGGCGTGACGGCCCGCGGCAGCAGCTCGAGCGCGGTGGCAGCCATGGCCGCCGTGAACGGGCCGATCCGCCACGAGATCGGCATGAACGCGGGCACGGGCGCCATGGGCCCCTACAACCACGCCAACGCCACGATCGGACGGGCTTACGGCCTCCTGTCCCAGAACGGCCAGGGCGGCTCGGTGCCCGGGCACAGCTACATGGGCAACCAGGGCAATAGCTACGCCTACAACAGCCTCACCTTCGCCGAGAACGAGGAGCGGAGCCCCTGGGAGCCCTTTCACGTCCAGCACGGCTTCCAGCCGACCGACAGCGCCGTCAGCGTCTTCAGCGGCTGCCGCTCGACGGCCTTCACGCTCGGGCTGCGCGAGACGCACTGGCGCGAGCACGTGCGCAACCTGCTCCGCGGGATGGACCCGCACGGGCCGCCGACGCTTCTGCTCGATCCCATCGCCGCGCGCCAGTTCGTCGAGCGCGGCGGGTTCGCGAAGAAGGACGCGCTGATCGACTGGCTCTACGACGCGGCGAGGATGCCGGCGCGCGAGTACTGGGACTACCAGCTCGTCCGGAACTACATCTACCCGCGCGCGACCTTCGGCGAGGAGCCGTGGGCCTCCAAGCTCAAGGCCGCGCCCGACGAAGAGATAAGGATCTTTAAAAGAGAAGATATCCATGTCGTGGTCGTGGGGGGCGAGACCAACGGCTACTGGCGCATCATGGGCTGCACCTATCAGAAAACCGTCTCGATCGACGAGTGGCGGTAGACCAAGGGAGAGTGCCCGCATGAATAGAGACCGCCTGACCATGCCGCTCGGCGAAGCCCTGTTCAACCAGCGTTCGATCCGAAAACTTTTGCCCGACCCGATCCCCGACGAGGACATCCGTCTCTGCCTCGAGGCCGCGGTGAAGGCGCCCAATGGCGGCAATCACCAGCTCGGCCGCTTCCTCGTGGTGACCGACCGGCAGAAGATCCGCGAGTTCGGCGCGCTCTACCGCGAGGCGTGGTGGGCCAAGCGCCAGGACGATCACGGCTGGAGCGGGCCCCAGGACATCCCGCCAGAGGAAAAGAACTACAACGCCGCCATGGGGCTCGCCGACGCGATGAAGGACGTCCCCTGCGTCGTCTTCGCGCTGACGGTGCCACCCGGCGGGGCCAACTCGGTCATCCCGGCCTGCCAGAACCTCATGCTGGCGGCCCACGCTCTCGGGATCGGCTCGCTGCCGACGACGCTCCACGCCACGGTGATGGACCGCTTCCGCGCGCTCTTCGCCATCCCGAAGGACGTCGCCTTCCACTTCTGCATCCCCCTCGGCTATCCGGCCGTCAAGTACGGGCCGAGCCGGCGCAAGCCCATCGAAGAGACGACCTCGTGGAATCGCTGGGACGGGCGCGTGCCGTGGGCGTGACCGCGAAGCCCGCCGTCAGCCTGGCCGCCGCGGCCGGTCGGCGGCGCGCCACCATCGAGATCGCCCAGCGTTTCGAGAAGGAGGGCTTCGCCGGCATCTACTGCCCGAGCTACGGCGACGGCCTCGGGCTCTGCGAGGCGCTGGCGCTCGAGACGCGCGAGATCCGCTTCGGGACCTCCATCGCCAATATCTATTCGCGCCACCCCCACGACTACGCGCACACGGCCGCGCTGATTCATGAGCTTGCCGGAGGACGCTTCCGCTTCGGCATCGGCGTGAGCCACGGCCCCACCCTCGCCCGGCTCAAAGTGTCAGCGGGCAAGCCGCTCGAAGACATGCGCCGCTTCGTCACCGAGCTGCAAGCGGGCGCCAAGCTGGCCGGCCCGCTGCCTCCCCTCGTGCTGGCGACGCTGAGACAAAAAATGGTCGCCCTGGCCGGCGAGATGGCCCAGGGCGCGGTCTGGGCGAATGCGGCGCGCTCTCACATGGCGGGGTCGCTCGCCCATCTCCCGGCTGCCTCGCGCAGCGACCCCAACTTCTTCGTCGGCAACATGCTGCCGATCTGCATCGACGCCGATAAGCCCGCGGCCGCGGCAGTCAACCGGCGCACGCTCACGGGCTACGTCAAGCTTCCCAACTACCAGAACTACTGGATCGAGGCGGGCTACGAGGAGGAGATGCTGGCGATCCGCAAGGCCATCGCGGCCCGCGAAGAGGACAAGATCCCCTCGCTCATGTCCGACCGCTGGCTGGCCGATGTCACGCTCTACGGCAGCGCCGCGGAAGTCCGCGACGGGATCGAGGCCTGGCGCGCGGTCGGCGTCAACACGCCGATCATCGTGCCGTCGTCCACAAAGGGCGGCCAGATGGTGGCTCTCCAGGAGCTGATCGAGCTGTACCGCTGACCATATGCTGCGCTACGGGCAAGAGGCTCCGGCGTTTTCCCTGCCCTCGACGAGCGGCCGCGACATCTCGCTGGCCGAGTTCAAGGGCGCATCCGACGTCGTGCTCCTCTTCTACTGCTACGACTGGGGCAACATCTGAACCCCTGAGCTTCGCGACCTCGGTGAGGTCGCTACTCAACTGCAGGCCCAGGGCGCCGTCGTGCTCGGGATCAGCGGCGATACGCCCTTCTCGCACGCCGAGTTCCACAAGCGCCACGCGCTGCCCTTCCCGCTCCTGAGCGACGTGCACCGAAGCGTGATCCAGGCGTACAACGTCTGGGACGAGGAGCGCAACGTCGCCTACCGCTCGACGGTCATCGTCGACCGCGACGGCCGGCTCCGCTGGTCGCAGTCGGGCGATCGCCTCATGACCAGGAGCGGCGCCGAGATCCGCCGCGTCCTCGAGCTCATCCACCACCTCCGCTCGGCCAGCTAGCGAACTGCTGCGCCGCCTAGAGTCCGAGCGCGCCGGCCACCAGCTTCGCCAGCTCTCGCCTGAGCTTTCCGCGCACGCCGGCGTGCGCCCTCGACCGATTGAGGTTTTTCAGCTCGAAGGGGTCGTGGTCGAGATCGTAGAGCTCGTCGAGCTCGCCCTCGCGCCCGCGGTTGACCCAGTGGATGTACTTGTAGCGGTCGGTGCGCACCGCCTTGTAGGTCATCCCGACCAGCCACGGCAGGGCATTTTCCGCCCAGTACTCGACGAGCAGCGATTTTCTCCAGCCGGTGCGCCGCCCCGCGAAGAGGGGAAGGAGCGAGCGGCCCTGGATCTGCGCGCCCGGCTTGCCTCCGGCGAGCTCGATGAGCGTCGGTGCGATGTCCTGGCAGATCACTAAGTCCTCGATGCGCCGGCCCGGCTTCACCTTGCGCGGGTAGCGCACCAGAAACGGCGAGCGGATGCCCTCCTCGTAGGCGAAGCGCCGCTCGGGTCCCAAGCCGTGCTCGCCGAAGAAATAGCCGTTGTCCCCGAGGAACACGATGACCGTGTCGTCCAGCTCGCCGCTGCGCTCCAGCGCCTCGAAGATCATCCCGATGCCTTCATCCACGGCCGCCATCATCCGCGCGCGCAGCCGGATTTCCTCCTGCTCGCCCGCGTGCAGCGCCACCAGCACGGTGCGTGATTTTTCCGATTTCTTCATTTCGAAGGCCTCGGCCCACGCCGGCTTGTCCTTCACCACCTCGGCGGGACTGAGCATGTTGGGCTTTTTCGGAAACACGCACCCTTGGTAGAAATCCTTGTGGCGCTCGGCGACCCGGTAGCCGCCCTCCTTGTCGATCCGGAGCGTGCCGTCGGCGGCCTGTGCCGCGTCCGGGTGCACCGCCTTGTGCGCGAAGAAAAGCGACCACGGCTTCGCGTGCGTCTTCGCGATGAACTCCACTGCCATCGTGTTCATGATGTCGGTGATGTAGCCCCTGTGCTCGAGGTACGTCCCGTCGTGACACAGCCGGGGGTCGACCAGGCGTCCGTGCCCGTCGTATGCCACCCAGTGATCGTAGCCTGGGCGCGGCATGCCGTCGTTGCCCATGTGCCACTTGCCGATATGCGCGGTCTCGTATCCGAGCCGCTGCAGCTCGAGGTGGTAGTTCGGCAGGCGGTGGCTGGCCGCGTCGCGCGCCACGTTGTCGATGATGCCGTGGCGGCTCGCATATTGTCCGGTGACGATCGAGGCTCGGTTGGGCGAGCAGATAGGCGTGGTGTGGAACGCCCGGCCGAACAGCGCCCCTTCGCGCGCGATGCGGTCCACGTGCGGGGTCTTCATGTACGGGTGCCCGCCTGCGCCAAACTCGTCGTAGCGCAGATCGTCGATCAGGACGACGAGGAAGTTGGGTTTCTTTTTCATTTCGAGCGCTCACCCTCGGCGAGCCCGCGGGCTATTGCGGTTGCCAAGTCCTCCGGCGTGCACGGCTTGGCGATCAGGCGAGCCCCTCCGAGCGCCTCCACCACGGGCCGACTCTCTTCGAGCATGCCCGGGCTTGCCGTCATCATGATGACTGGCAGATCGCGGGTGGTCGGCTCGGCCCGCAGCTCCCTCAGGGCGGCGAGGCCGTCCATGGTGGGCATACGAAGGTCCATCAGCACGAGCCCCGGCGGTGCCTGGCGCGCCAGGGCGACGGCTTCCGCCCCGTCGGCCGCCTCCACCACGTCGTATCCCGCCTCGCGCAAATGTCTGGCGAGGAGCCTCCGGACATCGGCATCGTCGTCGGCGACGAGGACCTGTCGCGGCCAGCCCCTGGCCAGGATGCGGCTCACACGTTCGAGCAGGGTGTCCTCCCGGACCGGTTTGTGGAGGTAGTCGATCGCGCCCAGGAGCTTCCCGCGCCCTTCGTCCGGCAGGACCGAGATCAGCATGACCGGATCGCCGCGGTGATCGGATCGTTCTTCAGGCGCTCCAGGACCGCGAATCCATCCGTGCCGCGGAGGAGGATATCGAGCGTGATCAGGTTCGGGCGCTCGGCCGCCGCCATGCGAAGCGCCTCAGCGCCATCACGGGCGAGCAGGACGTGGAGCCCAGCGCGCTCGAGGTAGTGGCGCAGCAAGTTTGCAATGTCCGGCTCGTCGTCGATCACGAGCACCCGGGTGCCTGGCGGTGCCAGAGCCCCTGGAGCGTCCGCTGCTGCGGCGTCCGGCGCGGCCGTGGTCCCAGGCAGAGTGAAGCTGAAGGTGGAGCCCCGGTCCGGCGCGCTCGACACCGTCATCTGCCCGCCGTGCAGCTCGACGAGCGCGCGAGTGATCACCAGGCCGAGCCCCGTGCCGCCGACGCCCTGGCTCGCGCGATTCTGCCCGCGGAAGAACTTCGTGAAGAGCTGGGCCTGCTCTTCGGGCGAAAGGCCGATGCCCGTGTCCCGAATGTCGACACGCACGGACCCGTTCTCGGGCTGAGCGGCGATCGTGATATGGCCGCCCGCCGGTGTGTACTTGTGGGCGTTGGAGACCAGGTTCGTGAGAATCTGCGTCACGCGGTCCTGATCGCCCCACACGGCCGGGAGTGCGTCGTCGATCTCGACCGTGAGCACCTGCCGCTTGGTGTCGATCAGCGGACGAAACGAGCTGACCACGCCCCGGACGAGGCGCGCCAGGTCGAGGGCGGTCCGGTGGAGGCCGATCCGGCCGGCCTCGATGCGCGAGATGTCGAGGAGGTCGTTGATCAGCCCCAGCAGTCGCTCCGCGTTGTTCTCGACGACGGTCAGACACTCCTGCTGTTCGTTCCCCAGCGTGCCGGCCTGCCCTTCGAGGAGGAGGTGGACGTACCCCTGGATGGACGTGAGCGGGGTTCGCATCTCGTGCGAGACCATCGAGACGAACTCGGTCTTGAGCCGGTTGGCCTCCTGGACGCTGCGGTTCTGCTGCTCCAGCTCGTAGTTCTGCCGGCGCAGTTCCTCCTCCAGGCGCCTGTGAGCCTCGGCTCGCTCCAGCGACTCGGCCATGTCGTCGAACGCGCGCGCCAGATGGCCCAGCTCCCCGTGCCCTCGAGGCCCCCCGGTGCGGGCGCTCCAGTCCCCGGCGCTCAGTCGCTGAGCGACCTTGACCAGCGACCGGACGCGGCGCACGAAGAACACATCGCTCCCCACCCAGGCCGCGGCCAGCGCCAGGACCGCCGCCACGCCCAGCGCCACCACGTTGCGGGCCAGTCGCCAGTCGGCTTCGGCGAAGGCGACGGTGGACGGAATGCCGATGCTGACAGACGCGTCATCGCCGTGCTGCGTCCGACCCAGGGGCGCGAACGAATAGAGTCGGGGGACGCCGTCGGCCCCTGTTCCCTGGGCCGTGCCTTCCCCGTGCCGGGCGAGAATCGCCTGGAAGATCCGTCCCTCTGGCATGGACTGGCCGACCCGCGTCGGGTCACTCGGGTAGCGCACGAGAATCGTGCCGTTGCGATCGATCACGGTGAGTACCGACCCAGCCGGCAGCTGCGCGTGAGCGGCGAACTGGTTGAGCCACTCGAGATCGAGCGCGGAGAAGACGACGGCCTCGAGTCCCCCTGCTGCGCCGAGAACGGGATAGCCGAAGTTCAGGGTCGCCCTCCGGGTGATCGTGCCGATCTGGTAATCGCCGACGGTGAAGGCGCGGGTCTGAACCGCGCGCTGGAACCAGGTGCGATGCGCGGCGCTCACCGGCCCGCTGAACGGAAGGCCGCTGCAGAAGATGTCACCCTGCGGCGAAGCGACGCCGAGGTTGGCGTACAGCGAGTACTGCGAGAGCAGGTCGGAGAAGAGCGCGCTGCACGAGGCGGTATCGGCCCCTCGAACTTGGGGGAGCATGGCAAGCGAGGCCAGGAGTTGCCGTGCGCCCTCGATCAGCCGCGCTTGATCCGCGGAGACGAGGCGGGCCAGGCGCAGCGCATTGTCCTGCACCTGCGCCGCGCTGAGCCGGCGCTCTTCCAGGTGCGTGTAGAGCGTGAGCGCCAGGGCTGGAAGGACAGCGAGCAAGACGAGCGCCAGCAAGCGGACGCGCAGGCTCGCCAAAATCGGCCTCCACGTTGCCGATGGCTTCACGCGTCTCCGGAGGCGCCGGCCGGCCGACGCAGCAGCCAGGTGTGCACGCGCGAGCGGACGTGCGTCGGCTTGAAGGGCTTGGTCACGTAGTCGGTGACGCCGGCCGCAAAGCCCGCCGCCGTGTCCTCGGCGCCGCCCTGGGCGGTCAGCATGACGACCGGCACGTCGCGCAGGCGTGGATCGGATTCGGCCCGGAGCGCCTGGCAGACCTCCAACCCGTTGCGTCCAGGCATGTTCCAGTCGAGCAGGAGGAGATCCGGCCGTTCGGCGCGGGCCACCGCCAGGGCCGTGTCTCCATCGCTTGCCGTCAAGAGGCGGAAGCCCTCCGAGCGGAGCGTCATCGTCAACAGACGAAGGATGTCCGGGTCGTCATCGACCAGCAGGATGGTGAGTGGGCCAACAGCTGGACCGGCCGCGGTGACCTTCGAGGCCTCGCGGTGCGCGGCGGCGGGCGCCCGCGTCGTGGCCCGTGGCGCCAGCTCGACGACTTGCCCTTCGGCCGCGGCAAACACCTCAAGTTCACCCCCGCCAGCGGTGGCACGCTCACGGCAGGCTTCCACCAACCGGTCCAGCGCTTCGTCCTTGCGCATGGGGTCGTGGTGAAACAGCGCGAGCCGCTTCGCTCCCGCGGCGCGGGCGAAGTCCACCGCCTGCTCGGCGGGCGTATGGCCCCACGTGACCTTCTGGGGGTACTCATCGAGCGTGTACTGCGCGTCGTGGATGATGAGATCCGCGCCGACCAGGAAATCGACGTGGCGCTGGTCCTCGGGATGAATCGGCCTTGCGTCCGCCGCGGCGTGCGTGGCCTGATGGCGCGAGTGGGGCTCATGGTCGGTCGCGTAGACAACCGTGACCCCATCGGCTTCCAGGCGATAGCCGAGCGCGATCCCGGGGTGATTGAGGTACCGAGCGATGACCCGAACACCGCCCAGGTCGAAGGCGCTCTCTACCAGCGTGTGGTATCGGACCGTCGCCTCGAGCTGCCTGAGGGGCACCGGAAAGTATCTGTACTCCATCTGCGCGGCAAGGGTGTCTGCCAGACTCTGCCCGACGCCCTGGGGCGCATAAACATCCCACTCGTTGCCGGCGATAAACAGCGGCGCGAAGAAGGGGAACCCCTGAATGTGATCCCAGTGGGTGTGGGTGATCAGCAGGTAACCGCGCAGCGGGCGCTGGCCCGACGCCAGCAGGGCCTGACCCAGCTCATGCGCGCCGGTGCCACAGTCCAGGACGATCAGTGTGCCGTCCGACGTCCGCATCTCGACACAGGAGGTGTTGCCTCCGTACCGAACGGTGCTCGCACCCGGTTTGGGTAGCGAGCCACGCGTGCCCCAGAATCGAATGCGCATTCCGGATCTCCAGCTGGGATTGGGCCACGCGACCCGCGCGGCGGACTGGAAGACGCACCCGAGAACTCCCTGGTCCCCGCGCAGCCGGCCGCCGGACCCCGCCCGGTTCTGACCCGGGTCGCGGGGCGATCCTGCTCCTGCCCTGAGGGATCGTCAAGGGCCGCGGGCTCGGGTGCTGTTGTTCTATGAAAATGTCCGCCCCTAACTGTTCTGTGAAAGTGTCCTCCCATGAGACCACGGGAGACACTCACGATGAGCCGGAAGGAAGCGCCGCGGGTGGGGTTGCTCAAGGCCTTGGTGGCCGGACGGGTGACGGGCGGCGAGGTGGCGGCCGCGTTGCGGGTGAGCCGGTGGCTCACCTGGAAAGCCCGCGCCGGACCTTCATTTCCGGAGGGCAAGCACTTCCCGGCAAAACTCGATGAAGGTCTCGACGACGATCTTGCGGTACGTGAGCTTCGGGTATACGAGGTCGAAGCTCCGACTCATCTTCAGGCCGCGGATTCTGATGGCCCGGAGGATGCCGCTTGTGAGATCGGCGCCGAGCGAGAGGCTGGAGACGACCGAGACGCCGGCTCCCGCCTCCACGGCCGCCTTGACCGCCTCCGTGCTGCCGAGCGTCAGCGCGACGTTGAGCTCCGACACCCCGGCGTTGTGCTGGCCGAGATACCACTCGAACATCCGCCGACTGCCGGATCCGTCCTCTCGCAGGATGAACGGCTCCGCTAGCACCTCTGCGAGACTGACCTCTTCGACGCCTGCCCAGCGATGGTCCGCCGCGACGATGAGCAGCAGCTCGTCCTCGATCCAGGGCTCCACCACGTAGCCTCTCAGCCCGACGGGATCACTGACGATCGCGAGGTCGAGTCGCCCGCGGCAGAGAGAATCGACGAGCGAGTCGGTGTTGCCGGTGTCGAGGACGATCGAGATTAGCGGATGGCGCTTTTTGAAGGCGCCGATCGGGCGCGGCATGATGTACTTCGCGATGACGCTCGCCACCCCGACGAGGAGCTGGCCCCGACGTGCTGCGTGAGTCGCGCGATCTGCGTCTCAGCCCGGTCGTACAGATCGCGAATCTCCCGTGCGTAGCCGAACAACACGTTCCCGACCTCGGTCAGGACCACGCGGTTCTTCTCACGATGGAACAGGCGGGCGCCCAGCGCTTCCTCGAGCGACTTGATCTGGAAGGAAACGGCCGGCTGCGTGAGGAACAGGACGTCGGCGGCTTTCGTGAAGCTCCCGTGGCGCGCCGCCTCGTAGAACACTCGCAGGCGGATGTCCTTGTTCAGCATACGCCCCGGCCGACCTTGTGGACCATCATGTGGTGCAGCGAGGTGAGAAGTCCCCCTGACGTTTCCGGTCTCAGCCGGGCTACACGATGCCTCCGCGGAGCATAGCTAACAGAACGGCCGTTCTCAGTCGCGGCCGGTATCGTGCTGGGCCGATCCCAGCCTTGGCACAGCGCGGATAAAACCCCTGGCATCGCGCGTCGATCCTGCCAGAGTACGTGAGAGTGGTCAAACTAGAGAGGCCGGATTGCGTGGCGGGCCCAGGGCCAACGGCTGGCCTCCGGCCGGAGCCGTCGAGCGGGGAGCCCGCGGAGCGGACCGTGGAGAGGCCCCCTTGGGCGCGGGACGCGGGTCAGGCGCTAGCCTCTAGACAATCCCACCGCTTCGCGCTTTACTACCCGCGCCGGAGGCAGGCCCCGCCCGCCCCACCGGCCACAGCCGCGATCCAGTCACTGCCGGCAAAGGGAGGACTCCTTGACTTCCGAACGCGATGACCCGCCACGCTTGACCCGCCGGACCCTGCTCAAGACCGCCGCCGCGGGCGCTCTCGCCCTGGGCGCTCCCGCGATCGTCCACGCCCAGCCTGAATCCATCCGCGTCGGCCACATCACCCCTCGCACGGGCTTTCTCGGCCAGCTCGGGGAATACGGGCTCAACGCGGCCCAGATGGCGGTGGACGAGACCAATGCCGCCGGCGGGGTGCTGGGTCGGAAGATCGAGCTGATCGCGGAAGACAGCGTCAATCCCGGCGTGGCGGTGACCAAGGTGCAGAAGCTCGTCGAGCGCGACAAGGTCCTCTGCCTGGTGGGCGAGATCAGCTCGGCCTCGGCGCTGGCGATCGCCGAGCAGGCCAATCGCTACAAGGTCGCCTACATCAACTCGGGCGCGAATTCCGACGAGCTGCGCGGCAAGAACTGCAACCGCTTCATGTTCCACGTCGAAGGCTGCAACACGATGTACACCAAGACCATCGGCCAGTGGCAGAAGAGCAAGAACCTGATCAAGGGCGCCAAGTGGTACATGCTCACCGCCGACTACGCCTTCGGGCACGACCTCTTCCGCGTCTCCACGCGCTTCCTTACGGAGAACGGCGGCACCGTGATGGCCAACGACATGGTGCCGACGAACACGCCGGACTACAGCGCGTACATCCTCAAGATCCGCCAGGCCAAGCCGGATTTCGTCTACATCAACCTGGCGGGCGCAGATCAGACCACCTTCCTCAAGCAGTACAAGGAATACAACATGCCCTTCCCGCTGGCCGGCGGCGTGATGGACACGGTGCCGTTCTGGGGGGCCGGGATCGATTCGCTCTCGGGCCACTGGCAGAGCCTCTGGTACCACGGCCTCACGGTGCCGGCCTCGTTGGCCTTCACCAAGCGATACAGCGACAAGCACGGCAAGCCGCCCGACAACCAGGCCTGGGGCGACTACGTCGCGGTGAAGATCCTGCTGCAGGCCATGGCGGAGACCAAGAGCACCGAGGCCGCCAAGTGGGTTCCGTACTTCGAGAAGGGCGCGACCTTCGACATCCTCAAGGGCCGCAAGGGGATGTTCCGCGCGTGGGACCACCAGCTCCTACAGGAGATGTACGTGGTCAAGGTCAAGGACAAGAAGGACGCCAAGGACAAGTGGGACATCTTCGAGCTGGTGCAGACCGTGCCGGCGGCGAACGAGTCCTTCGAGGTGATCCAGCCGACCAAGCAGGAAAACCCCTGCACGATGGCGTAACCGCCACCCCTCACCCTACCCTCTCCACAGAGGGGAGAGGGAATAATCAGGAACCCTCTCCCCCTTCGAGGGGGAGAGGGCAGGGTGAGGGGGCCTGACCCATGCCGCTCTTCGTCATCCTCGAGCAAATGGCCAATGGCCTGCTCGTGGGCGCGTACTACATCGTCCTCGCGCTCGGCCTCTCCCTCATCTTCAGCCTGGGCGGCGTCGTCAACCTGGCGCACGGCGCCTTCTACGCTCTCGGCGCCTATCTCGGCTACGAGATCCAGCGCCGGCTGGGCTTCGGCGGCGCTATGGCGCTCTCGCCGATCGGGGTCGCGCTCATCGGCGTGGCGATCGAGCGCCTCGCCATCCGCCGTTTCTACAAGGAAGACCCGGGACTCGCGCTCCTCTTCACCTTCGGCTTGGCAATGGCCGCCGAGCAGAGCCTGCGCCTCATCTGGGGCGCGACGGGACTGCCGTTCGCTATTCCCGAGGCCCTGCGCGGCCAGGTCTTTCTCGGCGACTTCATCTACTCGCGCTATCGCATCGCGGTGCTGGCGGTGTCGGCGGCGGCCGTGACCGGCTGCTGGCTCCTGCTCAACAAGACCGCCTTCGGCCTGGTCGTCCGCGCCGGCACGCGCGATCCCGAGATGGTGCGCGCGCTCGGCATCGCGCTGAGCCCCATCCTGACGGCGATCTTCGCTCTCGGGGTCGGGCTGGCCGGCCTGGCCGGAGTGATGTCGGCGCCGCTGGCCGGCGTGCACCCGGCCATGGGCACGGAGATCCTCGTCGCCGCCTTCGTCATCGTCGTGATCGGCGGGCTCGGCAGCTTCTGGGGCGTGGTGTGGGCGGGGCTGATCGTCGGCGTCGTCCGCGGGCTCACGGTGCTCTTCTATCCGCCGGCGGCCGAGGCCTCGATGTACGCTCTCATGGTCCTCGTCCTGCTCGTGCGGCCCCGCGGGCTCATGGGCGAGCGCTTCGAGCGTTTCGAATGAGCGTGGTCGCGCGGCTCCGCCATCCGCTCGTGGCCCTGGCCGCGGCGCTGCTGCTGCTGCCGCAGGCCATGCGGGCCATCGGCATGACCGAGGGCCTGGCCACCGAGGTCGCGATCTTCGCCCTGGTGGGCTTGGGCTTCAATCTGCTCCTGGGCTACACGGGCCTGCTCTCTTTCGGCCACGGCGCCTTTTTCGGGCTGGCGGCCTATGCGGCGGCGCTGCTGCAGATCCACTACCTGCCCGGCCACGTGCTCGTGCCCATCGTCTTCGGCACGCTCTTCGCCGCGTTGATGGGCCTGGTGTTGGGCTTCCTGGCTCTCCGCCGTCGCGGGGTTTACTTCTCGCTGCTCACGCTGGCGTTCACGGCTCTGATCTTCTCGGTCGTCTATCGCTGGACCACCGTCACCGGCGGCGAGAACGGGCTGCGCGGGATCACCCGGCGCTCGCTGTTGGGCCTCCCCATCGAGAGCCAGCTCGCCTTCTACTATCTGACCGCGGCCATCGTGCTGCTCGTCGCGTGGGCGCTCTGGCGCGTGGTGCATTCCCCGCTCGGCCGGGTGCTGCTCGCGATCCGGGACAACGAGCGCCGGGCGCGCTTCCTGGGCTATCCCGTCCAGCGCTACAAGCTCATCGCCTTCACGCTCTCCGCGACGGTGACGGGCCTCGGCGGCTGTCTGTTCGCCTTTCTCAAAGTGTTCGCGTCGGCCGATCTCGTCCACGTCGCCTTCTCGGGCGAGATCGTGGCGATGACCATCGTGGGCGGCATGGGGCATTTCCTCGGCCCCGCCCTGGGCAGCGCCTTCTTCATCCTCTTCCGCGAGCTCCTGTCCGAACACACGGCCTCGTGGCAGTTCTGGTTCGGGCTCATGTTCATGGGCTTCATCCTCTTCTCGCCTTCGGGGCTGATCGGCCTGGGCGAGCGCCTGCTCCGCCCCTTCCGACGCCGGGACGAAGAGGCGGCCGCCATGGCCGCTCGCCTCACGCCTCAGCCGGGCGCCGAGGTGCCCGATTTCCTCCGCGGCAACCCGCCGGCCGCGGGCGCCCTTCTCGTCTGCAACGGGGTGACCAAGCGCTTCGGCGACTTCACCGCGGTGGACGCCGTGGATCTCACCCTCGCCGATCGGCGACTGCACGCTCTCATCGGACCTAACGGAGCGGGGAAGACGACACTCTTCAACGCCGTCTCGGGCATGTTCCCGCCCGACGGCGGCCAGATCTTCCTCGACGGCCGGCGCATCGACGGCCTGGCCCCCGAGCGCGTCGTGGGTCGGGGCATCGCGCGCTCCTTTCAGATCACCAACCTCTTCCCCTCCCTCACGCTCCTCGAAAATCTGCGTCTCGGCGTCCAGGCGCGCGATCCGCGCCGGGCCAACTGCTGGCGTCCGTTCACGCGCTTGGATCGCGTGAACGAGGAGACGCGCGCGCTCGTGCGGTTCCTTGGCCTCGAGGGTCTCGAGGCCGTGCCCGCCTCGAGTCTCTCCTATGGCGGCCAGCGTCTGCTCGAGCTCGGGCTGCCGCTGGCGGCCTGCCCCCGCGTGTTGCTGCTGGATGAGCCCTTGGCCGGCCTCGCCGCCGCCGAGCGCGAGCGGATCACGGCGCTGTTGCGCCGGCTCTGCGGGTGGATGGCGGTGCTGCTGGTCGAGCACGACATCGACCGCGTCTTCGCATTCGCCGACCGCATCACGGTGATGAACGAGGGGCGCGTCGTGGTCGACGGGCCGGCAGCCGAGGTGCGCGAGCATCCCAAGGTCCACGAGGTTTATCTCGGCCACGGTCGCGATCTCCTCTTCGCCGACGCCGCCGGCGCGGCGACCGGCCCGGCGGGGCCGCCCGTCCTCCGCGTCACCGGCCTCGACACCTTCTACGGCAAGAGCCATATCCTCCACGAGGTCTCGCTCGAACTGAGATCGGGAGAGATGCTGGCGCTGCTGGGACGCAATGGCGCCGGCAAGTCTTCCACCCTCAAGAGCGTGATGGGACTGGTCCCGCCGGCCCGGGGCACGATCGAGTTCGCCGGGCGCGAGATCGGCGGTCACTCCCCGGAGGAGATCGCCCGGCTCGGCATCGGCTTCGTGCCCCAGGGGCGGCGGCTCTTCCCCAACCTCACGGTAGCCGAGAATCTCGAGCTGGGCCGGCTCAGGCGGCGCGGCGGCGACGGCATCCGCTGGGAGGCCGAGCGCATCTTCGAGTTCTTCCCCCGCATCCGCGAGCGACTCGGCAGCCGCGCCGAAACCTTGTCCGGCGGCGAGCAGCAGATGGTGGCCATCGCGCGCGCGCTGTCGGGCAACCTCAAGCTTCTTCTCCTCGACGAGCCCTTCGAGGGACTGGCCCCCGCGGTGAGCGAAACGATCTTCCGCTCCTTGGACCGCCTGCGCCGAGAGGTGCCCATTCTCATCGTCGAGCACGATCTCGATCTCGTCCTGGCGCTGGCGGATCGGGTGAGCGTGCTGGACCGGGGCCGCATCACCCACGAGGGTCCCGCGGCCCCCCTGCGCGCCGACCGCGAGCTGCGCCGGCAGGTGCTCTGGGTGTAGCACGCGCGTCGCTAGCGTGAATTATTCATGAAGGCCGTTCCCGCGTCCTGCACTCCCCCTCACCCTGACCTTCTCCCCCTCCGGGGGCGAGGGGATCGAAACGGCTCCCTCTCCCTCGGCGAGGGAGAGGGCCGGGTGAGGGTGGGCGCCTGTTCGCGCATAATCCGGGCTAGGGCGAGCGCCAGACCTGCACACGTCCCGCGCCCGGCTCGACGCGCACCCAGTCGCCGGTGTGGATCACCTCCTGCGGGTCGGGCGCGAGCTGATCCATCAGGGCGATGCCGGCCAGGACGGCGCCCTGGACCATCACGGGGTTCGCCCAGCCGAAGAGCATGGCGGCGGGCGCGAGCCCGCGCGCGCGGAGGTCGTACAGCGCCCACGACGTGGCGAATCCACCCTTGGCGACGGGACAGACGAACACTGTGCCCGCGAGGGCCTGGCCGTGGAGCGCATGGGAGGCGCGCGAAATCCGGCCCGTCGCGCGGTCGAGGTCGTAGCGGGCGCTGAAGCCGTCGGGCGAGACCAGCGCGAGGCCCTCCACCGCCGGGCCGACGCCGGCGTGGCCCGCGAGCACCATCGGGGTGCCGGCCGTTCTCATCGCTCGATCCGGCCTCTCACGGCGGCCTCGACGCACTCCTCGGTCGGTCTCAGCACGGGGTGGTAGCCCGCGGCCGGGATGATGTTGGCGAGCTTGGCCGAGTCGGTGACGAGATTCCTCAGACCGTGCAGCTCGGCGAGTATTCGCGGCGTCATGATGTAGAAGCACGGGCCGGCCAGGATGGTCCCCCCGGCCGCCTGGATCGCCTCGGCATAACCCAATCGCTCGGCCATGCCCCGCACATGGGCGTTGGTCGTGAGGTAGAGGCGCGTGCCCGCGTGCACGCGCTTGCCCCGAAGAAGCTCGGCCAGGTGGCGCACCTCGAAGAGTGACAGGTGCGGCGTGCCGAAGACGACCACGTCCACCTCCGGCGCCTCGGGGACGAACGCGCGATAGACGCGGTCGAGGTCGCCCGGCTCCACCGTCAGCGTCTGCCGGGGCGTCCGCCCTCCGAACGCCTCATCGAGTGTCCGCGCCTCGGGTGTCACGCCGACGATGTGGAACATCGCGAGCGAGCCGTAGGAGGCGAGTGTGGCGCCCAGCTGCTTGAGCCCGTCGGCTGAGGGCTCGACCTCGAGGCCCGTGAACACGGGGACCAGCCAGTAATTGGTCAGCCGGCGACCGACGAGGACGCCGAGCGCGCCCCAGTCGCTCACCGAGCGCGGCTGGTCCCGCACAAGGACGCGATGCGTTCCGCGCCGGCGCTCGTCCAGGTGCATCCCGTAGGCCGGGACCCGGCCCGTCAGCGCGGCGGCGTAGGAGGCGGGGCCGCCCTCGAAGTTCGAGCGGGCGCCGGCCACGGCGTTGGCGAAGATGACGGTGCCCGTGTCGCCCCAGGCCAGGTGCTCGCCGAAGCGAGGCGGGGACAGCGTCTGGTAGTTGGCGCACGTATCGAGCGCCACGGCGCCCATCTGGACGACCAGGTCGCGCAGCCGCCGCTCCCTGGCCGCCACGTCCTCGGGCTGACCCAGCGCGCGATAGCATTCGAAATCCACGTTCCGGGCGTTGGTCGTGGTGGGAACGACGAAGCGGCCGCCGTCGCGCGCGAGCGCCTCGACGTACCCGAGCCCTGCGTCTCCCATGGAGTCGGCGTCGCCCGTGAGATGGGCGGAGGTCACGCGCACCATGCGCTCGGCCGCGAAGAAGCCGCCGACCTCGATTTGCATCTCGAGCGCGCGCCGGGCCGGTCCGCCCCAGCCGCCGGCCAGGATCTCCTCCTCCCCGCGCGTGAGCCGCACCGCTACTTCCGAATGCCGATCTTGCCGGCAACGTCCGTGTAGTACGCGGCCTGCTTGTCGACGAAGGCCGTCATCGCCGCCGCGTCGAGGTAGTCGAGGTTTATCCATAGGCGGTCGGTCACCGCGCGGAACGCGGGGTCCTTGACCATCTCGGCAAGCGCGGCCTCCCACTTTCGGACGACGGCGTCGGGCGTCGCGGCCGGCACGGAGATGCCAGCCCACCAGGACACGCTGACGCCCTTGATCACGCCCTGCTCTTCCGCCGTGGGGACGCCCGGGATGTAGGAGACGCGCTTGGGCGCCAGCACGGCGAGCAGCCTGATCTTGCCGCCCTCGGCCATGGACTTCGCCTCCGCCACCGAGTGGATCGCGAGCACCACGTGGCCGCCCGCCAGCTTGGTCATGGAGTCGGCCGCTCCCTCGGTGATCACCATCCTCGTCTTGGCCGGGTCCACGCCGATCTGAGCGAACCAGTCGAAAGCGGTGTACCGCGACGGGCCCGACGGGCCGACACTGCTCCAGACGAGCTGATCGGGGTTGGCCTTGACCCACGCGGTCAGCTCCTTGAAGTCCTTCCACGGCGCGTCGGTCTTCACGGCGAAGACCATCGGGTCGAGGACGATGCGCCCCGCCCACTTGCGGTCGGCGAGTGTGAGCGGCGGCGTTTTCCACGCTCCGATCATCATCGGCGCCGTGGTGTGGATGTCCATCAGCACCGTGTAGCCGTCGGGCCGCGATTCCTTGAGCGCGGCCCGCGCGCCGATGACGCCGCCCCCGCCCGGCTTGTTGACGACGAGGAGCGGCTGGCCCCATTTCTTCCCCAGATAGTCGGCCGTGGCCCGGGCGATCAGATCGGTCCCGCCTCCGGGCACGAACGGCACCACGATCTCCACGGCCCGCGTCGGGTACTGCTGCGCCGCCGCCGGACCGACGAGCCCCGCCAGCGCGGCGAGCCCGGCCGTCACCCACACGAGGAACCTTCGTCCACGCCGTCTCATAGCTCTCCTCCTTCCGCCGCCGCCAGCTCGACACGTTTCACCGTCGTCCGCATCAGCCAGAGGGACAGGATTACCAGCGCCACCGCGGCGACGAGCAGCCCCAGGGTGAGGCCGCGCTGGACGAAGATCAACAGGCTGCCGCCGCTCATGGACAGCGCCTGGATCAGATTCTTCTCCAGCAGCGGTCCCAGGATGAAGGACAACACCATCGGCGCCAGCGGCCAGTGGTACTTGCGCAGGACGTAGCCGACGACGCCGAGGACCAGGCTCACGGCCACGTCGAACATGCTGTTGCGCACGCTGTAGGTCCCCAGGAAGCACATGAGGAGGATCAGCGGACCCAGGATCCCGTATGGGATGCGCGTGATGCGAACCCAGAGGCCGATCAGCGGCAGATTCAGGATCAGTAGAATCACGTTGCCGACGTAGAGACTGGCGATGACAGTCCAGACGAAGTCCGGGCTTTTCTGGAACAGGAGCGGCCCCGGGCTCAAGCCGTAGACCGTGAGCCCGCCGAGGAGCAGCGCCAGCGGCGGCGAGGCGGGGATCCCGAGCGCCATCAGCGGGATGAAGCCGGCCGAGCTGGTCGCGTTGTTGGCCGCCTCGGGGGCGGCCACCCCCTCGATGGCGCCCTTGCCGAAGCGTTCGGGCCGCTTCGCCACCTTCTTTTCCGCGTCGTAGGCGACGAACACCGTGACGCTCGGCGCGCAGCCGGGCAGGAGGCCGAGGAAGAAGCCGATCCCGGTGCCGCGCAGGATGGCGGGCAGGCTCTGCCTGAGGTCCGCGCGGGTGGGGAACACATTGGTGATCCGCTGGGCGATCGCGACCCGCCCCTCTTCGATCCCGAGGAAGACCTCCGAGATCGCGAACAGGCCGACGATCAGCGCGATCAGCTCGACGCCCCCGTAGAGGTTCTCGAAGCCGAAGGTGAAGCGCGGCTGAGCGGTGGCCGGTCCCAGGCCCACCAGAGCCAGGAGATAGCCGCAGAGCGCCATGGCGATGCCCCGCGAGAGCGACGCGCCCGACAGCGAGACCACGGCGGTGAAGGCGAGCACCATGAGAGCGAAGTACTCGGGTGGGCCGAAGCGGAGCGCCTGGTCGGCGAGCACCGGCGCGAAGAGCGTGAGCGCGACCACGCCGATGGTGCCGGCGATGAAGGACCCGATGGCGGCCACCCCGAGCGCGATCCCGCCCCGCCCTTGCTGGGCCATCGGGTAGCCGTCCCAGCATGTGGGCACCGAGGCGACCTCGCCGGGGATATTGAGCAGGATCGCCGTGGTGGAGCCCCCGTACATCGCCCCGTAGTAGATCGCGGCCAGCATGATGATGGCGGGCACCGGCGCCAGAACCGCGGTCAGCGGAAAGAGAATGGCGATGGCGGCCGTGGGGCCGAGCCCGGGGAGCACGCCCACCAGCGTTCCCAGAAGCGACCCCACCAAGGCCATGGTCAGGTTGACGGGCGACAGCGCCGCCGCGAATCCGCCCGCCAGATGACCCAGAACGTCCACGGCCCCTCAGATCCCGATCCAGCCCGTCGGCAACGGCTCGAGCAGCCACACCCTGAACATCAGATAGAGCGCCGCTGTCGTGACGCAGGCGATGAGCAGGGCCACCGGCCACCGGTAGCCGCCCATCGCGCGGTAGAGTCCCGTCGAGATGACGAGCGTGCTGAGCGGATAGCCCAGATAGGGCGTGATGACGTAGTACGCGGCGAGCGCCCCCGCGCTGGCGACGAGCTGCCGGCGCTCGGCGCCGACGGGGAACCTGACGTGCGTCACGGGCCACTGGGCGACGAAGATGGCGTAGACGCCCAGGAGGAGGAGCGACGCGCCGATGATCCAGGGAAACGTGTCGTCGCCCACCACGGCGCCCGCCACCATCTCCTCGCGAAGGGCCGCGAGGCGGCGGGCCTCGATCAGGGCGACCACGCCCAGCAGCATCAGGACGCCCCCGATGACCCTCCGCTCGTTCACCCCGCCTCCTCTCAGGCCTCAACCGCACATCTCCCGGTTCTGATTCGAGTCGCGGGGCGATCCTGCTCCCTGCGATGCGGGAACGTCAAGAGCCTGCCCCTCGACATGGAGCTTGACAAGCGCCGCCCTGATGAATAATTATTACTAGCGATGAATGAATATCGCGACCCGGGCTCTCTCCGGCGTCAGGAGGCGATCGTCGATCTCGCCCGCTCGGGCAGCGTGCGCTCCCAGGCCGAGTTCCAGCACCTCCTGCGCAAGCGCGGCATCGTAGTCGCGCAGCCGACGCTGTCGCGGGACCTCCGCGAGCTGGGTCTCGCGAAGACTCCCCGCGGCTACCTCGTCCCGCAGGCCCCACAGGCCCAGGTCACGCAGTTCGCCCCGGCCGCGACGCGCGAGGCGAAGCTCCAGCGCGCCCTGCGGGGATCCGCGCTCTCGATCCAGGCGGCGGGCTCGCTCGTGGTGGTGAGGACGCCTCCGGCGGCCGCCCACCCGGTGGCGCGCGCCCTCGACGAGGCGGAGCTGGCGGGCGTGGTCGGCACGATAGCCGGCGACGACACCGTGTTCGTCGCGACCCCGAGCGACAGCGCGGCCCGCGCGCTCGCGCGCCGGCTGGCGGCGTCACTCGAGAGGCGGGCCGAAGGGGCCAGAGCATGACCGAGACGAGCGTGCGAAGTATCGTCGTCACCACGGATCGCTCGCGCCTCGACCTCGACGTGATTCACGGATTCCTGACGGCGGCCTACTGGTCGAAAGGGGTTCCGCGCGAGACCGTCGCCCGCTCGATGGAGCACTCGCTGTGCTTCGGGGCTTTCGACGGCGACCGGCAGGTCGGCTTCGCCCGCGTCATCAGCGATCGCGCCACCTTCGCCTATATCTGCGACGTCTTCGCGCTCGAGTCGCACCGCAAGCGCGGCGTCGGCAAGAGCCTGATGGCCGCCATCATGGCGCATCCCGAGCTGCAGGGGCTGCGGCGCTGGACGCTCGCCACGCGCGACGCGCACGGCCTGTACCGGCAGTTCGGGTTCGGCGCGCCCGCGCACCCGGAGCGCCAGATGGAAGTGCTCACGAGGGACCCTTACCATGCGTGAGCCCGAGTTCGCCTTCGGCAGTCTCATGGAGATCACGGAGCGGCCCGAGATCGTCTTCGTCAAGGGCGAGGGCTCCTGGCTCACCGACCACCGCGACAAGCGATATCTCGACTTCGTCCAGGGCTGGGCCGTGAACTGCCTTGGACACTGCCCGCGGGTCGTCACAGAGGCCCTGGCTGCCCAGGCGGCGCTGCTGATCACGCCAAGCCCGGCCTTTTACAACGAGCCGTCGCTGCGGCTGGCCGGCCTGATTGCCAAGCACTCGAGCTTCCAGCGGGTCTTCTTCACGAATTCCGGCGCCGAAGCCAACGAAGGCGCCATCAAGCTCGCCCGCAAGTGGGGCCGGCGCTTCAAGAGCGGCGCCTCGGAGATCATCACCTTCGACCATGGCTTCCACGGCCGCACGCTTGCCACGATGTCCGCGAGTGGCAAGCCCGGCTGGGACACCATGTTCGTCCCGCAGGTGGCAGGCTTCCCGAAGGCGACGCTGAACGACATCGCCTCGGTGGAAGAGCGGATCACCGACGGGACCGTGGCCGTGATGCTCGAGCCCGTCCAGGGCGAGGGCGGCGTGCTCCCGGCGACCGTGAGCTTCCTGCGCGAGCTGCGCGCGCTCACGAGGCGGCACGGCTTGCTGATGATCGTCGACGAGATCCAGACCGGTATCGGCCGCACCGGCACGCTCTTCGCCTACGAGCACTTCGCGCAGAGCGACGACGAGGCGCCGGACATCATGACGCTCGGCAAGGGTCTCGGCGGAGGCGTGCCGCTGGCCGCCCTCTGCGCGAAGGAAGCCGTTTCGGTCTTCGAGCACGGCGAGCAGGGCGGCACTTTCAATGGCAGCCCCCTCATGACGGCCGTCGGCTGCGCCGTCATGGAGGAGATGCTCAGGCCGGGCTTCCTCTCGTCCGTCGCCGACATGGGGAACTACCTGAGCGAGAGACTGCGCGGCCTCGTCCGGGAGCTCCGCCTCTCCCGCGAGCGAGGCCTGGGGCTCCTGCGGGCGCTCGACCTGGGCGCCGAGCTCGGCGGCCGCGTCGTCGCCTACGCCCGTGATGATCTCGAAAAGCACCCGGGCTGGGAGAACACGGGTCTCCTGCTGAACTCGCCGCGGCCCGACGCCCTGCGCTTCATGCCGGCCCTCAACGTCACGCGCGACGAGATCGACCGGATGATCGAGGGCACCCGGATCGCGATCCAGGCCGTCCGCTAGGCGACCTCTGTATTCCTGATGTAGTGCATTTGTCGGATGGGGCAACGCCCCACCACTGTGGCCCGAATGCCGCGCTGAGCGGGCGTTCGCGCGGACAGAGCCTTTCCGATCCGGCCCATTGGGCTTCCTGATCGCTTGGCATCGGCCATGCACTTCGGTTCACCCGAGAGAAAAATGGAGAGCGAGGCAATGTTTGGGTGCGTGGAGCGACGAGGAGCCTACAGCACGCCAGAGGCGCACGAAGTCGACGTGACGCTGGGCGTGGCGAGGCTCATTGCCGTGGCTCGAGCTTTCCGCGTGAAGGCGGAGCAGCATGAAGCGCTCAGCGACGCAGTCCGATCCGCCCAGGCCAATCTGAGGCGGGCCATCCTGCTCGCGTTTGCGGACGGCCTAACGGCCGACGACGTTCGGTCGCGGTGCATCGAGCCGGTGTTGAAGCGATCCACCACGAGCGAGGAAGCAGCGGCGGTTGTAGAGCAAACCATCGGATCGGTTGAGAAGCACCTGAGGTAGGCGGTGATGCGGTTCCTCCTGCCGGTGCCCACAGGGCGCCGTAGCGTCGCCGAACTTGTTTCTCCGCGGCGCGCGCTCTACTGTAGCGTGGAGGAAGAGACGTGGGACCCGAGAAGGGAGCCGTGGAGAGAGCCGCGGATAGCCGTCCCGATCGGGCATTTGTCCTCACGGCCGATGGCGCCTTCGCCGTTGGCCCCGACGGCAGGATCAACCGGTGGAATCAGGTTGCGAAGAAAATCCTCGGCTACTCGAGCCGTGAGGCGATCGGACGTCCGTGCTGCGACCTCTTTGTGGCCACCGACGACGGCGGTGCCCGCCTCTGCTACCGGGGGTGTCACGCGAAGACCCTCGTCCAGATGGGCAAGCTCGTGCCGACGTTTGACATGCCCACGCGGACCAAGACGGGCCGTCCGATTTGGATCAGTCTGAGCACCCTCGTGGTTCCGACTGGACGCGCGAGAGGGGGGTTGCGCGTGCATCTCTTTCGTGACGTCACGACAACGAGGGAGCTGTTGACCTTCATCCGGGAGCAGCACTCAGACTCGGTGCCCCTGACCCAGGCAAACAGGCTGACAAGACGAGAGCTCGAGATCCTCCGTCTTGTTGCGAGGGGCTTGAACACGCAGGCCGCCGCGGAGCGGCTGCACGTGAGCCAGGCAACCGTCCGAAACCACATGCAGAACATTTTCCACAAGCTTGGTGTCCACAGCCGGGTCGAAGCGATGGCCTACGCGAGTCGTCACCGTCTCCTGTCAGTGGACGCTGGTGAAGTCAAGGTTCGGCCTGTAACAACCCGGCGAAGGGGACGACTGGCGGGCCGAGATCGAAGACGAGGTCGTTACACGCTTGGAGGAAGACGATGAAGCTCACAGGTCGAACCGCTCTCGTCACTGGAGCCTCGCGTGGCATCGGCCGGGCCATCGCGATCGCTATGGCCGAGGAAGGCGCCGATGTGGCCGTCAACTATATCTCGAGCGAGGGCTTGGCCCAGGAGGTCGTGGACCAGATCCGCGGCATGGGACGCAAGGCCGTCCTGGCTCAGGCCGACGTGTCCGACTATCCGGGCGCCGCCCGCATGGCACAGCAGGTGCTCGAGGATTTCGGCCACCTCGACATCCTGATCAACAACGCGGGGATCAACTCCGACCACACATTCGTGAAGATGGACCTCGGCTCCTGGGAGAAAGTGCTGGCCGTGAACCTCGACGGGCCCTACAACTGCACCAAGGTCCTCATCGACCAGATGATCAAGCAGAGCTGGGGGCGGATCGTGAACATCACGTCGATCATCGGGCAGATCGGAAACTTCGGCCAGGCGAACTACGCCGCCTCCAAGGCCGGCCTCGCGGCGTTCACCAAGTCCCTGGCCAAGGAGCTGGCCTCCAAGGGAATCACAGTGAACGCCGTGGCTCCCGGCTTCACGGAGACCGAGATGGTGACGGCAATTCCCGAGAAGGTGCGGAACCGGCTCCTCGACCAGATCCCGATGAAGCGCTTCGCGAAGTCGGAAGAAGTGGCGCGGGCCTGCGTGTACCTCTGCTCGGCGGATGGTGACTACATCACGGGCGCCGAGCTCAGCATCAATGGCGGCCTCTTCATGTAGCGCCCTGAGCGCGCCGGCACTGGCGCGCAGTGCCTCAGGCGAGCTCGGGGATGACCCACCTCGGGCGGTCGCCGGCGGCGACGCGCTGGATGTTGTCGAAGCCGTTGCGGAAGCGCGCGGTCCAGTTCTCCCAGGTCGGCCCGGCCGAGTGCGGTGAGAGCGTGACGTTCGGCAGCGCGAAGAGAGGATGGTTCGGCGCGGGCGGCTCCTCGACGAAGACGTCGAGCCCGGCGCCCGCGATCTGCTTCTGGCTGAGCGCGCGATGGAGCGCGTCCTCGTCCACCACGGGGCCGCGGCAGGTATTGATGAGGATCGCGCCGGGCTTCATCAGGGCAAACTCGCGCGGGCCCAGCATCCGGCGCGTCGCGTCGGTGAGCGGGACATGCAGGCTCAGCACGTCCGATGTGCGCAGGAGCTCGTCGAAGAGGACGAAGCGGGCGCCCATGGCGTCCTCCTGGTCCTCGGTCAGGCGCGCGATGTCGTAGTACTGGATCTTCATGTCGAAGGCCGCGGCCCGCCGGGCGACCTTCTTGCCGATATTCCCCAGGCCCACGATACCGAGCGTCCTGCCCGCCAGCTCGTAGCAGCGGGTCTCGTCCGGATTGCCCGCGCGCCACCTGCCCGCGGCGACGTCGTTGTGGAAGCGGACGAGCCGCTTCTGGACGGCCAGCATGAGCATGATCGTGTGCTCGGCCACGGCGATGGCGTTGGCGCCACCGTTGTTCGACACAGGCACGCCCGCCTTGCGGGCCGCCTCGATGTCCACGTGGTCATAACCGGCGCTTAATAGCTGAACAAGGCGCAGCTTCGACGCCGACCGGAAGAACTCGCCGCCCATCTGGCGAGCGAGCCCGAGGTAGAACTCGGCCGTTGGCGCCGCTTCGTAGAACTCGGGCGTCCCGATGTCCGCCACCACCAGCTCGAAGCCGGCCGGCGTCATGCCCCGCGCGATCTCCATGATCGCCTCGGGCTGCCTGGGAGCGAAGAGAACCTTGGTCGCCATGTCGAGCTCCTTGGTCACTGCGCCAGCGGGATCGTCGCGGTCAGGCACGGCTGGTTGCCATGGACTTTGGTGGTGTGCCCCTGCCCCGTCGTGTCCTCGACCAGGCGCGCGTCGCCGGGACCGAAGAGATGCTTGGAGCCGTCTCCGAGGCCGATCTCGAGCTGGCCTTCGATGATGATGACGAACTGCCTGCGCGGAGCCGGATGCCAGTCCAGGAACCGACCGACCGGGTCTTCCCGGAAGAAGATCTGCGTGGTCGCCAGGCCTTTGCCCCAGTCCGGGATCTTGGCGAGCGCGATCGGCTCGACGTGGGACTTGCCGTCGGCGCCAGTGTAGAGTCGGAACAGTGCCATCGCTGCCTCCTCGGCTTGGAATGGAAAACGACGGGATAGTAGCACGCGGCGGGGGCCGCGAAACGCGCCTTGAACACCCCGTGCGGCCGCGCTACTCTTGCCCCTGCCATGCACTTCGGCGTCTTCATCGAGGAAGCCCGACCGGGTCTCACCGACGTCGACGCGTTCCGCGAAAGCTTCGAGATCGTGGACGCGGTCGAGGCTTGGGGGTTCGACTGCGTGTGGCTGGGGGAGATCCACTTCAACCCGGCCCGCTCCGTGATCTCCTCGCCGATCGCGGTCGCCACCGCCATCGCCGCCCGCACGAAGCGGATCCACGTCGGGACGGCGGTGCAGGTCCTGCCGCTGAGCCATCCGCTGCGCATCGCCGAGGAAGCCGCCACCGTCGATCAGCTGAGCCAGGGGCGCTTCGAGTTCGGAATCGGCCGCAGCGGGGCCGCGCGCACCTACGACATCCTCGGCATTCCATACGGCGAGAGCCAGGCACGCTTCCGCGAGGCGCTCGAGATCATCAAGGAAGCCTGGAAGGGGCAGCCGTTCAGCTACGCGGGCCAGTTCTACCGATTCGAGAAAGCCACGGTCGCGCCCAAGCCGTACCAGAAGCCGCACCCGCCGATCCGGATGGCCGCCAACACCGCGGAGACCTTTCCGCTCGTCGCCGAGCTGGGGCTGCCGCTCTTCGTGGGGCTGCGCGACCTGGACATCCCCGAGCTGCAGGAAAGTCTCAAGTCGTACCGGCGGGCCTGGCACGAGGCGGGCCACGCGGATCAGCCCAGCGTCTATCTCCGCATTCCCGTCTACGCCGGCCTGACTGAGACAGGCGCGCGCGAGGAGCCGCGGGAGAGCATCACGGCCTTCTTCCGCCGCCACGTCGAGCTCATGCGGGCCACGGTCGGGCGCGCAGGCGCGGGCCCCGCCGACCGGCGCGCGGCGAAGGCCGACAAGCTGGAGCGCCTGCCCTACGAGGACATGCTCCGCACGCGCGTCGCTTTCGGCACAGCGCCCCAGCTGATCGACCGCCTGACGGAGCTACAGGAGCAGCTCGGCCTCGACGGCATCATCGTCGAGCCGAACCCTGCGAGCCTGATCCCCCCGGAATACGTCTCGCGGAGCCTCCGCATCGTGGCCCACGACGTCATGCCCGCGTTCAAGTAGCTTCGCGGCTCAGCCCCGCTTCCTCACGCGCCAGATCTCCTCGGAGGGCCAGCGGTGCGCCCACGCGAGGGTTACGTACTTGTGATCGTTCGAGCTGCCTTCGGGCGCGCGGAGCTCGATGAGGTCGATCACCTCGAAGCCGTTGGCGCGAAAAAGCCGGATCCACTCTCCGACCGGAAGGGTGAATTCCACCGAGTCGTAACCGGTCCACTCCAGCCGATGAAGCCCGAAATAATCTCGGACGAGGCGGTCTCCGGCAGGCTCTTCACTGTCGGGGGCGCACAGGGTGAAGAGGATGCCATTCTTGAGGAAGACGAGCTCGCCGTTGGGGCGCAACAGCCGGGCGGCCTCCGGGATCCAACGGTACGGGTCGCACCATATGCTGGCGCCGTACTCGGAAATGGCGAGGTCGAAGCCGGCGTCAGCCAGCGGGACGCTCTCCGCGTTCCCGTGTATGAGCGGAAAGTCGAGCCCGTGCTCGCGCTGGAGCGCCCGTGCCGTCTCGAGCTGCTTCGCGGAGTTGTCGATGCCGACGACGCGAGCCCCGCGCCGGGCAAGCCAGGCCGACCAGTAGGCGGTGCCGCATCCAAGCTCGATGACGTCCTTGCCGGCGACGTCAGGCACGGCGCGGAGGTCACGCTCAAGAATGCGCCAGATGCCCCACGTCGGCTCGGCGCGCGCCCAGGCCCGGCGTCCCCACTCGGCGTATTCCGCGGCGAGCCGGTCCCAGTGCGCGCGGTTGCGCTGGACGTGTTCGGGAAGCGCAGCGTCTCCCATGGCCCTAGCGGGAGGCGAAGACGGTGGATTTACCAGAGCGGTCGAAGAGCAGAACCTGGTAGGGCTCGGGGGCTTGGCCCGGCGAGTCCATGCCGGGCGAGCCGGCGGGCATGCCGGGCACGGCCAGACCCGCCGCGCGCGGGCGCTCCTTCAGCAGGCGGTCGATGAGATCGGCCGGCACGTGGCCCTCGATCACGTAGCTCTCGACGAGGGCGGTGTGACAGGCCCTGAGGCGCTCGGGGACGTTATAGCGCTGCTTGATCGGCGTGACTTCGGGGACATTTTCTTCCTTGACCGGATAACCGCTGGCGCGTAGGTGACCCACCCACCCCTGGCAACAACCTCAGGTCGGCTCCTTGTACACGGTCACCGTCGGCTTACCCGCAGCCCCGGCCGGCAATCCCATCAGGCCGATCAGCCCGACCGCGAGGAAGCTTCTCCGAGAGATTCGGCCGCTCATAGACGCGAGGATACACGATATGTTATCCACGTTCCCAGTGAACCCCAAGGAGAGCCTCCATGACTGGCGCGGCGAGGCTGGCCGTTGCCCTCGCGACCGCCCAGCTCTTTACCGCTGGAGGACACATGAACCTGGGATCTCCCCCCACCGTCTTCGCCCAAACGTCAAGCGCGACGACGTCAAGTGCCACGGAGACTACCGAACCGAGCGCACAACCCGCGCGATCTACGGTGCGATGCCAACAGCGATCCAACCCGGGCGGCAATATCAAACGGTGCTCGATCCACCGGCAGCGGACGTGATGCTGGTGGCGCAGATTAGAAGCAAGGCTGGTTGAGCGGGTGCCAGTGCCGGTGGATGATGAGAAAGAGGCACTCTTTCAAGCGATCCGCGGAGGATCATGCGTCGCATTTGTCGGATCGGGTCCGTCTCGGTCCGCCTATCCTAGGTGGCCAGACCTCGTCGACCGACTGTGTGGAGCGTGCGGGGTAGAGCCCCTGACAGCAGAGGGCCGCGAGGACGCCGACATTCTTCTCGGGAAGGCCGAGGAATGTCGGGAAGCCAACGAGGCAGCGTATTGCGACGTCTTGACAGCGGCATTCGGCACCGAGGTGTACGACATTCCGCGCATCTACTCGCAACTCGCGAAACTTCAATTTCGAAGCTACGTGACGACGAACTTTGACCCGATGCTCCGGACGGCGTTGGATAGCATACCGGAGAAGTGTGACGGCGTGTACGTCTATCCCGACTTGCCGGTACAGAAAATCGGCCGTGGGCGGCTATTTCATATTCACGGACTCATGGCGCCCGGCGCTGTGCTCAACGTTGACAGGATCGTCCTCGCGAAGGCGGATTTTGAGCGCGCGTACTCCCACGAATATAGTATGGTCCGAAGCTTTTTGGCCCAACTCTTTACGTACAACTCGTGTTGTTTCATTGGAATTGGTTTACGTGAGCCGGAATTGCGGAGATTGTTCCTTGCGTGTGCCGCCGTAAGGCGCAAGCTTCAGTATGACTGGCCAGACCTTACGCCACCTCGGCACTACGCGCTTCTGCCGATGCTCTATCGTAGGGCTGGCGGGCCGCCGGGCGTAAGGGATCTGGACGCGGAGGCCATTGAAGCGCGAACCTTCGATGAGTTGGGTGTCAATGTTGTTCGATATCAACCTCTGGACGACAGGCATCTCGGGTTGATTCAGCTCTTGGACGAATGTCTCGAACTCCTAACGGTTCCAATCCGATCCGGGTTTGAACCGGAGAATATCAAATGAGCGAAGCGCGATTCTTTGATGTCGTGACCCGCCTAGATGCTTTCATTGATCGTAGAGCTGTGGATGCGGCAATTCGCGAGGTGCAGCAGCTGCGGGACAAAGCTGTCGTCCAGAAGTACTTCTTCGATCGCCTCGACAACGCTGTCTGGTTAGAGCCGTTGAAGCGCGCCGGCTTCTTTCGAGAACCGCCTGCGCCAGTCCGCGACTCTGAAGGCAAAACGACTAGCTTCCCATTCTGGCCCGAAGGCGGCTATCTGGCGCGGATGGCAGCAGTTCAAGAGGCGCAAGAGACGGTCCTCGGGATCGCTCTGGACATGCCTGACACAGACAATGTGCGAATCCACGAGAACTTGGCTGATATTGCGCTCGCGTTGCCAGCGCCCCTTGCCGTTGGGTTGGTCCCGAAGGCAAAGCGGTGGATCGAGTCGCCGTACCAGATCCTGTTGCCCGACAAACTTGGTGCCCTTGTCGGCCACCTTGCGAAGGGGGGTCACGCGAATGAGGCGCTGGACCTAGCTCGGACGTTGCTCGCCGTCTTACCTGACCCTCGGGAGGCTGTCGACCTACCCGAAGAGATGCGGCTTTCGCCCGAACCAACGGCCCGATTCGACGTGTGGCACTACGAACAGATCCTCAAGAAGCACCTGGGCGAATTGGTTGACGCCGCTGGCCTGAGGGGATTGTCGCTGTTCGGCGACCTTCTGGAGTCGGCAATCGCATTGTCGCGTCGGCATCCCGACAAGGGCTTACAAGAGGACTATTCGTGGATCTGGCGGCCTGCCATCGAGGAGCACGAGCAGAACCGTAGCGAAACGGTTAGGACTCTCCTCGTCAGTGCCGTCCGTGATGCGGCCGAGCGGTTGGCGGGCCGTATGCCGGACTTGGTGCTAGAGCTTGTCCGTTTACTTGAAGCGCGCCCATGGATGGTTTTCCATCGGCTGGCACTTAATCTACTACGGCGCTATCCGGACTCAGCGAAAGCGCTCGTCCAGGAGCGATTCACTAACCGGGAACTTTTCGACGATTCAAGGTTTCGTCACGAGTACGTCCTTCTAGCGACGGAAGTCTTTGCTCGCGTGTCCGACCCTGCCCGGCAAACGTTCCTGGACTGGATTGACCAGGGGCCCGACTTGGAAACCTTTCGGGCGAAGTATTGCGAGGAAAGGGGCACAGACCTCACGAATGAGGATGCGGTTCGCTACGGGAAGATTTGGCGACGAGACCGCCTCGCACCGCTGAGGGACGTGCTGCCTGACGACGTGAGACTGCGCTTCGACCAGTTGGTTCGCGAGGTCGGCGAACCAGAACATCCAGAGTTTGCTGCTTACATGCAGACCGGCTGGGTTGGCCCGACGAGCCCGAAGCCGAGTGGCGAGCTTAAAGCGATGTCGGTGACGGCCCTTGTCGAGTTGCTAAGGACCTGGGCCCCGTCCGGTGATTGGTTCGGCCCCTCTAAGGAGGGTTTGGGGCGTCAACTTGCCTCTATCGTACAGGCCGAACCTGAGCGGTTTGTCCGAGAGGCTCAGCTCTTTGCAGCGACCAACCCCACATATGTCCGCGCGCTGGTCAGTGGGCTGATGGCCGCGGCAAAGGAAGACCGCCCGTTTGATTGGGCGCCAGTGCTCGGACTGTGCGATTGGGTTGTTCGACAACCGCGGAAAATTCAAGAACGCCGCGGCACCGATGACGAGGATCCCGACTGGGGATGGACACGCAAGGCAATAGGAAGCCTCCTCTCCGCTGGATTTGCGGAGGGTGCCGCGAGCCTACCATTCGATCTTCGCGATCGCGCATGGACAGTGCTTCGGACGCTCACCGACGACCCAGAACCCACACCCGAGTACGAAGCTCAGTACGGCGGGGTCAATATGGACCCGCCAACGCTGTCCATCAACACGACGCGGGGCGAAGCGATGCATGCGGTAGTGCATTACGCCCTGTGGGTCCGCCGGCATATTGAGCGGCTCCCGGATGGGCCAGCACTCGTCGATTCAGGATTCGCTGCTATGACCGAGGTCCGTGAGGTTCTGGAGGCCCATCTCGATCCGGTGAGCGAGCCCAGCTTGGCAATCCGGGCTGTCTACGGACAGTGGTTTCCCTGGTTCGTGCTACTCGATCGCGCCTGGGCCGCCGGCCAAGTAGCACGTATCTTTCCAACTGCGGCCGAAGGCTCTCAACTGCGGGACGCTGCTTGGGGAACGTACATCGTCTTTTGCGCGCCGTACGACAACGTGTTGGAGGTTCTGGTGAGTGAGTATGCGGGGGCGGTCGAGCGGCTTGGCACTGTCACCGGTGTGGGCCGTCGTCACCTTGTCGACCCCGATGAACGGCTCGCCGAGCATTTGATGCTCTTCTACGGTCGCGGGAAGGTGCCTTTAGAACCACCGACTGGGTTGCTCGGCCGCTTCTTCGAAAGAGCACCAGGCCGAGTCCGGGGTCGGGCGATCGAGTTTGTTGGACGAAGTCTCCGTGACAACAAGGGCGCCATCCCTCCGGCGGTCATTCGACGGTTCACTGCCCTTTGGGAGCGCCGGATTGAGCGCGCTCGTGCGGCGCCAGCCGAGTCTGCTGACGAGCTCGCCGGCTTTGCTCGGTGGTTTGTTTCGCAGAAGTTCGACGAAGACTGGGCGATTCAACACCTCGAGGAGGCGTTGAGCCTAGTGAAGAAGGTTGACTCTTACCACATGAGCGCTGTCGCAGAAACCCTCGCAGCTATTGCTCCTCGAAGACCTCGCGAAGCCGTACGGTGCCTAGAGCGGCTAGTCGAAGCGGAAAGTGAAGGCTGGGGTATCCTCGGATCGGAAGGTCACGTGCGCACCACCCTTGCAGACGCGATGGGAAGCGGTGACTCGGAGACGCGCGACGCAGCGATTGCTCTGATTCACCGTCTGGGCGCGCGTGGGCGTCTGGGATTTCGCGACCTCTTGGAGTAGCCCATTTACCACAGTTCGGCTGCAAGGACGCAGGTTGGGCAAGAACTCGGGACCAGGGCAACCAGCGTCGCGATTGGGCGCTACATCCCTTACGCACTAGCCTAACCCTCAGCCGGTTCATCTGCTACACTCCCGGCCAGCCTGGAAGGAGGGCTTCTGCATGGGCCGGGCTACTTGCTTCGCGATCGGCATGCGGCCGCCCATTAAACATCGGGCGAGCCTAGAACTCACGCCCCCATCTGTCTAGGACTTTGGGGAGCAGACCATCGGCCGCTTCATCCGACCTTCTATGCTCAGCGCGGGAGGGCTCTCCATGAAGATCGGCACGACCTCTGGAAATCTTCTGATCGCTTTGCTGTTGGGCCTTGCAGGAGCGATGGGCGGAGCGGCGCTGGAATCCACCGCGACGCCTGCGCGTTCTGACACCCACGGAGAGGTACTCACCAGCTCAGCCTTGACGCCGGAGGGCAGCCCGACCGATCCCAGGACGATTCTGCCCTCTCGCCTGCGGATCCCTCCCGCCAACCCGGTCTCACCAGATGTGGCCGCCAAGGCTCATGTCCAGACGGCCCTGGGTAAACTGCCCCTCTATTTCATCGAGAACCTTGGACAACTCGATGAACGAGTCGGCTACTACCTTCAGGGGCGCGACACCACCGTCTACTTCACCGCTGACGGAGTCACCCTCGCCCTCACGGGACCGGCTCCAGAGGCCGCGAAACCGCCCCGCCATCTGGCCTCTGTGCGCACGGTAGCCCTGGAATCCGAACCTGACGCCGCAGGGGCGCGCGAGCGCTGGGCGCTCAAGCTAAAGTTCCTGGGGGCCAACCCCGACGTGCACCCTCTCGGCCAGAGCCCGACCCCAGCGGTAGTGAGTTACTTCAAGGGACCGCGCGAGGCATGGAAGACTGGGCTCCCCACCTACGCCTCCCTGGTCTACCCCGATCTTTGGCCGGGGATTGATCTCGTCTACAGCGGCACGGCTGGCCGGCTGAAGTACACCTTCCTAGTCAAGCCGGGAGCGGACCCGCAGCAGATCAAGCTGGCATACCGGGGGGCCACGGCAGTGTGGCTTACTGAGGCTGGGGATCTCGCGGTCAACACCCCGGTCGGCGGCTTTCGTGACGAGAAGCCGGTGTCGTACCAGGAGGTGAACGGACAGCGAGTTGAGGTGGCCACGGCCTACGCACTAGAGGCCGAGGTGGTCTCGGGCGAGCATGCGTACGGCTTCCGGCTGGGGACCTATGACGCGAGCAGGCCGCTGGTGCTCGACCCCACCCTAATAGTCTACGCCGGGTACATTGGCGGAGCCGGCGGTGACATTGGCACCGGCATCGCCGTGGACGGGGCCGGGAACGCCTACGTCACCGGCTACACGTCCTCCACCGACTTCCCCGTCCTCGTAGGACCCGACCTGACCTACAAGGGTAATGGCGACGCCTTCGTGGCCAAGGTCAAAGCCGACGGCACAGGCCTCGTCTACGCCGGGTACATCGGCGGCGCTGGCGACGACCGCGGCTACGGCATCGCCGTGGACGGGACCGGGAGCGCCTACGTCACCGGCTGGACCACCTCCGGCGTGGGCTTTCCCGTCCTCGTAGGACCCGACCTGAGCTTCAACGGCGGTGCTTACGAAGCTTTTGTAGCCAAGGTCAGGGCCGACGGCACAGGCCTCGTCTACGCCGGGTTCATTGGCGGGGCCGACGGGGACGGCGGCACCGGCATTGCCGTGGACGGGGCCGGCAACGCCTACGTCACGGGCAACACGGGCTCCACCGAGGCAAGCTTCCCCGTCACGGTTGGGCCGGACCTGACCTTCAACGGCTACCTCGACGCTTTCGTGGCCAAGGTCAGGGTCGACGGCACGGGCCTCGTGTACGCCGGGTACATCGGCGGGGCCGACGGTGAGATCGGCACCGGCATCGCCGTGGACGGGGCCGGGAACGCCTACGTCACGGGCTACACGAACTCCACCGACTTCCCCGTCCTCGGAGGGCCCGACTTGACCTACCATGGCAATGGCGACGCCTTCGTGGCCAAGGTCAAAGCCGACGGCACTGGTTTCGTCTACGCCGGGTACATTGGCGGAGCCGGCAATGACTTCGGCGCCGGCATCGCTGTGGACGGGGCTGGGAACGCCTACGTCACCGGCTACACGTACTCAGCCGACTTCCCCGTCCTCGTTGGGCCCGGCCTGACCTACAAGGGTAATGGCGACGCCTTCGTGGCGAAGATCGGAACGCAGGACGAAGCTCGATTTCTAAGCTTTCCGCTACGCAACAAGACGGCCTATGACGCGGTATTCAGCTCGGTCTTCGACCATTCGATGGGGAAACCCTATTGTCCGGGTGGGGGAATCACTACCTACACGGGCGAAGAGGGGAAAGCCAAGTTCGGTATTTCCACCTTTGAAGTCAATTTTGACTGCAACAAGGATGGAATCTATGACCCGTCCGAGGAATTGCGCGGATTCAAGAATAAGAAGGGAATAGCGTTTAGTGTCGGTGGCCAATACGTGGGCAACGAGGACAATGGAGATTGTTGCTTCCTTTTCTACGATGGCCATCCAGGCTACGACTATAGAACTATCGATCAATACTTCGACGGAACCCTATGCCCAGGCCGGGTGCCGTGCTCGGACGGCAGGACGCAAGTGCTCGCGGCGGCGCCGGGGATAGTTGTGTGCGTAGAGAATGAGAAGAAATGCACTGAAGGGAAGAATGCGAACGAGATTAAGATAGATCATGAAAATGGTTATTTTACGATTTACCTTCACCTATCCGAGATCTATGCAAGGAGCGGGCGAGTCTCGAGGGGACAGATAATCGGCATCTCCGGTAGCGTAGGAGCTAGCAGTCCGCATCTTCATTTTGAGGTGCGCCAGAATATCGGCGGGAAGCTCGTTCCCGTGGATCCCTACGGGTGGCACGGGGCAGGGCCTGATCCGTACACGCGGGCCACGAACCAAAACCTGTGGAAATAAGTGCTGACATGACTTCCGCTGTCAAGCAGGCGATGACGCCAGGAGCGGTCGTGTGCTGCTGTCACGGGGTTACTCGAAGCATGGGAAGAGCCGGAGCCTGAAACTGCGACGTTGACGATGCTGATATCCGTGGGTTGAATACCGCCTTACTTGGGTCCGGCGCGGCCCTGCTTGGCTCCGGACGCGAGCTTCGCGGCCTCTGTGACAAGGCTCCTGGGCCGCCGGGTCTGAGAATAGGCTCCACGTCATCTACGCTCTCGCGCCCGCTTACCATGCTCAAGATTCTCACGACGGCTAGGGCCGAGTCGCTATAATGCACCCGGGCGTCGCGCGTCGGGCTCGTTCAGCGTGCCCCTTTTCAGAGGTGTGGGCCATGGCACAGAACCGCTGACAAGGAGAATCGATGGTCGATCAAGCCGTCGCGGCGCTCATCGTTCCCCACGGCAAGGTCGTCGACTTCATCGACAGCACGTTCCGCAACGAGACCCCCGAGGAGTATGTCCGACAGGAGATCGAGAAGTCGGTTGTGAAGGAGTACGAGTACCCGCGCGAGGAGATCGCAGTCGAGTACACCGTGAAGCTCGGGTCGGCAAAAAAGCGCGTGGACCTCGCCATCTTTCCTGAAGGCGCCGCTCGAAAGCAGGAAACGATCTGGGCCGTCATCGAGTGCAAGGCCGCCGACATCCCCCCCGGCCACAAGACCGAGGGCATTGAGCAGCTCAAAAGCTACATGGCCGCGTGTGCAAGCGCCGAGTTCGGGATGTGGACGAACGGGCAAGAGCGCTTCTGCTTCCGGAAGGTGTCGCGCGGCAGTCAGGTCTCCTTCCCCGAGATCGTCGATCTGCCGGTCAAGGGCAAGTCCCTTGAGGATGCCGAGCGGCCCACACTCGCGACGCTGAAAGCCGCAGAGAGCGACGCGCTCCTCTTTACGTTCAGGCGCTGCCACAACTATATCGCCGGGAATCAGGGCTTGCAGAAGTCCGACGCCTTTTGGGAGCTGCTGAAGCTGATCTTTTGCAAGATCACGGACGAGCGCTCCGACGAACTGCAATTTTACGCGACCACGCAAGAACGGCAGAGCATGAACGGGCAACTCAAGGTAAAGACCCGGCTCGACAAGCTCTTCGGCGACGTGCGCGAAAAGTACACCAGCATTTTCAAGTCAAACGATGTTATCGACCTTGAGCCGCGGGTGTTGGCTTACATTGTCTCCCAGTTGCAACCGTACTCGCTGCTCGACAGCGAGATTGACGTGAAGGGCAGGGCCTACGAAGAGATTGTCGGATCAAATCTGCGGGGCGATCGGGGGGAGTTTTTCACGCCTCGGAATATCTGCAAGATGGCGGTCGAGATGCTTGACCCCGGCCAGAAGCACCTGGTCCTAGACCCGGCGTGTGGGACGGGCGGCTTCCTCATCATTGCGATGAACCACGTCATCAAGAAGGTTCGCACAGCCGAGCGAAAGAAGTGGAAGAAACCCGAAACGCCGACGGAGAAAGAGCAGCGCGAGTTGCTGCTCAAGATCCAAGACTACGCGACGAAGAACCTAGTCGGCATCGACCTCAATCCAAACCTAGTCAAGGCAGCCAAGATGAACATGGTGATGAACAACGACGGTTCGGGAGGTCTCCATCAGGGGAACTCGCTTGAGCGACCCGTAACGTGGAGCCGGGAACTCAGGGGCACGGACCTCATCGGCAGGGTAGACGTCCTGTTCACCAACCCGCCGTTTGGGTCGAAGATCCCCATCGACGACCCGGCCATCCTCGAACAGTATGACCTCGCCCACGTGTGGGACTACGATGCCACGACGGACTCTTACGCGATGCGGCACCCGAAGGCCCTCGTGAAGTCGCAGCCTCCTGAGATCTTGTTCATCGAGCGGTGCGTTCAGTTCCTCAAGCCTGGCACCGGGGCCATGGCCATCGTCCTGCCGGACGCGATCCTCGGCGCGCCGGGCCTCGCCTATGTCCGCGAGTGGATACTTCAGAACACGCGCGTCCTCGCGAGCATCGACCTGCATCCTGATACTTTCCAGCCCGGGAACAGTACGCAGACGAGCCTGCTCGTCCTACAGCGAAAAGCGGCGAAAGAGATCGAACTGGAGAAGGTCGCGAAGAAGAAGCTTGAGTACAACGTCTTTTTAGCGTTAGCGAACCGCATCGGCCACGACAAGCGCGGCAACCGAACGTATGTGCGCGATTCGGACGGTAACGAAGTTCTGGAGGTGAAGAAGGAGCGCCGCCGGGAGGTCCACGGAGGGGTGCCGGTGTTCCGAGAGGTCGAGGCTGCGTACAAGGTCCGGGACGACAACACGGAGCAGATCGCAACCGCCTTTCGTGAGTGGATCCAGGAGCAGGTATGACGCCGAACGCGGCGCGCACGTCGCCGGTCGCGCGCTCGGATGTCGAGTACGTCTCCCTTCCCGTCGGTGTGCTGGCGCGAGGCGACCGCCGCTTCGAGGGTGAATCGTACTTGACCGGCGGGTATGCAATCCGGCTCCAAATCGAGGCCGGCGAGGCGCCTTTCGCGGCTGTCGACGCACTTGCTGATGTCTGGCAGCCTGGCCGACTGAAGGGGATCAGGGTCTCGCCGCTGCAGGGGACGCCATTTCTCACGGCAACGCAGATGTTCGACATTCGACCAGCGCCTCGGAAGTGGCTCGCCCCGGCCAAGACCTCGGACCTCGCCCGCCGGTACGTCGAGCACGACTGGATTCTCGTGACATGTTCGGGGAATGTCGGAGATGCCATCCTCGGATACGCGCCGCACCTCGGCATCATCATTTCCCACGATCTGCTGCGCGTCGTCGTCAAGGACGACAGTCAGCGTGGTTACCTCTACGCCTTCCTTCGAAGCCGCTTCGGCCAGGCGATGCTCCGTTCGAGCCAGTACGGGAGCATCATCAAGCACCTCGAACCCGAGCACGTGCAAAGCATCCCCGTGGTGCTCGCGCCGAAGAGCCTCCGCGACAACGTGAACGAGCGCATCGCCGCAGTATTCCAACTCCGGAACGAAGCGTTCGCGGTCACAAGAGACGCAGAGGCGAGGTTCGAAACCGTCCTCGGACTGAGAGTCGACACTCCCACCGACCAGACTGAGTACGTCATTTCTTCGGCGCCCCTGTTCCGGTCACGCCGGCGGTTGGACGCTTATCACTACAACCCGACGGCGAGGGCGCTCTTCGAAGCTCTCCACAAGAGTCGCCGCCCGGTCGACCGATTGGAGACTGTAACCGAGCGAATCATTTTGCCGCAGCGGTTTCAACGGAAAGCGTCTCCAGAACACGGCACTCCCTACTTGGATAGCGAGGATATTTTCAAGATCAACCCGGAGATCACGAAGTTCATTCCGAATAGACTGAGGAATGAGGAGGATTATTTCGTTCGACGAGATTGGATTTTGGTCGCGCGATCCGGCCAGATCTACGGGATCAACGGTAGCTGTATGCTGGCGACCGCGTGGCACGAGAAAAAGATCGTATCAGAGCACATCATCAGGGTGGTCCCGCAAAGGGCGAAGGTGCGTGCTGGGTACCTCTGTATGGCGTTAGGGCATCCAACGATTGGACGACCGCTGGTTCTGCGGCTTGCGTTCGGGACGGAAGTGCCCGAAATAGACCCGGACGACTTGGCCGACTTCCCCGTCGTGCGCCTTGGAGGAGACGAGGACATCATCGCCGATGCGGTCGAGCGGGCGAGCGATCTTCGGCGGCAGGCGAATGAACAGGAGGATCGGGCGGTCCGACTCGTGGAAGGGCACGTGGAGTCGGTGATCAGCGGCGCTCCCCACAACAAGCTCGGGGTCGCGCCGAAGCTGAAGAAGAGGGGGGACTCGCCGGCGTGATTGGCCGCGCCCGAGCCTCGCCCTGACAGTCGCATGTCACAAGTGATAAGGCAGACCGCTGGGGAAGACCCTCGGGCGAGGCGCGTCATGACGGAGAGCCGACTTTGTGCTATCTACATTCCCAGTGAACTCCAAGGAGAACATTCATGAGTGATGCGCCGCTGTTGATGGAGAAGGATGGAGCGATCGGCTGGCTCATCTTCAACCGGCCCGAGAAGCGTAACGCCGTCGGCATCGAAACCTGGCAGCTCATGCCCGGCTACGTCAAGGAGCTGGCCGCCGACGACGCCATCCGCGTGGTCATCCTGCGCGGGGCTGGTGACAAGGCCTTCGTCGCGGGCGCCGACATCTCGCAGTTCAAGGACCGCCGGCGCAACATGGAAGACGAAGCGGAGTACCGCCGCATCGGTGCAGAGGGGCGCGAGGCCCTCAACGCGCTGACGAAACCGCTCCTGGCGATGATCCACGGCTATTGCGTGGGCGGCGGCGTCGGCATCGCCATCGGCTGCGACATCCGCATCGCGTCGGACGACGCGCGCTTCGGCATCCCGGCGGCGCGGCTGGGCCTGGGCTACCACTACCACGGCATGGAGCAGCTCATGGCGCTGGTCGGGCCCTCGGTCACCAAGGAGATCTTCTTCACGGCGCGCACCGACTGGAGCGCCCAGGACGCGCTCCGCATGGGCCTCGTGAACCAGGTGGTGCCCAAGGCGGAGCTCGAGAGCTTCACGCGCGAGTACGCGCAGAGGATAGCGCGCAACGCCCCGCTGACGATGCGCTCGGCCAAGGCCACCGTGGCCGAGCTGCTGCGCCCCGCGGACAAGCGCGACCTGGCCATGCTCGACCGGCTCATCGCCGACTGCTTCAACAGCGAGGACTACCAGGAGGGCGTCAAGGCCTTCGCCGAGAAGCGGCGCCCGGAGTTCAAGGGAAGATAGGAGAAACCTAACCCCCCTCACCCTGCCCTCTCCCCCCGCGACGGGGGGAGAGGGAAATACTGGGGAGAGGGTGATGAAGAGGAGACAACGATGGCCATCAATACCGCAGCGACCGCCGCGATCGATGTCGAAGACGTCGAATACATCCGCCACGGGGACAAGCCGCTCCTGGCCCGCCTCTTCAAGCCGCGCGGCGCGGGGCCTTTCCCGCTCATCGTCGAGCTGCACGGCGGCGCGTGGTGCCGGGGCGACCGGCTGCAAGACACCTCGCTCAACGAGGCGCTGGCGAAGAGCGGCATGGTGGTCGCGGCGCTGGACTTCCGCATGCCGCCGGCCGACGCGGGCTATCCGGCCTCGATGGCCGACATCAACTACGCGATCCGCTATTTCAAGACGCGCGCGGCCGAGCTGGGCAGCCGCCCCGACATGGTCGGCGTCCTGGGTATCTCGAGCGGCGCGCACCAGGCCATGCTGAACGCGATGAGGCCGAAGGATCCGCGCTACGCCGCCCTGCCCCTGCCCGCTGGAGCCCCGGCGGTGGACGCAACCGTCCGCGCTGTCGTGCTCTGCTGGCCGGTCATCGATCCGCTCGCCCGCTATCACTACGCCAAGAAGCTCAAGGCGGGCGGCAAGCCCTACCCCGACGTCGTCGACTCGGTGCTGCCGCTGCACGATCTGTACTGGCAGACCGAAGACGCCATGGCCGAGGGCAATCCCGTCCTCGCCCTCGAGCGCGGCGAGCGGGTAGAGATGCCGCCCGTGCTGTATCTCCAGGGCAGCAAGGACGTGGCGCATCCGCGTCCGGACCTCGATCGCTTCGTGGCCGGGTACCGCAAGGCGGGCGGCCAAGTCGAGCTCGAGATCTACGAGGGCGAAGGGCAGGCTTTCATCACGCGCAACCCGGGCTCGCCGGCCGCCGCCCAGGCGATGGAGAAGATCATCGAGTTCGTCCACAAGCAGATCCGCTAACCGTTTCTGCCAATCCAATGACCAAGCGCAAGGGCTCGGCGCTCCTGATGGTGTGGGCGGACGTCCCTGCCGACAAGGAGAAAGAGTTCAACCGCTGGTACAACGAGGAGCACCTGGCCGAGCGGTTGGCCGTGCCCGGCTTTCTCAGCGGGGCCCGCTACGAAGCGGTGAAGAGCGGGCCGAAGCACCTCG